>Ga0315283_10003566_pt1 | contig 13328 bp, 11 predicted proteins | sample YL17G09_0_MG_FD_204541 | JGI IMG/M metagenome (GOLD analysis project Ga0315283, IMG submission 204541) | Sediment microbial communities from Yellowstone Lake, YNP, Wyoming, USA - YL17G09_0 | ecosystem: Environmental > Aquatic > Freshwater > Lake > Sediment | place: USA: Wyoming | collected...
GGGACGACGAGCGCCACGCCCGCTTCGACCCCCGCTACGCCGACCTCGCCCCCGAGCTCATCCCGGCCTCGGAGTGCCTGAAGGACGTCGTCGAACGGATGCTGCCCTACTGGTACGACGCCGTCGTCCCCGACCTGCGGGCCGGCCGGGTGGTCCTACTCGCCGCCCACGGCAACTCGCTACGGGCCCTGGTCAAGCACCTCGATGGCATCGCCGACGCCGACATCAGCGAGGTCAACATCCCGACCGGGATCCCGCTGGTCTACGAGCTGGACGCCGACCTCCGGCCCGTGGGCGATCTCGCCCTCGAGGACCGCTACCTCGGCGGTGCCGACGCGGCACGAGCGGCCGCCGAGGCCGTGGCCAAGCAGGCGGGCTGAGCCGGGCGGTCACTTCAGGGCGGCGACGACCTCCGCGAAGTGGTGGGGATCGGGCGCCCGGTTGTTCACGAGGCTGACCGAGTCGCTGATCCCCGCCAGGCGCGCGCAGATCTGTGGGGCGATCGAGTCGGGCTCACCACAGACGGCGATGGCCTCGAGCAGGTCGTCATCGATCAGAGCAGCCATGTCGTCCCAGCGGTCCTCGCGGGCCAGACGGGCCAGCTCGGGGCGCAGCTCGCCGTGGCCGTGGAGGGCGAACACCGGCTGGTAGGCCGGGGTCGTTCCGTAGAACGCGAGCTGGCGGCGCACGGCCTCCCGGGACCGGGTCATCTCGGCCTCGTCCCGGCCCGTGACCACGATCGTCACACACACGATCTCGAAGCCGTCCAGCCTGCGACCGGCCCGGGCCGCCCCCTCGGCCAGGGCGGGCAGGGTCAGCTCCTGGAGGGACCGCCGGGAGTTGACCGGGTGGACCAGGAAGCCGTCGGCCACCTCCCCCGCCGCCGCCGTCATCTTCGGCCCGACCCCCGCCGTGAACACCGGCGGCAGGCCGAAGGGGTTCGGGCCCGGATCGAAAGCCGGGATCATCCGGGTGTGGCGGTAGAAGTCGCCGGCGAAGTCGAGCTTCCCGCCGGTCTCCCACGCCTCCCAGATGGCCCGGATGCCCAGCACCATCTCCCGCAGGCGCTCGGCCGGCCGGGACCACGGCATCGAGAACCGCTCCGTCACGTGCTGTTCGATCTGGCTGCCCAGGCCGAGGGTGAAACGGCCGTCGGTCAGCACCTGCAGGTCCCAGGCCACATTGGCCAGGGTCATCGGCGTCCGGGCGAAGGCAATGGCCACCGCGGTGCCCAGCGCCATGCGGTCGGTGTGCTCGGCGGCCACGGCCAGTGGCACGAACGGGTCGTGCTTGGCCTCGAAGGAGAAGGCCCGGTCGTACCCCAGCCGCTCCAACTCGGGGTAGACGGTCCGCACCCGCGTGAGGTCGTCGGTCGGCACCGTCATCGACACCCGCATCCGACGAGTGTGGCGTCCGATGGTGCCGGCGGCTCACTCGGCCCGAAGGGCGGCCGCGGCGGGGGTCCGGGCCGCGGTTCGGGCCGGGACGACGGCCACGAGGTTGGCGATCACGAAGACCCCGAAGGCGATGGCGGCGAGAGCGAGGACGGGCAGGACCGCGTCCACCCGGATCCCCACCGACTCGATCACCAGGCGCCAGACGACATTGCCGGTGGCGACGCCCAGAGGGAGGCCGAAGACCAGGGCGATGACGGCCAGGGTCGTCGACTGGAAGGCGATGGTGCCGGCCAGGTCGCGTCGGCGGAAGCCGACCGCCTTCAGGACGGCCAGGTCCCGGCGACGGCGGCGCACGGAGGTGACGATCGTGTTGGCCAGGGTGCCCGCGGCGAGCACGGCGAGGAAGAGGGCCAACAGCTGGGGGAGGTACCGCACCCGGCGTAGTTCCTCGATGTCGCCCGGGATCGTCGGCGTGAGGACCGTGCCGGGGAACTGCCCGCGCAGGGCACTGGTGGTGGCGTCGCGATCGGCGCCGGGCGCAAAGGTCAGCAGGTAGTTCTCGGGTACCACCTCGGTCCCCGTCGCGCCCCCCTCGATGGCCTGGGCCCCCTCGAGGGTCATCGCCGCGCCGCGCCCGAGGCTCGTCGACGAGTCGAGCACCGCGGGGGCCACGATCACCCCGGTGACGGTCGCGTCGACCGTCTGCTGGCTCTGGACCTGCACCCGGTCACCGACCCGAGCTCGGGCGGCGTGCAGGGTCTCGGGCGCCAGCGCGATCTCGTCGGACCTCAGAGGGAGCCGGCCCTCGACCAGGGTGGGGCCCCGGGCCTCGCCGCGGGTCGGACCGAGCACCGCCATCTCGACGTCCTGACCGCCGACCCGGGCCTCGGTGGTGGTGTAGCCCATGGTGCCGACGACGCCCGGTAGGCCGCGGAGGGCCTCGGCCCCGGCCCGGCTGGACGCCGCATCGGAGTAGCCGCCCACCGTGATGTCCCAGCCCCAGCCACGGAGCCCCGGCGTGGCGACCACGTGCTGCAGGCTGGCGGAGAACACCACCGAAGCGGCCACCACCGCGACGCCGGCGATGAGGGCGGCCAATGCGCCGGCCACGGCCACTGCGGCCCGCCCCCGGCCCCGCTCGAGCGCCATGCGGGCGCCGGCGGCGGCGCTGAGCGGGGCCCCCAGCGCGTTGAGCCACCGGCCCAGCCACGACGAGCGGACCCGGGCCGACGGGGTCGGTCGCCGGGGGTCGAAACGGGACGCGCGCCAGGCGTGCACGCCGGCCCCCCCGATCACCGCGATGACGAGCAGGGCCGCGCCCAGGGCGAGTACCGAGGCGTTCACGTCGAGGCCCGGGTCGATCTCGGCTCGGCGCGAGCGGCCGATCGGCGTGAGGGGCGACAGCGCGACGGCCAGGACGACCGCCAGACAGGCCCCGCCGACGGCCACGACCGAGGCTCGGACCAGCGGGCCGACGGCGCGTTGGCGGTGGTCGAAGCCCATCGCTGACAGTTCCCGGTTCCCCACCAGGTCGGCGCTCACCTGCCGGCCGATCGCCTGACCGACCAGGAGGGCGGCGGCGAGGGCGACCACCGCGGCGAACAGAAGGAGGGCGTTGGCCTCGAAGTCCACGGCCCGCTGGATGGACGCGAACTGGGCGTCGAACTGCGAGCCCGGCAGAAGGAAGAAGTGGTCGCCCGCGACCTCCGCCATGGCGGCTCGGAGCGCCTCGACCTGGCCGGGTCGGACCCGGCCGAAGGCCCCAGGGTTGTAGCTGGCCATCGCCGCGCCGTACCGGTCCCAGAACCCCGGGTTGAGGTAGACGTGGTAGCGACGGCTGGCGTAGACGGTGCCCTCCTGGGCCAACACTTCATAGGTGAGGTCGCCCGGCTGCCGCTGGACCGCCGCCACCCGCAGGCGGACCGGCATGCCGTCCGGGTCGGGGGCAAACGCGCGGTTGACCACCTGGTCGATGTTCTCGGGGGTAACCGTCCGGGCGGCGAAGGAATCACCCACGGCCAGGCCCAGATCAGCGGCGAAAGCCTCGTTCACGACCACGGCGTCGGCCTCGGCCGGGTCGGGGAGGTGGCCCTCGAGGACAATCGACCGGTCGAAGTCGGCCAGCACCGTCCCCGAGGTGATCTGGTAGGCGACAAAGCCCGTGGGTGCCATCAGCCGGCCCCGCGGGGCCATCGTGAGGACCGGTTGTTCGAACCCGGCCACCGTCTGCCACTGGGGGAGGGCGGTCACGTGGCGTTTCAACCGATCGATCCGGGCCCGGTCGAGTTGCGGGTCGATGAACACCGTCGCCGTCGCCGGCCGGCTGTAGGTCACGAACGACGGCAGGGCGTCGCGGCCGCGTATGGAGCCCGCGACGGCTGCGAAGACGACCCCGCCGGCGAGGCCCACCAACACGATGAGCAGGACGGTGGCGCCGACAGTCCGCCGCAGGTCGACACGCGCCCGGTACCAGACCCCACTCATGACGTTGATCCTGCCATCCGGGACGGTGGAGGAGGAGGGCGCCAGCACGCCCGGCCGGGTGGTGATGGCACCCGATCGCCTCGCAGCGGGCAGGCCCGCTTCAGCTGTTCAGGCGGTGAGGAGGGGGAGGTCGGTGTCGAGACGGAGGGTGCAGATGCCCTCGACCTTGCCCACGCCGGGGAGGCGCTTGCGCCGGGGCCGGCCGACCTGGACCCAGTCGGGGGCCAGCGTCGCCGTGTTCTCGTCGGCCAGGACCTCGCCGGGGCCGGCCAGGTCGCACAGGCGGGAGGCCAGGTTGACGGCGTGGCCGATGTAGTCGTCGGCCTCGAACAGCAGGCACGAGCCGGTGGCGACACCCGAGCGCAGGTCCAGCCCCGTGGTCTTCATCCGGTTGGTCAGTTCGACCGAGGTGGCCAGCAGCGGCCCCGCCTCGACGGAGACGAACATGACCCCGTCACCCAGCCACTTGGCGATGCGCACACCCCGGCGGGCGGCGATCTCCCGGGACGACGCCCGGAACGCGGCGACCAGGCGGACGGCGGCCAGGGGGCCTTCCCGCTCGAGGTAGGCCGTGAAGCCACAGATGTCGGAGAACCCGAAGGCCCGGTGAACCGGTGAGGGGTCGGCCGCCGCGAGCGGCGGCAGATCGGTGCCCGAAACGGCCATCATGCTTACCCAAGGTAGCGGGAAGTTGTTTCGAGCAAGCGGACGGTCCGTAAACAGACCGTAACAATCCGGCAGCGGCTCAGCGGGTGGCGGTCAACTCGGCCAGCAACTGCAGGACCCGGCGTTCGCGGGGGCGGAACGGGACCCCACCGCGTCCGGCGAGCAGCACGCGGCCCTCCCCCACCGCCGCCCAGGCGACCTCGCCGTCCTCGTCGGCCGCCACGCCGGCATCCCCGGGACCGCCGGCGGCGGCGCCCGCCCCGAAGGCCCGCAACCAGGCCGATTCCGGGGCCTCCCCGACGACGGCCTCGACGCCCTCCGCGTCGACCACGGCGGCCCACACCGCACGCAGCTCGATCTGGGCCCGGGCGGTGAGCTCGGCGGCCAGGCCCGGGCCCGGCTCGGCCCGGTTGAGGGCCACGGCCGCCTCCAGGGCGTCGATGCGGGGATCCCGCTCGACGAACTCGACGGACCGCAACTCCTCGACGTCGACCCCGTCGACCGCCTCGATCTCCCGGGCCAGCAGGTCGTCGGACACGGCCTCGGGCACGGTCACCAGGAACTCGTCGACGGCCCGGCCTGCCCCCCGGTCCACGACCTCGATCTCGTGCACGTCGCCACCGACCCCGCCGATGCGGCTGGCCACCGCGCCCAGCGCACCCGGGCGGTCGGGCAGCCAGACCCGGACCACCAGCGAGCGCACGGCGTCGGCCATCAACCACCGCGCCTGACGGCTCCGCCGTCGGGCCGCCGGGCCCCCGCTCCGCTCACCCGCCACCCGCTCCTGACGGCTCCGCCGTCGGGCCGCTGGGCCCCCGCTCCGCTCACCCGCCACCCGCTCCTGACGGCTCCGCCGTCGGGCCGCTGGGCCCCCGCTCCGCTCACCCGCCACCCGCTCCTGACGGCTCCGCCGTCGGGCCGCTGGGCCCCCGCTCCGCTCATGGCTCTAGATGCCGCCGAGGGACACGAGCTTGGTCTCCACGTACTCCTCGAAGCCCTCGGCCCCGGACTCACTCCCGATGCCGCTCTGCTTCCAGCCGGTGAACGGGCCCTCGGTGCCGTGCGGGGTCCACTCGTTCACCCCGACCATGCCGAACTCCAGTCGCTCCGCCGCCCGCATGGCCGAGCGCAGGTCGTTGGTCCAGACGTAGGAGGCCAGGCCGTAGGCGGTGTCGTTGGCCAGGGCGATGGCCTCATCGAGGTCACCGAAGGCGACGACCGGCATGACCGGGCCGAACAGCTCCTCGTGGTACACGGGGAACTCGGGGGTGATGTCGGTGACCACGGTGGGCGAGAAGAACCAGCCCTTCTCGCGGTCGGCGGGACGCCCGCCACCCGTGGCCACGGTGGCGCCCCGTCGCGCGGCGTCGGTGACGATGCCCTCCAGGCGGTCCCGCTGGCGGGCGTTGATCATGGGGCCGACCTCGGTGTCGGGATCGGTGCCGGGGCCGACCCGGAGCTTCTCCACCAGCGGCACCACCCGCTCGACGAACTCGTCCCGGCGCGCGCCCCCGATGAGGAAGCGCTGGGGGGACACGCAGACCTGGCCGGCGTTGCGGTACTTCGCCGTCACCGCACCGGCGGCCACCGCCTCCATGTCGGCGTCGGGCAGCACGATGACCGGGGCGTTGCCACCGAGCTCCAGCGACAGTCGGGTCACCGTCGTGGAGGCGCCGTCCATCAGGAGCTTGCCGACCCGCACGCTGCCGGTGAAGTGCAGCTTGCGCAGCGCCTCATGCTCGAGCATGGCCTGGCCCATGCCCTCGGGATCACCGTTGACCACGTTGAACACACCGTCGGGCAGGCCCGCCTCGGCCAAGACCGTGGCGAGGTCCATGCAGGTCATGGGCGTGAACTCCGACGGCCGACTGACGACCGTGCAACCCGCAGCCAGGGCGGCGGCCACCGAACGGGCCACGTTGTAGGCGGGGAAGTTCCACGCCGTGATCGTCCCCACCACGCCGACGGGCTGGTGCAGGACCATCATGCGTTTGCCCGGCACCCGGCTGGGGATGATCCGGCCGTAGCTGCGCTTGGCCTCCTCGCCGTACCACTCGAGGAGGTCGGCGGCGGCCACCCACTCGCCCTTGCCCTGCAGCAGGGGCTTGCCGCTCTCCCGGGAGGTGACCTCGCCCAGGGCGTCGAGGCGCTCCCGCACGAGGTCGGCCGCCCGGCGCAGCACCGCCGCCCGCTCGTAGGCGGTTGCCCTGGACCAGGCCGGGAACGCCTCGGCGGCCGCCTCAATGGCGGCCGTGGCGTCGTCCCGGGTCCCGAAGGGCACCGTACGGATGGTGGCCTCGGTGGCCGGATCGATCAGCTCCCAGGTGCCGCCGTTGGTGGCATCGACCCACTGGCCGCCGATGAACTGCCGGTACTCGACCATGGAACCCCCTGTGGAGACGTCGACGCGTTCGTCGGGGGCAGCGTAGGGGTGGGCGGCCGGCACCGTCAGCAACACCCCACCGACCATAGGACGGGCGTGTTTCGCCGATGTTGACGGCCCGTAACGGCTTGACGGGCCCGGTCGCGGGTTCGAGGCCGACCGGTCCCCGCCGAGTAGGTTCAGCGGGGTCATGAAGCGGTTCACCCCTCAACAACTGGTCATCGGGCTCGGCGTCGCCATCGCCCTCTTCACGATCGGCTCGGGCCTGGCTCCCGGTCTCACCGGCTTCGAGGAGGCGTCCCCGATCCACCGTGAGGTGTTCGGGAACATCCCCGACGCCCTGAAGGTGACCTTCTACACGGTGATCCCGGCGCTGCTCGTGTACGGGGCCGTCCTGTTCTCGTTCCGGGTCCGCAACTGGCAGCGGGGCGCCCCCGACGGGCGGTCGACCAACGCCGGGAACATCAAGGCTCGCCTGGGTGACTTCCGGGCCGGCGTCTACATGCAGACCCTGCTACGGGACCCCGTCGCCGGCGTCATGCACTCCATGATCTACTTCGGGTTCCTGGTGCTGACCGCGGTCACCGCGGTGCTGGAGATCGACCACCAGCTCCCCGACGACGCCAAGTTCCTGCACGGCACGACCTACCAGGCCTACGCCTTCGTCGGTGACGCCGCCGGTCTGGTCTTCCTGGCCGGCATCACCCTGGCCATCCTCCGCCGCTACGTGATCCGGCCGTACCGGATCCGCATCAAGTCCAAGCCCGAGCACGCCCTGATCCTCGGCCTGTTCGCCGTGCTCGGCCTGACCGGCTTCGCCGCCGAGATGTTCCGCATCGCCCTCAACGGCCGGCCGCCGCACGAGGAGTGGTCCTTCGTCGGCTACCCGCTCTCCTCGCTGGTCGACGGCACGGGCTCCCTGGCCGGGTGGCACCAGGCCATCTGGATCGTGCACGTCCTGTGCTTCATCGCCTTCCTGGCCATCCTCCCGGTGACGATGCTGCGCCACATGTTCACCTCGCCGATGAACATGTACCTGCGGGACCGAGAGCGGCCCAAGGGGGCCATGAAGCCCCTGCCCAACCTGATGGAGACCGAGCTCGAGTCCTTCGGCGCCTCCACGGTCGGCGAGATGACCTGGAAGCAGCTGCTCGACACCGACGCCTGCACCATGTGCGGCCGCTGCACCTCGGTCTGCCCGGCCCACGCCACGGGCAAGCCGCTGGACCCACGCGAGATCGTGCTCAAGACCGGCGAGGTCATGGCCGCCACCGGCTCTCCGGTCGTGTCGCCCCCGATCGGGGTGGACGCCGAGATCACCATCGGTGCCGACAGCCTCTTCGAGCGCATCACCCCCGAGGAGATCTGGGCCTGCACCTCCTGCAAGGCCTGCGACGAGATCTGCCCGGTGAACATCGAGATCCTGGACAAGATCCTCGACATGCGGCGCTACCTGTCGCTGATGGAGTCCAACTTCCCGACCGAGCTGGGCAACGCCTACCGGTCGATGGAGAACAGCTCCAACCCGTGGGGCCTGTCCCAGGGTGAGCGGGCCGACTGGGCCAAGGGCCTCGAGGGCACCGACGCCGAGATCCCGGTCATCGACCCGGGCGACGCCTTCGACCACGAGTACCTCTACTGGGTCGGCTGTGCGGGCAGCTTCGACGACAAGAACCGCAAGGTCAGCCAGGCCATGGCCAAGTTGATGACCCGGGCCGGGCTGGACTTCGCCATACTCGGCCCCTCCGAGCTCTGCACCGGCGACCCGGCCCGCCGCTCCGGCAACGAGTACCTGTTCCAGATGCTGGCCACCCAGAACGTCGAGGCCCTGAACGGGATGGGAGTGCGCAAGATCATCACCCAGTGCCCGCACTGCTTCAACACACTGGCCAACGAGTACCCCCAGCTCGGCGGGCACTACGACGTCGTGCACCACAGCCAGCTGCTGGAGAGCCTGATCGAGACCGGGAAGCTGGACCTGAGCGAGGCCCGCCTCGAGGAACGCCTCGTCTACCACGACTCCTGTTACCTGGGTCGACACAACGACGTGTACCTGGCGCCCCGGAAGGTCATCGCCAGCCTGGGCGGGGTCGAAGTCGTCGAGGCGCCCCGCAACGGCACCAAGGCCATGTGCTGCGGCGCCGGCGGGGCCCGCATGTGGATGGAGGAGCACACGGGCAAGCAGGTCAACGTCGAGCGCTCCCAGGAACTGCTGGCCACCGGCGCCAGCCGCATCGCCACCGCCTGTCCCTTCTGCTACATCATGATCGACGACGGCGTGAAGGGTGAGGGCGTCGACGAGGAACATGTCAAGGTGGCCGACATCGCCATGCACGTGCTCGACGCCGTCGAGCGGGGCGAGGCCACCGCCAACCAACCGATCGGAGCCGGCACGGGTGCTGAAGCGCTCCAGGAGTGACAAGGCCGAGAAGCGCCACGAGTGGGAGCCCCACGGCGAGGGCGTCCTGCTGGTCTGCGACGACCCCGACGCCGGGGAGCTGCTCAGCCGCCTGATGGCGGCTGACGGCCACGACGTGCACCGGGTCGAGACGGCCGAGGGTGCCGTGCGCCACCTGCTGGCCACGCCCCGGCGGGCCACCGTTCTGTCCCTGTCGGGGCCGACGGCCAACCGTCAGCTCCTCGAGAAAATCCGGGCCCACCCGAACCCGCCGGTGTCCGAGGTGGCGGTCGTGCTGTTGGCCGACGAGATCGCCGCCGGGCCCGAAGCCTGGGACAAGGGGGCCGACGGCTTCCTGGCCCGCCCCTTCCACGCCGAGCAGCTCTCGTCCGAGCTCCAGGGCGCCCTCGACCGGCCCTTCGCCGCCCGTCAGGCCCACCGCGACGCCCAGCGCAACGCCGACTGACGCGTTCTGGCCCCGGGCCTCGGGGATAGCCGAATGCTCAGGCGGGGGCGAAGAGGATCTCGATGCGGCCCTTGGCCGTCCGCCGCCGCTTCGGTGGACGGCCCGCAGGACCGAGGACGTAGGCGGGCTCGGGGTCGAGGTCGTCGGGGCCGGCCAGGGCCACCAGGGTCTCGGTCCGGACGGGGCGGGTCGGGTCGAGGGGACCGAGGAGGTCCACATCCAGGTCCTCGCGGATGCGGGCCGCGGTCGACGGGTCGACCATGCGGGCCACGACGTCGAGGGCCATCTCGACCGCCGCGGCCGCCCCCTCGGCGGTCAGGACCTTGCCCGACCGCACCACGCGCTCGGCGACGGCATGGGCGCCTTGCTCCTCGAGCAGGTCGGTGGCCAGCCAGTGGGTCGTGGCGTCACCGTCGAGCACGCCGGCCGCGGCCAGCAGGACCGACCCGGTGGACACCGCCGTGGTCCACTCGCTGGCCTCGTGGGCCCCGCCCACCCAGGCCAGGGCCCGCTGGTCCTCGACCAGGCGGCGGATGCCGATCCCGCCGGGCACCACGACCACGTCCGGCGTCGGGTGGTCCTCCATGACCGCGTCGGCCAGCAGGGCCACGCTCGATCCCTGCGTCGGGATACGGCCCGCCGCGGCGGCGACGAGGTGGACCCGGGCCCCCGGCACCCGGCGGAACACGCCGTAGGGCCCAAGGGCTTCGAAGGCCGTCACTCCGGGCGAGAGGAGCACGGCGACCTGCATCAGACCGAGCACGTCCAGTCGTCGTCGACCGCGACCTCGCCCACGGCGTGCGGCGCCGGGAAAGCCCGGCGGAAGGTGAAGGCCTCGGCGGTGGGGCCGTCGGTCTCGAGGTGGGCCAGACGATCCTTGGCCTCGTCGATGGACGGCCGGTGGCCGGCGGGCACCCACCAGAGGGCCAGGTAGACCGACTCGAACTTCTCGAACCACTGCCGCCGCTGCACCATGATCGCCCGGTGCTCGTCGCCGTAGACGAAGTCGGCCAGCGCCTCCAGCGACGCCCAGGTGCTCATGTTCACGATCATCAGGTCGTCCGGGGAGAACCGGATCGCCGTGGCGTCACCGTCCTCGGTCTGCAGCCGCCACACGAACCCCGGGGCGGCATCGGCCAGGGCGTTGATCGGCTCCAGGGCGTTCATGAACCCCGCCGTCGCCGGGGCGTCGGTCGGCGCCAACAGGCGGCCGATGTTGATCTGCGCCAGCTCCCAGGGCATGACGCGCACCGTACCCCCCGCTACCCTGGCCCGTCCCTGCGGGTGTAGTTCAGTGGCAGAACATCAGCTTCCCAAGCTGAGAACGCGAGTTCGACTCTCGTCACCCGCTCCAAGCGACCTGGGGGTTCCCCCGGCGAGTCCAGGGAGCCTCGGAGCCATCCGGGACTCGACGAGTACGTCGCACTCCAGTCACTGAGCGTGCTCCCGGACAGAGAGGCCCGCCTGTGGTCGCGCTCGCTCGCCGACGCCCTTCTGGGGCGTGATCGCAGCGACAACGTGTTCCCGCGCGAGCGTGAGCGAGCGCCAATGCACCGCAGTGAGGACGACAGCGGGCACACCGATGATCAGCGTCGATCCTGCGAGGGCATCAGCGACCTTGGCGACGGCAGGGTTCGAGGTCAGGCGGGCGACGGCGAACGCCGAGACCGTCATGACCACCACCTGCCCGACGTAGCCCCCGAGGGCGCCCAGACGCGGGTGCATTCGGAGGCGGTCCACCGGTTCCTCCGGCTCGGCACGCATGAGCCAGCTCAGCAGCGCCACGAGCAACCCCTGGGTCGCAGCGAACCCGATCTGGCTCCCGAGGGGCAGGCCGAACCAGAAGCCGGGGCCCGCGTAGCTGAACAGCTCGCCGAGGAAGAAATGCGAGCCCAGACGGCTGACCGGGTCCACCACCCAGACCGCCCACACACCCAGGATGACAGCTGTCGCGAACTCGAGCATCGGCAGCTTGGATCGGGTCTGGTACGGACCCGCCACCACGAGCCGCGCGGCAGCGAAGGCGAAGTACGCCATGAACGTGTAGCTGAGGGAGACCATGAGCGGCACCTCGCCGATGAACAGCTCGTGGCCTCGTAGGTCGGGGTTGAACGCGTAGCGGGTGTACGGGATACCGAGGTGCACCGACCCGTTCTCGGCCAGCACACCGACGACCGTCGCCACGGCGGCGTAGACGCCGGTGCGGCGCCAGCCCATGTGCCGGACAGCCAGCACGACGAAGGCGATACCGAACGCCGTGACGTACCAGCGCCCCACGAGCGTGCCGACGATCTCCTCACCCATGGGCCGCCCCTCCCGTCCCGCAGACCCTACCCGTGCCTGACCTGGGGGTCTCGGGGGCACAGGTCATCGGCGACCCGTCCACGGCGCGCGGAGCCCCCGGACCCGCGGACAGGATCCGAGGCCCTCCTGGCGTTCCTCCACGGTGAGGAGGGCGCCGACTTCGTCGAAGGGCACCTCGCCGCCGACGGCCAACACCCTGTCGCCGCCCGGCTCAAGCCGGCGGGTCCTGGTCGGCGAGCGGGGCAGCGATGAGGCGGTAGAGGGTCTCGTCGTCGCTCTGGCGCCAGAGGTCGAGCAGGCCGTTGCCGAGCGGGTCGCAGCCGTAGCGCATCGGTCCGTCGTCGTCGAGGATGGCGTCGACGATCGCCGTGGCGGCCTCGGCGGGCGGGATGACCATCGGATCGGCGTGGGCCCGCCGGCGCTCGTCGGCGGCGGCCGCCATGGCCGCGTAGCGCCCGTAGCGGGCGGCCGGGTTCGGCCCGGTGCTGTCCTGGAACATGTCGGTGTCGATCGGGCCGGGGAGGATCTCGACCACCCGCACCCCGAACGGCGCCATCTCGGCCCGCAGCGAATCACCCAGCGCCGAGACCGCCGCCTTGGTGCCCCGGTACCCCCCGTAGAAGGGGACCGAGGCCAGGATCGAGGACGAGGTGATGGTGCAGATCACCGCCGGGGCGTTGGCCCGCAACACCGGGATCGCGGGCTGCAGCGTGTTCACCACGCCCAGCACGTTCGTCTCGAACATGGCCCGCCAGGCCTCGGGGTCGGCGTGCTCGAGCGGCGTGTGGTCGAGGTCGACGCCGGCGTTGTTGACGAGCACCCGCAGGTCGTCCGGGACGGTGATGGAGCGTGGATCGGTGACGTCCATCCGGGCCACCGTCAACCGCCCTGTCGTCTCCTCCGCCAGGCCGTCGCCGGCGGCGAGGTCGCGCATGGTGGCCACGACGTCGAATCCCCGGTCGGCCAGGGCGACGGCAACTGCCCGTCCGATCCCCCGGCTGGCCCCGGTGACCAGGGCACTTCCGTCGACCTGCATCCGACCAGTGTCGCGCTCGGCCCACCGGCGGCCCTCACGACGCCACCCGTTCGGCGGCGGCTTGGTCGACCGCACCCCCGATGATCCGGCCGAAGGCCTGGCGTCCGCTGGTCGTCAGGTGCAGGTGGTCGGCCACGAACGAGTTCGCCGGGGCCGTGCGGGCCCAGTGGGCGTGGGGGACGACGGTCACGTCG
>Ga0315283_10003568_pt1 | contig 13324 bp, 12 predicted proteins | sample YL17G09_0_MG_FD_204541 | JGI IMG/M metagenome (GOLD analysis project Ga0315283, IMG submission 204541) | Sediment microbial communities from Yellowstone Lake, YNP, Wyoming, USA - YL17G09_0 | ecosystem: Environmental > Aquatic > Freshwater > Lake > Sediment | place: USA: Wyoming | collected...
GACGACGAGACCGAGGCCGGCAAGACCGGCGAGGGTGCTCAGGCGGGTCGCCCGGGCAGGGCTTTCCCCGGCGGTGAGGCGCATGAGGATGATCTGTAGTGGAACAGTGCCCGCGATCATGGCGGCGATACTCGAGTCGATCCGGGTCTCGGCCACGTGCACCATTCCGACGCCGAGGCCGAGCAGGAGACCGCCTGCGATCGCGCTCGCTCCCAGTTCTCGTCTGCTGATGCGCAGGCTCGTCCCGCGGAACGCGAGGATCACGGCCAGTAGCACCCCCGCCGTGAGAAAGCGACTCCCTGCTGCGAGAAGCGGAGGCATCGTCTCGACGGCGATCTTGATCCCGAGGTACGTCGACCCCCACACGACGTAGATGACGAGCAGGGCGGCCCAGATGTGTTTGGCGGGAGCAGTCATCAGTAGGAGAACGAGTTACGCCGTACTCCTGTGAGAACGAGCCGCGGTGGGCCCTTACTCCCGTCAGCACGATTCGAATTGCTTTCGAGTCGAGTGGTGCCGCTAACCGCGGTTCGCAGGAGGAGTCCGACCCCGGCTCAGTCCCAGCCGCGGGAGAGCCGGAACGCGGCGTTGATCAGCCCGACGTGGCTGTACGTCTGCGGGAAGTTCCCGCTCTGCTCGAGCGTGTCCGGGAGGATGTCCTCGGAGTAGAGCCCGAGGCCGTTGTGCAGGCCGAGCAGGCGGTCGAAGAGCTCGCGAGCCTCGTCCGTTCGCCCGATGAGCGCGAGCGCCTCGACGAGCCAGAACGTGCACACCGTGAACGCCGCCCGTGTGTCGCCGAAGTCGTCGGGTGCCGTGTACCGCCGGAGCAGGCCGCCGTCCACCGAGAGCGCGTCCCGAATCGCGTTGACGTGAGATGTCGCACGCGGGTCGTCGGGGCGGAAGTAGCCGAGGTGAACCGCGAGCAGCAGTGCAGCATCGAGTTGCGGCTCGCCTGCGACCTGCGTGAGGGCGCCGATCTCGTCGTTCCAGCACCGGGTCTCGAGGAGCTCCGCCGCCCGCTCCTCGACGCGATGTGCGTGCGCGGCCAGGTCAGCGTCACCGAGCGCGTCCGCCACCTCTACCGCTCGCCGCGCTCCCGCCCAGTGCATGAGTACCGAGAAGCTGTGGAGGCGGGTCTTCCCGCGGAACTCCCAGAGGCCGGCATCCGGCTCGTCCAGTCGCGCGTCGATCTGGTCGACGAGACCCTGCACCATCTCCGCCGCCGTTCGCGGCGGGATCTCGCCGGTGAAGCGCGTGTCGAGGAAGAGCCGGCTGGCCGCAAGCACCATCTCGCCGTAGACGTCGTTCTGAACGTGCTCGAAGGCCTGGTTCCCGATTCGCACGGGCCCGTCGCCGTTGAAGCCTGCGAGGTGCTCGAGCTCGCGCTCGGGAGCGTGCGAGTCCCCGTTGATCCGATAGGCCGGCTGAAGCACACCGCCGCGTTCCTCGCAGATGTTGCGGAGGTATTCGAGGAAGAGCTCCATCTCCTCGGAGTGTCCGAGCCGCTCGAGTGCGTTCAGCGTGAAGTAGGCGTCGCGCAGCCAGCAGAACCGGTAGTCCCAGGTGCGCCCTGACCCCGGGTACTCCGGGAGGCTTGTCGTCGTCGCGGCGAGGAGCGCGCCCGTGTCCTCGTACTGGTGCAGCTTCAGCGCGAGCGCCGAGCGGACGACCTCGCGCTGGTAATCGCGCGGAACGCGCGTGCCCTTCACCCAACGGCGCCAGTAGTCGAGCGTGCGCTCGAGGAACCTCTCCGCGGTCTCCTCGAGGCCGGCCTCGAGCGGCTGCCCCCAGGTGAGCACGATGTGCCGATCCTGTTCGAGCAGGAACGGGCGCTCGTCCTCGACGTACGTGAGCGGGACGTTGGACGTCAACCGAACCGGGGTCGGGAAGCCCGTGTATTCGATGTGATTCGAGCCTCGCCAGTAGCGAGACTCGATGAGGCCGTACTCGTAGACCGGCTTGCAGCGAATCCGGGCGCGGGGCTCCCCCGAGAGGGGGCGCAGGATCCGAACGAGCATCTGCGGCTTGAAGTAGCGGTCGTAGAGCTGGAAGCGAGGCGCGAAGTCGATGAGCTCGAACTCGCCGCCCGCGCAGCGGAACACGGTCCGCAGGACGTTCGTGTTCTCGATGTACTCCTGGCGCACATCGGTCGTGTCGACGCCCTCCACCGCGAACACGCCGCCTCGCTCCCGATCGAGGAGCGGCCCGAAGACGAAGCTCGAATCCGGGCGTGGCCAGCAGAGCCACTCGACGGATCCCTCCTTGAGCAGCGCGCTGTACGAGCAGTTTCCGATGATGCCGAGGCCGTGAGTCATAGGTGAAGCTATTCGCGGACACGTAGCGTATTCATGCGCAGACCGGAATCTCGCTAGCGCGACGGCTCCGGTCGCGCGACAATCCCTGAAGGCGGCTGCTCCGCAGCCGCAGTGCCACGAACTCATAACAGCTGAAGGAGAAAAACTGGCCCGGCGCAGCGGACACCACGCCCTCGTCATCGCGAGCAACCGTCTGCCGGTCCGGCTCACGGTCAAGGACAACGGGTTCGACGTGCAGCGGAGCTCCGGTGGACTGTCGGCAGCACTCGGCGCGATGCGGGGAGACGCTACCTGGATCGGCTGGCCAGGGGCCGTCGTCCCGCCCGCGCTCGAGAAGAGGGTCAGTCGGCGCCTGGCCAAGGACAACCTGTTTCCCGTCTTTCTATCCTCGGACGAGGAAGAGGACTTCTACGGCAAGGTCTGCAACGACACCCTCTGGCCACTCTTCCACTACTTCTCGGAGCGCCTCCGGTTTACACCGGAGGCCTGGACGCGGTACGTCGAGGTCAACGAGCGCTACGCGGACGTCATCCTCGAGCACTGCGAGCCGCAAGCCCGCGTGTGGGTGCACGACTTCCACCTGATGCTCGTCCCGGCGATGCTGCGCCGACGCGCGCCGGGTCTCTCGATCGGGTTCTTCCTGCACATCCCGTTCCCGTCATCCGAGATCTACCGCTTGCTTCCTGCGCGCGAGCAGCTCCTGCGCGGAGTGCTCGGAGCCGACTATGTCAGCTTCCAGGTCGGCGACTATGCGCGGCACTTCCGCTCCTCGTGCCTGCGGATTCTCGGTGTCGACTCCGAACCCGATTGGATCGACCTCGACGGTCGACGCGTCGGGATCGGCGTTGATCCGATCGGAATCGACGTCGCCGGCTTTCGAGAGGTCATCGCCGATCCTGCGACGGCGCGTTTTCTCGCGGATCTCGAGCAGCAGTACGAAGGACGCAGCCTCATCCTGGGTGTCGAGCGGCTCGACTACACGAAGGGAATCCCGCAGAAGCTGCACGCCTTCGAGCGCTTTCTCGAGCAGGATCCAGAGCGCGCGCAGACGACGACGATGATCCAGGTGGTCGTGCCCTCGCGGCTCGAGAGCCGTGAGTACCGCGACCAGCGGGACGAGATCGAGCTCCTCATCGCCCGGATCAACGGCCGGTTTGCGCGACCGGGCGTCACGCCGGTCGAGTACATGCATCGCGACATCTCCAAGCCCGCGCTCGTCGCGCTCTATCGCCGCGCCGACGTGATGATGGTCACGGCGCTGCGAGACGGCATGAACCTTGTCGCGCAGGAGTTCGTGCTCTGCCAGTCGGACCCCGGCCTTCCGAGTAGATGGAGGGGATCCTTGCTCCTCTCCGAGCTCGCAGGCTCCGCGCAGGTTCTCCCGGGCGCGCTCCTCGTCAACCCGTGGGATGTAGACGGGGTCGTCGACCACCTCGTGACCGCCCTCGAGCTTCCGGCTCGCGAGCGTCGGCGGCGGCTCGAGACGATGTCGAAGCGCGTCGAGTCGCTCGACAGCCGTCGCTGGGCGGAGAGCTTCCTCACCCGGCTCGGGCGCTATTCGCGACGCGATCGCCGCACCCGCAGGCCGCCCACGGTCGACGCGGCGCTCGAGGACAGGATTCGCCGCCGGTTCGCCCGCGCCCGCACCCGGACGATCGTGCTCGACTACGACGGGACGCTGCGCGAGTTCGAGCGACATCCGGACCTCGCGCAACCGACTCCGGAGATTCGCACCCTCCTCCGAGATCTGGCCGCGCTTCCTGCCACCGACGTGCACATCGTCAGCGGACGCCGTCGCCGTAACCTCGAGCAGTGGCTCGGGCGGCTGCCCGTGCACCTCTGCGCCGAGCACGGGTACCTCGCACGCGCTCCCGGAGGTGAATGGCACACCCTCGTCGATCTCGATCTGAGCTGGCTACGCCCCATCGAGCGCCTGTTGCGGAGAGTTGCGGCGGACGTCCCCGGCGCGCACGTCGAAAGGAAGTCGTGCAGCGTCGCCTGGCACTATCGCCAGGCCGAGCCCGAGTACGGCTCGTGGCGTGCGCGGGAGCTTCTGAACGACCTGCACCAGCACCTCGCGGGAGCGCCGGCGGAGATCCTGCTCGGTCACCAGGTCGTCGAGGTGCGAGCGCAGGGCGTGGACAAGGGCCTCTATGTGCGCAGCCTGTTCCCGGAAGGGAAGGAAGCAACGCATTTCGTTCTCGGGCTCGGCGACGACCGGACCGACCACGACCTCCTCGATGCACTTCCTCCGGGGTCGGTTGCGGGGCACGTAGGCGGCTTGCTTCCGAGCACCCGGAGCGACGGCAAGCGCGAGGACATCCACATCATCGGCCCCGGGGAGGTGCGCACGCTCTTGCGGGATCTCGTCGCGAGCATGACCGAGCCCCCGCACACGCCGGCGTAGCCGCGCGCCTCTCGAGGCACATTCGCTTTTCGCGCTAGATCGGCACGGCGGCGCGCCGGTTGAATGCCGCTGCGTGGCCTCGGGCGTTCGCCTCACGGAGCTCGTCCTCGTCGAGTGCCTCGATTCGGAGGAGGAGCTCGAATTCGTCCCGGAGGTGCGTGTGCATCATCTCCGGGCCGTCCGTCGCGATCGTGAAGGCCACGCCGTTGTCGACGAATTGCCGGATCGTCTCGCGAATAGCGTTCTCATCCGGGAGTGCTTTCGTCAGCAGGTTCGATGTGGGGCAGATCTCGAGGACCGTGCCCAGCTCGCGAAGCGCCCTCATCAGCTCGGGATCGCCGGCGGCGAGGATTCCGTGCCCGATCCTTTCCGGACGCAGCCGCTCGAGCACCTCGCCGAGCTCCTCGCGCCCCATGTCGCCGCCCTCCTCGCCGACGTGGATCGTGACGCCGAGCCCGGCCTCACGCGCGGTCTCCAGCATCGGCTCGATCTGCGTGTAGTCATAGCGGCCTCCACCCGGCCGGGGCCCCGCGATATCGATGCCCACGACACCACGCCCGGACCAGCGAATCGCCTTCTCGACGATGATCTCGTTCAGCCGCCGATCGAAGGTGCGGTCCATCATCAGGATCAGGCCGGCACGTACCTGCGGGTACTCGAGGCTTGCGAGGTCGAGCCCGCGGATCGCTGCCAGGATGATGTGGTCGAGGTCGCGCTCGCCGCCGCGGTTTCGCTTCATGGGGTTGAAGCGGAGCTCGAGCGTTGTGATCCGCTGAGATCGATAGGCGCCGCCGATTGCCCCGTGCACGGAACGCTCGACCGCGAGCGGGGAGGACTGGATGAGCTCGGTCCAGTGATAGATCTGGTCGAGCTCGTCGAGCCCCTGGACGCCGCGCGGATCCGAGACGGTGACGAGCGCGTCGAACTCCCAGAAGTCCTTGACCGGGAGGGCGATCCCCTGCTCGTGCGCAAGGCTCCAGAGGATGTCGGAGGCAACGGAGCCTCCGAGGTGGGTGTGAAGCTCGGCCAGACCCTCACCCTGGAACATCGTGGGCAGGAGTGTAGTGTCGAAGCGTGGGCGTCAAGCAGTTGGCGTTCCGTGCGACGAACCACCGCCCTGCGGCATCGGCGAGGTGCTCGGCATGGTGCTCGCGACCTGGTGGGGCTGGGGAACGCGGCCTCGGCCACGCTCGCTGATGCGGATCAGGCGGTTCGGGCCCAGGGGCGCGGATCGGGAATCGGCGTGAGGATCGGCTCGACCTGCTCGCGCATGTGCTCGAACGCAGGCGGGAGGATGAGCGTCTCGCCGAGATGCTCCATGTCCTCGTCGACGCCGAAGCCCGGCCCGAGCGTTGCGATCTCGAAGAGCACGCCGCTCGGCTCGCGGAAGTAGATCGATCGGAACCAGAAGCGGTCGATGATCGGCGACGGTCTCATACCCGCGGCCGCCACTTGCTCGTGCCAGGCCGCATGCTCACCCATCGTCGAAGACCAGGCGACGTGGTGGACGGTGCCAGCGCCAGCGAGGCCTCGATCTGCCGGCGGATCGTCGTACGTGTAGAGACCGCCGCGGGTCGGGCCGCGTGCCTCCCACGTCGGGGTCGGACCCGTGGGATGAGACCCCTCGCGCGGGGTGAAGCCCAGCACGTCTTCGAGCACCTGACGGCTCGCGCTCGGATCCGCCGAAAACGCGCGGACTTCGTCGAACCCTTGAAGTGCCATATCGGCGGAAACGTCCGGATGCTCGGCGATGAGCTGCGCATCGTGCACCGTCGACACTGCCAGGTGGTGGCGCAACCCCTCCGGGTCCTCGAACGTCACGCCCTCTTGGTCACGCGCGAGCACGTCGGTCTCGTCCGCGAGCCGCTGCTCCCAGAAGTCGAGGGCGGCGTCCGAGGCGACGCGCCAGCTCACCGTGTGCACCATCCCCGCTCCGGCGCGTCCACGCGGGATCCCCGGGTACTCGAAGAACGTGATGTCGCTGCCCGGGCTTCCCGCCTCGTCGGCGTAGAAGAGGTGGTAGACGGTCGGGTCGTCCTGGTTCACCGACTTTTTTACAAGACGCAGGCCGAGGACGCGGGTGTAGAAGTCGACGTTCCGCGGAGCGTCCGCTGTGATGCACGTGACGTGGTGGATGCCATCGATTCGCATCGCGAGCAGCCTAGCGAGCTGTAGTCTCCCGCCCGTGAAGATCGGGATCGTCGTCCCGTTCTCCTGGTCGTTCTGGGGCGCGGTTGTCGAGCACGCAGAAGCGCAGGCGGCGGCACTCGAGGATCTCGGCCACGAGGTGCGCCTGATCATGGGCAACGACCCGCCTGGGCAATTCACCCGTGTGCTCCACCCCCGGGTCGGGCGCCACGACGATCCGCCCCCCAATGTGATCCCGGTCGGACGCTCGGTCATCGTCCCCGCGAACGGCTCGCTTCCGAACATCGTCCTCTCGCCACGGTCGCTCTTCCGGATCCGCCGCGCTTTCGAGCGGGGGCGGTTCGACGTGTTGCATCTCCACGAGCCGATGACGCCGACGATCTGCCTCACCGCGCTCATGTGGGCGCGATGCCCCATGGTCGGGACATTTCACGCCTCCGGCGAGCTCGGGTGGATGAAGGGGGCGAAGCCGCTCTGGGGCTTCCTCATCGATCGGATCGATCACCGCATCGCGGTCTCCGAGCGTGCGCACGAGTCGCAGCGGCGCTGGCTCCCCGGTGACTACGAGGTGATCCCGAACGGGGTGCTCGTTCCAGAGTCGGCGCCCGCCGGCAGTCGCGAGCATCGAATCGTCTTCGCGGGCCGGCAGGAGCGGCGCAAGGGTCTTCACGTATTGATCCGAGCATGGCCCGAGATTCGCGCGCGAACTGGCCTTCGCCTCACGATTGCCGGCGCCGACCCGCTCGCGGTACGCCTGCTCTTGACGCGGCTTCGCGTGTCGGACGACGGCATCGATATCGTCGGCTTCCTGACTCAGGACGAGTTGACCCAGACGCTCCTCGGGGCGAAGGCGCTGGTGGCGCCGTCGCTGGGGCAGGAGAGCTTCGGCATGGTTTTGACACGGGCGTTCGCGTGCGCTCTCCCGGCCGTCGCCTCGGACATTCCCGGGTATCGGGAGGTTCTCGAGCCCGACGCGTCTGTCGCTGTCCCACCCGACGATGTCGCCGCGCTCGTGGAGGCCGTCTGCGCTCTGGTCGACGACGAGCCGCGTCGCGAGTCGATGGGGAGGGTGGCGCGGGAGATCGCGGTCGAGCGTTACTCGTGGCCGGGGCTTGCGCGGAGGCTCGAGCAGATCTACGAAGGCGTCACTGGAATCGCAAGCCGAGGGGCGCGCGCGGCGTGACGGCGATGCGGAATGTTTGGCGCAGCCCTTGGGTTCAGGGCGCCGTTCTCTTGCTCTTCGCGACGCTCGCAGTCGTTATTTTTTGGTGGCGCGGCCCGGACTGGGGCAGCGTCTTCGAAGCGTTCCGCTTCGTCATCTGGAGCTGGATCGTGCTTGCCTTCCTGCTCAACGTCGTCTCCACGCTCTTTCGCGCTTACTCGTGGCGGATGACGATCGGCCAGGCATTGCCGCCGGAGCATCAACCGCGGCTGGATGACGTCTTCTCTGCATTCGGTGTCGGCCTGCTCGCGAACGCGGTCGTACCTGGGCGCCTGGGCGAGCTCGCGCGGGTGGCGACGCTGCGCCGTCACCTGCCCGATGCGCCCCACGGAACGAGCGCGACGCTGATCGGGACCGTGTTCGCCCACCGGCTGTTCGACCTCGTTCCTGCGACCATCCTCGTGGTCTGGGTTCTTCTCACGGCTGAGGTGCCGCACTGGGCCGTCGTCACGTTCGGCATCGCCGCCCTGGTCGGCTTCGCGCTGTTCACGATCGCATGGCTCGGTGCTCGGCGGCACCACCAAACGGTGATGCGTGAGGGCGTCGGCTCATTTCGCGACCTGTTGGTCATGGCGCGACAGGGACTCTCGGTGTTGAACGCACCGGTCCCACTCGCCGGTGCGATTCTCCTCCAATGCTGTGGCTGGCTGATGCAGCTCTTTGCGGTGTACGCCACGATGCAGGCATTCGGCATCGACGCACCGCTGCCGGCTGCAGGGCTCGTTCTCGTCCTGATGAACGTGGCCACGATCGTCCCGCTGTGGCCGGGGAACATCGGCCTCGTCCAGGCCGCGGTGGCTCTGCCGCTCCGCAACTACGGGGTCCCGTATGCCACCGGGTTCGCCTTCGGCCTGGCGCTGCAGGCAATCGAGATGGCGGTCGGCGTCGGGCTCGGTCTGATCTCGCTTGCGCGCGAGGGCATCTCGTTCGCCGGCGTCCGGCGGATGCAGGACGAGGAGAAATCCGCGGAGGACGCCCTCGAAGGCGTGCACGAGATGGTCGAGGAGCTCGAGCACGAGGCTGCGCGTGAGAGCGCTGCTGTGCCCCGCTAGCCTCAAAGGGGTCCTCTCGGCGAGAGCTGCGTCCGCCGCTCTCGGGCGAGGCTTCCGCGAGGTCGGCGCCGATGTGACCGAGCTCCCGATCGCCGACGGCGGTGAGGGAACGTGTGAAGCTCTCGCTTTGGCGCTCGGGGGCGAGTGGCGCGAGGCGGTCGTGTCCGATCCGCTGGGCCGGCCGATACCCGCACGCTGGCTACTCCTCCCCGACGGTCGCGCCGTCGTCGAGGCCGCTGCGGCGATCGGGCTCCCGCTCCTGCAGACGAAGGAGCGCGACCCGCTCAAAGCCTCGAGCCGGGGGCTCGGTGAGCTGCTCCTCGCTGCGCTTGCTGCGTCGCCTGCTTCCGTCCTCGTCGCGCTCGGAGGTAGCTCGACCGTCGACGGCGGCGCGGGTTTGCGGGAGTGCCTGCGAGAGCTTCCGATTCTGACCGTGGTTCTATGTGACGTTCGAACGCGGCTTGCCGACGCTGCCAGGCTGTTCGGCCCCCAGAAGGGCGCATCCGAGAGGGCCGTCGAAGAGCTCGAGCGACGGCTCGCCGCGATGGAAGAGCTCATCCCCTACGCGGATCTGCCCGGATCGGGAGCCGCGGGCGGGCTCGGGGCTGCCCTCGCGGCGCTCGGAGGCGAGCTTGTCCCAGGAGCCCCGGCGGTTCTCGACCTGGTCGGGTTCGACGAGCGCCTCGCCGGTCAGGACATCGTCGTCACTGGCGAGGGTCAGATCGATGAGACGACTGCGGAGGGGAAGGCGCCCGGGGAGATCGTCGCCCGTTGTTTGGAAGCCGGCGTTCGTTGTGTCGTCTTTGGCGGACGCGTCAGGGCCAAGATCGCCGGCGCCGAGACGGTCGCACTCTCAGGCGATCCGTCACAGGTCGAGGCCGATCTCGTCGATCTCGGTCGGCGACTCGCGTCGAACTAGGTCGAGCGAGACTCGGCGGCGGCCAGGCGGTCGGCCATCGACTCGAGCAGCTTCCACGCGAGCGCTGGGCGAGACTCGACGAATGGGCGAAAGACGAAGACCGGGAGCCCGTATGTCTTGAGTTCGGTGAGTGCGGTCACGGTGGCGGTTCTCGGGCGTCGGTCGATCAGTGCGATCTCTCCGAACGCCGCACCCGGACCGAGCGTCCGGATCTCCTCACCGTGAATCTCCACGGATGCCTCACCACTCTCGACGACGAAGAACATCAGTCCGCTCTCGCCCTCCATCGCGATCTTGTCGCCGGCTCTGAACCGCCGCTCGTTGAACTCGTCCGCGAGGCTCTCGAGATCTTTCTCGTCGAGGCTCGAAAAGAGACGTACGTTGCGAAGCAGGTCTGGTGTCGGCTTGGACATGGGGCGATTCATACACGAACGACGGGCCGCTTGTCACTCATTCGGGCTCGGAGGCCGAGAGCTCCTCGATTCGAAGCTCGGCTCCCTGTAGTCGCTCGACGCACGTCTTGTACAGCTCTTCGCCTTTGCGGAAGAGCGCGATCGCGTCGTCGACCGCCACGTCGCCTCGCTCGAGCCGGGCCACGATGTCCTCTAGTTCCTTCTGCAATGCTTCGAACGAGCGCTCGTCGGTCATGCTCGGACGTCCTCGACCGTGGCGCCCAGCGCGCCCGAGGCAAGCTCGATCTCGAGCCGGTCACCCTGACTCACCATAGAGGTGTCTCGCAGCGCAACTGCCCCCGCGCGGACGATCGCGTATCCGCGGTCGAGCGTCGCGAGGGGCGAGAGCGCCTTCAGACGCGCGCCGGTGTGGTCGAGCGCCGACCTTCTTCGCTCGAGAAGCAGGCGCGGTGCTGAGCGCAGCCTCTCTCCGAGACGTGTGAGCACCGCGGCGTCCCGCTCGAGCACGTTGCGCACGGCCAGACCGAGCCTGCGTCGCGAGCCTTCGAGCGTCGTTCGCAGCTCGCCCGCGTCCGGGACGACGAGTGTCCCTGCGGCCGTCGGTGTCGCGGCGCGAACGTCAGCGGCCAGATCGCAGAGCGGTGTGTCCTGCTCGTGCCCCACCGCTGAGACGATGGGCACCGCGCAGGAGGCGACCGCACGTACGACGGCCTCGTCGCTGAACGGGAGAAGGTCCTCGAAGCTCCCGCCTCCGCGTGTAAGCACGATGACGTCGACTTCGGGGTGAGCAGCCAGCGCGTTTAGCGCCGAGACGATTGCCGCGGGCGCCCCTTTTCCCTGAACGCGCGTCTCGCAGACGACGACCGCTGCCGCCGGGAATCGCGCTCCGATCGTCGTCACGAGGTCGCCGCGCGCTGCCGCATCCGCTCCGGTGAGGATCCCGATCGCGCGCGGGAGTCGCGGGAGCGGGCGCTTCCGCGCAGGCGCGAACAGGCCCTCCGCCGCCAGCTTCCGTTTCAGACGCTCGAGCGCGAGCAGGTGGCCGCCGAGGCCGATGCGCTCGATCATCGTCACTCGGAGGCCGAGCTCACCCTTCTGCTCGTACAGCTCGGCGCGGCCGGAGACGTGGACCGTCTCGCCTTCCTCGAGCGCGAGGTCGAGGCGGTCGAAGCCGCGACGACCGATCGTCACCTTGAGAGTGGCACCCGTCTCGGGATCCTTGAGGGTGACGAAGACCGTCGCCCAGGCCTCGTTCCGGCGAAGCTCGGTCACCTCGCCCTCGACCCACAGCACGGGGAGCTTGGCCAGGTACGTCGCGATCCCGCGGTTGAACGAAGAGACCGTGAAGACCTTGCGGTCGCCGTACATGATCGGCTCGACCTTCGGCACAGTCGTCAGCGTAACGGCGCAGCCCGGGTCGTCTGGCCCGGGCATGCCCGGCCGCTACAGGAGGATCTCTGCGGCCGTCGTCGGATCGCAGCCGCGCGAGAGCATCTCCACGGCATCGTGCAGATCGACCTCGCTTACCGCAATTCGCTCGCCGAGATGAACCGGGTACCCAGCTTCGAGCAAGATGTGCAGCCGCCAGCTCTCGACCTTTGCCGGCTCGTTCTCGTGCCAGAGTGGGGTCTCGGTCGTCTCGGCCATGCGCGTGGGATTCGCGGTAACGCGGACGCTTCCTGCTCCTGCGCAAGACCGGAATCCGCTCACGCGGAATTCCGCTCGCGCGAACATCCGGCGGCCGCTCTTGCGGCCGCTGCGCTCGCCTTGCACATCGAGCCTCTCGTCGGCGGGGTTCTAGGAGGTTGCTGACGAGCGGGCCGACTCGTAGCGCTTCGCGAGCTCGACGATGCGGTCGTCGAGGCGCTGCGCTGCCGCATCCACGGCTTGCTGAAGCTGGTCCGCGATCAAGCCGTCAGCTCTGCGCAGGAACGACTCGGCCGTGCGGTCGAGCTCCTCATGGAGTCGATCCGCAGCTTCCTCCCGGATCGCGCGCATGCGGTTCTCGAATTCGAGGGCGCTTGCCTCGGCTCTGCGATCGACCTCGCGTGTGATGGCTCGCTCGATCTGCTCCACCTGACGGCGCTCGAACTCCGTGAACACGATCTCGATCCGCCCTTGCGCTTCGCTCTCTGCGCGGTCGACCTGCTCGGCTACTGCATGCTCGTGCTGGCGAAGCCGCTCGGTGACGTCGTCGATCGCGCGCCGTCGGTCGTCGGCGTGTGACTGGAGCTCGTCGAGCGCCTGGGCGAGCGCAACGTTGGCGCTTGTCTCGAGCGACTCGCGGAGCCGGATGGCAGTCGCGCGCTGTTCGTCGAGCGTGGTTCCAAGCTCGGTTGCCTCGCCCTCGACCTTGGACTCGACATCCGCGATCCTTTGTTTTAGACGTTGCTCGAGCGTCGCAACCGCTCCCTGAAGCGCGTTCTGGGCGCGCTCGAGGTCGGCCTCCCAGGCGCGCAAGCGCTCCTCGACGCGCTGCTCGACTGCGGCGACCAACTCCGCCAACCGGTCCGAGAGCTCGCGCTCGCGGACGCCGAGCTCACCACGCCGCTGATCCGATAGCCGTCGCTCCTCGGCGACGTAGGTCGAGAGCGAGTCTGCGTGTGCGCGCGAGACTGTGACGCGGAGCTGCTCGGCCTGCTCCGAGGCTTCCTCCTCCGCTGCAGCCCGGACGGCACGGCGAGCGTCGGCAACGAGCTCGTCTGTCCGTGCGGCACGCGCCCGTGAGCGGCGAAGCGCGAGGGCGAGCAGCAGGCTCAGGACGAGAGCCGTGGCGAGCGCGGCGACGAGGATCCCGACGATGAGCGGCATGGAACCATGCTAGAGCCGAGACATGACCATGGCGGCT
>Ga0315283_10003570_pt1 | contig 13318 bp, 13 predicted proteins | sample YL17G09_0_MG_FD_204541 | JGI IMG/M metagenome (GOLD analysis project Ga0315283, IMG submission 204541) | Sediment microbial communities from Yellowstone Lake, YNP, Wyoming, USA - YL17G09_0 | ecosystem: Environmental > Aquatic > Freshwater > Lake > Sediment | place: USA: Wyoming | collected...
CTTCCGCTGCTGCGTCGTACGCCAGGCGTGCACGACGAGGCGGGCCGGAACGTCGCGATCGCAGTCGACGACCTCGCCGTCGACCTTCAGCTGGGCGCCCACGTGGGAGAGGATCTGCTCGATGCCGTCGTCACCGTCACCGTCACCGGCGAGGCTCGCCACGGCCTGCTCCCAGAGGTCGGAGAGCATGCCCCTGGCCCCGTCGCGGACGAGCGAGCGCAGCTCGCTCTCGAGACGAAGCACCTGCCTGCGCAGTCGCTCGCCCTCGAGACCGCGTGGTGCAAGCTCCTGCAGGACGCCGTCGACGGCCGACGACAGCGAGCGCACGAACGAACCGTCGCCCGCTCCCTCGACGAGGATGACCGGGTAGTCGTACCGGAGCCGCGCCAGGTCACGGTAGCCGGCGAGGAGTGCCGGCCGGAACGTCGCTCCGTCGATCGGGTCGAGCTCGTCACCAGACCGGCTTCCGGTCAGGTGGAAGACGACCTGTCGCTGGACGGCTGCGGCAGACCCCGTCTCCCGCGGCTCCTTCGTCAACGGATCTGCGGTCATGCCACTACCTGCTCCTCGGTGCCCTCGTCCGGCCAGAACGTGAACCTGTCCAACTCGGCCTCGAGGCCCGCTCGGATGCGCTCCGCCGGCCGCGCCTGGCCCGCGCCCCGCAGCTCCTCGTAGCGCGGGATCTCCGGGTTCCGGTACAGGATCCCGACCGGGATCACGTCGACCAGGGAGGCGATCTCCCGAGCGCGGTCGATGTCGAGCGGGTCGTGCTCGCGCTGGTTCTTGTAGATCCGTGCCAGGTCGGGACCGAGCTGCAGGCCGTTCTCGTGGGTCAACAGCAGCGTCTTCGACGGATCCTGCAGCCAGGGCTCGAGCATCTTGGGCAGGAACTCCGGGCAGCGCTGGATGATCCGCACGAACGAGAACCCCTTGTGCCGGAACGCCGCGCTGACGATGTCGTAGAGCGCCCCCGGGATCCAGTCCACCGCCTGCGCGACGAACGAGGCGTTCTGCACGCCGAGCGTCACGGTGAGCGGATTGAGAGCCTCGAGATCCGCCCCCCGCGGCGTCGTGTTGCTCTTGAGCCCTCTCGGCGAGGTCGGCGAGGCCTGCTTCTTCGTCAGCCCGTACACGTAGTTGTCGTGCAGGAGCACCGTCAGGTTCATGTTGTAACGAACGGCATGGATCCAGTGGGCCGCTCCGATGCTGCAGCAGTCGCCGTCGCCGGTGTTGACGAACACGTGCAGGTCCGGCCGCGCCATCTTGATCCCCTCGGCGATCGGGAACGCACGTCCGTGGATCCCGTGGAAGCCGTACGTGCTCATGTAGTGGGGGAAGCGGCTGGAGCACCCGATCCCCGACACGAACACGGTGCGCTCGGGGCTCAGGTCCTCGTCGCGGCAGAGCCGCTGCACGGCCGTGAGGATGGCGCTGTCGCCGCACCCGGTGCACCAGCGCGGCACCCCGCCCTGATAGTCCTCGAGGCTGTGGTGCTCCTCGTGGAGCCGGATCAGGCACTGCGCGACGGGGATCGTCATCGGTGGCCTTCCCGCTCGAGCCGCTCACGGATGGCAGAGCAGACGGCCGCCGGCTTGATCGGCTGGCCGCGTGCCTCGCTCCAGCAGTCGACGTCGACGAGGTAGCGGGAGCGGAGCATCATCGCGAGCGGCGCGTAGCGGCGGTTTTCCTCGTTGACGAGCTCGTCCTCCACCCGGTCGGCCCAGGTGCCCTCGACCGTCAGCACCTGCCGGAAGCCCTGCATGATCTCCTTGATCCCGGGTGGCAGCGGCTGCAGGAAGCGCAGGTGCAGCGACGAGACCCGTCGGCCCTCACCGCGCAGGCGCGTGACGGCCTCCTCGATCACGCCCTTCGTACTGCCCCAGCCGGCGATCAGAAGGTCGCCCTCCGGGTCGCCGAACACGGTCGGCGGACGCAGCGTTCTCTGCAGCGCGACGAGCTTCAGGCTGCGATGGCGCAGGCCCTCCTCGTTGCTCTCGGCGTCGTAGGCGACGCTGCTGTCGCGGTCGTGCGCGAGGCCGGTGAGGGTGTGCATGCCCCCCGGCTGGCCGGGGACGAAGCGTCTCGCGACGCCGGTCACAGGGTCCCAGTCGTAGGGGCGCGCCCCCTCGGGCACAGGCGCCAGGTCGACGGGCGGGGCGAGCCAGTCCTCGCTGAACACCGGCCGCGGGAAGGGCTGCTGGGCGGTGGCCAGGCTCGCGTCGGAGAGCAGGATGACGACGATGTTGAACGACTCGGCAATCTTGCGGGCCGTGATCACCGAGTAGAAGCAGTCCTCGATGCTGCTCGCCGCCATGACGACCTTGGGAGCGTCGCCGTGGCTCCCGAAGACGGCGGCCAGCAGGTCGCCCTGCTCGACCTTCGTCGGCTGGCCGGTGCTGGGGCCGCCGCGCTGGACGTTGACGACGACGAGCGGGATCTCCGCCATCGAGGCGAGCCCGATCGCCTCCTGCTTGAGCGAGTAGCCCGGCCCCGAGGTGATCGTGACCGCGCACTTGCCCGCGTAGGAGGAACCGATCGCGAACGAGCAGGCGGCGATCTCGTCCTCGGCCTGGTGGACGATCCCGCCGACGCGTTCGAACATCTCGCTCAGGTAGTGCGAGGCGGAGGTGGCGGGCGTGATCGGGTACATCGCGCAGATGTCCATCCCGGAGGCGACCATGCCGAGCGCCAGCGCGGTGTTGCCGTTGACGACGATCTGCGGCTCCTTCGGGCGCTCGGCGGGGATCTCGTAACGGAAGCCGAGGTTCTCCTCCGCCCACGCCCAGCCGGCCTCGAGCAGCTGCACGTTCTGCCTGATCACCTGCTCGTCCTTCTTGCCGAAGACGATCCTGATCTGGTCGCGCGCGATCTGCAGGTCGAGGCTGTAGAGATTGCAGAGGATGCCGAGCACGAACATGTTCTTGCCGCGATGCGGATCGTCCACGAGCTTGCGGCACTCGATCTCCATCGGTATCTCGATCAGGTCGTAGCCGCTCTCGACGAGGCTCTCGACCGTCTCGGCGTAGGCGGCGGCGATCCTCGCGTCGCCGTGCTCGGCCCACATGCTCTCGAGCAGGATCGTGGCGCCGGGCTTGAACTCGCGCGCCCTGACGCGCCCGAGCAGCACCTGCTCGTTGAACGCCACCGCGAGGTCGGTCTCGTCGCCGCCGTTCGTGACGCGCTGCTGCCCGATCCGGATGCGCACCCCGCTCGCGCCGGCGACGCTGCGCGCCGGCGGCTGGATCTCGGCCGGGATGATCTCGTCGGTCCAGATCCCGTTGCCCATCTTCGCCGCGATGGCGCCGAGCGACTGGCCGCAACGTTGCGCGCCCTCGCCGGAGTCGCTGATCACCTCGATGATGTGCTCGCCCAGGGTGACTGCGTCCTTCCGGCTGGCGGGCGCCCGGTCCTGCTCCTTCCGGCCGGCGCCGGGGCCTCGTGTCAGCACGTCGCTCATGATCGGCTCCCTTCCGTCGTCGCACCGACGCGCACCCGGGCGAAGTTGCGCTCGCCGAGATCGATGCCGAAGCGCCTGCCGGCGCTGTCGGCGCGCTCCGGCAGGTAGACGGCGTCGCTGTCGCGCAGTCCCAGGTATGCCTTCATCGCGACGGCCGCCTTGCGCCCTGCGCCCATCGCCTCGATCACCGTCGCGGCGCCCGTGACGATGTCGCCGCCGGCCCAGACGCCCGCGATCGAGGTGGCGAGACTCTCGTCGGCGGCGATGTAGCCGCGCTGGTCGAGTCGCAGCGAGGAGGTCTGGCCGAGGATCGGGTTGGCGTTCGTGCCGATCGCGTAGACGACCATGTCGACGTCGATCTCGAAGTCGCTGCCGGGCACGGGCGCCGGCCGGCGCCGGCCGGACTCGTCGAGCTCGCCGAGCTCCATGCTCAGGCAGCGTAGGCCGCACACGTTGTTCTCGCCGTCGCCGAGGATCTCCAACGGGGCCGTCAGCCAGTGGAACTCCACGCCTTCCTCCTCGGCGTGGTGGACCTCTTCGGCCCGGGCGGGAGCCTCGTTGCGCGTCCGCCGGTAGACGCAGTAGACCGTCTCCGCGCCGAGGCGCAGGCAGGCGCGCATCGCATCCATGGCGGTGTTGCCGGCGCCGATCACGGCCACGCGCTTGCCGGGCTGCAGGGGTGTGTCGTAGTCCGGGAAGTTCCGGGCGTGCATCAGGTTGCAGCGCGTGAGCAGCTCGTTGGCAGAGAGCACCCCCGCGAGCGACTCGCCGGGGATGCCCATGAAGCTGGGATATCCCGCCCCGGTGCCGACGAAGACCGCGTGGTAGCCCATCTCGCTGACGAGCTGCTCGACCGTGAAGAGGCGGCCCACGAGCGTGTTGCACTCGAACGTGATCCCGAGCTTCCGCAGCTTCTCGATCTCCGCGTCGACCACCTCGTTCGGCAGCCGGAAGTCGGGGATGCCGTACTTGAGAACGCCGCCGGGCTCGTGGAAGACCTCGTAGACGGTCACCCGGCAGCCGGCCTTTGCCATGTCGGCGGCGCAGGCCATCCCGGCCGGGCCCGACCCGACGACGGCCACGCGGAATTCGTTCGGCTCGACGTACGGGACGCTCTCCCAGCCCTCGGCGATCGCCATGTCGCCGACGAAGCGCTCGAGCCGGCCGATCGCCACCGGCTCCAGCGTGTCGATGATCGTGCAGACGCCCTCGCACTGCGTCTCCTGCGGGCAGACCCGGCCGCAGATCGCCGGCAGCAGGTTCGTGCCGGTGATCGTCTCGTAGGCACCGTGGAGGTTCTTCTCGGTGAGCTTGAGGATGAAGCCGGGGATGTCGATCTCCACGGGACAGCCCCGGACGCACGGCTCGTCGGGGCAGAACAGGCACCTCTCGGCCTCCCGCAGCGCCTCCTCCAGCGTGTAGCCGCAGGCAACCTCCGCGAAGTTGGTTGCGCGGACGCGCGGATCCTGCTCGCGCATCGGGGTCCGCTCCTGCGGAATCGTCCGGATCGTCTTCTTCGGCGGCATCGAGGCTTCCAGATTCCCGTCAGAGGTCCGCCGTCGGACGCATCCCGATCAGCGGCGCCGGCCCGGGGCGGGACTCGGTCTCCGCCCTGACGCGGCAGCTTTCCTGCCAGCGCTCGAGGGCTTCGGCCTCGCTCGGCCTGAACCGCTGCAGGCGCGCCATCAGGTCGTCGAAGTCGACCGCGTGACCGTCGAAATCCGGCCCGTCCACGCAGGCGAACTTCACCTCGCCGCCCACCCGGACGCGGCAGCCGCCGCACATGCCGGTACCGTCCACCATCACCGGGTTCATGCTCACGAGCGTCCTGATCTCGTGCGGGCGCGTGGTCTCCGCGCAGAACTTCATCATGATCGGCGGCCCGATCGCCACGACCTCGTCGATGTCCGGGTGGTGGGCGATCGCCTGCTCGATCCCGGCCGTCACGAGCCCCTTGATCCCCTCCGAGCCGTCGTCGGTGCAGACGATGAACTCGTCGCAGACGGCGCGGAACTTGTCCTCCCAGAACATGAGCTCCTTGCTGCGGAAGCCGACCACGCCGATCACGTAGGCGCCGCTCTCCTTGTAGGCGCGTGCCTGCGGATAGACCGGGGCGACCCCGAGGCCGCCGCCCACGCAGACGACCTTCCGCGCGTGTCCGATGTGGCTCGGGATGCCCATGGGCCCGACGAGCGCGAAGAGGTGCGTGCCGGCCTGGCAGCGTTGCTGCATCTCCCGCGTCGTCTTCCCGACCGCCTGGACGACGAGGGTCACCGTGCCCCGGCCGGAGTCGAAATCGGCCAGGGTGAGTGGGATTCGCTCGCCGTGCTCGTGTTCCATGACGATCACGAACTGGCCGGGCCTCGCAGCCTTCGCCATCAGCGGGTGCCGAATCTCGAGCAGGAACGTGACGTCGGAGAAGTCCTCCCGGCAAACGATCTCGAACTGCGACGCTTTTCGCTCGGGTGTCACGGCCGTCCCTCGACGTTCGACGCTGGTCCATTTTGCGCTGTAGGTCGGTCGAACAATACGCTCGCCGCGCCGCGGCTCGACACGGTAATTCCCCGCAGATGGGCCGGCTCGGATGTCGGGAAACCCGCTGACCGAGGGGTAGCGCAGACGCGCCGAACGGCGTACACTCTTCCTGTAGACGGAGGTGCCCATGAGCACGATGCTGACGTCGCTCGCCTGCGCCCAGTGCGGGCAAGCGGCTCCGAGTTACCCGCCCGAGCTGATGCGTTGGTCGTACGGCTCCGTGGCGGTGAGCGGCGACTACTCCGAGGTGATCGACAGGCTCCTGCTCTGCCCGGAGTGCGTCGAAGAGGAGCACGCGCACGAGTTCGACGAGGGGGGGATGGACTGAAGGCGCGGTGCTGGCAGCTGCGTTGAGTGAAAACGCTGGATCCAGGCTCAGAACCGCGCCTGCAGCGCGGGAGCTCGCTCCGCCCGGTGATCCCGTTCGGCGAGCTCAGCGTTCGCGCGGCTCCCAGCCGAAACGGCGCCACGCCACGAGCAGGCCGGCGACGCCCCAGGCGAGAAGGATCAGGATTGCCCTGGGGTCGGCCCAGAACGACTCGCCCCGCAGGTACACGTTCTTGAGGATGCGGATCAGGTACGTGAGCGGCAGCACGTCGGAGATTGCCTGCAAGAAGGCCGGGTAGCTCCTCGTCGGCCCGAACGCGCCCGAGAGGAAGGCCATCGGCAGAACGATCAGCTGCACGACCGCTGATGAGCCCTCGGCGGAGCGGATCAGCGCCGCGGCTGCGAAGCCCATGCCTGCGAAGCTCGCGACGCCGAGCAGCACCGTGAGGCCGAGGCCGAGCCAGTTCCGCGGCCCGCTCCCACCGTAGAGCCCGACAGAGAGCGCCATCGTCAGAAACACCTGCAGGACGAAGACGAATAGCGTCGAGCAGAGAACGGCAACCAGATAGGTTGCTGGGGGTAGCGGCGTCGCGCGCACCCGCTTGAGTACGCCGCTCTCGCGGCGGATCACGAGCGTGATCGCGAGGCCCGCGAAGGCCGTGTTGGCGCATCCGTATCCGACGAGGCCGACGAGCAGCACATCCGCCGACCGAAACCCTTCGAGCTGACGGTCGTACACCGCGCCCAGGAGCAGGAACAGCATCGGCGGGAAGATGAAGACAAAGATCGCCGACTCCTTGTTGCGCCAGAACAGAAGCTGCTGCGTGCGAACCTCGTGCCGGAACAACCTCACGGGCTGTCCTCGCCGTCGACAAGCTGGAGGTAGACGTCCTCGAGTGACGGCCGCACGACCTCGAGCGCCTCGAGCTCTCGCCCTGCAGCCGCGGCCGCGCCCGTGAGCTCGGCCAGCACCTGCGTCGGAGCGTCCGTCTCGATCACGACCTCACGCCCGTCCTCGCGGTAGCGGATCTCCACTTTCGGGGCGACGCCGATCAGCTCGGCGGGCGAGCCAATCTTGACGATCCGCCCCTCGCTCAGCACCGCGACGCGGTCGGCGAGCTGCTGCGCCTCGTCGAGGTAGTGCGTCGTCAGCAGGATCGTCTTGCCGAGCGCCCGCAGTGAGCGGACGAGCTCCCACGCCGTTCGCCGGGCCGCGGGGTCGAAGCCCGTCGTGGGCTCGTCGAGGAACAGGAGCTCCGGATCGCCGACGAGTGCGATACCGAGGTCGAGCCGCCGCTTCTGCCCGCCCGAGAGAGTCTTGATTCGCGCGCCGGACTTCTCCTCGAGGCCGACGAGCTTGATCACCTCGTCGACGTCACGTGGGTGCGCGAAGTAGCCGGCGAACATCCGGTGCACCTCGCGGACGGTCAGCCCGGCCGGCAGCTCCGAGGATTGCAGGACGACGCCGATCCGCTCACGCAGCGCGGAGCCCCCGTGCTCGGGGTCGACGCCGAGCACCGTCACCTCGCCGCCGTCGCGCTTTCGGTAGCCCTCGAGGATCTCGACCGTCGTCGTCTTGCCGGCACCGTTTGGCCCGAGCAGGCCGAATACCTCTCCCTGCTCGACCGTGAAGCTGATCCCTCCGACGGCGTCGACTGCGCCGTAGCTCTTGCGGAGATCGCGCACTTCGAGGGCGCTCACGCGATGAGCTCCAGCTCGGCCATGCCGGCCACCGGGAACCCCGGATCGCGGCCGATCAGCGCGAGCGCGATCTCGGAGCAGTCCGGCTGGTGGCCGACGGTCGCGACCGGCCCCTGCTCGCCCTCGAGTGTGCGCGCGAACGTCTCCGCCGTCGCACCCGGCGCGAGTGCCTCGTCGATGCGCACGGGGGCGCCGGTTGCACGGCCGATCTCGGCGGCGGTCTGCTGCGCGCGGAGCAGGGGGCTCGAGAGCACGAGCGCCGGCGCGTCGGCCCGCCCGGCGAGCGCTTCGCCGAGCGCCCGCGCCTGGTCGATCCCTTCGGCAGAGAGCTCGCGCAGTTCGTCCTGCTCGCCGGGGACGGCCTGGGCATGTCGGCAGAGGTAGACGCGCATTAGAGGCTCGATGTGAAAGGGGCGCACGCACGGCTGGGGGCCTGCACGCTACGCATCGTGTCCGTCTCGATCAACAGCAAGGCAACCAGCCTAACTGCAGATCGAGTCGAACACGCTGCTTGGTGCATGCCCTCCCCGACGCGCACGCCCCTTTCACATCGATCCTCTGGCGCAGAATAGGTGTAACCCACGGTTCACCCACCTGTAAGCCGGGCGTAAGAAATTCAACGTACAACGGTGGTGACGGTGCCGCATCCGGCGTCACTGCGCTGAACCAAGGAGAAACAGCGTGCGCAAGGTCTTCGTTTCGATTCTCACCCTGGCACTCGCCACTGCTGTCGTCGGCACGGCGGCTCAGGCGCGGTCGCACACCGAACAGGGGATGTACGGGATCCAGATCACGAACTTCAAGGTGAACCCGAACCACACCGTTACGATCAACGTCAAAATCCGCGGACTGAAGCTCGCCCCGGCGCTCGTCGGCAAGAAGAACGTCGCCGGCAAGGGCCACTGGCACATCTACGTGGCCGGTAAGTACAACAACTTCGCGGCTGCGACGTCCGGCAAGACGAAGGCGCTGAAGAAGGGCGATTACAAGGTGTACGTGACGCTCAACAACAACGACCACTCACCTCTCTCCGAGCCGACACGGTCGAAGACGATTTCCGTGATGGTCGACTGACGGAGCTGAACGGATGAACGATCGCACCATCGGGCGCGCCGGTTTCCTGGGGATCCTGGGAGCCGGCGCCGTCGGCCTCTTCTTCGCCAGGGACTTCACCGGCGTGCTCGACCGGGCAGTGCCCCGGGCCGTGTCGAGCATCGTGCCGACCTCGGGCTGGCGGATCTACACGGTGGCCGGCTCGATGCCGAAGATAGATCCGGCCGCCTACCGTCTCCGGGTCGACGGACTCGTCGAGGCGCCGAAGAGCTTCTCGCTCGCCGACCTCAAGGCGATGCCGCGAGCCGAGCAGGTCTCCGACTTTCATTGCGTCACCGGCTGGTCGGTGTCGAACGTGCACTGGGCCGGAGTCCGCATCGCCGATCTCCTCGAGAGCGCCGGCGCGACGAGCAGCGTCTCCGCGCTCCGGTTCGTCTCCGCCGAGAAGCCCTACGAGGACTCGCTGACGCTCGAGCAGGCACTGCTCCCGGACGTGATGCTCGCCTACGAGATGGACGGGGGGCCGATCCCGCGACCGCACGGCGCTCCCGTCCGCCTCGTGATGCCGGAGATGTACGGATACAAGAACGTCAAATGGGTCGACCACATCGAGCTCGGCACCACGCCGCAGCCCGGGTACTGGGAGCAGCACGGCTACGACGCGGACGCGTGGCTCGGGAAGTCGAATGGCCTCTCTGCCTGAGGCCTCGTCGGTGTCCCGGATCGAGCGCTTCACCCGTACCGAGCGGGTGTTGCACTGGATGCACGCATCGGCGTTCTTCGCCCTGCTCGCGACCGGGCTGATCCTCTACGTACCCGCGCTGTCGACGCTGATCAGTCGCCGCAACCTCGTCAAGAACGTTCACATCTGGGTCGCCGTCGCCTGGGCGATCGCGCTCGTCGTGATCTTCGTCGCCGGCAACCGCAGGCGCCTCGCCGACGACTGGCGCGAGATCGAGACGATCGATCGAGACGATCGCCGCTGGCTGCGTGGTCGCAGGGCACCGCAGGGGCGATTCAATGCCGGACAGAAGATCAACGCTCTGCTGACGGTGGCCTTCGCGCTGCTGTTCGCGCTTTCTGGCTTCTTCCTCTGGCTCGGCGAGCGCGACCACCGCTTCCTCTTCGCCGGCACGGGGATGCTCCACGACATCCTCACCTTCCTCTCGGTGGGGCTGCTCGTCGGCCACCTGTATCTCGCACTGATCCACCCGAGCACCCGGCACGCCTTGCGCGGGATGACGACCGGCGAGGTCGACGAGGCGTGGGCGCGTAAGCACCATGCGAAGTGGGTCGAGGCCGAACGGTTAGCCTCCGCGCATGAGCACCCAACTCCCTGACGAGCTCGGCGGCGCGATCGGACGCTTTCGCGAGCTGCGTCGACGGTTCGAGCAGGCGATTCCGGCAACGGCGGTTTCGATGGACGGTCGCTCGTTCAGCTACCAGATCGCGATCGGAACCGCCGTGCCTCCGCCGGGTGGCTTCGTCGCGCTCGTCGACGGCGACGTGCGCCGGCTCGGCCAGGTGATCACGCAGGAGCTCGTCACGCGCGACGGCCCCGAGGTCGGGGCCTCTGTCGACGGAGAGAGCCTGTCCGGGGACGGAGCGCTCGACATCCAGGCGCGCGTGCAGGTGCGAGTGGTGGAAGGGGGTGGCGCCGTACTTTTCGGCGACGGCGCCCCGTTCGTCGACGCGCGGATCGAGGATGCGACCGGCCCCGAGATCGCGGAGCTGGCGCGGCCTCGAGGCGACACGACGGAGCTCGTGATCGGCACCGTGCTCGCGAGCGGTGACGACGCGGTGCCGGCGAGGATCGATGCCGCCGGCTTCGACCGTCATACGTTTCTCTGCGGACAATCGGGCTCGGGCAAGACGTACTCGCTGGGGGTCGTTCTCGAGCAGCTCCTGCTGAACACCGACCTGCGCGTCGTCGTGATCGACCCGAACTCCGACTTCGTTCGCCTTCGCGAAGCGCGTGCGGACGCCGATCCGGCCCTGGCCGCGCGACTCACGGAGCTCGCCCCGTCGATCGTCGTGCGCCGCCCGGGCGCAGCCGGCGACGACAGGCTTCGCCTCCGCTTCGCGGAGCTCGACGGAGCCGCGTACGGCGGTGTCCTGCGCCTCGATCCGATCCGCGATTCCGACGAGTACGAGGAGCTGTTGCACGTCCTCGAGGAGGAAGGCGGCGCGGCAATGCGTGCCGCCCTCGCCCCCGGTGCCGAGGCCCCTGAGCGCGAGGGAATCGGCCGGCTGGTTCGAAGGGTGCGCAACCTGGGTGTCGATCGCTGGGGCGTCTGGGCCCAGGAACAGGCGGGCACGGTGCTCGAGGACCTCGACCGGGACGACTGGCGCTGCCTCGTCGTCGATATCGGCACGCTCGGCACACCGACCGAGAAGACGCTTGTCGCCCAGGCCGTTCTTTCACGCCTCTGGGAGCGCCGGCTCGAGCGGCGGCCGCTGCTCGTCGTGATCGACGAGGCGCACAACGTCTGCCCGCAACTCCCCGAGGGCGAGCTGCAGTTCCTCGCCACCGAGGCGGCGATCCAGATCGCCGCCGAGGGGCGCAAGTTCGGCCTCTACCTGCTGCTCTCGACGCAGCGTCCCCAGAAGGTGCACGAGAACATCGTCTCGCAGTGCGACAACCTGCTCCTGATGCGGATGAACTCCGCGGCCGACGTCGGCCACCTGACGGAGGTATTCTCGTTCGTGCCGCCGAGCCTGCTCGCACGGGCGACGGGCTTCCGGCAGGGCGAGGCGCTCGTCGCCGGCAAGGTCGTGCCGACTCCGACGTTCGTCCGGTTCGGCGCCCGCGTCAGCGAGGAAGGCGGCTCCGACGTCCCTGCCGACTGGGCCCGCGGCGGCGCGTAGGCTGTTCTGATGGGAACGTTTCGCTACGTCATCGCGGACGTCTTCACGGACACGCCCCTGGCGGGGAACCAGCTCGCGGTCTTCACCGACGCGCGTGGTCTCGACGACGTAACGATGCAGGCGCTCGCCCTCGAGGTCGGGTTCAGCGAGTCGGTATTCGTCCTCCCGCCCGAAAGCGGCGGCAACGTGCGCATCCGGATCTTTACGCCGCACTACGAGCTGCCGTTCGCCGGGCACCCGACGCTCGGCACCGCTTTCGTGCTCGGAGCGCCGCTCCAGCTCGGTGTGATCACGCTCGAGACCGGCAGTGGCAACGTGCCCGTCGTGCTCGAGCGCGACGATTCCGGCCGCATCGTCTTCGGCCGGATGGAGCAGCCGGTGCCGACGGTCGAGCCGTTCCCGGACAGTGAGACGTTGTTTCAGGCGCTTGGCGTCGAGGGCTCGGAGCTGCCGGTCGAGCTGTACGACAACGGGGCCACCCATCTCTTCGTCGCCCTCGGCTCCGAGGATGAGGTGTCCGCGCTACGGCCCGATGCGGCGGCGGTCGCCGCGCTTGGGGCGACCGGCGTGAGCTGCTTTGCCGGGTCGGGCAGCCGGTGGAAGACCCGGATGTTCTGGCTCGGCGGCGAGGATGCGGCAACGGGCTCGGCCGCAGGCCCGCTCGCCTGCCACCTCGCGCGCCACGGCCGCATCGCCTGGGGAGACGAGATCACGATCTCCCAGGGCGCCGAGATCGGCCGCCCGTCGACCCTCTACGCGCGGGCCGAAGGCGGCGACGGCCTGATCGACCGCGTCGAGGTCGGCGGGCAGGCAGTCACCGTGGCGCGCGGCGAGTTCCGGCTGTAGACGCGACCCTGGCGTCCGGCTGAAGCCGGACACCGCTGGGGGACGGCAGGCGTCTGGCGTTGGGGTGCGGCCGGTGACCGGCTTCGGCCGGTCGCCTGGGTGAAGGCACGCCTCCGGCGTCGGGGTGCGGTAGGCGTCTGGCGTTGGGGTGCGGCCGGTGCCCGGCTTCGGCCGGTCGCCTGGGTGAAGGCACGCCTCCGGCGTCGGGGTGCGGTAGGCGTCTGGCGTTGGGGTGCGGCCGGTGCCCGGCTTTAGCCGGTCGCCTGGGTTTCGCCTCCGAACCGCTCGAGCCCCTCGAACGCCGAGTCGAGCTCGCTGTCGGGTGCGAGGTGCCCCTCGGGCGAGACCGTGTCGACGACTGCCGGCAGCACCTGCGCAACCGCGTCGGCGGCTTCGTCCTCCGACACGCCGAGCTCGGCTGCAATCCTCGCGAGCTCCTCGTCCCCGACGACCTTGCGGACGTCGGCACCGCTGATGGGCGCGTTCTCGCCCGTGCCGACCCACGAGGCGGCCTGGGCGGAAAGCCCGTTT
>Ga0315283_10003571_pt1 | contig 13317 bp, 11 predicted proteins | sample YL17G09_0_MG_FD_204541 | JGI IMG/M metagenome (GOLD analysis project Ga0315283, IMG submission 204541) | Sediment microbial communities from Yellowstone Lake, YNP, Wyoming, USA - YL17G09_0 | ecosystem: Environmental > Aquatic > Freshwater > Lake > Sediment | place: USA: Wyoming | collected...
CGTCTCGCGGCCATCGTGTTCCGGGACACGGCGGCCCGTCGCGATCTGGAAGCGATCATCCACCCGGAGGTCCGGGCGGCGATCGCGGCGTGGGGCGAGGCACGGGCACGGGGCGGCGCGGCGATCTCGGTGGCCGAAATCCCGTTGCTTTTCGAGAACCAGCGCGACATGGACTTCGACCGCGTCGTCGTCACCGCCTGCGCACAGGACGAGCAGGTGCGCCGCGTGATGGCCCGGTCGGGGCTGGCGGTCGACGACGTGCGGCAGCGCATCGCGGCACAGCTGCCGCTGGCGGAGAAGGTCCGGCGGGCGCACTACGTGATCTGGACGGACGGTTCGATCGACGCCACGCGTCAGCGCGCGGCGGACGTGTGGGCCCGGCTCCAGCGGGATGCCGGCGCGATCGCCGGCTGACCCTCAGCGCGAATGCTCAGCGCGGCGCGGCGGCGTCCTCCGCGCCAGCGGCCACGTCCTGGGCCGGCGCAATCCGCTCCTCGACGAAGGTGTCCCATTCGTGGCAATGCGGGCACTGCCACAGCAGCTCCGTGCTCCGGTAGTGGCAGCGCTGGCAGACGTGCGGGTCGAGATAGAACACCGACTGGCGGGTGAGCTCGCTGTACCGCGTGACCAGCGACGCGTCGAGGCCTTCGGTGAGCAGCGCGTGCCAGATTGCCTGGTGGATGGTCAGCGCGTGCGGGCTGTGCGACAGCGCCTCGAACAGGAGCTCGATCGCGGCCGGCCCGGACCCGCGAGCCAGCAGGTGGCGTGCCAGGGCGAGGTGCGCGCGCCAGTCCTTGGGGTTGGCGTCGATCAGGCGGCGGCACAGGTCCTCGAACCGCACGCTCTGGCCCAGGGCGCCGTACGCCCCCTCCAGCCGCTCGAAGGCCAGGTAGGCCCGCTCGGGAGCGACCTGGGCGATCTGTTCCCAGGCCGCCGCCGCGGCGGCCATGTCGCCGCTGGCGGACCGGAGGTCGCCCAGATTCAGGTACGCCGGCACCGTGCGCGGATCGAGCGCGAGGGCCGCCTCGAAGCGCGAGACCGCCGCGGCAACGTTCGATCGCTTCGCCTCGTCGCGCCCCATCTCGGTTTCGATGAACGCCAGGATCTGCTGGTTGCGGATCTGGTCGGCCGGCTCGCCCAGTGCGATCAGGCGCTGTCGGGCGGCCTGCGCCTCTTTCCACTGATGTTGTTCCTCGTGCAGTCGCTGCAGGTGGGCGAGCGCGTAGCGGTTCTGCGGATCGAGGCCGAGCACTTCCTGGAAGGCCTCGAGCGCCCGATCGACGAACCCGCCGCGCTTGTAGTCCAGGCCGAGGCAGAGCAGGACGTACGCGTGCTCGAGCTTGGTGAGCCTGGGCCGTTGCAGGAGCGCCTGGTGAATCGTGATGGCCCGGCCGACCTGTCCCCGCTCGCGGTACAGGTTGCCCAGGATCATCTCGATCTCGAGGGCCTCCGGCTGGAACCGCGCCGCGTGCGTCAGTTCCTCGATCGCCTTGTCGAGCTGGCCCGACACCATCGAGTTGAGGCCGAGGATGTAATGCGGCGACTCGCGCGCCCGCCGCCGATCGATCCAGCGGCCTTCCTGCAGCTTGTAGCGCTCCCACGCCTTCCCGGCCGCGAGGCCGACCAGCAGGGCGACGAGCCCGACGAGGAACGGTCCGTAGCTGTCCATCAGAACATCTGCGTCCGCCAGAGGTCGTGCAGGTGCAGCACGCCCTCCACGCGGCGTTCGGCGTCCACGACGACGAGGGAGGTGATCTTGCGCTGTTCCATCAGCGCGAGGGCCTGCACGGCGAGCCACGTCCGGGCAATGGTCTGCGGCGAGGCGGTCATGATGGCCGAGGCGGTCTGCGAGAGCAGGTCGGGCACGGCGATGTGGCGCCGGACGTCGCCGTCCGTGATGATGCCGGCCAGAGACCGATCCGGGCCGACGACGCACGTCATCCCGAGGCGCTTGGCGGAGATCTCGTCGATGACGGCGCGCATGGGCGCGTCGGGCGCGACCGCCGGCACCTGATCGTCGGCGTGCATCAGCGCCTCGACGCGCAGGAGCCGTTTGCCGAGGCCCCCGCCCGGATGCAGGTTCGCAAAGTCCTCCGGCCGGAACCCCTTCTCGACCAGCAGCGACATGGCCAGCGCGTCGCCCAGGGCGAGCGCGGCCGTGGTGCTGGCCGTCGGGGCCAGGTTCAGCGGGCAGGCCTCCTCGTCGACGCCGCAGTCGAGGACGAGATCGGCGGCGCGGGCGAGCGTGGACGCCGGCGATCCGGTCATGGCCACCATCCGGGCGCCGATGCGGCGGATCGTCTCGAGCAGGCGCAGCAGTTCCCCGGTCTCTCCCGTGTGGGACAGCGCCACCACGACATCGTCGGGCTGCAGGGCGCCGAGATCGCCGTGTACGGCCTCGGCCGGGTGCAGGAAGAACGCCGGGGTGCCCGTGCTGGAGAAGGTCGCGGCGATCTTGCGCGCGATGATGCCCGACTTGCCCATGCCGGTGACGATCACGCGACCGCGGCAGTCGCACAGCAGCCCGACGGCCGCGGCGAACGTCGCGTCGACGCGATCGACCAGCGCGAGGATCGCCGCGGCCTCGATGCGCAGGACCTTCCGGGCGAGCTCGAGATCCGTCATGCGCGTGCCTCGGACACTCCGCGGCGGGCGGCGTCGATCCGGAGGAGGAGATGGAGCAGCCCCTCGAGCCGGCTGAGCGCGAGCGCGTTCTGCGCATCGCTCTTCGCGGAGGGCGGATGCTCGTGGATCTCCAGGAACACGCCGTCGACGCCCGCGGCCACGCCCGCCGGCGCGAGCGTGTCGATGAACTCCGCCTGGCCGGCGGTCACCCCGTCGCCGGCGCCCGGCAGCTGCAGGCTGTGCGTCACGTCGAAGACGATCGGATACCCGAGCGCGCGCATGATCGGGAACGCCCGCATGTCGACCACCAGGTTGTGGTAGCCGAACGTGGCGCCGCGCTCGGTGAGGATGATCCGCTCGTTGCCCGTCGACGCGATCTTCGCCACGGCATGGCGCATGTCGCCCGGGGCCAGGAACTGGCCCTTCTTCACGTTGACCGCGCGGCCCGTGCGGGCGGCGGCCAGCAGCAGATCCGTCTGCCGGCACAAGTAGGCCGGGATCTGGAGCACGTCGGCGACGGCGGCGGTCGGCTCGGCCTGGTGCGGCTCGTGGATGTCGGTGAGGATCGGCACGCCCAGCTGCGCCTTCACCGCCTCGAGCACCTTCAGCCCGGCGTCCAGGCCGGGGCCGCGGAACGAGGTGACCGACGTGCGGTTGGCCTTGTCGAAGGAGGCCTTGAACACGTACGGCACGCCGCACCGGCGGGCGATCTCGGCGATGGCGCCGCCCAGATCGACGGCGTGACGCTCGCTTTCGATGACGCATGGGCCGCCGATGAGCACGAGCGGATGCCCGCCGCCGATGGTGACGGGGCCGATGGTGACGGGGTGCACGGGCGCCATTATAAACCGTGGACGCCGGGAGCGGGCGTCACGCCTGCCGCCCGGCGGCGGCGCCGGTGGCCGACGCGTGGTGCGCAAGGCTGGCCGCGACGAAGCTCGCGAACAGCGGATGCGGCGTCAGCGGCTTCGACAGGAACTCGGGGTGGAACTGCACCGCGATGTACCACGGGTGATCCGCCAATTCCATAATCTCGACGAACTTGCCGTCGGGCGACCGTCCGGAGATCCGGGCCCCGTGTTCGACGAGGATCTGTTCGTAGAGCCGGTTGAACTCGTAGCGATGGCGGTGCCGCTCGTGGATCAGGTCGGTGCCGTAGATGCGGCTCGCGAGGGAGCCCGGCTCCAGTGCGCACGCGTACTGGCCCAGGCGCATCGTGCCGCCCAGCTCGTCGACGCCGAGCAGATCCCGCAGCTTGTAGATCACCTTGTGCATCGCCTGCTCGTCGCACTCGGTCGAGTCGGCGCCGTCCAGGCCGCACACGCTGCGGGCGAAGTCCACGGCCGCCCACTGGAAGCCGTAACAGATGCCGAAGAACGGAATCGTGCGCTCGCGCGCGATGCGCGCCGCCCGCATCATGCCGCGCGTGCCCCGCAGGCCGAACCCGCCGGGCACCAGGATGCCGTCGGCGCCGTCCAGCAGGTGCTCGCCGCCGTCCTGCTCGAGGGCTTCCGCCTCCACCCAGTGGAACACCACCCGCGCGTCGTTCGCAAAGCCGCCGTGGTAGAGCGCCTCGTTCAGGCTCTTGTAGGAATCCGCGAGCTCGACGTACTTGCCCACCACGTGGATGGTGATCTCGTGCGAGGGGTGCTTCACGCGCTGCACCAGCGCGCGCCATGCCTCCATGTGCGCGTCGGTGGGCGGCAGGTGGAGATACTTCAGAACGATGTCGTCGAGGCCCTCGTCGGCCAGGCACAACGGCACGTCGTAAATCGTCGTGACGTCCCGCGCCGTGATGACCGCCTCTTCGGCGACGTCGCAGAACAGCGCGATCTTCTGCTTGATGTCCGCCGGCAGCTGGCGATCCGTCCGGCACAGCAGGATGTCCGGCTGGATGCCCAGCGACCGCAGGTCGCGCACGCTGTGTTGCGTCGGCTTGGTCTTCAGCTCGCCGGCGGTGCCGATGAACGGCACCAGCGTCAGGTGGATGTAGAGGGTGTGCTCCCGGCCCAGGTCCTGCCGGAGCTGGCGGATCGCCTCCAGGAACGGCTGGCTCTCGATGTCCCCGACGGTCCCGCCGATCTCCACGATCACCACGTCCTCATCCCTGGCGACGCCCAGGACGCACTGCTTGATCTCGTTGGTGATGTGCGGGATGACCTGGATGGTCCGGCCCAGGTAATCCCCCCGCCGCTCCTTCTGGATGACCGACAGGTAGACCCGCCCGGTCGTCCAGTTATGGTTGCGGGTCGTGCGCGTGTGGGTGAAGCGCTCGTAGTGCCCGAGGTCCAGGTCGGTTTCCGCGCCGTCGTCGGTGACGTAGACCTCGCCGTGCTGGTACGGGCTCATCGTGCCGGGGTCGACGTTGATGTACGGGTCGAGCTTCTGGAGCGTGACCTTGTAGCCGTGCCCCTCCAGCAGAGCGCCGATCGAGGCCGCGGCCAGCCCCTTGCCGAGCGAGGACACGACGCCGCCCGTGACGAAGATGTACTTCACCGTCTTCTTGTCGCTTCGTTCCATGGCTCCCACTCACGTGAGCCGACCGCCCGCCACCAGGCGACGAACGCGCTCGAGATCTTCAGGGGTATCCACCGAGGCGGACAGGTAGGCCGTCTCTACGACCCGGATGCGATGGCCGTGTTCGAGGGCCCGGAGCTGTTCCAGCGACTCGGCCCGTTCGAGCGGTGTGGGCCGAAGCGACGCCAGTTCGAGGAGGAAGTCGCGGCGATAGACGTAGAGGCCGATGTGCCGGTACACCGACTGCCGCGGCGCGGACGGATCGCGGCGGTAGGGGATCGGCGATCGGGAGAAGTACAGCGCGAAGCCCTGCTGATCCACGACGGCCTTGACGACGTGCGGGTTGGCCGCATCGTCCTCGCCCAGGGCGCCGCCCAGCGTGCCCATGCGGATGCCCGCGTCGGCGGCCAGCGGGGCGACAGCCTCCTCGATCGCCTCGGGCGCGAGGAGCGGTTCGTCGCCCTGCACGTTGACGACCAGGTCGCACGAGAGCCCGGCGGCCACCTCCGCGATGCGGTCGGTCCCGCTCACGTGATCCGCTCGCGTCATCACCACCGCGCCGCCGAACAACTCGACGGCCCGCACGATGCGCGCATCATCGGTGGCGACCACCACGCCGGCCACGCCGCGCGCCGCCGCCGCCCGCCGGTACACGTGTTCGATCATGGGCCGGCCCTCGATCTGTGCCAGCGGCTTGCCGGGGAAGCGCGCGGACGCAAATCGAGCCGGGATGACGACGATGGTGCGGAGGGCAGGCGCAAATGAGGGTGTGCGGGAGGCCGCAGAAGGATGCACGGCGAATCATAGCACACCCATTTCGCGCCGACCCGTGGCGCCGGTGCTACAATCGGGTCACGTCAGCGGGGGATCCCATGAACGCATCGCGTGCGGCGGTGATGGTGGTCGGCATCATTCTGGTCGCCGTCTGGGCCGCGGCCGCGGCCGGCGGGCGCGCGGCTCAGCCGCCAGGCCCCCCCGATCCGCGAGCGGCGCAGGATCACGCGGTCGTCCGGGCGCAGTCTGCGCTGGTGGAGGCGACCGACCGGCTCCGCCGGTATACCGGTCCGTCGACCGACGATGCCGTGGTGCGCCGCGACCCGTTCCGGTTCGGCGGTGGCGCCTCGTCACCGCGAAGAGCACCGGCGGCCGCCGGGCGCCAGATGCCCGAGGGGGCGCCTCCGCCACCGGCGGCCGGGCCGCCCGCGCCGGAGATCGTGTTGCAGGGCATGGCCGAGTCGCGCGAGGGCGAGGCCACCGTGCGCACCGCGATCCTCAGCGTGAACGGTGAGATGGTGTTCGCGACCCTCGGCGCCACGGTGGACGGGCGGTTCACCGTCGTCGGGATCACGGGAGACAGCGTCGACCTGGAGGCGCTGGGGGGCGGCGCGCGACAGACGGTCCGTTTGCGATAGCCGGGCCTCCGACCAGATGATCCCGACGCCCACGTTCACCGTCCTCCACGCGCCCACCGAGGGCTCGCCGATCCGGAAGACGCAGGATGCCCTCGTCGTGCCCGATGATCCGATCATCCCGTTCATCGAAGGGGATGGCACCGGGCCGGACATCTGGCGGGCGTCGGTCCGCGTGTTCGACGCGGCGGTAGCCAGGGCCTTCAAGGGCAGGAAGCGCATCGTCTGGTTCGAGGTGCTGGCGGGCGAGAAGTCGCGCGCGGCGACGGGCGAGTCGCTGCCGGCGGACACGCTCGAGGCGATCACGGCGTACAAGATCGCGATCAAGGGGCCGCTGACCACGCCGGTCGGCGGCGGGATCCGGAGCCTGAACGTCGCCTTGCGGCAGGTGCTCGACCTGTACGCATGCGTGCGCCCGGTGAAGTACTACGCGGGCGCGCCGTCGCCGGTGAAGGCCCCCGAGCGGATGAACATCGTCATCTTCCGGGAGAACACCGAGGACGTGTACGCGGGCATCGAGTGGGCACGGGGCACGCCGCAGGCCGAGCAGATCATCGAGTTCCTCCAGCGCGAGATGGGGAAGCACGTGCGCGCGGACTCGGGTATCGGGATCAAGCCCATCTCGGAGACGGGCAGCAAGCGCCTGATCCGGATGGCGATCCGGTGGGCGCTGGCCAACAGGCGCCGCAGCGTGACCTTCATGCACAAGGGCAACATCATGAAGTTCACCGAGGGCGCCTTCCGTGACTGGGGGTACGAGCTCGCGAAGGCCGAGTTCCGCGACGCCGTCGTGACCGAAGACGAGACCTGGCAGGGCGAGCCGGCCGGGGGAAAGCTGATTATCAAGGACCGGCTCGCCGACCGCATGTTCCAGCAGATCCTGACGCGGACCGAGGACTACGACGTGGTGGCCACGCCGAACCTGAACGGCGACTACCTGTCGGACGCGGCGGCGGCGCAGGTCGGCGGGCTGGGCATGGCGCCGGGCGCCAACTTCGGCGACGAGACGGCCGTGTTCGAGGCCACGCATGGCACCGCGCCGAAGTACGCCGGGCGAGACGTCGTCAACCCGTCGTCGCTGGTGCTCTCCGGGGTGATGCTGCTGCAGCATCTTGGGTGGCGGCAGGCGGCGACGCTCATCGAAACGGCCCTGGCGCGGACGATTCAGGAGGGGAAGGTCACCTACGATCTGGCCCGGCAGCTGCCCGGGGCGACGCAGCTGAAGACGTCGCAGTTCGCGGACGCGATCATTGATAACATGTAGCACGTCGGATCATGTGGTGTACGCGTGGAGCCCCGTCGGGCGCCCGCGAGGAGGACTCATATGCTGAAGAAGATTGCGCTCATCGGCGGAGGCAACATCGGGGGAGTGCTGGCCCAGGAGATCTTCCAGCGCAAGCTCGCGGCAACCGTGGCGCTGGTTGACGTGAAGGGCCCGGACGTGGCGAAGGGCAAGTGCCTCGACATCGCCGAGGCGGCGCCGATCGTCAAGAGCGACGTCAAGTTCCAAGCCGGCAAGGAGTACGACGTCCTCACGGACGCCGACCTCGTCATCAACACGGCGGGCGTGCCCCGCACGGTCCGGCCGGACGGGACGTTCCCCTCGCGCGAGGAACTGCTGGCGGTCAATCTCCAGATCACCGACAAGGTGGCTGCGGCGATCATGCAGTTCTGCCCGAACGCGATCGTGATCTCGATCGCCAACCCGCTGGACGCCATCGTGTTCCGGCTCTTCCAGAAGATGAACCCGCCCAAGCACAAGCTGATGGGCATGGCCGGCGCGCTCGACTCCGCCCGGTACCGCTACTTCGTGGCCGGCGCCGCCGGCGTGTCCGTGGACAACGTCGAGGCGATGGTGCTCGGCGGCCACGGCGACGACATGGTGCCGATCCGCAGCTGCTGCCGCATCGCCGGCATGCCGGTCGAGAAGTTCGTGGACGAGAAGACGCTGGCCGCCATCGAGACCCGCACGCGCAAGGCGGGCGGAGAGATCGTCGGACTGATCGGCGTGTCGGCGTTCTGGTCGCCGGCCATCGCGGCCATCGAGATGGCCGAGGCGATTGTCTACGACAAGAAGAAGATCATCCCGTCGTGCGTCCTGCTCGAGGGCGAATACGGCGTGAAGGGCCTGTTCGTGGGCGTGCCGGTGGTCCTCGGCAGGAACGGCATCGAGAAGATTATCGAGATGGATCTGAACGACGCCGAAAAGGCCGCGTTCGCCAAGTCGGTCGAGGCCGTGAAGAAGACCACCGACGAGGTCCTGGCCACCAAGTAACGATCGGGACTCGGGATTGGGGATTCGGGATTCGGGAAGACCCAGAAACGCCCGGGCAGCCAGCGATGGCGGTCCGGGCGTTCGCACGGACGCCGTCTGACGGCCGACTGCCGCGAAACTGCCTGTGCGGAACGCCAAACCCCGACCCCCCAATCCCGAATTCCGATCATTGACATGCCCTGCGTAGTTCCCCTATAGTCACAGTCATCGTGCGTTCCACCATCATCGACACTCGAAAGCGGGCGACTCGAAAGCGGGCCCGACGTGTCGGTGGGGGACGAGACCTGTAGAGCGCACGAGGACACTCAACCAGAGACTCTCCACAAACCCGCCGGCCCGTTCAGGGTCGGCGGGTTTTTTCGTGCCCGCCGGTCCCGCCAGGTCGCGCAGAAGGCGAGGGCCGACCGCGTGCATCCGCAAATCGACGTCGGAATCCTCGGCGCCACCGGCGTCGTGGGCCAGCAGTTCGTCAGGCGCCTGGCCCATCACCCGTGGTTCCGCCTCCGCTGGCTGGCCGCCAGCGAACGATCCGAAGGCCGGCGCTACCGCGACGTCGCGGCCTGGCGCTGGCCGGCGCCGATTCCTCCCGAGGCGGCGGACCTGATCGTCGCCAGCCCGTCGCCGGCTGGCGCGCCGGCGGTGATCTTCTCGGCCCTTGACGCGTCCGTGGCCGGCGAGATCGAAGAAGCGTTCGCCCGCGCCGGCCACGTCGTGATCAGCAACGCCCGCAACCATCGCATGGCGCCGGACGTGCCGCTGCTCGTGCCCGAGATCAATCCCTCACACGTGGCGCTCATCGACGTCCAGCGTCGCGTGCGGGGCTGGTCCGGGGCCATCGTCACCAATCCCAATTGCTCGACGGCCATTCTGGACCTCGCGCTCGCGCCGCTCCGGCCCTTCGGCCTCGAACAGGTGACCGTCACCACGATGCAGGCCCTGTCGGGCGCCGGCTACCCGGGCGTGCCCGCCCTCGACATCCTCGGGAACATCATCCCGTTCATCGCCGGCGAAGAACCCAAGGTGGAGACCGAGACGAAGAAGATTCTCGGCGTCTTCGACGGCGAGGCGGTCGCGGCCCACCCCGTGGTCGTGAGCGCCCAGACCACGCGCGTGCCGGTGGCCAACGGCCATACGGTGGTGGTGTCGGCCAGGCTGGCGGACCGGCCGTCGATCGGCGCCGTCCGGGACGCCATGTCCCGGTTCGTCGGCGCCGGCCCGGTCGCGGGGCTGCCTTCCGCGCCGTCGTCGCCGCTCATCTGCTTCGACGACGAGACCCGGCCGCAGCCGGCGCTCGACGCGGGGCGTGGCGATGGCATGACCGTCTCCGTCGGCCGGCTGCGGGAGTGCCCGGTGCTCGGGATCAAGTTCGTGGCGCTTGGCGACAACACGGTGCGTGGCGCGGCCGGTGCCGCGATTCTCAATGCCGAGCTGCTGGCGGCGGAAGGGAGGCTGTCATGATCGTCGCCAAGTTCGGCGGGACCTCCGTGGGGACGGCGGAGGCCGTCACGCGGCTCGTGGGCATCGTCAACGCCCGCCCTGGCGTCCGTGTCGTCGTCGTATCGGCCCTCGCGGGGGTGACCGACGGGCTCGTCTCGATGGCCGACGCGGCCGAGGCGGGCCGCCTGCCGGAGGCGCGCGACCTCGCCGGACGGATCTGGGACCGGCACCATCATCTGGCGTCAGGGCTGGGGGTGGCTGATGCGGTGTCGGACGACATCGGCCAGGCGGCGCGGGGCATCAGCCGGCGACTGGCCGCGATGGCGGACGCGCGTGACGGCCGGCTGGCGCGTCGCGACGAGATATTGGCCACCGGAGAGCTGCTCAGCAGCCGGATCGTTGCCGCAGCGTTTTGCGCCGCGGGTACCGACGCGGTGTGGATCGACGCCCGCCGCGTCATCGTGACGGACGCGGACCACACGCGGGCGCTGCCGTCGATGGCGGATACGCGAGCCTGCCTGCAGGGGCGGGTGGCGCCGCTGGTGGCGGCCGGCCGGCTCGTGGTGCTCGGTGGTTTCATCGGCGCCACGATCGGCGGTGCGACGACGACGCTCGGCCGCGGCGGCTCGGACTACTCGGCGGCCATCGTCGGCGCGGGCCTCGACGCCTCGATGATCGACATCTGGACCGACGTCGACGGCATGCTCACGGCTGATCCGCGCGTCGTGTCAGACGCGCGCCTGGTGCCGGAGCTCTCGTTCGCCGAAGCGTCCGAACTGGCGTACTTCGGGGCGAAGGTGCTCCACCCCAGCACCATCCTGCCGGCGATGGCGCAGGGCATCCCGGTGCGGATCCTGAACGCGCGCCGGCCGGAGGGAGGTGGCACGCGCATTACAGCGAGGGCGTCGCCCGGCGCGGGCCCGCTCAGGGCCCTGGCCTGTAAGCGCGAGATCTCCGTGGTGCACATCACCTCGACGCGCATGCTGATGGCCCACGGGTTCCTGCGGCGCGTGTTCGAGGTGTTCGACCGCCATCGGACGGTGGTCGACGTCGTCACGACGTCCGAAGTCAGCGTGTCGGTGACGGTCGACGATGCGCGGGCCATTGACGCCGTTGTAGCGGACCTTCGGCCGTTCGCCGACGTGACGACGGACTCGGGGCTGGCGCTGCTCTGCGCCGTCGGCGAACAGTTACGCGAGCAGCACCATCTGTGCGCCGAGGTGCTCGATGGGCTCGGCGGGCTGCCGGTGCGGATGGTGTCGCAGTCGGCATCGCGGCAGAACCTGACGATCGTCGTGTCGGGCCACGACCTCGAGACGGCGATGACGCGGCTGCACGATCGCTTCTTTCCACCGAGCACTGGCGCTGACGCCGGCGAGGCGGTGTCGGCGGCCGCCGGGAGGCCGTCATGACGGCGCCGGCGCCGCCGCTCCGGTTGCTCCTCGTGGGCTACGGCCGGATGGGCCGTCTGGTGGACGCGCTGGGCGCCTCGTACGGCTTCGACATCACGGGTCGGCTCGACGACACGAACAACGCGGGGGGAGCGGGGATCGCCGCGCTGTCGGGCACGCCGGCAGATGTGGCGATCGACTTCTCGATCGCGGAAGCGCTCGTGGAGAACCTGCCCCGGCTGGCCGCCCTCGGCATCGACATCGTCGTCGGCACCACGGGGTGGCAGGCCCACGCGGTCCAGCTGCAGGCGATCGCCGCCAACGCCGGCATCGGCGTGGTGGCCGCGCCGAACTTCTCGATGGGCGTGGCGCTGTTCCAGGCGCTGGTCCAGTCATCGGCCGCGCTCTTCGAGGGGCGACCGGACTACGGCGCGTGGATTCACGAACTGCATCACGCCGCCAAGCGCGACGCGCCGTCGGGAACGGCGCTCGCGCTGCAGGCCGCCATGGCGCACGCCGGCTACACGCGCGCCGTCGATGTCGCCTCGAGCCGCGCCGGGCACGTGCCCGGCACCCACACGGTTGGCTTCGACGGTCCGAGCGAGACCGTGACGCTGACGCACACGGTCCGCGATCGATCGACGTTTGCGCACGGCGCCCTGACGGCGGCCCGCTGGCTCCACGGCCGCCGGGGCTGGTTCGGCATGCGTGACGTCCTGGGGCTCGGCCCCGCCTCATGAATCCCCCGATGACCTTCAACGCAGGAGACCCCCGATGACACGAACTCCCTGGACCGGTTGCGGCACGGCGCTCGTCACTCCGTTCACGGCGAGCGGCGCGCTCGACGAGGCCGCGCTCAGGCGGCTCACGCGCCGCCAGATCGACGGCGGCATCCATTTCCTCGTGCCGTGCGGCACGACCGGCGAAAGCCCGACGCTCTCCGCCGCCGAACGCGCGCGCGTCGTCGAGATTGTGGTGGAAGAGGCAGCGGGCCGCGTGCCCGTCCTCGCGGGCGCGGGCGGCTACAACACCGAGGAGGTCATCCACGCCGCGCGGATGATGGCGCGCGCGGGGGCCTCGGGCATCCTCTCGGTCACGCCCTACTACAACAAGCCGACGCAGGAGGGCCTGTTCCAGCACTACCAGGCGATCGCGGGCGCGGTCGGATTGCCGATCGTCGTCTACAACGTGCCCGGCCGGACCGGGTGCAACGTCGAGGTCGGCACGCTCGTGCGCATCGCGGCGCTGCCCCACATCGCGGGTGTCAAAGAGGCCTCCGGCAACATGACGCAGATCGCCGAGGTGTGCCGCGCCGTCCCGCCGGAGTTCGTCGTGCTCTCGGGCGACGATGCGCTGACGCTGCCGGTGATGGCGGTCGGCGGCCGCGGCGTGATCTCGGTGGCGTCCAACCAGATGCCGGCCGGGATGGCGCGTCTGGTTGAACTGGCGGAGTCGGGCGACTTCAGCGCCGCGAGGGCGGCGCACAACCGGCTGCTTCCCCTGATGCAGATCAACTTCGTCGAAGCCAACCCGATCCCGGTGAAGGCGGCGATGGCGATGATGGGCCTGCTGACCGAGCGCTACCGGCTTCCGATGGTGCCGCCCTCGGAGGCGTCGCGGGCGAGAATTGCCGCCGTGCTCGCATCGGCCGGCCTGCTCAGCG
>Ga0315283_10003572_pt1 | contig 13317 bp, 17 predicted proteins | sample YL17G09_0_MG_FD_204541 | JGI IMG/M metagenome (GOLD analysis project Ga0315283, IMG submission 204541) | Sediment microbial communities from Yellowstone Lake, YNP, Wyoming, USA - YL17G09_0 | ecosystem: Environmental > Aquatic > Freshwater > Lake > Sediment | place: USA: Wyoming | collected...
CCGCGAGCACGGGCGCCCCGGCGGGGACCACGCCCAGAAGCGGCCAGCCCCGCGGCGCGGCGGCGACGGTCGCCCGCAGCGCCGGGGAGAGGCTGAGCGCCCGCGACTTCACACCCGTGCGCTTGAGAAACCCCTTGCGCTCGAGCGCCAGCACGTGGTCCCGCGCGGCGTTCGGGGAGGCGAGCCCGAAACGCCCGGCGATTTCCTTGAGCGTGGGTGGGAAGCCCTCGTCACGCACCCCCCCGACGATGAAATCGAGAATCTCTTCCTGCCGCTTCGTCAGTCCTTTGGCCATTGCCTCCCGCCCTCCGTTTCTCAGACTACCGCACACATAGTGCTGTCTTTAATATACTGATAACAGTTACAGTAGTCAAGGGGGTTGGGAGTCGCCGCTGGCCGCACGGTTCTTGACAGTCACGACGCCCCCCCTTTCCCCCTTTCGAAAGGGGGATGAAGGGGGGTGGGCGAAAGACCCGGGCACGCTACGCTGCTGATGAGCGTGTTTTTCTGGCGATATACTCGTCCTTGGCTTTCCTCGAGAGCGATTTGATGCGGTACTCCTTCTTCAGCGCGCCCGACTTGCCGCGGCAGCCCTCGCGATACACCAGCACCACCGGCAGACGGCTGCGGGTATAGCGCGAAGCCGTGCCGTCGTTGTGCCGATCCAGCCGGCGCTGAAGATCATTGGTGATGCCCGTGTACAGGGTGCCGTCGGAGCACTTCACGAGATAGAGACACCAGCCTCGCCGCCGGGGAAGATCCGTCGGCACGGGTCAACCCAGCAGGTGCTTGACGCTCCGGGCCAGCAGTTCCAAGGAGCAGGGTTTCTCGATGTAGTCGTCGGCGCCCACTTCGAACCCCACGAGGCGGTCGGATTGGGAGTTCTTGGCAGTCACCATGATGATTTTTATGTCTTTGGTCTTCGGGTAGCTCTTGAGTTTTTTGCAAATCGCCCGGCCGTCGAGGAGGGGCATCATCAAATCCAGAATGATGAGTTCGGGCATCTCGGCGATGGCCATGGCGAGGGTGTCGGCGCCGTCGTAGGCGTGGAGATACTCGAATTCGTCGCCGAAGAAGCTGGTGTAGATCTCGTGCGAATAATGGCTGTCGTCGGCGATGAGCATTTTCTTTTTCGGCATACGTTCTCCGCTCGCTTCCTTTCGCAATATCCGGGCACGAACGATTTCCGGTGCCCCGCTCGTCCCTGCTCTGCCGAGTACGACCGTGATAGGTTGATGCGCTCCTGACGATGCCGATTCTCCAGACGGGGCCGGTGCTTGTCAAGGCGGGGTTGCCGCTCCCTCACGTACACATCCGGGTCGCGCGGCTATAGAATGTGCCGCTCACACAAGCGGGAGGGTCGTTGTCGATGACACAGAACACGCAGCAGCGCTGGACCATAGACGAACTGCTGCCCGGGGGGCCCGCGGCTCTCGAGGGCAGGATCGCCGAGTTGGAGGGGGTCGCCGCGCGCATCGAGGAGATGAGGCCGCTTCTTGCGCCCGGTATCACGGCTGATGATTTTGCGCGGCTGCTCGCCGGCCTGGAGGAGTTCGCGCAGACAGCCAGCGCGCTTCAGGGTTACGGCGAGCTCTGGTTTTCCGGCGACATGCTTCAACAACCGGCTCAGGCTTTTCTCGGGCGCGTCGAGCAGGTCGTGGCGGACCTCGGCAATCGCGTGCTGTTCTTCTCTCTGTGGTGGCGTGCGCTGGATGACGGCAACGCCGCGCGGCTGATGGCGGGCGCCGGCGACCTGCGCTACTACCTGGTCAAGGAGCGCCTGATGAGCCGGCACACGCTTGGCGAGCCGGAGGAGAAGGTGGTCAACCTCAAGGACGTCAACGGCGTGCACGCCTTGATCAAGGTTTACGACCTGATCACCAACAAGTTCTCCTTCGCGCTCGAGGTGGACGGCGAGACCAAGACCCTGACCCGCGATGCGCTCGCCGCCTATGTTCGCCATCCGTCGCCGCGGCTCAGGGAGGCCGCGTACCGCGAGCAGTATCGGCCGTACCGCGCCGAGGCGGCCGTGCTGGGGCAGATCTACGTCAACCGCGTGCGCGACTGGGCCGGCGAGAACCTCTCCCTGCGCTCGTTCCGGACGCCGATCGACGTGCGCAACCTGGCCAACGACATCCCGGGAGAGGTGGTGTCCACGCTGCTGAGCGTCTGCGAGGAGCAAGCCCCCGTCTTCCAGCGCTATTTCAGCCGCAAGGCGGGGTGGCTCGGGACAGGCAAGCTCAAACGCTTCGACCTCTACGCTCCGCTGAGCGGGAAATCCGAGCGCAGGATCCCGTATGACGAGGCCGTGGACACGGTCATGGAGGGATTCTCGCGTTTTTCGGGGGAGGCGGCGGCCCTTGCCCGGCGCGTCTTCGATTCGCGGCACATCGACAGCGGGGTCAGGGACGGCAAGCGCGGCGGGGCGTTCTGCTACAGCGTCACCCCGGAGCGCGACCCCTGGGTGCTGATCAACTACACCGGCGAGCCGCGCGAGGTCGCAACGCTCGCGCACGAGCTCGGCCACGCCCTCCATTCGCTGTTGGCCCGCGGGCATTCCGTTCTCTCCTTCCACGCACCGCTGCCGCTGGCCGAGACCGCATCCGTCTTCTCCGAGATGCTGCTGACCGAGCTGCTCCTGGAGCGCGAGACGGATGCCGCGGCCCGGCGCGACCTGATCGCCGCGAAACTCGACGACATCTACGCCACGGTCCTGCGCCAGGCGTTCTTCGTACTGTTCGAGCGCCGGGCGCACCAGATGGCGGCGCAGGGCGCCACGATCGACGAGATGAGCGCCGCCTACCTCGAGAACCTGGGCGCGCAGTTCGGCGATTCGATCGAGGTCGACGAGATCTTCCGGCACGAGTGGATCACGATTCCGCACATCTACCACGTGCCGTTCTACTGCTATGCCTACAGTTTCGGGATGCTGCTCTCGCTCTCGCTCTACCGGCGCTACAAAGAGGAGGGATCGAGCTTCGTGCCCGGGTTCATGCGCCTGCTGGCCCACGGCGGTTCGGCGTCCCCGGAAGCCATCCTCGGGGAAGTTGGCGTGGACATGCGCGACCCCGGGTTCTGGCGCGGCGGGTTCAGGGTCGTCGAGGAGATGATCGCGCAGGTGTAGGCAGGCGCCGCTCAGCCGCCGACGCAGATGATCCCGGTCGCGGCCCCGGTGAGGGAGCGCCCGCCCTCCGGGGTGACCTCGAACGTGTTCTCGAGGCCCACCATGCCGAAACCGGGGATGCCGATCTTGGGCTCCACGGCGATCGTCATCCCCTCCTCGAGCGGGGCATCGAAGCCCTTGGTGAGCACCGGGGTCTCGTCCAGGGCGAGGCCGATGCCGTGGCCGAGGAAGTTCACCTGGTTGCCGCCGAGCGCCATGAAGCCCTCAGCCAGCCCCTCGCGCCCGGCCCACGCGAAGCAGTGCGCCGCAAGCGCCGAGGGGACGCCGCCGGGCCGTAGGCGCTCCGCGCACCACTCCTGGACCTGAATGCAGAACTCGTGAGCCCGGGCGGCCGCCACGGGGATCTGCGACGCGCTGCCCGCGAAATACACTTGCGTCTTGTCGGTGTGGTAGCCCTCGACCACGAAACCGGCGTCCACCACGAGCGGCTCGCCCGGGTGCCACCGCGTGCCGGCGTGGCCGAGGTGCGGCATCGACGGGTGCTCGCCGCGCAGGCCGACAGGCCCGTTGAAGGCCACGGGGTGGTTGCCGTGTTCGCCGGCCGCTACGAGCGAAAAGAAGGCCTCCTCGCCGCTGTTTTCCATCCGGGGCACCCCGAGGTTCCCGAGCTCCCAGAGCACCTCCGAGAGCACCCCGGCGATCTCGCGCTCGCTCATGCCGGGGCGGATTCGCGCCGGGAGCAGCTCGCCGAGGGCGCGGCCGTGCGCCGCCCCGGCCCGGCGCATCCGCTCGAGCTCCCAGGGCGATTTCACCTCCCGCGCGGCCGCCAGCGCCCGGTCCCCGGGGACGAGCGCGGTCCCGGCAAGGTGCGCGCGCACGACATCGCCCAGAGCCCAGGAGATGCCGCCGGTCTCGGCGGCGGCCGTGGCGCCAAGAGGCGAGCCAACGCCGGCGAGGAGCCCCGGCACGTCGCGGTAGGAACGGAAGGGGATGATCCGGGTGAGGGACGACTCCAGGCGCGCGCGCTCGAGCCCGCGCCGGCACAGCAGCACCGGCTCCCCCTCCTGCGGCAGCCACATCAGCCCCGTGGCGAGGGTGCCGGCGAGGTAGTAGCAGTTGCGCGGGGAGAAGACCAGGAGCCCGCCCGCCGCGGGGGCGGCAACGGCCAGCGCGGCGCGGCAGCGTTGATGGCGCCACGCAAGCTCCGCGGGCGGGACGGCCTGGTTGGGCGCTGTCATGGTTTCGGTGTCCACTCTTTGATTGTAGCGCACGCCGCCGCGCGGGGTAAAGACCCGGGAATCAACCGGTGACGTTTTGCTGAAAAGATCTTTCAGATATTTGCTATTATCGGCCATGCAGATCAACAAGCACGTTCATGCCATCAAGATTCCCTTTACGATAACCACCCCGGCGGGGGTGGTCATCGATCGGTTCGTCTACGTCTATCTCATCTACGGCACGAACGGGGTCTGCCTGATCGACAGCGGCGTGGCTTCTTCGGAGCAGGCGATTTTCGAATATTTGTGGGCCACGAACCGGAAGGTGAGCGACATTTCGCTGATCGTCCAGACCCATTCCCACCCGGATCACATCGGGGCTTCGCGGACAATAAAAGGAGAAACGGGGTGCGAGGTTGCCGTGCATCCTTCGGAGAGGGCCTGGATTGAGAATGTGCAGCTGCAGGCCAGGGAACGGCCGGTCCCCGGTTTCGACACGCTCGTTGCCGGGTCCCTGGCCGTAGACAGGCTGCTCGAGGACGGGGATGTCTTCGATCTTGGCTGCGGCCTGAAGCTGCAGGTGTTCCACACCCCGGGCCACTCACGAGGCTCGATCTCCCTGCTGCTCCTCGGCTATCAGGCGCTTTTCTCGGGAGACGCCATCCCGGTCCCCGGCGAAATGCCCGTCTATGAGGATGTCCTGGCCTCGGTTGCATCCGTCAAGAAGCTGCAGGCGATCGAGGACGTGCGGTATCTTCTGCCCTCATGGGACGAACCGCGGCAGGGCGTCGCGGTCTACCCGCGCATGGAAGAGGGGCTGCAGCATCTTCAGCGCGTCCATGACGCGGTCAGAACGTGCTCGGGAAAGTCTGCTGAACCGGACCTGTTGGAAGTCACCAGATGCGTGCTCAAGGAGATCTCGCTCCCCCCAGAGTTGGCAAATCCAATCGTGGCAAGATCCATTGCCGCCCATCTGACTCTGCGCGATCAAGAGAACATCATCCGATAGGCATCGTTCCTCGCTGACGATAGTTTTTTTATACAACGCCACGGGCATTGATCGGCGCTGTTAATAAAGAATAATTTCACATTATGCCCCCGGCAGCTGAACAATAATTCTGTACAGATCGGTCCAAGTCTCATGTCTGGCTCTTCTCCAAGCAAGTCCGGTCTCAAATGCAACTCATTAATAATACATGTAAATAAAGATCAACGCTGTTCAACGACTTGCCTGGCACGATTGATGCTGTCTCATTGGACAGAAACAAAAACCTTAAGGGGGTGAGCGGTCATGGCAACGATGGTGGGAACGATCAACATGGGGCGGCACGAGGAAGTCAAGGCTCTTTCCGGTCGGATTGCAGGGGCGGGCGTCGTGAAGAATGTCCTGCTCTTCTTCGCAGCGCCTTTTATCGGGCTGGCTTACATCATCGTTCTCCCGCTCGTCGGTATGGCGGCCCTCCTCAGGTTGGCTGTCCGGGCGCTGATCTGAGAGGCGCGCCCGCGAGGCGTCGTCATCGATCCGTTTGGCTCGCCCCCAAGCACGCGGGGGGCGAGCCCTCGCCTTGTCCAGACTCGTTCATATGCGCCGCGTCCTGTTAGCGATTCTTCCCACCGCCCTTCTTGCTGCTACGATTGACAGGTTTGAGCCGTCGAGCCCATCTTGACGGGTTTCCCGAACTCGTGGACAATAAATTAACTAAACTGTCAACTTCGTCGGGGGTGGTGCGTCACCGGGCGGTGGCGTCCGGTGCCCGCCGTTAGTTGACGAGGGAGAATGGCAGGAAAACGGAGGGAGCGCACGATGAAGATCACGGGCCTGAAGGGCGTTGCGATCACGTGGATCGCGACGGCGTTATACCTGCTGCAGGCACACCCGGCGGCAGCAGCGACATGGACGAAGGTGAACACCTCCCTGGGCCAGCGGGTCGTGATGTCGGCCGCGTACGGCGACAATTCCTTCACCAACGGCTCGGGGCAGGTGGTCAAACAATGGTCCACGCCGGTCATCACGATTCGGAACGCGGACACCGCATTGCCGATCAAGATCACCGGCCTGAGGTTTTATTCTGCGTCGGGAGTTCTCGTGAAGTCGCTGCTCGCCTCGCCATTGACCATCCTGCCGCTGAGGAGTGCCAGATACCAGATCAACCCGGCCTTGGTCGGAGTCAATCCCTATCCCCCCGCGCAGGCCGCCTGCACGATGGTTCTGGAGTGGCTGGCGACGACGACGACAAAGGTCGCGGTGCCGATCATCGGTTCCACTCTTTTCCAGTATCAGCCGAGCGGCAACGGCGCGTACTTCTTGACCGCCACCGATACGCCGAGCACGGTGGTCCTCGAACTCGTCCCATAACACGTTGAAGCACGGCCGGCGGTGCGCGGCGTGGCGCGTTCAACCACGCGGTCGCGCTCGCGCACCGGGCCGAGCGGGTCGAACAGCTCGAGCTACGATTGGCGCCGCCTGAGGTTCGCCGATTATGACGCGAAAACTCTTGCCGATGCGATCGTCGGCTACCCACTTCTTGCGCTTCTTCCCGCCGACGCTGGAAATCTGGCCGAGCTGGTCCTGCGCGTTGCCGTGAATGTGCATCTCCAGCCCGTCGATGCCGGAGGCCTCGTAGTCGCCGGAGCTGTCGTAGAGGTCGATGCGCACGCCGGTGGAGTCCGGCCCGAGTCCGACCCCGTGGAAGCGCTGCCCGACCAGGTTGTATGCGTTCGCGGGGATACTCAGCCGGATTCTTCGATGTCCAGCAGCCGAATGCGGGCCAGTATTGGATGGCGAGCATAATCAGTCGGCCTACCCGACGTTCGCGTTCTGGCCGACAGCCTCAGTACCGCTCGATATTCTGGAGGAGTCGCTGCGGCGAGTCGCGCGATCTTGTACAGCGCCGTCACTTCTTGGATCGTGTTGTGCGGCATGTCGCTCGCTCTTCTCGCCGCGTTGAGCGCGGAGCGGTCGGGTGGGGGCTTGAACCGGGCGTCCGCTCCCGCGTTTGATTCCGATGGGGCTGATCTTCATGTCAGTCTGAAAAGCGCGGCTACGCGATATGGGTTGCCGACCGCTTCCGGCGCGGACGAAACCCGCGCCAGTCGATACCGAGCCGTTTCACGCGCAGACCCATGAACCGCTCGGTGATGCCGAGCGCACGGGCCGCCTTCGCCTTGTTCCCGTGAGACTCCTGCAATGCCGCGAAGATCAGGTCGCGTTCGATGCCTTCGAGAACTTCTATGAGGCCGTGCGCCCCGGCATCGCCCTGTTCCGCGGCGCGGGCTTCGGCGCAATCAGCGGATTCAACCGTATTCATCGAATCATCTCCACCATTACGCAATGAGTGATGTTCAGGGGTGGCCCGCGCACGGAGACTGGACCCCGACGCTCAGAACGGAAACCGTCCGTCTGCGTCGTGGTCCGCCCCGTTCCCGCTAGATCGCCACCTCGCCCCGCTCGCCGGTGCGAATCCGGACGACCTCGGCGACGTCGGAGACGAAGATCTTGCCGTCCCCGACCTTGCCCGTCTGGGCGTTGTCCACGATGGCCGTGAGCGCCTTCTCCAACATGGCATCCTGGACCACCGCGACGATCTTGATCTTGGGAACGAAGCTCACCTTGACCTCGGTTCCGCGGTAGATCTCCTGGTGACCTTTCTGGCGCCCAAACCCTTCGACGTGGGAGATCGTCATCCCCTGGACGCCTGCCACCGTGAGGGCGTTTTTCACGTCCTCGAGCTTGTGGGTTCTGATGATCGCCTCGATCTTCTTCATGGCTCTCCTCGCTCTCTGTCGTCCGCGTCGTCTAGCGGTTGATGGTGAATTCGGGGTACGCGTTCACGGCGACTTCCGCCATGTCCAGGCCGTTCTCCTCCAGGTCCTCGGCCACGCGCAGCGGCGTGATCTTGTCGAGGATCTTGAAGAAAGCATAGATCACCACGAAGACGAAGATGATGTTCGTGACAACCGCGACGCTCTGCGCCGCCAACTGCGACCCATCCCCGTAGAAGAGCCCCTTCACCGGGCCGGCTACGCCGTTGAGCCCGTCGCCGTAGGTCCCGTCGGCGAAGAGTCCGAGGGCGATCATCCCCCATGCGCCGTTGATGCCGTGCACCGAGATCGCGCCGACCGGGTCGTCGAGCTTCAGCTTGCGCTCAACGAAAAAGACCGCATAGCAGAGCAGGATGCCGGCGATCACGCCGATGCCCACCGCGGAGACCGAGTTCACGAAGGCGCAGGGGGCCGTGATCGCGACGAGCCCGGCGAGGAAGCCGTTGGCGATCATCGAGATGTCGGGCTTGCCGTACCGGAACCACATGAACAGCGCCGACGAGAGTGCGCCGCCGGCAGAGGCGAGCATGGTGTTGACCGCCACGACGCCGATGCGCAGGTCGCCGCCGGCGAGTGTCGAGCCGGCGTTGAAGCCGAACCAGCCGAAGGCCAGGATGAAGCAGCCGGTGATCGCCATCGGGATGTGGTGACCGGGCATCGCGTTGGGCGAGCCGTCCTTGTTGTACTTGCCGAGGCGCGGCCCGAGGACCATAGCCCCGGCGACCGCCGCGACGCCGCCGGTCATGTGCACGACCGAGGAGCCGGCGAAGTCGAGCACGCCGTGGCCGAAGCCGAAGTTCTTCCCGAGCGTGGAGAGCCAGCCGCCGCCCCAGACCCAGTTGCCGTAGAGCGGGTAGACGAACATCGAGATGAAGAACGCGTAGACCATGAAGGACTTGAAGGTCCAGCGCTCGGCCATCGCGCCCGTCGGGATCGTGGCCGTGGTGTCCATGAAGACCATCTGGAAGAGAAAGAGCGAGAAGATCACCGCGTCGTACGCCGAACCCGAGAGGAAGAAGCCCGTCGAGCCGAAGAGACCGAAGTCCTTGCCGAAGAGGTTGATCGTGAACTCGTTGGCGAGCGCGCCGCCGCCGCCGAGGCTCGCCGCGCCGCCGACGCCGCCCATCATGATCGCGAAGCCGCACATCCAGAAGCCGAGCATGCCGACCGGGTAGACCATGAAGTTCATCGCCATGGTGTGCCCGGCGTTCTTGGCGCGGGTGAAGCCCGTCTCGGCCAGGGCGAAGCCGGCCTGCATGAACATGACCAGGAAGCCGCAGAAGAGCACCCAGACCATGTTGATCGCGATGCGGTTGTGGCCGACGACGTCGGCGAGCTTGACGGCCAGCGGCTCGCTCGCTGCCATGTTCTTCATGTCATCCGCGGTCGGAGCGCCCGGGGTGGCGCCGACGACGTCGCTCGCCGAACCGATGGTCACTCCCGATGGATCCGAAGCTGCGCTGCCCGGGAGCGCAAATGCTCCGACGAGCAGCAGCGCGACAACAGCCACGGGTGCCAGTGTTCTCATCCTTTTCCAGTTCATGGCGCTCTCCCTGTCAGCGTAGTATTCGATTAATCCTTATGCCTCGTGTCTGCTAGAAGGCGGCAGTGATCGCGATGCTGCCGTAGAAGACGTCCTTCTTGCCTTCGTAGGGTGCGCTGATCGCTGTGATGGCGTCCTCGCCGTCGCTGCCGAGCGCGGTGCTGTAGGCGATCCGCGGGTCGAGGGACACGTGGCCGAAGAGCGGGATGCTCGTCGCGAGCGAAATCTCGCCATAGTAGAGGCCGGTGAAGTCCTCGCCGGCTGCGTTCAGGCCCATCGCCTTGTCGCCGAGGTTGAAGCCGATCGAGCCGCCGGCGGTCAGGGAGATCGGACCCACAGGGATCGCCTGCGAGACGGCAAGCACCGCGAAGCCGCCCTTACCTTCGTCGATGTCGTAATACAGCGAGAGTGTAGGGTTGAGCAGCACCGCGAGCGAGCCCGTCAGGTAGATCTCCTGGGTGTCGGTGCCGTCGAAGTCGTAGTGGATGAAGCCGCCGGTCAGCGACACCGGCCCGACAGGCACCGTGTAGTTGAGCGTCAGGTCGGTCTCGTTCATGACGATGCCATCGTCGTCCTTTTCGTCGTTGTCCAGGTCGACGTTGCTCCAGAGGTTGGCGCTGAAACCGCCGAGGGTCATCGCTACCGTGGGCTGGGCGACGAAGCCCTTGGAGAGCGTCTGGCCGCGCCAGACATAGCGGCTCGCGAAGGCCGTGGAGAAGGTGCCCTTGCCAACCGCACCCTCGGCGTGGGCGGCGAGCGGCGCCAGGGTCAAGCCGGCTGCGACCATCAGGGACGAAACCAGGGTGATGACTTTCGGTGCATGGGTTTTCATTGCAACTCCCTCCTGTGACGTTGTGGCGGATGCCCTATGCACCAGCGCCGTACGTCAGTGCAAAAAGCAATGAGCGTGCCAGCGATTGCTATGTTTTGTAACTAAATGATATTTATCGATATATTGACGTTGGTGCTCGAAATTGTTATTTCTAGCCTGCATGTATTAATACATAATAGTATCTAGTATGTATAATAAATACTTTTAGGTCTCTATTATTGCCTGTCATTGGCCCGCACAAGACAGCTTTCCCAAAGCCACTGGATCGTGAAATGCTGCGGACGATCAACGGAAGAGAAAGATGCTCGGTGCTACGCCGCCCCCTTCTTGCGCTTCTTCCCGCCGACGCTCGACTTTATCCAGAGATTCACGGCGTCGTCGGCGATGATCTTGACCGCCTCGGCGGGCTCGAGCTTCTTGCCGTTGTGCGTCGGCAGGTCGTCGACCTCTGGAAGAAGGGCCTGGTGACCCTCTGCCTCTGCGCCGAAACCCTGAAAGAGCGCCTGCTGGTTCTCGCGCGTCTCGGTTTGCAGGGGTGCCCGAGATTGACGAATTGCTAGCTTTGATCCGCCGGGGGGTCAGCATCCGGTTTGTGGCTATCGAAAGCACGCTGAAGGTGGTGGTCGAGGATCCGGACGATGACCATTTCGTAGAATCCGCCGTCACGGCCGGAGCGGAGTACAGCGTTTCCGGCGATCGTCACTTGAAGAAAATCGAATCCCACGACGACATCAGAATCGTCGCTTCCGCAGAGTTCCTGCGACTGTTCACAGACAGGCAAGCCTTCCGCGGCAAGTGACGCAAGCAGTGCGATGCCACGGTACGCGATCAGGGAGCGAAAGGGTTCAGTCCTTTCGGGCGAGATCGATGATGGCGGTCAGGTGCGCGTCGCAATGCTCCACATCGGCGCCATGCACCAGGGCGCAGGCCGCGATGATCAGATCGGTTGCCGGAACCGTGTTCCCGGCTGATCGGCAACGCTCGGCCAACACTCTCGCCTTGGACCAGGCTTGGTCGGTCGTCGGCAGCAGCACCAGCTCCTGGCCAAGTTTCTGAAGCTGTTCGCGTTCGTACCCGCCGCGAGCACCGTTCCAGAGTTCCAGGGCAACCAGGTCGCACCACGCGGCACGGCCCTCGCTCATCAGGTGTGCGACGCGCTCGCGAACCTCGGCCCGCCCGTTACGCCGCAACGCTTCAATCCAGCTCGATGTGTCGATCAGCGTGAGCCGCGTTCGCGGCATACGGCGTCCTTACGCATTTCGAGGAGATCGTCCTGCGTCATGAAATCGGTGAATGTTCCGAGGATACCGGTGAGCGCTCCGAGCCGACGGCGGCGATTGAAATCCTGCAGCGCGAAAACAACCGCCTCCCGCTTGGTTTTTGCGCCGGTATGTCTGATCGCTTCCTGAAGTTCATTTTCCGGAATATCAATAGTTGTTTTCATGCTTCTAAAATATGCTTCTGGATATTCCGTGTCAATGCCAGCAAGCCTGCCGGACCGGCTCCCCGATGTAATCGAGGGCGCCGTGGCGATGTGCTTCCGCCGCCGTTTCGATCGTGGGTGAGCCGGTGACGATCATCACGGAGCTGAGCGGCAGCCGATTCAGGACCAGCCACAGCACGTCGAGGCCGGACTGCGCGCCGAGCCTGATGTCGACAAACGCCAGGTCGAACTCGCCCGCGTCGAGGATGCCCATCACCTCCTCGATTGTCCCGCAACCGACAACTTCGTACCCCTCGGCTGCGAGCAGCTGGGCGAAAATCTCCCGGATGTGTTCTTCGTCATGGACGACCAGGATTCGTTCGAGAGTCATCACAACCTCCTCCGAACCCCCTTGATCCCCCTCTCGAAAGGGGAAAGCTGGGGCCTGGAGCCTCAGGGAGCTGCAATTCCATCCAGGATTCCGCGGATTTCCCGGGCGAGCTGCAGCCGCGGCACGGGTTTGGTCAGCACGGCCCCGACCCCGAGCTCGCTCAGTCGCTCCTGGGTGAGTGCCTCGCTGAAGCCCGTGCACAGGATGACGGGAATCCCCGGGCGCACCGCCTGCATTGCCCGCGCCAGAGCGGCGCCGCTCAGCCGCGGCATCGTCAGGTCGGTAATCACCAGGTCGAACCGCGCCGGGTTCTCGTTGAAGAGACGCAGGGCCTCCTCGCTGTCCGTGACCGCGGTCACGGTGTAGCCGAGCGCCTCGAGGCTCTCGCGCAGCATCGCCGCGATCGACTCCTCGTCGTCCACCACCAGCACGCGATCCGTCCCCCGCGGCGCCTGGTCTTCCGGTTCACGGTGGTTCTGGCCTTCCCCACCGCGCTCAACCACCGGCAGGTAGACATGAAAGCTCGTCCCCACGCCGGGCTCGCTGTGGACCTTGATCGCCCCGCCCGCCTTGGCGACGATCCCGTGGACGACCGCGAGACCGAGCCCGGTTCCCTTTCCTGTCGGCTTCGTCGTGAAGTACGGCTCGAAGATCCGGTCCCGGACCTCCGGCGGGATTCCCGCGCCGGTGTCGCTCACCGAGAGAACGACGTACCGCCCCTTCGCCAGATCCTGCGCCTGCGTCCCAGTCTCGTTGAGGTCGATCTCGGAGAGCAGGATCCCGAGCACCCCGTCTTCCGGCTCCATGGCGTGAGCGGCGTTCGTGCAGAGGTTCATGACGATCTGGTGGATCTGCGTGGGGTCCGCGACGACCATGCCGGCCGGCTGGTAGCTCTCGCGGATCTCGATGTTCGCGGGGAGCGACGCGCGCATGAATTTGACGGTCTCCTTCACGATCGGCGTGAG
>Ga0315283_10003573_pt1 | contig 13315 bp, 8 predicted proteins | sample YL17G09_0_MG_FD_204541 | JGI IMG/M metagenome (GOLD analysis project Ga0315283, IMG submission 204541) | Sediment microbial communities from Yellowstone Lake, YNP, Wyoming, USA - YL17G09_0 | ecosystem: Environmental > Aquatic > Freshwater > Lake > Sediment | place: USA: Wyoming | collected...
AATGAATCCGATGATGATCCCGAAAAATGAGCACAAATAGGCTATGAGGTTCAGGAAAAAAGTGGATGGAATAATTTGCATGACCATCATCAATGGAAGCGCAACTCCCAAAAGGAGCATGATGAAAGCAATCCCAACCATCAATTTTGGATTTACGCGTGTCATCTATTTAAACAACCAGCATGCTACTTTGTGCTCCGGGTTGATCTCAAAATCGGGCGGAACTTCCACCTCGCACAAACAGGCGATCTTTTTCGGGCAGCGCGGGTGGAACCGGCAGCCCGGTGGGGGAGTGATCAGGCTGGGCGGCTCGCCGGAGGGTATGTCTTTATAAACTCTGGCGTTGGCAGCATCCGGATCGGAGGTTGCTGCAAGCAGAGCCAGCGTGTATGGATGGGATGGATTGAACAGCAAGTCTTGCACTTTACCTTGCTCCGCGATCTTACCGGCATACATCACGAAGATGCGCCGGGAGAAATACCGCACCGTTGAGAGGTCGTGCGTGATATAGATCACGCCCAGGTTGTATTTTTCCTGTAGGTTGCGCAGCAGGTTCAGGATCTCAACCCTTACCGAAGCATCAAGCATCGAGACCGGTTCGTCGGCTACGATCAGCTTGGGTTCCAGCACCATCGCGCGGGCAATGACGATCCGCTGCTGCTGACCGCCGCTGAGCATGTGAGGGAATTTGGGCAGGAAGTCCTCGATCGGGAAGACCTTCACTTCTTCCAGAACTTTCTTGATCCGTGCGTCCCGTTCTTCAGGGGTGCTCTTGGAGTTGATGATCATGGGCTCGCTGAGGATGCGGGTAACATCCATGAAAGGCGGCATGGCACCATAAGGATCCTGCTGGATATACCCAACCTGTGACCGGTACCATTTCAGGTCCTTGGGCTCCATCTTGCTGATATCTTTACCGTCGAAAACGACCCTGCCTTTGACCGGACGGTTAATACCCAGGATGGTCTTCATCAGGCTGGATTTACCGCAGCCGCTTTCTCCAACCACCGCTATCGCTTCGCCTTTAGCCAGATCTAAATTCACACCATCCACCGCACGGACGAAACCGGCATGTCCGAAACCGAATTTCCTCAGCTCGAACCAGACATGCAGGTCCTGGATAGAAAGTAAAGCCTGTTTTTGAGAATCAACTTCAGCAGGGAAAGGTCCCTGTTCAATTTCTGCAATCGCTTTGTTTTTCATCTTTGCCATTAAGTTCTCCCGCTCAAACGTATAACCAGCATTTCACCAACCGGTCATCTTTTTCCTCGACCGGTGGTTCATCTTTGCAAAGGTCAAACCGCCTGGGGCAGCGTTCTGCAAACCGGCAGCCAGTGGGCGGGTCAAGCAGGCTGGGCGGTTGGCCAATAATGAAATCGGGTTCCACCGTGGCTCGCAGCTTTGGGACGCTTGCCATCAGTTTCTTTGCGTAAGGATGCAGCGGTTCGCTGAAGAACCGTTCCGCATCGCTGACCTCAACAATCTGCCCGGCATACATCACCGCCACCTTATCCGCCAATTCACTGGATGTGGCAATATCATGGGTGATCAGGATAAAGCTGGTTTCCATTTCGTTCTTGATGTGTTTCAGAACGTTGAAGATATTCGCCTGGGTAAGCACATCCAGCGCGGAGGTGGGTTCATCCAGGATGATCAGGTCGGGAGCGGTGACCAGGGCCATGGCGATTGCAGATCGCTGGCGCATACCCCCTGAGAGCTCAAAAGCATAACGATCGATGAATTGATCAGGAACACCCACGTGGGCGAACATCTTCCTGGCTTGCTTTAGCGCATCCTCTTTACTCGCCCCGTTGTGGATAACGACCGGTTCAGCAACCTGTTCACCAACCTTCATCACCGGGTTGAGGGAGTTCATCGCGGCCTGGGGAACCATCGACATTTTGACCCAGCGAACGTCCTTGCGGTAGGTCTCATCGTCCATCGCCATGGTATCCACACCATTCAGAATCACTTTGCCAGAATAGGTTTCAATGTTCTTGGGCAGCAGACGCAGAATTGCTTTAGCCAGGGAGGTCTTGCCGCAGCCGGATTCCCCTAAAACAACCACGGCTTCCTTGAAACCAAGGTTAAAATTGACACCATCGACTGCGCGAACAACTCCTGTTTTTCCAACTTTAAAGTGCAAAACCAGATCTTCGATTTTTAAGAGTTGTGTATCTTGTTTTGCCATTACTGACCTCGCAGGCGGGGATTGAAGATGCGGTCGAGAGCGAAGCCCACCATTGCGAAGGCCAGGCCGGTGAACATCAGCAGGAAAGCTGGTTCAAGCACCCAGTAGTACCAGCCGTTATACAGGGCACCATTTGAATAGGCGTCATCGATGATTTTTCCCCATGTGGGAAGAATTGGATCCCCAAGCCCCAGGATTGCCAATGAGGCCTCAAGGAAAACGTAGCTCGGGATGAGCAGAATGAATTGCGGGATTAGCACCGGGATGACCCGCGGCATCATATACTGAAATATGATGCGGGAGTCGCTCGCCCCGTAAGCCCTGGCTGCCTCAATATATGGGGATTCCTTGGTCTGCAGGAACATGGCCCGGAAGGTTTTAATTTGCGAGCCGAAAATACCCAGAATAATCACCGTTCCCAGGATCACGCCAATGCTTCTTGAATAGAATGTGCCGACCATGATCAGGATGGGTAGGAAGGGCAGGATCATGTTGATCTCAACGATGCGCTGAGTAATATTATCCAGCCAGCCTCCGTACCAGGTGCTCACAGCGGCGATGGACATGGAAATGATCGTGGTGCCAACTGCTGCCAGCAATCCAAAAAGTAATGCCACTGGCGTACCCCAGAGAAGCGGGATCAATAAATTTCGTCGCAGATGATCTGTACCGGCAATACCGCTCACATCCCCAAATGCGATGAATTCGGCATTGATATCAGAACCGGGTTCAAAGGTTACCCCTTCAATTTCAAGGGCGTAGTCCCCTTTGAGGGGTTGAGGGGGATTGGATTCCGGGTCCTGGAAGAGCGCAATCTCGGGTTGCTCCCCATCGAGTTTCCTGATCAAGGCCTTATCCTGGGAAATCCGGTAAGTATCGGTAGTTCCGATGGCCATGTTTTTAAGTCGGATTGTGCGACCATCCGGAGTCTTCAAGGAAACCGCCACAAAAGGTTTTTTATCTTTGAATGTTGATTTGAAATAAACCGCGAGGTCTGTCTGGTAGCTGTCAGCATTGAAAGTGAACGGCAGGGAAATTTTTATGACTGAAGATCCGTCTGATTTTTCATCCACTGATATGTAATCGGGGTGCTGCGAACTGTCGACGGTTATTGTCTCAGATAATTTATTTAACCGGAACCAGTTGGTCCAGGCGGGTTGGGCAAATTTTGGAGAGGTATACCAATCTTGTTCCGTACCCCTCCAAAGTTTTATTGCTTCCGAATAAGGGTATTTATTGAGAGCAAGGATGGAAAGAAGGATCAGCAAGGCGATCATGCTGAGCCCGGCAATAGCGGAAGGGTATTTCAGCAATTCCTTTAAATTTTTCACAAAGGATTTCATTGTTTAGACTCTCCGCCCCCGATCTTCACCCGCGGATCGACGATGGCATACACAAAATCAAGAATGAAAACCGTGATCGCCAGCAGGTAAGCATATACAACCGTTATCCCCAGGATAACCGGAGTATCAAAGTACCCGATCGCCTGGAATTGCGCCCGCCCTATCCCCGGCCAGACGAAGAGCGTTTCAATGATCGGTCCGCCGACGATAATGGTAATCATAAGCAGGGCGAAGCTGGTAATGATGGTCGGCAGGGTTGGACGCAGGATGTATTTGCGTTCAATATCCCGCGAGGTGAGCCCTTTGGCCTTGGCCATATCCACATAATCCTCACTGGAATAAATTAGGAAGAAGGTGCGCCATGCGAAGATCTCGATGAAGATCCCCCCTATTAAAAGCGCGGTCACCGGAAGGGTCATATGCCGGAACAGGCTGACCATATACTGCAGAGGTTCGGTGGGGGGAGGTGAATCGACCATCCCCGAGAACGGAAGAATCTTCAAAATCGCTGCGAAAATCAGCACAAGGAAGATACCATAAAACCAGCCCGGTGCTGCAGACAGCGGTGTGAGGGCAATCAGGATCTTATCCCAGATGCTTCCGTACTTCCGGGAGAGAATCAAAGAAAAATACATGGCGGTAAAAAATAATAGTAAGGCTTCCGTGCCAAATAATAGCAGGGTGGTGGGTAAACGTTCCAAAATAATCGTGCGCACGCTGGTGGAGCCGCTGTTGCTGGTCATCTGGGTCGCCTTTCCAAGATTAAGCGTTATGGCGGACCAGAGATATTTAAAACTTCGAATTACAAAGGGTTGATCCATGCCAAAGCGTTTTTCCTGGATGGTGACCATTTCATTGATCTTGGTAATCCTGGCTTCCTGGGAGACGTTCCGCATCGCCGGGTCGTTGGCAACGCGCTGGTTCACATCTTCCCGGATCTGTGCGCGGCGGATCTCGTCTACATACCCACCCATGTTGGCGATCAGCACGGTCAGGTAAAGTGCTACTACAACGGTGAAGAAAAGGGTGATGATCCGCACCGCTGTGTATTTCGCCACCCGTGAAAAGGTGTTGGTTCCGCCTTTTGCCTTTACTTCCTGTTCGGTAATTTCACTTGAATCTAATGGAAGGTTCGCTTCAGACATGGGGTCCACTCGGCTTTCTTAAGAAGGATACCCGGCAGGAACGGGGACCCCGTCCCTGCCGGGAGTGATTCAACGAATAATTATGGGGCTACAGTGACGAATTCGAAATCAACGAAGGTCGGCAGAGCCACGACCTTGGAAGCGACTGCGACGGAGAGCGTGCTCGCTCCGGCGGCCAGGCTTGAAGTCTGGTCAGCGGTCAGCTCGATCACAGCTGCGCCATCCGCAGTCAGGTTTGCGGCACCATTCACATTGACTTCGCCATTGGCATCCTTCACCAGGTAGGAAACCCCGGCGAGATCAGCCATCGGATAAGGAGCATCCTGGAAGGTGATGGTCACGTTGAAGGTCGCGGGTTGGCCCTGGGTGACGGTCGCGGGACCATCCACCGTGGCTACGGCTACTTTCGCGGTGCTGAATCCAGCCCATTTATCAGATTTATCGGGATAGTCCGCGAAGTACTTCAGGACCATCGAGCCTTCCACGGGGAAGACTTTGTCAATAAAGAGCGGGCCGGAACCAACCCACAGGTGGCCGTGATCTGCATAGAATTTCTGCAAATTGGCATAACGCGCAGCGGCTTCATCCGCAGTCACATACTGCCCCAGCACGGTCGCAAAGGGGATATATTTTTCGGTTGAGGCTTTATCCAGGTACTGCTTCTGGGTTTCCAGGCTCGGACCGGCGATGAAGCTGGTCTTTTCCACCTGCTTGGTGTCAGCATCGGTGGTGCTGGTTGCCAGTTTGCCGTCAGCCTGGGCCAGGTACATGGGAACCATGTCGTGCCAGGGGCCGGTGCCGTAGGCATAGCCATATGCGGCGTTCGCGGTCGGGTACCAGCCTGTGATGTTGTTCTCAGCATCCAAGGCATACAGATCATCGTAGGTTTCGATGGTCAGCGGATTGGTTGAGGTGATGCAGATACCCTTCAAATGGCTGAGAAGTGTGTCAAGTACGGGCTGGTATTCGGAATCAAATGCCTTTGAATCCGGTTTACCCATATCGAAGGTCAGGATCATGTACATCACGAAGTCAGCCACCGAGAGGTTGCTGCCGTCATGCCATTTGGTGTCGAACAGGCTGGCGGGATAGACCACGGTGCTTTTGGTCTTGGCGGTGAGGCCTTCGGGGAATTTCTCGGCGACGGTGATCCATTTCTGATTCACGGCGTCCCAATCCGTCCAGCACTCGCCGGGGACGGTGATGCTGTCGACGAATTCCAGGTTCACCCAGTCAAGATTCTTGGCGATGGGCAGTCCTGTGACTGCAGTAATCGTACCGCTCTCGATGCGCTGCGGCAGGGCGAGACCGGTGTAGGGGTCAAACATCGTGGCCCAGTCCATGGTACCGCGCTGCGGCATGGAGTCATCGATCCAGTTGGAACCGGAGATCGGGTTCCAGGCATCCACGAGGATGGCGGATTGGGCGATCTTGACAGTGCCGCCTTCCTGCCCTTCGATCTTCAGGGTGTAGGGCCAGAAAGCCGTGCCGCCGATGCCGGCAGCCAGGTCAGAGGCCACGCTGATTTTGGTGCTGAAGGGACTGAAGCTGGTGTTGTCATTGGTCATGACACCGTGCCAGGATTCCTTCATGTGCATCGGGATCGCCTGGTTGAAGAAGGCATCCCGCTCGTCAAAATTGTTGAAATTGTTATTCTGCAGTGCGGTCAAAGGCACATCATATTCTGCAGATGGTTTATAGAGACCAAACAGCGGGATCACCTGGATGCGGTCGGTGTTGTACTGCGCGAACATGTTGCCGTTGTCGCGGGAGATGGCGGTGCTGATCCAGCCGGCAGTGTAGTAACTAAATTTGCAGGCGTCGAGGTCGGAACCCTGCCAGATCGGGGCAGCTTCTTTGCGGACTTTCAGCTGACGGTCCACGGTTAAACCGAGGGTTTCGAGCTGGTTGGCAAAGTATTCGCCGATCTCTTTGCGTTTGTCTTCGGTACGGATCAGGCCAATGACAGTGACGGGTTTGCCCTGGTAAACGAATTTACCGTTGGCATCCTTGGTCGCGCCCATTGCAGCCATTTCTTCATCGAGGACAGCCTGTGCTTTTTCCATGTTGTAGCCGTATTCAGCAATGACCTTGCCGATGGCAGGGGCATAGCGTGCGTAATCCGGTACGTAGGTATCAAGCACGGTGTAGCGCGGGGTGGCCAGGCCACCGAAGATCTCCTGGACGATGTAATTGCGGTCGATCATCCAGTTCATTGCTTCGCGAATCTTCTGGTTGGTGAAGATGTTGAGGACTGTGGTGTCTTTGCAGGCAGCCACATTAACCATCAACTGGTCGAAACCGCCAACGGAAGTGACGTACTTCAGGTTGGAGTCGCCTTTGACGGTAGCCAGGTCCTCGGCTTTGTCGCAGGTCACCGGGTACATATCAACAGCACCCGCTGAAATCTGTGCAATAGCCGGGGCGCAATCCGGGATCGCGCTGAAATCAACCTCATCTACCCAGGCGCCGGTGCGGGTCGTCGGGGGCACCGCGGTCGGTGCTTCCGTGGCGACGGGCTGCTCAGGTTCGGCAGGCGCTTCGGTCGGGGCTTGGGTAGCCTGGGCGCAGGCACTTAGAATCATGCTTGCGACGATCAGGAGGCCCAAAACGGTCATAAGTTTCTTCATTTTCAATCTCCTCCATCAAATTTTTGATTTTTCCAACTTTGTACTTAAAACGAAAAACATAGCTTCAGGAAACCACCTCCTTTGCGTCGTTCAAAGGGTAGCAACAATTACTCACTGAAATTCCTCTAGAGAGTACAAAAAGTGTAGCATAAGAAAAAACCAAAGTCAAGCTATCACCATTCCATTAATATTTGGCTTCCCTTACGAGAATTTCGCGGTTGCTCTGGGTAGGATTGATTTTATTCCACCAGGAAGGGTGATTTATTGAAGTATACAACACATTCCCTTGTCTTTCGGTTCACTGTTTTATTGCTGAAATTATTCGCAGAATCGATGGGGTTTGTTTACTCACACGGCTGTCCGAAATCCAGTGCTTCCAGGTTCCAGAATTCGCTGCGGGAGCTGATATCCATACCCAGCCCACACATATCCGGGCGCGAGATCACGATCTTGGGTTGGTAAAAAAGCGGGATATCCGGCAGGTCCATCGCGAGGATTTCCATCGCCTTGCGGGCAGCGTCGCCGGCAGTTTGTTCGTTCAGCCCCGTCAATAGGGACTGCCCGCAGACCGCGTCAAATTCAGGGTTTGTGTATCCGGTGATATTCCCGCCGCCGAATTTCTCTCCCAACCAGTTATTGGCAGCCGAGGGGATCTCGGAACTGAGATATATGAAGCAGGGTGGGATCTCCCCAACCGCCCAGGCAAATTGGGCAAGGTCAAAATTGCGCCCAAAAAGGACCCCTTCCGGTCCCTGGGCATAGAGCTTATCCACGGTCGTCGTACTGACCTTGATCTCGATCCCGCATTCTGCAAGGGATTTCTGGAACGCTTCCGCAGCCCGCTGGTGCTGGCTGGAATCCGTTGTGATATATGAAATGCTGAAGGGGGTTCCATCGGGCACATTCACCACTCCCTGCGCGGTGCGCGGGGTTGCGGGGTCATTGTCGAGGTCTTTCCACCCAACCTCATCCAGCAGTTTACTCCCCTGCGCGGTGTCGTAAGCGTAATCAGTCAGGTTTTTCATATAAAGCGGATGGGTTGGCGGAAGGTAACTGTTGGCCACCTTGGTGAGGTTATTATAGGTATCCACCACGGCCTGTTCCCGGTCCAGGCAGTAGGTCAAAGCCTGGCGGGTGCGCGGATCGCTGAAATAATCCGGGCGGTCACCTTGCGAGGGTTGGATGCCGTCTTCGTAATTGGCCGGTTTGATCCCGACCGCAAGATGTTCCCATTCCGGGCCAAGCCCGCTGTAGACCTTCATTTTTCCGGTCAGTTCCGATTGGCGGATGAGCTCCGTCTGCTCCTCCAACCGGGTGGTCTGGTCAACAATATCGCACACCCCGGTCAGTTGGGCAGCCACGTTGTTATCGGCAATATCCCCCAGGAAACGGTAGACCAGGACGTCGAATTTCGGCATCCCTTCGGAAGCGCGGAAGTAATTCGGGTTTTTCACCAGGCGGATATGATCGCCGGCTGTCCATTCATCGATGACATACGGACCCCAACCGATAGGACTTTTATTGGTCTCAGGGGCAGTCAGCAGCTCAGCGGCAGTCATACTCCCCAGAATGTGCTCCGGCAGTGGGGTCCAGAAGTAATTGGCAAAATCGCGCGGCAGCAAGCCGGGTTTGCTTACCCAGCGGATGGTCTGGTCATCAACAACCTCATACGCTTCGGTCAGATCCATCGCCTGCTTGATCACGGGGGTATCGGGGTCGGATGCAATTTTGAACGAAAAGACCGAATCGCTTGCCTTCAAGGGTTCCCCGTCCGACCAGAGGATTCCGGATTTCAAGCGGAAATTTGCGATGAAACGATCCATGGAAAGATCCGAGCTGCCGTCCCAGGTGACCGCGCAGGTTTCATTGGCACAGTCGGAAGGGAAAACGGTAATTCCCTTGGCAAGCGCTATCAGGTTGCCTTCGGTGTTCACTACAAGGTCGCCGGCTTTCACCGGCATGGACTGGGCGGAAGCATCCCCATCCGCCAGGGAGGGCAGCTTCTGCAAGATCACCGGTAAAGATTTATATTCCCGTGTATCCACCGGTCCGTCGTAGACCGCTTCCAGCACAGACCACATGCTGTGTCCGTTACCTTGATACATATATAATGTGGAGGGTTCCTGCCCAAGGCAGATAGTGAGCAGCCGTTCCGGGATTGGCGTGACAGTCGGGGTGGGTGCCGGCGTGGGGGTGCTGGGAGCTGCGATTGAACCTAAACCTGAACACCCGGCGACTAATCCCAGGAAAATCGATACAGATAACAGGAAAAGAAGTCTATTTTTAACCATGGTACCTGATTATATCGTAGCCTCTACCCAAACCGGAGCTTGAGATAGGATTCATACCGCTCAAGGTTCACATCGCCCTTTTCCACAGCCCGGATGACCGCACAGCCGGGTTCGTTCATGTGCTTACAGTCGTTGAACTGGCAGTCCGATACCAATCCGCGCAGCTCGGGAAAATACCCGTCCAGTTCTTCCGGTTGGGTATCCCAGAGTGCCAGGCTGCGCAGACCGGGCAGATCTGCCACGTAACCGCCGCCATCGATCGGGAACATCTCACGCACGTTGGTTGTGTGGCGGCCGCGCTGCTCGAGGTGGGCATAAACTTCGCGCACCTTCAACCCCAATTCAGGTTGAATCTGATTCAGGAGGCTGGTTTTGCCGACCCCCGACGGCCCGGCGAATGCTGAGATCTTTCCAAGCAGCTTTTCCCGCAAAGGCTCAATACCCTCTCCGTTAATGGTTGAAGTGAAAAGCACAGGGTACCCGAGCCCGGGGTAGACCGCAAAGATCTCCTCAGCTCTTTTGGGTCCGGTAATATCCGTTTTGTTTGCAACTATGAAGGCCGGGATCCCATTTTTCTCTGCAACGACCAGGAAACGGTCCAGCATGCGCAGGTGCGGTTCCGGTTGAGCGCAGGCAAAAACAAGCACAACCTGGTCCGGGTTTGCGAGCATGATCTGCCTGTAAAACCCCCTTGGCTGCGGGTCAAGCCTGGACAGGGACCTTTTCCGTGGTTCAACCGATTCGATCATCCCCGTTCCATCCGAGATGAGCATCACCCCGACTGAATCACCCACCGCCACAACCTCTTCCTGGATGGTCCGCTGTTTAAGTCGTCCTCGTAACCTGCAAACGACTTTACCTCGGTCCGTCTCGACGGAATAAAAACCGGATTGCAGCCGAACGACCCTGCCGGGGATGATCTCCACTTGTTTTAGGCTTAGGGAACCGGGGTTTCCACAACACCACCTTCGGGGGTCGGGGTGCGTGTCACCCAGTACGTTGATTCCCAGGGGAAAAGCCGCTGGGGCAGCCCGAAGTATTTTTCCACCACGCGCCGGAATATCGGGGCAGCGATTTCAGAACCCTGTCCGGCGTTTTCCACGATCACAACCACGATGATATCCGGCTGGTTCTCGATTCCCGCTCCTGTGTACCCGCCAAACCATGCATGCGCATTACCACCGGGATTCTGCGCCGTACCGGTTTTTCCAAAGATCGGGATGGATAACCCCATCATCGCCTGGTGGGCAGTCCCGCGCTGTTCTTTGACCACCATCCGCATTGCCGATTGAACAGTCTCCAAGTTTGCTTTTGAAATAGGCAGCTTCCCGGATTCCTTCGTCTGGAATGTGTCTTCAGATGTTCCATCCGGGGATACGATCTTATCGATGATCTGTGGAACATGAAGCGTCCCACCGTTGCTGACTGCTTCGATGAATTTTGCCGTTTGGAGCGGGGTTACCAGCATCTCGCCCTGACCGATTCCCTGCTGAGCGGCAGCGCCATCATCTTGCGGTATTGGAACCTGGCCGGCATCATCCGCGATGGCTTCTATCCCGGTGTCGGTTCCGAGACCAAAACCACTGGCGATATTCGATAGATAGTATGCACCTTTCTGTCGGAAAAGCTCCAGCCCGGCATGGTAGAACCACGGGTTGCAGGAACGCATCAGGCCTTCCATGAAGGTCAAAATTCCGTCCGGGGGAAGGCCTTTGACCAAAGTCCAGTTTTCCAGGGTTAAATTGGGGATTTCAGTCCAGACGTTCTGGCAGTCGAATTTCGAATCTGGTTTAAAAACACCACTTTCCAACCCCGCGGACATGGTGATGATCTTAAAAACCGAGCCAAGAGGGTAAACACCCTGTGCGGCTCGATTCAGAAGCCGGTTGCTGCCGTCGTTCAATAATGTCCCTAGCTGGCTGTTGTTGACATTACCGCTGACGAACAGGTTGGAATCGATATTAGGAGAAGATGCCATTGCCAGCACCCTGCCGCTATTTTTTTCGATCACAACGATCGCGCCATTAAAACCGTCCAATGATTTCTGCGCGGTTTCCTGAAGACCGGCATCCAGGGTTGTGTAAATATCCTTGGGAGGGATTGAATCCACCTCGAGCAGCCGGGTGGAAACCGAACCGTCCGGGCGGATCACATAGAGCGACGCGCTGGGCTTCCCGGCCAGGATGTCTTCACCCCACTGCTCCAGACCGTACTGGCCGACAGTCTCATCCCCGGCATACCCTTTCAGCCTGTATTCGTCTATCTGTTCCGGGAAGATGGATTGCACGTAACCGACCGATTGTGGACCCAGGGAATCCGGGTAGTAACGGCCGTTATAAAGAGAGATCTTCAACCCGTTTATGGTGGAAAGGTATTCAAACCGGCGGTCCACGATCGATCTCGAAACCTCGCCCATCGGTACGTACCAGTCCGCCTGGGCAGCCTGGATATCAGCATTGATCGATTGACCCGTTCTTCCGGTGAGCAGGGATAATTGTGCAACAACCTCCCCCATCATGCCATCATCCACTTCACCCGGGACCACCCCCAACGCGTAGGCATCGGCGTTCGTTGCCAGCACTTCCCCTTTTCTATCGTAAATGCTCCCGCGCGAAGGCCACTTCACATCCAGAGAAAGATGGTTGCCGCCCTCAAGCTCGGGCAGGATCAAGCCTTCGTTCCACTGCACCTTCCAGGACCCGCCCTCCAGTACCAGGTTCATCACCATTTGGCGGTTCAGGCTGCCCAAAAGGGCGGTGGAAAAATCCACGTCATACCCGACCTGGGCGGAGGATGGATTGGTTAGCAAGGAAGAGATCTTGAACTCCAGGTTTTGCAGGGTGAGACTCTTGGCAAAATCCTGGTAAACCTTGGTGAAATCCTCTTTGGAAATTGCATCCCGGCTGGTGCCGCTGAGAAAATCATACATGGCGTCAAAATTCCCACCCTGCCAGGCGGTCAGGAAAGCCGTGGCCGCATCCTGCGCGTTCGGTGTATCGGTGATATTCACCACCGGGGTGGGCAGACTGGATGTCGCGGTTGCTTGCGGCTCACCGGTATTTGTTGGTGTATTATTCCCGCCGCAGGCGGCGAGCAGGATTGGTAATAGTATTAACCAGCGGAAAACTTTCATTCATCCTCCCGGCATTTCTGCCAAATCGTCATCCTATCTCTTCTCCAGCCAGGATCCTCGCGGAGATCCTGCACTCGTATCCAAGATTCTCTCTGCAGGTTGTTGTAAGATCAACCGGTAGGTCAATCCCCTGCTTCAAGAAAACCCGTTTCAGGTGGCAAAGCGGAAACCCCATCACATTCGTCAGGCAACCTGAAAATTCCGGCACCGGGTTGAATTCCCTGTTCTGGATCGCATATGCCCCGGCTTTATCCAGCGGATCACCGCTGAGCACATAGGATTTGATTTCATCATCCGTAAAAGACCGCATGCGAACCCGCGATTCGCAAAAACCCTTTGCCATGCTTTGGGTGCTAAGATTATAAAAGATGAACCCGGTATCCACAAAGTGATCGCGTCCGCTAAGCCTTTGCAGGATTTGCTCAGCATGGGCGGCATCCGCAGGTTTTCCCAGGATCTCGCCCCGATCCACAACCACGGTATCGGCCGAGATCACGATGGAATCTCCATCCAGGTCTTGAGAGGCAGCGCTGGCTTTAGTTTCCGCAATCCGCAACACATGATCGCGGGACCCTTCGCCGG
>Ga0315283_10003574_pt1 | contig 13312 bp, 12 predicted proteins | sample YL17G09_0_MG_FD_204541 | JGI IMG/M metagenome (GOLD analysis project Ga0315283, IMG submission 204541) | Sediment microbial communities from Yellowstone Lake, YNP, Wyoming, USA - YL17G09_0 | ecosystem: Environmental > Aquatic > Freshwater > Lake > Sediment | place: USA: Wyoming | collected...
CTATCCTGGCCGGTAAGGTTTTCTTTACCCGGGGGATAAGTATTTTTTCAAGATCTTCTTTTATTTTACCCTGCATTGCCTTCTCTGCAACTAATTCAGCCTTATGGGAATTGTCTTTTGGAGTTACAAATTCGTCGTGCTGAGTGCTTACGACAATTGTATCGATACGTAAAGGATTATTATTATCGTCATATTCAACAGTTACCTGCGATTTGCTGTCGGGCCTGAGGTACTTCATCTGTTTTCCTTCACGCCTGATTGCTGCAAGTTCCTGGAGAAGACGGTGTGCAAGCTCAATTGTCAGAGGCATGTAGTTATCCATCTCGCGGCATGCATAGCCAAACATCATTCCCTGGTCGCCTGCACCCTGCTCTTCAGGTTTTTCGCGTACAACACCCTGATTGATATCGCTTGATTGCTCATGAATTGTTGAGATAACACCGCATGAATCACAGTCGAAACGGTATTCGGCCTTGGTATAGCCAATATTCCTTATGACTTTTCTGGCTGTTTCCTGAACATCAACCCAACCTTCGGTCCTGACTTCTCCGCCGCATACAACGAGACCTGTTGTTACAAAAGTCTCACATGCCACTTTTGATGCCGGGTCCCAGCGGAGGAATTCATCAAGCAGAGAGTCTGATACCTGATCAGCTACCTTATCGGGGTGTCCTTCTGAAACTGATTCTGAAGTAAATAGATATGCCATAAAATAAGTTTTAGTTTAATGTTAAACAATAATCGGGAAGTTTGGTTGATTGAATGATAAGGAAGGTACTCGGTTTAGCATTTTTTTCCTGTGGTTGCAATCAGCACAAATCTTTCCACAAATAATAATAGCACAAAGCAACAAAATATTATTGTAATAACAAAATTAAAATCAGCTTGTAAGGTGCCTGAAAACTTCTTCAAGATTGCTCTGCTGCTTCTGTAGTGATAACACAGTGAGGTTATTGTTTACAGCAAAGTTAAAAATTGCCGGTCGGATATCTTCATCGCCATTAGCCTCTATCTGCCATGTATTGTTCCTGAGAATTCTGACATTACTTACATTTTGTATTTCAGATAGCTTTGAAACATCAGCCTGTTTGTCAAACTCTACGTGTATTATTTGTTTTGCCCGTTTGATTACAGAGTAGATATTGTTCTTTTCTTCGTTTGCGACAACAATTCCTTTGTCAATTATTATCACCCTTTTGCATATCGCCTCTACTTCCTGCATAATGTGAGTGGACAGAAGGACTGTTTTTTCCTTTCCAGCCTCTCGGATCAGATTCCGGATCTCAACAATCTGGTTTGGGTCGAGGCCTGTTGTTGCTTCGTCGAGAATCAGTACGGCAGGGTTATGGATAAGAGCCTGGGCTAACCCAACCCTCTGTCTGTATCCTTTTGAAAGAGATCCGATTAACTTATTTCGATCAGGAGTAAGCCCGGTCATTTCTATGATATCGTCGATTTGTTTCTTTTTTGTCCTTCCTGAATTGTAGATGGAAGCTACAAATCCAAGGTATTCCCTGACATACATTTCAGGATACAGGGGATTGTTTTCCGGAAGATATCCTATTTGTTTTTTAAAATCCAGGTTATCTGTTCCTGCTTCCAGACCATTCACATAAACCTTACCTGAAGAAGCGGGTATGAATCCTGTAATTATCTTCATCATTGTTGATTTCCCGGCACCATTTGGGCCAAGGAATCCCACGATCTCTCCAGTATTAACTTCAAAGGAAACATTATCGAGAGCTTTCTGCTTTCCGAAAAGCTTTGTAACGCCCTGAATTACAATAGACATAAAGAAATTATTGTATAAGCATTCTTATGCTCCCCAGCCTCCCATAAACTGACCAACATTGGCAAAGGATGTCATAGGATTTACGCAGCACACAGGTATTTTTGAGCTGTTGGCAATCAAATACTGCTCGGAAGCTCCTACTATATAATCCGCAAAAGTGATATTTTTTGTTGTTACAATAACGATCAGGTCAGCATTTATCTCCAGAGCAAAATCAAGTGTTTGCTTTCCAAAATCGCTCTTGAAAACTTCATGTATCTCGTAAGCTATATTATTTTGTATTAGATATTTAACACCAAAATTCAAATTTGTTTTTGTCTTTTTTGCAATAATTTTGTCGTTAGTCATGGCAACCAGCAAATGAATTTTGGAATCAAAATATTTTCCCATATAAATAGCCATCTTCAATTTTTCCTTATTCTCAGCCCTGAAATCAATGGGAAAAACAATATTATGATACTTTTCCTGGTCAACCGGTGGATCCTGAACAACTATGAACGGGACCTTTGATTTAACGATAACCTTCAATGCCCAGCTGCCTGTGAGCTTTTGCAGGCCTTTCATCCCGTGCGTACCCATCACTACCAGGCTTGCTTCTTTGTCATTTGCAAATTCAGCTATTTCAGAGAAAATACTTCCTTTGGAAATATGCCAGGTGATGACCGCATTGTATTTTGCACTGTTCTCGCTAGTTATCTTTTGCAATTTGTTCTTCTTGTCTGATTCTTCAGCAGGTTTAATTCCTTTTTCAACTATGTGTAACAGGCATATGTCATTTCCAACCATGTGGCTTATTTTTACAGCATGAGCCAGAGCATACTCGGCTATGTGAGTAAAATCCCATGGTACAACAATTAATTTCTTTTTTTCTTCCATAGCAACTATCTGTTATTATAAAACAATTCAAAGGTATTCAGATTTTAACAAATTTCAAACCAATATAGAACTTGGCACCCAACATTTTATTATTTTTGCGCTGCAATTTTGACTGAAAATTTCTACAAAATGAAAAGAACCAAGATTAAGGAACTGTTAACCTCACCGAAACTGGGGTCGGATGTATTAGTAAAGGGCTGGGTAAGAACAAAAAGGGGAAATAAAAATATTGCATTTATTGCCTTAAGTGACGGTTCTACTATAAACAACATCCAGGTGGTAGTCGATGCCGCTTCATTTGATGAGGACCTTTTAAAAGATATTTCAACCGGATCATGCATTTCAGTACTGGGCAAGCTTGTTGAATCGCAGGGTCAGGGTCAGCATGTTGAAATCAATGCTGCTGAAATAGAATTATACGGCAAGAGCGATGCTGAGACATATCCACTTCAGAAGAAAGGCCACTCAATGGAATTTCTCAGGGAAAATGCGCATCTGCGTTTCAGGACCAATACATTCGGAGCTGTTTTCAGGATCAGGCATGCCATGGCATTTGCTATTCACAACTATTTCAACAACAGGGGATTCTTTTATCTGCATACTCCGATCATAACCGGAAGCGATTGTGAAGGCGCCGGTGAGATGTTTCATGTCACTACTTTAGATCTGAAGAATATTCCCCGTAATGAGGATGGAACAGTGGATTTCAGGACAGATTTTTACGGGAAAGAGACTAACCTGACTGTTTCCGGTCAGCTTGAAGGAGAGCTTGGAGCTCTTGCTCTTGGTGAAATCTATACTTTTGGTCCGACATTCAGGGCTGAAAACTCAAATACTCCGCGGCACCTTTCCGAGTTCTGGATGATTGAACCAGAGATGTCATTCTATGATTTGGATGACAACATGGATCTTGCTGAGGATTTTGTAAAGTACCTCATCAGGTATGCTCTGGAAAACTGCCGGGAAGATATTGAATTCCTAAATAATATGATTGACAAGGCCCTGCTGAAGAGACTGAATTTTGTGCTGGACAATGACTTTGTGAGAATGACTTACACCGGAGCTGTAGAAATACTGACAGCTTCAGGCAGGAAGTGGGAATACCCTGTTGGCTGGGGTCGCGACCTCCAGGCAGAGCATGAGAGATATCTTGTTGAGGAGCATTTTAAACGTCCTGTAATTCTGACCGATTACCCTGGAGAGATTAAGGCTTTCTATATGAAGCAGAATGATGATGGCAAGACTGTCAGGGCAATGGATGTTCTTTTCCCGGGCATCGGTGAGATAATCGGTGGATCGCAGAGAGAAGAGAATTATGACAAACTGCTTACCAGGATAAGAGAAATGAAAATGCCCGAAAAGGACCTGTGGTGGTATCTCGACACCAGAAGATTTGGCACAGCTCCTCACAGCGGTTTCGGGCTGGGATTTGAAAGATTGATCCTGTTTGTAACAGGTATGTCAAATATCCGTGATGTGATCCCGTTCCCAAGAACTCCCAGGAATGCAGAGTTTTAATGATGTTTTTCTCATCTATTACTGTAATTAGAACGGAATGTTAAGGCAAAATCTTCAGCAGAAACTGCTTCAGAAGCTTTCACCGCAGCAGATACAAATGATCAAGCTGCTGGAAGTTCCTACGTTACAGATAGAGGAAAGGATTAAAAAGGAACTAGAGGAAAACCCTGCCCTCGAAGAGGGAACTGAGGATGAAGAAGTTACTCCTAGCACTGAAGAGGAGGATCAGATTAATGATGAAGATAAAGATCAGGATCAGGATGAATTCACTATTGATGATTATATTGAGGATGATGATATCCCTGATTACAGGCTTCAGGCAAAGAATACCAGCAAAGATGAGGAGAGAAGATCTGAAATACCCTTTTCTGTTGGTTTTTCTTTTCATGAACATCTCGAGTCTCAGCTTGGACTTAGGGATCTGACAGATAAACAGAAAATCCTGGGACAATACATAATCGGTAACATTGATGAAGACGGATACCTGAGACGTGAACTGATTAATATTGTTGATGATCTTGCATTTCTCCAGAATTTAGAGACTACAGAAGAAGAGCTTGAAGAAGTCCTGAAAATAATTCAGGATCTTGAACCTTCAGGAATTGGAGCAAGAACTCTCAGAGAATGCCTTCTCCTCCAGATTGATAAACGCGATAAAACCCACCCTTCTATCGGACTTGCATTTACTATCCTGGACTCATACTTTGAAGAATTCAGCAAGAGACACTACGATAAAATCGTTGCCCGGCTCGATGTTAAAGAGAGTGAGCTTAAAGCTGCCATTGATGAAGTGCTAAAGCTGAATCCAAAGCCCGGCGGAGTTTACAGTGACCCATTCAGTAAGACATCACAACCGATAATCCCTGATTTTATTCTTGAGCTTTCTGAAGATGGATTCGACCTTCATCTTAACTCACGAAACCTTCCGGAACTGAGGCTCAGTTCTGCTTACAGCGAAATGCTGCACTCCTACAGCAAGGACAAAAGTCAGAAAAAGGAGATGAAGGATGCCGTACATTTTGTCAAACAAAAGATAGATTCCGCAAAATGGTTCATTGATGCAATTAGGCAGAGGCAGAATACACTTCTTCTTACAATGAATGCTATTCTGGAATATCAGAATGAATATTTTATTGACGGGGACGAAACAAAACTCAGACCCATGATACTTAAAGATGTTGCTGAGATGACAGGATTTGACATATCCACGGTTTCAAGAGTAGCGAACAGTAAATTCATTCAGACTCATTTCGGGATATTATCGCTTAAGTATTTCTTCTCAGAGGGACTACAGACAGACTCCGGGGAGGAGGTTTCTACAAGGGAGATAAAGCGCATATTGCAGGACTGCATAGACAACGAACAAAAAAGAAAGCCTTTAACAGATGAGAGGCTCACTCAGATACTGCAGGAAAAGGGATACCAGATTGCACGAAGAACTGTTGCCAAATACAGGGAACAGTTGAATATTCCAGTTGCCAGGTTAAGAAAAGAGATTTAAGCAGACGATAGATGAATACCAGCAGAATAGAAATTATACTCACCCTGATCGCAAAAATAATATCGGTTGTTTTTCACCCTCTGTTTATGCCCATATACGGAATATTAATAATTTTTTCTGCCCCCACTCTCTTCGGATATCTGCCTTTTTCCATTAAAAGATTGCTTATACTTATTGTACTGATAAATAATGTATTACTACCACTCTCACTCCTGCCATATCTAAGATACAGGAATCATATCTCTTCATGGTCATTTGATGACAGGAGGGAGAGGATGCTTCCTTTGTTTATAGCTACAATTCTCTATGCAGCTACATCGTATATCATTATAAGATACCCTGTACCTGTTTTCATTAAGACCCTTATTCTCGGGGTCTTTATTATATCACTTTCATTGACAGCCATAAATATGTGGTGGAAAATTTCAATTCATTCCGCAGCAGCCGGAGCAATTGCAGCCCTTGTGCTTGTACTCTCCTTTAAAATGAATTCCCAGCTGCTCTGGCCTCTGTCGCTTGTTATTATCTCAGCAGGATTGGTCCTTTCATCAAGGTTGAAACTTAATTCACATAATCCTTCAGAGGTCTGGTCAGGATTTTTTCTGGGATATTTTGGTCTGGGTCTCTTTATGTGGTTCTTCTGAAAGCTCTTTCAAAGCAAGAATGAGAAGCATCCTGCTCTCTTCTGTAAGATCAGCGGTGTTTAATGAATCTTTTTTGGGAAATTCAACCCCGGGTTTTACATCATTCTGTCTGATAATTGAAAAAAAGCCTTGCTCCGAAAGATATTCAGCCAGATACTCCTGCTCAGGCTGTCCTGGAGTTGGAATGAGCAATGCCCGATAGTTAAGGCTCAGAAGATCCATTACCGTAGTATAACCTGATCTTGAAATAATACCTTCACTTCCGGAAATGATGTTCTTCATCTCAGTTGCTGAGAGATGATTGTGAAGGATGATATTTCCAAGCCTTCTGGTTTCTACTGATTTTCCCGGCTTCCCTTCCAGTATAATAGTAACGGGTTCCTTATCCTTAAATAAAGTAATGAGTTTTTGTTTTAATATCTCTTTCTGAGGTTCGGGACCTGACAGGATTATTGTACTGTATTTAAAACCCGGCATACCAGAGGATGCCGGCGGTAAGGATGCAAAGCGTGAGAGTATCCCGATATACCTTACGTTTCCAGGGAGCTTCATTCCGTGTGACAGTCTGCCTGAGATATTTTTACCTCCGGGAAGATCCGGGATAAAGCAATAATCATATTTCCTGATTATCTGCCTGTGAATAAAAACTCCCAGAGGCTCCATGAATTTCATTTTTACCGGGAATGGTATTAATAGCATATGCGTGACATAAACCGTTTTTATGTTGCTGTTCCACAAACCGAAACGGTTGTCACTTATAACTATGTCTATTGAATATTTTCGTATAATTTTCTTCAGTTTTATATGTTCCAGAACAATGTGGTATGAAAGCAGTGGTATTTTAAGCAAGATAGAAATATACTGAGGCAGATGGGGTGAATACTTTGGTTTGAATCCGGGGAAACTTATATATGAGCATTGAGGTAATTCATTACGTATTAGTGACAGATGTTCTTCCCCTGAAGCAAATATTACATTATGGTTTTGACTGAGCAGTTCTGCTGCAACCGGGATCATACGTGCTGCATGGCCAAGTCCCCATTCCAGGGGACATATGAGAATATTTTTGTTTCTTTCCAATTTCAGTCTGAAACCTGAGTTTTAATGCCGAGAGCATTTACCATTTTTGCTATTTTCTGCAGTTCCTTCAGAGGCACTTTCTCCAGCCGGCCTTCTTCGGGAGTATCTCTGGAGATCGTATATATCATAACCTCCAGGGGTTTAATTGTATCAATAGCCTTAAGCCACTCTTTAATTTCTTCAGGTGTTGTATTGTCAATTACAGCACCATTATAATAACCTCTGAGGAAAAGCGTCTGTACTATCAGTTTTCCGCTGAATTCTCTCAGATCATTTATCAGTTCTGAAACATTTATCCTGCGATGAGGCTGGTTATGTTTCTGTATTGTATTATCACATGCAGAATCGAACTTTAGTATATTCTGATCAACCTTAAGCAGGGCTTCCCTGATGCTGGGATTACTTATTGTTGTTGCATTTGACAGAACAGCAATCCTGGCATCCGGGAAATATTTGTTACGCAATTCAATGCTGTCGTCGATGATTCCCTGAAATTCATGATGCAGGGTAGGTTCACCGTTCCCTGCATATGTAAGAACATCAGGATGCTGATTCATTTGCTTCATTGCAGAGAGCTTATGGTCCAGAGCCATGTAAACTTCTTTACGGCCGGGCAGATGACTTAATGTATTGCCAGAATCATCCGTCCACCCACATTCGCAATAGATGCAATTGAAGTTGCAGATTTTTCTTTTTGTTGGGAGTAGGTTGATGCCAAGCGAAACACCCAGCCTTCTGCTCTTAACAGGTCCGAAAATTATTTCATCAAAAAGGAATGTAGACATTATGAAGTTATTTACACTTTCAAAATTAATATTAATTGCAGAGACAATAACAGATGAGCATGGTTTCCTATATCAGCCTTGAGATGGAACTCTGCGGCATGAGTTTAAGGTTGATCAGATCTGTGTCGCGAAGTAAGAGCAAGCCGGGCTTCTTCCCCGGTTCAATGCTTCCGTAGTTCTCGATTTCACCAAGAGCTCTGGCCCCGTTAACGGTTGCCCATCCTATAAGTTCATCAAGTGATAGCAACGGAAATTTCTCCTGCAGTATTTTAAGCTCCCCTAATATGCTCAGATTATCACCTGAAGCAAGGCTGTCTGTACCTATAACAATATCGCAGCCAGCCTCCTTCATCATATATACCGGAGGTAGTTTATCCTCAATAAAAAGATTTGAACCGGGACACAGGCACCAGAATGTATTACCTCTTTTATTTATCATTTCAATTGTCTCCCTGTCAGAAAATGTATTATGTACAAGTATGAGGTTTCCGGATGAGGTCATCTCATTCAGGACTGCATCTGAATGACTAACAACAGTTTCAGGAACAGGTGGCATAAGTCCTGATTTCAGATAGGATATGGCAATTGCACCAGAGTGATTATTAAGAAATTCTCTCTCCCCGGCAGTCTCCATGAAATGTATTGATGTGACTTTGTTGTGGGTGCTGATTTCTTTAATAATTCTGAAAAGAGGGAGTGAAGTTGAGTATACAGCATGGGGAACAACATAACAGGACAGATTCATATTGCTGCATTTATCGGCCACCTTTATTATTTCATTGATCCTCTTCTGAGCTTTAGCCTGATCAATACCAAAAACTTCCAGTAGATTGATATACTTGATCCGGCTGCTGATCTTAATACCAAATGAAGAAGCAGTATTGCAGATATCGGCACACAATACAACTCCCTCTTTGAACATTTCATTATCGGCTTTTTCCGAGTGGCTGATAATACTTTCAATACTTGTATCCCTTTTGCTTCTTACCTGTTCTATAAAACTACCCAGTCCGGCTCCCCTTTCTGCAGTACCTTTCATGTGTGAAAGTTCCAGATGACAATGGCAGTTGACAAACCCGGGAATTATTATTCCATTAAAATACTCAACGGAACGTCTTTCAACAGGGAATCCCCCGGTATCTTCAACACTGATAATAACTCCTTCATTGTCAGTTGTAATTATGCCCCTTTTAAGAGGCTGGCCCGAATTGGTGAAGATGTACTGTGCTGAAAACTGCTTCATATCTCAGCTGTAGGGATGTTTAATGTGATGTTTTCAAAACTTATATGTTTTTGCCACTCTTCAGGATAGTTATTGATATCAAAGAGGGTTCCTTTCACCATTATGGCTTCATTTAGAGGTGCTGACAAGCGAATGGTATAGGTATGTGGCTGACCATCTTTAATATAATCCAGTGTTTCAAAATATTTTCGTGTTCCTGTCTGAACGCTGTCGGCATCGTATGTAAAAGCACTTGCTCTTGGATTTACGGACTGGTCATCAGGGAAGATGGTCACTGTGAATTTAAGAGTATAAAAAAGGCTTCCGGCAAGTGATAATTTGAAACCGACTGATTCAGTGCCGGAAGGATCAGGGAAGTAATAATTCCTTTCTCCGGTCCATACATTCGAAGCACGCTCCCTGTTAAGCATTACCTCTTTTTCGAGAAGCGATTCCATCTCACTTAATTTACCAAGAATCCTGTCATATATGCGGATCAGTTTTTTTGGTTTCATGATAAAATAATAGCGCATGGTTTTATCGAAAGATTCCTTTGTATGGCCGTGTTTTTCAATTATATAGTAATAAGTTGAAATGGAATCGACAGATAATAGCCAACTCTGTATACTGCGATTGGGCAGAAGGCCATCAGCAATATGGATTTCGGTAAGTATGGGTATTAGTTCCTTCTCAGGGATCAGGTCAGACTTGTCGGGTTTTTCCTCCTTTCCGGAACAGGAAAACAGCATTACAGATGATATTAATACTATAATAAGATTGCGACTTATCATATTTACTGTCTTAATTATTTCTGTTCCTGACGAATCACTTTTTATTTCAGATTTCTCCCGTAAAGATAATAACTGATCAGACATTATTTCTGAGGAATTTTCGTGTAAGATAGCGTACGGGATACCATGCAGCCCAGTAGCCGATCAAAAGGACAGTTGCAGGGACAATTATAAAATCCTTGATTTTCAGAACCACAGGGTATGCATCCATAATAAGCGATTCGCTCTGAAGTTTTATAAGACCGAATGTTTGCTGAAGCCAGCAAATCAGAAAGCCCAGAATTATACCTGTTAATGCTCCTATTATTGAGATCAGCCAGCCTTCAAAAATGAATATTTTTCTTATCATGTCATTGTCTGCTCCAAGACTCTTAAGTATCTCAATATCGCGCTCTTTTTCAATAATGAGCATTGTAAGTGAACCAATAATATTAAATGAAGCAATTACCAGGATGAGGGTAAGAATGAAAAAAATTGCAAGTCTTTCCGATCGCATTACCTTGTAGAAGATCTCCTGTTGTTCATACCTGGTCTGAACCAGAAACTCCGTTCCATAAATTTTCGTAATTCTTTTCTTAATACTTTCAGGCTCGGTCTGATCTTCAAACTTAATTTCAATGGCACTTACAGCGCCCTCATTTTCAGTTATTTCACGAGCAAATTCAATTGGCAGGTAAATATATTTTGAATCATATTCTTTTTCAACCTCAAAAATGCCTGATGGGAAGATGAACTTTCTGTTGAAGGCATTTTCTGCGTCCAGGCCTGAACTTTCTGATTTCCGGGGTACGTAAATATTCAAAGGAGTAATAAAATTGACCCTGATACCCAGATACTGAGAGACTCCTAATCCTGGTACTGCATAAGGGCGCCCGTTTTCAGCTTGCAGAATAAACTCGCCTTCCCACATGGCGCTGTCGATATCTGAAACCTTTATATAGTTTTTATCAACCCCTTTTATTGTTGCAATATATTGTCTTTCCCCATATTTGAGCAGCGCGTTTTCCTCTATCGTCAGGGAATAGCATGAGACACCGTCAATATCTGCAAGAAGCCTTAATCTGCTTGTATCCGCAACAAAAGTTTTACCTTCTGCTGCTGTTATCTTAATATCGGGATCGAAAGTGTTGAAGATTGAGCTGACCATCTTTTCGAGTCCGTTGAAAACAGACAGAACAATAATAAGTGCCATGGTTCCGACAGCTACTCCTGCTACGGATACAGCTGATATGATATTAATTGCGTTTCGCGATTTCTTTGCGAACAGGTACCTTTTTGCTATGTATAATGATAGTTTCATTATGGTTACTTACGGGCAGTTACAAGCAGGCCGGTTCCCTCCTTATGTTTTATAAAAAGATCGGCATAATTAAGAAAAAACAAAAACGGGAAGAAGATCAGGTACCAGAAAGGGATTACAATAAAAAAGAACGAGGAAATGTTGAGCATCTTTATCGGATACTTCATGGATAATCTCCAAGAAATGGTACCCGGAACTCCATAAGTATAAGCAACCTCAATAATGTGAAAACCAGCCGATGTTAATTTTTCCATAATATCATTTATGCTGTAGCCATCCCTTACATGCTCCCCGATGAAGGAGTCGTCATGTTCATTGTGAACATCTGAACCACCTTTGTCAGAAGGAGTCGAAATAATAAGAGTGCCATTGTCTTTCAATGCATTATGAAAATTCTCAAATACCCTGACATCATCTTCAATATGTTCCATGACATCGACTGAAAGAATTAAATCATAGCGATTCCGGTCAGATAGAAGAGTGAGGTCACTTGTATGGAAACTGATTCTTTGAGATAATCCTGCTTTTTCAAAAAAGGAGGCACAATCTTCGATATGTTCACTGTCGATGTCAATTGCCTCTATCATCCACTTGTCGTTCATACTGGCCATGCGCCATGTGTACTGACCAAATCCACATCCAGCATCCAGTATTAATGCATCTCCTGCAAAATGACCCGAAGTTTTCCTGAGGGCTCTTTTTACATGCCATGTACGAAGCAGCAATAGGTCGAGCAGTGAATAGAAGGTTCTTCTCATGAAGAGTGATCCTGAAAAGAACCTGCCCAGCATTTTTTTAATCGGGTCGTATCGCATAAATATCAGGATTTGAGCAGCTTGTCTATTTTATCTATATAATCAAGGCTGTCATCAATATGAAATGCTATACCGGGAACGATCCTAAGCTGTGATCTTACTTTCTGGCCAAGGTCAAACCTTATTCTGGATGTGTGTTCCTCTATCGATTTCAGGACATCCTGCTGATTCAGTACAGGGAAGATGCTGATATATATTTTAGCAAAGGAAAGGTCGGGGCTCACCCGGACCCTGGTGATAGAGATCAGCTTACCATGTGCTAATTCATTCCCTTTTTTAAGGAAGATATCGGCCAGCTCTTTCTGTATCAGGCGTGCTACTTTTTTCTGTCTGGTTGATTCCATGGCCACTCGTTAATTAGTGCCGCAAAGGTAATAAAAATGGCTCAACGGCACAAAGGCGCAATGGTTACTTAAAACTATTCCTCCTTTGAAACGGGGAAGCGGCATGTTGTGCCATTGCACCTTTTTATTAAATTTACATCGAAATTTAATATTGAATAATGGATACAGTAGTAAGTGGTATCAGATCAACAGGCAACCTGCACCTTGGTAATTATTTCGGTGCAATCAAGAACTTTCTTAAAATGCAACATGAGAATAATTGCTATTTTTTTATTGCAGATTATCATGCACTTACAACACATCCAACAGCTGAGGACCTTCATGGTAATATAAAGCAGGTACTTGCTGAGTATCTCGCCTGTGGAATTGATCCTGAAATCGCAACAGTTTTTATCCAGAGCGATGTACCTGAGGTGTCAGAGCTATATCTTCTGTTAAATATGAATGCTTATGTGGGAGAGCTGGAAAGGACCACTTCATTCAAGGAAAAAATAAGAAAGCAGCCTGATAATATTAATGCAGGATTGCTGACATATCCTGTTCTGATGGCAGCCGACATAATAATTCATAAAGCCAATAAAGTTCCGGTAGGTAAAGATCAGGAGCAACATCTCGAGATGACCCGCAGATTCGCCAGGAGATTT
>Ga0315283_10003575_pt1 | contig 13310 bp, 9 predicted proteins | sample YL17G09_0_MG_FD_204541 | JGI IMG/M metagenome (GOLD analysis project Ga0315283, IMG submission 204541) | Sediment microbial communities from Yellowstone Lake, YNP, Wyoming, USA - YL17G09_0 | ecosystem: Environmental > Aquatic > Freshwater > Lake > Sediment | place: USA: Wyoming | collected...
CTCCTCGACCTTCTCCACGTAGAGGACGCCGCTCTCCGGCCGCTCTCCCCTCCTCCCGATAAACGAGTGGACGAAAACCTTCTTTACGCCGGCTTCTCTGGCCAAGCGGAGAAGAGCGAAGAGGTGCTTGATCGTCCCGTGCGAGCTGTAGTGCGAGACAATGCCCATGAGGTGAAGCGCCTTATCGTTCTTCCGGGCCTCTTCCGCCGCCCGGAGGAAGGCTTCGTTCCGGAAAAAGCTCCCGTTCGCGATGGCCTTGTCGATCTTGACCCGGTCGAGGAGGACACGGCGTCCGGCCCCTAGATGAAGGTGCCCGGCCTCAGAATTTCCGACCGTGCCTTGCGGCATGCCCACGGCCTCGCCGAACGAGTCCAACGTTGCGTGCGGGCACATGGCCCAGAGTTCGTCGAAACGCGGGGTCGGGGCCTCCACGATCATGTTCCCAAAGGCGTTCTCGCGCCGGCCCCAGCCGTCCAGGATGAGGAGGAGGACTTTCGTCCGGGGCCGCCTGGGATTTCCCGCGGCCTCGACGAGGTTCCGCCCCGTCATCTCGACGGGGACAGGAATATCCGCGAGTCCGAGGACCGTCGGCGCGACGTCGGCCAATTCTCCGGCGGGTATCAGGGAAACCGGGCTTTGATCAATTCCGGAAAAATCGGCCAGGATGAAAGGGACCGGATTCTTCGTGTGGCCGGTGTTTACCGTTCCATCCGGATAGAGCCATTCTTCCACGGTTCCGTGGTCGGCGGTCACGATCAGGGCGGCCCTCTTCCTCCGGGCCGCATCGATGATCCGGCCGAGGGTCTGGTCTACGGCTTCGACGGCCGCAAGCACCGCCCCCTTGTCCTCGATATGCCCGACGACGTCCACGTTGGCCAGGTTGGCAAGAATGAAAACCTTGCCCTCGCAGGTGAGAGCATGCTCGACGGCCGTCGCGACGCCGGCCGCGCTCATGTCCGGGACGGCGGCGTAATCCACGACCTGAGGCGACGGAACAACAACCCGTTCCTCGCAGGGAAAGACATCTTCGCTCTTGCCGTTGAAGAAGTAGCCGACATGAATGGCCTTCTCGGATTCCGAGATCTTGACCACCCGGAACCCAGCGGCGCCGAGGACCTCGGTCAGAGTGTTTTTGAGGTGATCATCGGGAGGGAAAGCGACCTTGACGTCGAGGGCCTTGGAGTATTCGATGAGCGTGACATAATTGAGATCGAGCTTCTTTGCCGGGAAATGGGAGAAACGCGGGTCGATCAGGCTCTCGGTGAGTTCGACCTCCCGTTCGCCGCGGATATCATAGAAGATGAGGGAGTCCCCCTCCGAGATCTTCCCGACCGGACGGCCGTCAGCGTCCACTTTGACGATGGGTTCCAGCGCCTCGTCTTCCTGGCCGGACCGGTAAGCGGCGCGAATGGCGCCCGCAAAGCTGTCGTGAATCTCAGGGCTATCTATCATAATCACGCGTTCCTTCATAAAATCAGGCCTCTACTATAAGAACGAAAGAAAAGGTTGTCAACATACGCCATGAGCCCGTGGCGCCGAAATCAGACCTCATGGATCTCCAGCATCCTGTCTATTCGGAACGTACGCACCTCTTCCCTCTTGTGGCAGTAGGCGCGGACCCCTTCGAACGTCCGGCCCATGTACTCCATCATGGCGATCGACTCCGGCCGGATGCGGCGCCTGGTCTTCGTATCATCGGTCTTGAGGTAGACGATATCGAGCTCGCCTCCCGCCTTGATGGCCCTATGGATGATCTCCCGCTTCTCGTTCGTCCCGAGCTTCTCTTCGGCCTTCCGGTATTGAAACCGGGTCAGAAAACGGATGACTCGGTAATCCAGGCGGATGTGTTGTTTTCCGATCTTCGTCTTGAGGACCATACCCCTGAAGTTCGTGCACCGACTGAGAGCGACGTACAGCTGGCCGTGGGCGAACGTCCCTCGGCCTATATCGATGACGACCTTGTCAAAAGTCTTCCCCTGGCTCTTGTGGATCGTCACCGCCCAAGCCAGTTTGAGGGGATACTGGGTGAAGGAACCGGTCCGCTCCGTAAAGATCTTTTTCGTGTCCCGGTCGAATCCGTATCTAAAAAGCTCCCAGACGCAGGGCTCGACCTCGACGGTCCCGCCGTCCCGGAGTTCGACGGCGATCCTGTCGTCCATCTCCTCCCGCCTGACGACGCCCGTGATCTTGCCGATCGACCCATTGACCCAGCGGCCTTTCCGGTCGTTGTTGACCAGCATGACCTGGGCCCCCTCCTTCAGCTCCAGGACTTCGTCCGTCGGCAGCGAGGACCGTTCGAATTCGCCGTCGAGGTCGCCCTGGCAGAAGAAGGAGTCGCCGGGAAGCCGGTCCAGCTTCTCTTTGTTCCTCCGGAAGGCCAGGTCGTTGGTGCTCGTGAGGGTGATGTAGAAACTCCTCTCCGGCGGGATGAAGTCCGGATCCCATTTTTCGTTTAGCCGGTCGATGTCCCCAGGCGTCGCCGAACCGTTCCGGATGGCGTTGAGAAGGTGGATGAAGGCTTCCTCGGTCTGCCGGTAGATCTTCTCGAGCTCGACGAATTCCATGTCGAAGGACGGCTCATTAAAGGTCCGTGAGGAGAAAAAGTATGGTGATTCGTAGCGGCCGGCGAAGATGTCTCTCTCCCGCGAAGTGACCACGGGAGGAAGCTGGTAAAGGTCACCGATAAAGATCATCTGGATCCCGCCGAACCAGGCCTTCGGGTGTTTGCCGTTCAGCCTCAGGAACTTTTCGACGCAGTCCAGGAGGTCGGCCCGGACCATGGAGATCTCGTCGATGATGACGGCATCGAGCTCCCTGTAAAGATCGGCCCCCTCGCCGCGGACCTTCTTGACCTTGTCCAACGTGATATCGGGCTTGAACCGGCAGAACGAATGGACCGTTTGTCCGTCCACGTTCAATGCCGCGACGCCGGTCGGCGCCAGAACGGCCACTTTCTTTTTGGTCGTTCGACGGAAGTGCTCCAGGAGCGTGGACTTCCCCGTCCCCGCCTTCCCGGTGATAAAGACGTGCCTGTCCGTCCCTTCCATCAGGTCGAGGGCCGTCCGGAAATGTTCGTTGATCTCGATCTTCTTCGCACGCGTCTTCATTGGGCGTGAATTTACCCCATCTCCCGGGAGAAGGGAACATTATAGAGACGCCGCGGCGAATGGAAATGTATCAGCGTTCGATCCTTCCGCTCGGGGCGCGGCCGACCATCAATTAGCGTCTTTTCGGTCCTTGACACAGAAGCCGCCTTCAGCGCAGCGATCCGAATTCAAGCAGGGAGAACGGGTCGACGCGGCTGTCGAAGACCCGGACGGCCCAGTGGAGGTGCGAACCAGTGGACCGTCCCGTCGTGCCGCACTTCCCGATCACATCCCCCTTCCCGACGGCCTGTCCCCTTTTAACCAGGATCTTCGACATGTGGCCGTAGAAGCTGAACACGCCTAGCCCGTGATCGATGATGACGGCGTTGCCCGAGAGATATAAGTGGCTCGCGAGGACCACGTTCCCCGCGTTGGCGGCCCGGATGGGATCGCCTTGCGGGGCGGCGATATCGACGCCGGTGTGGGTCGAACGGGGAGCGTCGTTGTAGATCCGGCGCTGGCCGAAATTCGGGAAAACCTTCCCGTTATTCGGCTGGAGGAACGCTCCGTCCCCGAGCCACCGCGGCGTGATGATCCCATAGACCCAGGCGACAAGCTCGGCCTCCCGGCGGATGCGCTCCTCGACCTCTTTTGGCGGCAACGCGAAATTCTCTTTGACCCAGAGTTTTTTTCTGGGGAATTCCTTCGCCCCAACGACGATGTCCCTTCGGACGGATTCCCGACCGCCGTTCGTCCTTTCGAACGTAACGGTCATCGGGAACGATCCGGGTTCGAGCCCCAGGTCGAGACCGACAAAGGCGAAGCGCAGGGCATCGGTCAATATGTATTCCTTGTCCCGGAAAACGACGACCGCCCTGCGGACGCCGGGGGGATCCGGCAATGAAACCAAAAGGACCTCGCCCGGCTGGAGCGACCGGAATTGGAGCTCCAGGAACACACCCGAGGGGGCCTGGAAAAGGGCTTTTTCAGACGGCAGCGCCATTTCCGCCGCCGAGAGACACGCCAGGAGGGTCAGGAAAATAAGCCCTTTCTTCACGCCCCGCTCCGGCCGCTTTTTCTGAGAACCTTTCCCGGAAGCCTGCCCGTGTGCTCGCCGTTCTCGATCACAGCCCGGCCGTTGACGATGACGTGCGGGATGCCCTCGGGGTATTGATGAGGGTCAGCCCAGGTCGCCTTATCGATCACTTTATCGGGGTCGAAAATGACGATGTTCGCGATTTGGCCCTCGCGGAGAACGCCGCGACGCGCGAAACCGAACCTCCGGGCGGGAACGGAGGTCAGCTTCCGGACCATGGCTTCAAGGGGCATGAGTTTTTCCTCCCGAACCTTCTTTCCCAGAACCCTTGGGAACGTTCCGTAATAACGCGGGGGTGCTTGCCGCTTGATCATCAGCCGTGCTTCGTAAGCCGCCTTCTCAGCCGCGTCTTTTGGCGAGAACCTCCGCATAGGCGCGTTTGAGGTACCGCGGCGTGAAGGACTTCTTGCCCGGCCTCCAGAGCAATCTCAGCTTCCGGACATGCCGACTCGTCTTGAGATCTTCATGGTTCCCATCGCGGCAATAGAACAGCTGAACGTCCTTCAGGTCATCGCTAAAACTATAGATGTGCGTGATCATGTGCCCGTCCTCGGCCTGCCCCTTGACGACGCTTTCATACAAGTCCTCAAGGCTGTCCGAGGAGGCCCACTTCCGATAGGCGCCATAGGCTGCCTCAAGAGCTACTTCTGACATCTATGCTTCCTCCCATCTGCCGCTCTCGGCGTGAGTGTCTCGAAGAGGGCAACGATCCTCACCCGCCTGCCGACAGGATGATCTTCCTCATTTCCGCTTCCAGTTTGGTCTCCAGGGGGGCCGGATGGTGGGTGGCGAGGATGGCCTTGGCCTTATCGCGTGCCCAATCCCGGGCGCCGTTCCTTTTGCTCTCCCAGACCGTATAAGGACGGCGGTCAAGGAGAGTTGTGATCCAGAGCCCGCGCATGTTCCGGAGGGTATGGTCATGGGTCAGAAAATCTCCTCCGGGGCCGGCCTCCCGGATGGCCTCCAGGGCCAGCGTCTCGGCGTCCACGGGAATGCCCTCCATCATCTTGCGGACGATGCTGAAGATCTCGCAATCCATGATCATCTGTTCAAAGGACCAGATGGTGCTCCCATTAAGAAGGCCCACGCCGAGAAGCATATCGGACATGACCGCCGAGGCCATGAAGGTCGAGAGGCCGTTTTCCAGGCCGGCCTGCCATCCGGGCTCCTTGGCGCCCGTGGCGAAGGAGCCCATGGAGAGCGGGATGTTGTAAAAATCGGCCAGCTCGTTGGAAGCGGCGCCGAACAGAAAGTCCTCCGGACCGCCTCCCGTATAGGCGCCTGAACGGAGGTCCATGACCGTCGGCGCGGAGGCGTAATACACCGGGGCGCCGGGGAAAGCGAGCTGGATGAGGGCCAAGGCACTGAGAACCTCGGCGTTCCCTAAAGCGAGGTTCCCTGCCATGGTGGCCGGTCCCGTGGAGCAGCAGGAGGCCATGGTCATGAACCCAACGGGGCACCCGGCCTCGGCGCCGACGAGGGCTGCTTCGAGGCTCCCGCTGTCCTGGGCTAAGGGGGAGATGGTGCACTGCATGATGGATAGAAGAGGCCGCTTGCGGAGGGCATCCCGGCCGCCGGCCAGGACGGAGGCCATTTCCACGGCCGCCCGGGCTTCCCGTCCGGAATAGATGCTTTCCGTCTGGACATGCTTGGTGGAATTGCTCCAGATTGCGAGGATCTCGTGAAGTCCCCGGGTTTCGGGCGGGCAGTCCTGGGCGGAGACGGGGACCCAATGGAAGGCCACTTCCTCCAGGTCATCGGCGACACGCGCGATGTCCGCCACGTCCCGGACCGTTGAACGCCGCTTCAGGCCCGTTGCGATGTCGATCACCTCGATGCCGCAGCCGTCCGTGCCGACATAGACGTGGTTTCCGTCCAGGGGAAGGTCCTGGGAGGGGTCCCGGGCGGCAAGAGTGAAGGCGGGCGGCGCGCTGCGCATGGCGGATTCGATGAGGGCGGCGGGAATTTTAACGATTTGCGTTCCGCGGTCCACCCGGGCGCCATGAGCCTCCCAGATGTCCAGGGCTCTTGGGGACGGGAATTTCACGCCGATGGTTTCGAGGATCTCCAGGGTGGTTTCATGGATCCTGCGGATGTCCTCGGCACGGAGGACCTTGAGGTTCAGGCGGGGGTTGGTGATGGATTTAATTTTCTTGGACACGTTTACTCCTTTAGGGCGGCCGCGCCCTTCTTTTGCCAATAAAGGTAGGCCGGGATCCCAATGAGAAGGATGGCCAGCCCGATGAGAGACTTGAGCGGCTGGGCCGCGATTGTGTTGCCGAAAATGGCCAGGTTGATCAGGACGAAAAGGACCGGGATGAAAGGATAACCCCAGACCTTGTAGGGACGGGCAAGGTCTGGCTTCTTGCGGCGGAGAACGATGACAGAGAATCCCGTGGCGGCGAAGAAAATAACGAGGGCGAAGACGACGTATTCGTAGAGGGCTTGGTATTTCCCGGAAAGGCAAAGGAGGCAGGACCACACGGCCTGGCCGATCAAGGCTTTGCTGGGAACCCGGAAACGGGGATGGATATAGGTCATGCTCCGGAAAAAAGCCCGGTCTTCGGCCATGGCCATATAGACCCTGGGACCGTACAGGATGGACGCGCTCAGGCAGCCGAAGACGGAGACCATGATGGCCGCGGCGATGGCCGACGTGGCCACCGGCCCGAAGAGCTGGGTGGAGGCGAGCTCGCCGATGCGCACAACTCCTTTCATTCTCTCCACCGGCAGGGCCAGGACATAAACGACATTGATCACGAGATAGATCAAGGTGACGCTCAACGTTCCGATCAGAAGGCTCAGGGGGATGTTCCGCTCCGGTCTCTTGATCTCTTCAGCCGTGCAGTTAACCGCATACCAGCCGTCATAAGTCCAGAGAACGGCGATAAGGGCCAGGCCGAAAGCCGAGAAGACGTTGGGCCCCAGGGCTTCTCCGCCTGAAAAGAGCTGTCCGAAGTTGGTGATCCCCGCCCGTTTTCCCAGGACCAGCCCGAAGACCGCGATGGCCGCTACCGATCCCAGCCGGAGAAAGGTGAAGATGTTCTGGACGATGATCCCCGTCTTGATACCGAGATAGTTGACGGCGGTCAGGAAGATGATCGCTCCAGCGGCCAGGAGCTGTCCGGCGGAAAGCGTATAGGGCAGACCGAAAAGGGTCAACTTCAGGATGACGGCCTGGGTGGACAATGAAGGGAGAAAATACCCCGTGAATTCGGCGAAGCCTACGGCCAGTGTGGCGATCCCGCCGCACATGATGAACCAAAAGAAACCCCAGCCGAAGAGGAACCCGGCCCAGGGACCGTAGGCTTCGCGGATATAGACATATTGTCCTCCGGCCCTTGGGAACATGGCCCCCAGCTCGGCGAAAGAAAGGGCTCCGCAAAGCGTGAATAGGCCGCCTGCGGCCCAAACGATGAGGAGCAGGCCGGGCGACGGCAGGTATCCGGCGATGATGCCCGAGGTCATGAAGATCCCGGAGCCGACGACGGAGCCGATGACCAGGAAAGTGGCGTCCAGGAGGTTCATTTTTTGGAGCAGGCGCGGTTGTTGTTCAGTGTTATTCATGGCACGAATCAGGCTTCCTTGTTCTTGAAGATTCCGGCCAGGCGCTCCGGAGAGATGGTCTCCAGGATGCGGCCGGATTTTCCCCGGATCGGCCGGGCTTGAAGAAGAGAATGGATGACGGCTTCCTCCGCCGCCCGGCAGACGGCGTCCGTGATGACCTCGAGATGATGGTCGGCTACGGATCGGAACTCGAATTCCGGGGGGCCCTCCTCCGAAATGGTCATGGCATTGGCCGTTGTGAAGGTCGCCCCGAGGACCTCATCCGAGAAGCTCTCCGATCGGATGGCGGCATCCATCCTGGCAACCAGGCGCCTGGTAATTCTCTGGAGCTGATGCGGGAGGAGGGGAACATCCATGGCGGTGACCAGGATCAGGGCGCCCTCGTCCTCGCCTGTCCGTTCGGTCGGAGGCTTCCCGTTCGCCCCGCCCGCGTTGCCGAAATGAGAGGCGGCCAAAACGCCGCAGGTGTATTCCTCTTCCCCGATGATAACCCGGCGGGAGGATGAGCCGATCCCGCCTTTGGCGCCCAAAGCCCGCAGTCCGGTCCCGGCCCCGACTGAGCCCTCTTCGACCTTCCCGTCCGTGGCCCGGCGGAAGGTTTCCAGGATGTCCTCTTCCTCCAGGCATTCCCGGTCCATCTCGTTCAGGAAGGAATCGTTGAGTCCGATGATAACCGGAGGCCAGATTTCGCCCCGCTTCAAGGTGAAGCCGTAAGAGAGGGCGGCGTTGTAAGCCTTGCCCAAGTTGAAGGCGTCGGTGATGATTAGCGGCGAATTCAGGTAACCGAAATCCTCCGTGACCTCGAAGCCCGTGATCTCCAGCCCTGCCCCCAGGGCATAGGTGGAGAAAAAGAACCTCAGCTCCTTTTCCATGAGCGAAGGCAGGACGGCGGTCAGACCGGTCCGGGCCGCAATCAGACCTCCCGACGGACCCTCAAGGTCCCGTTGAAACGTGAGATGCCCGACCCTGACCCCGTTGACGTCGGTGATGGAATTCTTCTCGCCTCGCATGGCTTACTCTCCCATCCCGCGGTATTTTTTCATGATCCTTTCGACCTGGTCGAGAGGGATCCCATAGCTCGTGTTGCCGTCCTTGCCAACGACGGTCCCGGCGGAGGTCAAGGCGTTGAGAATGGCCTCCTGAGTGGCCTCGACGGTCGCCTGATAAAGGGGCGTGATCAGGAAATCGTTGACGGCCCGGATCTTTTGGACCGCTCCGGCCGGGACCCGCCGGAGCCGGTTGGCCGTGGAAAAGGCCAGGATGATGTCGCCGCTTCCCGTCCCGGAAATGGCCCCTACCCGAGCCAGGCCCAGGGCAACCCTCTTGGCGATTTTCTTAAGCTGATAAGAAAGGAGCGGGGCGTCCGTAGCGGCGATGAGGATGATGGACTTTGTCCGTTTTTCGGCTTCTTCGAATCCTCGAATTTCCCGTCCGACGGGCGCGCCGTCGATGCGCAACTGACCACGCCCACCGGTATTGGTCATGACCAGAACGCCGACCGTGGCTCCGCTTTTCGTTTTCCGGGAGGACGAACCGATGCCGCCCTTGAAGCCGAAAGAGGTCATCCCGGTCCCGCCTCCGACCGCACCCTCGACCACCGGTCCTCCCGTAGCGTTCTCGATGGCGGTAAAAACGTCTTTTGTGGAGATGGGGCGGCTCGGCGTATCGCTCAGAAAATCATCAAAGCATTCGGCCACGACCGGATGGATCGTCCCTCCTGAAAGCCCCAGATCCGGGTTCGTTTTCCGGAGATATGCCAAGGCGGCGCTCTGGACGATGCCGACATTGTAGGTTCCGGTCAGGAAGATCGGCGTCGCGAGAAGCCCTGTCTCTTCGATCGCGGCCAGCCCGGTCATCTCGCCCCAGCCGTTAAGCCCGAATGAAGAGGCGAAGAGACGCTCCTCATAGATATTGCCTTCGTGGGGCAGGAGGACGGTGACCCCGGTCCGTGCCGCTCCCCTGCCTTGGCCCTTGATGATCGTCGCGTGGCCGACCCTGACTCCCCGGACATCCGTGATGGCGTTGAAGGGTCCCGGTGCCAAGTCGCCGATGATGATGCCGAGTTCCCGGAGCCTTTTTCGCCGGCCGTCGTCCGCATGCACGGGAACAGATAAAAGAGGAGGGGCTGAGGGAAGGATGGCCGCCCCTGCCAAGGTGGTCCTAAAAAAATCACGGCGGTTCATGACAGCCTCCATAAGCTCCCGGGATGTCCGCGCATAGAGTCTAAAATATCTTCTCTAAGGGAGAAATTCAAGCGAAAAAGCGCGCCTTAATAAATATTGTCCGTGCCGTTCACTCTCGACCTTACCGACGCGGCAGGGTTCTTGGGCTTGAAGCGCCTGGAAAGCTTGGGCTGGAAATAAGCGGGCCTGCGGCCGGGCAAACTGGAACCTAGTTCACCCTTTCCTTCCATCTCAATGAATGCTAAAATGGCCTTGACTTCGTTAGCAATGACCGCAGGAGGAATTCCCATGAGCGTGAAACACCGTTTCCATTCAGCCGTCCCGGCCATCGTGGCCATGTCTCTCTTTTCCTCTTTATCCATCGCGGCCCCTCCCACCACTTCACCAGCCGCAACCTCCCCCCAGGAATCCTTTGCCTCCATCAAAGAGGTCCCGTCCTTCGCTTACTGCTGCATCGTCCACAAAGGCCCCATCTCGGACATAACCAGCGTCATCGGTCAATTGATCCAGGCCATGCAGGAGCAGAACATCTTCTCCGCGATCCGCGGGCCCATGGTGGCGGTATATCACAAGGCCCAGACACCTGTCGATTCCCCGGACCTCTCCTGGGAGGTCGGGTTCATCGTCACGGAACAGGCGATGCCCCAAGCCCCGCTCATCAAGAAGGTCTGGAGCCACAACACCATTGCCGTGGCCACGCATGTCGGGCCCTATCAACAACTCGGGGAGACGCTCGAAAAGCTTGTGGCTTGGGTCGGCACCCAGGGCTACGCAGCAAACGATCCCCTCCTGGAGCGATATCTGAACAGCCCCATGCAGGTCAAACCGCAGGAGCTCCGCACCGAAATCTGGATCCCTGTCGTCAAGAAATTAGAGGGGTCAGGTCTCAACTTTTGACATTTCGGACTTAAAATAGACCTCGATTCCCTGGACTGGATCGAAATGTCAAAAGTTGAGACCTGACCCCTCCTTCAGCGGAGGCGCCTGCGGGCGTCGGCCAGTTCGGGATGGCTTGCGTCGGCGTCTTTCCAGAATTCAAGGAATTTCCGGTATTCGACGGCCGCCCCGGTCTTGTCCCCCTTCTCCTCGAGCACCCGCCCCAGCCGGTAATGATAAAGGGGATGGATGAGGTAGCGGACCTGGTTCGATGGGTCGATCGTGGTCAGCTTCCGATATTCCGCGACTGCCTTGTCCAGGTCGCCCTTCTTCCAATAAGCTCGGGCGAGGACGTCCTGGATAAAAGGCAGGTTGTAGTTGATGACCGATTGGATGCGCGTGTCGACAAGGTCGCTAAGCTTGACTTTTCCGGCCTGGGCGACCGCTTCGTCCGGCGAATTCCCGACCGCCGCGATTTCCGCCCCCAACAGATCATATAAGAACGTCGCTCGTCCTTGATTGACCTGGCTCACGCTGGGGAGCAGGTCCTGTATCTCGCGGAGGCCGGCCCGGGCGGCCTCCAGCCGGCCCTGCTTCAGATCGACCCAGCCGCTCGTGAAGCTCCGAGCAGCCGTGAAAAAGGCCTGGTTCGAAGGATTCCGTTCCAGGGCCATTGTGGCGAACGCGCGGAACGCTTCTCGGGCAAGGTCGTAGTCTCGCCGATCGCTGAAGATGAACCCCGTGATCCAATTGACCCTGAGCACGGTGGGTTCCGTCCCGGACTGTTCGCCCTGCCGCTTTATTGAAAGGTACGCGGCCAGCGCATCGTCCCAACGGCCCTGGAGATAGTCGAAGAACGCCTTCAGTGCCCGGGCCTCCTTCTTCGCGGCGGTCGATGGGGCACGGGCGACGAACTCCTCCAACCACCTGTTCGCCTCGGCATATTCTTCCCGAAGGGCGTGGACATAGGCCAGGCTCGAACAGGAAATGTAAAAATCCGGCCTCGCGGTCAGGACCTCCTTGTACTTGGCCACGGCCTCGTCCAGCTTGCCCATACGCAGGTACATCTCGGCGATGGAGTCCAGGGGATTGGGGTCGCCGGGATTCATCGCGGCATAGCGCTCGAGGTATTGGAGCGCCTTGTCGAAATTCCTCAACTTGGCATGGACAAAGGCGATAGAGTTCAGGACGATGCCGAAATCCGGGTCGAGCACGAGGGCCTTCTCGTACTCTTCGATGGCCTCCGGGATATTGCCGCGACGCTCGTTGAAGAGCCCGCGAGCCTGATGGGCGTATTTCTCCTGGGGATACTTATCCGTCAGCTCCTGCAGGAGACGGGCCTGTTTATCCATATCCCGCTCTATCCAGGCGGCGTAGGGAACCTCAATGTAGAGCCTTTCTTTCTCGGTCGCCTTCTCGGAATATTTTTTGGCCTTCTCCATGGCCTCGTCCCGGGCCTTATAATCGGCCATCTCGTTGGCGGCCGTTGCGAGATAGAGGTAGGCTATGGCGAACGTCGGGTCGAGGGCGATCGCCTTCTCCAGAGACCTCCGGGCGTCGTTGAATAGGAACCTATCCAATGCATCCTGGCCGCGGAGAAAATAATTGTAGGCCTCCAGGGACGTCGTGGTGAGGTCGGCGATCTTCGGCTGGGGCACTTCGATCTTCAGGGCCGGGAGCCCGATCCCCTTGGAAATGGACCGGCTGAGCTCATCGATCTGGGTCATGAGGATGCTGGAGGCGCCCTGTCCCCGGGACGAAGCGCTCTTCATGAGCTGTTTGGTGGCGGCGTCCAGGACCTTGACGTCGGTGGCGAAGGTCTCTCCTGCCTTGACGTAGCTCCCGGTGACGAGCGCTTCGATGCCTTCCTTCCGGCAGACCTCGAAGCCGGCCTCTTCGTCGAAGGCGGCCGTTTCGTCCCGACCGGACTGCCGGAGGATGTCCTTCAACCTCTGCCAGGACGTCACACGGAAATGGCCCGACTGCTCGAGGCTTGTGATCAGGAGGTTCGGGATGGCCTCCTGCAGGTAATCAAAGGCCTTGTCACCGGTCTGGTTCCTGAACCCGACGATCGCGACGGTCCGCTTGGACGCTTGGCTTTCGGGGACGAACTGCCAGACGAGGAGGGCGATGATCGCGACAAGGACGGCAGCGGCGGGGATCCAGATCCTTTTCGACGGCAGGCGGACGGTGATCTGTTTCGACGTCGCCGGTTTGCAGACAGGGAGGGGCTGAGTCGTGGTCGGCAGGGCCCGCTCGATCCTCGCCAGTTCGGCCGAGAGCTCCTCGGCGCCCTGGTAGCGTTTATCCCTGGACTTATCCAGGCATTTCAGAACAACAAGCTTCAGGTCCTCCGGGATCTGGGCATTGAGCTTCCGGGGGTCGGGCGGGGCCTCGCTCTTCTGCTTGACGGCCACGGCGAGCGGCGTGTCGCCCTCGAACGGCAGGCGGCCCGTCAGCATCTCGAAGAGGACGATGCCGAGCGCGTAGATGTCCGATCTC
>Ga0315283_10003576_pt1 | contig 13308 bp, 24 predicted proteins | sample YL17G09_0_MG_FD_204541 | JGI IMG/M metagenome (GOLD analysis project Ga0315283, IMG submission 204541) | Sediment microbial communities from Yellowstone Lake, YNP, Wyoming, USA - YL17G09_0 | ecosystem: Environmental > Aquatic > Freshwater > Lake > Sediment | place: USA: Wyoming | collected...
ATGGCCGCCCGGATGCAGTCGTGCATCTCGGCCACGACTCGACCGGCTCGCCGCATGACCGCGATCTCGTCCGGGGCGCGCGACACGGTCGCGCCCCCCCGCACCATCTTCACGCCGACACGCGGGCGTCGATGGCGGCGACGATGCGGTCGGTGACGTCCTCGGGTCGGCCGAGGCCGTCGATCGTGACGAGCAACCCGCGGGTCTCGAACAGGTCGATGGCGGGCACCGTGTCGCGTTCGTAGGCCTCGAGCCGACGACCGATCGCTTCGGGCGTGTCATCGGCCCGCTGCACGACCTCACCTCCACACACGTCGCAGGTCCACGGCGAGGTCGGCGGCTCGGCAGTGGAATAGATGGCGTTGCAGTTCTTGCACACCCGCCGACTCGACAGGCGCTCGAGCACGACCTCGCGTGGCACCTCGATGTTGACCGCCAGATCGACGTCGGTGATGGCAAGCAGCGCCTCGGCCTGGCCCACCGTTCGGGGAAAGCCGTCGAGCAGGAACCCGTTGGCGCGCACGTCGGCGTGGGCGAAACGCTCGGTGATGATGCCCATCATGATCTCGTCGGGCAGCAGCGAACCCGAGTCGAGGTAGGCCTGGGCCTGGCTCCCGAACTCGGTGCCCTCGGCCACGGCCTCTCGCAGCATGTCCCCGGTGGAGATGTGGGGCGCCCCGTACTGCTTGGCGAGCAGCGCCGACTGCGTTCCCTTGCCGGCGCCCTGGCGCCCGAACAGCAGAAGTTTGAGCGCCACTACTTCAGGAACCCCTCGTAGTTGCGCATCATCAACTGGCTGTCGATCTGTTTCATCGTCTCGAGGGCGACACCGACGGCGATCAGGATGGAGATACCCGAGAACGAGACCTGGTTGCCGGGGAGGAAGTGGGTGAGGAGCAGCGACGGGATGAGGGCCACCGAGGCGATGAAGAGGGCGCCCGGCAGGGTGATGCGTGACAGCACCTTGGCCAGGTAGCGCTCGGTCTGCGGACCGGGTCGGATGCCCGGGATGAAGCCACCCTGCTTGCGCAACGTGTCGGCCTGCTTGGCCGGGTCGAACGTGATCGCCGTGTAGAAGTAGGCGAATCCGACGATCAGCAGGCCGAAGACGATGAGATGGGCGAGCGCGTCGGGTTGCACCAGGTTGTCGTTGATCCACTTCTGCACGCTGGCGCCCCAGCCGTCGGCCGGCAGCACGAACGACAGCAACTGCGGCAGGTAGAGCACCGAGCTGGCGAAGATGATCGGGATGACGCCGGACTGGTTGACCTTGAGCGGGATGTAGGTGCTCTGGCCGCCGTACATGCGTCGCCCCACGACCCGTTTGGCGAACTGCACCGGGATACGCCGTTGGCCCTGTTCGACGAACACGATGGCGACCAGGATCACGACGAACACGAGAAGCGTGACGATGAGGGCGACATTGCCGGCCGACGCCTTGATGCGGCTGCCCTGCGCCGGGAGCGTCGACACGACCGAGGCGAAGATGAGCAGCGACATGCCGTTGCCGATGCCCCGCTGGGTGATGAGCTCACCCATCCACATGAGCAGGGCGGTGCCGGTGGTGAGCGTCAACACGATGAGGGCCACATGGCCGACGTCGTAGTTGGGCACCAGATCGAGGCCGGTCGTGTTGCCGCCGCGTAGGCCACCGCCACCTTGGTGGAACAGATAGCTGAGGCCGGTCGACTGCACGATGGCGATGCCGATCGTGACGTAGCGGGTCCACTGGGTGATCTTGCGCTGGCCGACCGCACCCTGGTTCTGCCATTCCTCGAGCTTGGGGATGACGACCCCGAGGATCTGCATGATGATCGACGCCGTGATGTACGGCATGATCCCGAGGGCGAACACGGCGAACTGGGTGAGCGCGCCACCCGAGAACAACTGCAGGAAGGCGAGGACGCCACCCTGGGCCGCCTGGTCCTTGAGGGCCTTGAGGGCCGTGACGTCGATGCCCGGCACCGGGACGTAGGCCCCGAACCGGTACACCAGGATCATGAGCAGCGAGAACAGGACCTTGTTGCGCAGGTCGGGGACCCTGAAGATGTTGCGCAGGCTCGAAAGCACCGGGGTTGCTCCTGTCGGCGACCGGTCGGGAGTGGCGGGCTAGCGGTTGGTGAACTGGTTGCCCTTGGCCGGTGGACGGCGATCGCCCCACGGCAACGGCAGAATGTCGACAGTACCGCCGGCGGCAAGTATGGCCGCCGCGGCCGACTTCGAGAACCCGTGCGCCGTGACCTGGACGGCGCGGGTGATCTCGCCCCGGCCGAGGACCTTGATGAGCGCGCCCTTGTGGGTGAGCCCGAGCTCGTGCAACGAGTCGGGGCTGATGACATCGAGGCCACTCGCCTCGAGCACGTCGAGGTTGAGCCCCTGGTACTCGACCCGGAAGGGGTTGTTGAAGCCTTTGAGCTTCGGTACCCGCATGTGCAGCGGGAGCTGGCCGCCTTCGAACCCGGCCGGGATGCTGCCCCGGGCCCGCTGGCCCTTGGTGCCACGGCCGGCGGTCTTGCCGCCCTTGCCGCCGATGCCGCGACCGACGCGCTTGCGGCTCTTGGTCGAGCCGGCGGCCGGCTTGAGATCGTGGACCTTCACGAGTCTGCCTCTTCTTCGACGGTGATCAGGTGGGGAACCCGGGCGATCATGCCTCGGATCTCGGGACGGTCAGGCAGCGTATTGCTCTGACCGATGCCCCGCAGGCCGAGGGCGCGCATGGTGCCCCGGGTCTTGGGCTTGGCCCCGATGGTGGAACGGACCTGGGTGACCTTGAGCTGGCTCATCAGCGGACCTCGTCGGGCACGAGCGGGCCGCGCTCGCTCTCGCGGTAGGCCTTGAGCAGGCCGGCGGGCACGAACTCCTCGGGATCGAGGCCGCGCAGGCGGGCGATCTCGTCGGGGCGCTTGAGGGCCTTGAGCCCGGCGATGGTCGCCCGGGCCACGTTGATGTGGTTGGCCGAGCCCAGCGACTTGCAGAGCACGTCGTGGATGCCGGCCTCCTCGAGGATGGCTCGGGCGGCGCCGCCGGCGATGACACCGGTACCGGGCGCCGCCGGCTTGAGCAGCACGCGACCGGCGCCCATCTCGCCGATGACCGGGTGGATGATGGTGCTTCCGGCGAGCGGCACGGAGAACAGGTTCTTGCGAGCCTCTTCGGTGCCCTTCTGGATCGCCAGCGGCACCTCCTTGGCCTTGCCGTACCCCAGGCCGACCCGGCCGGCGCCGTCACCGATCACCACGAGAGCAGTGAACGAGAACCGCCGACCGCCCTTGACCACCTTGGCCACGCGGTTGATGTTGATGACGCGCGACTCACGCAGCTGCGCATCGTTCACGTTGCTGGCCATCACAACTCCAGTCCGGCTTCACGGGCCGCGTTGGCCACGGCGGCGACGCGACCGTGGTAGAGGTTTCCGCCGCGGTCGAACACGACCTTCTCGACACCGGCGGCCTTGGCCCGCTCGGCGACCAGCTCCCCGACCTTGGTGGCCGAGGCGATGTTGCTGGTCGAGCCGACCCGCAGGCTGGTCTCGGTGGTCGAGGCCGAGGCCAGCGTGCGACCGGTGCGGTCGTCGATCACCTGGGCGCTGATGTGCTTGTTGGAACGGAACACGGCCAGGCGGGGCCGGGCGGCGTCGCCGCGCACCTTCTTGCGCACCCGGAGGTGGCGGCGAAGTCGGGCTTCTCGCTTCTTCTTGGCGCTGTAGCTCATGGTGTCTACTTCGCAGTCTTTCCGGCCTTGCGGGCCACGTACTCGTCGCGGTAGCGCACGCCCTTGCCCTTGTAGGGCTCAGGCTTGCGGATCGCCCGGATGTTGGCGGCGACCTGGCCGACGAGTTCCTTGTTGATGCCGATCACACCGATGGTGGTCGGCGCCGATACCTCGAAGCTGATGCCGTCAGGAGCCTCGACGCGGACAGGGTGGCTGAATCCGAGGGCGAGTTCGAGCTTGGTCGGGCTCGACGCCGTGGCTCGGTAGCCGACACCCACGATGTCGAGGTCCTTGCGGTAGCCGTCGGTGACCCCGACGACCATGTTGTTGACCAGCGTGCGGACGAGGCCGTGCATGGCCCGGCTGTCACGCTCGTCGTCGGGGCGCTCCACGAGCAGTTCGGCTCCCTCTTGGCGCACGGTGATCTCACCGGCGACGTCGAAGTCGAGCTGGCCCTTGGGGCCCTTGACGGTGATATGGCGATCGTCGATGGTGACGTCGACCCCGGATGGAACCGGGATCGGAGAGCGGCCGACGCGGGACATGGCGGTTCCCCCTACCAGACGTAGCAGAGGATCTCGCCGCCCACGCGGCGCTGGCGCGCCTCGCGGTCGGTCATGAGCCCCTGGCTGGTGGACAGGACGGCAACACCAAGCCCACCGAGCACACGAGGTACCCGATCGGCCTTGATGTAGACCCGGAGACCGGGCTTGGAGATGCGCTTCACACCGGAGATCACCCGGGCGCGCTCGGGTGAGTACTTCATGGTGACCGTGAGCACCTGACCCGGGCGGGTGGCGTCGTCGGCAACCGTGAAGCCTTCGATGTAGCCCTCCTTCTTCAGGAGCTCGGCGAGAGACTCCTTCAGCTTGGAGGAAGGCATGCGGACCTCGTCGTGCATCGCCACGTTGGCGTTGCGCAGTCGGGTCAGCATGTCGGCGATGGGATCGGTCATGGTCATGTTGACATCTCTCCCATCACCAGCTGGCCTTGGTGACGCCCGGCAACTCGCCGGCGTGGGCGAGCTCGCGCAGGCACACCCGGCAGAGGCCGAACTTGCGGTACACGGCACGGGGCCGACCGCATCGACGGCAACGGGTGTAACCCCGCACCTTGAACTTGGGAGTGCGCTGCTGCTTCTCGATGAGCGCCTTCTTTGCCATTACTGCTGCCCCTCACGCTTGAAAGGGAAGCCGAAGGCATCGAGCAGGGCCTTGCCTTCGGCATTCGTACGGGCGGTGGTGACGATGGTGATGTCCATGCCCCGGGTGACATCGACCTTGTCGTAGTCGATCTCGGGAAAGATGAGCTGCTCGGTGACGCCGAAGGTGTAGTTCCCCCGGCCGTCGAACGAGTTGGCCGGAAGACCGCGGAAGTCACGGATGCGAGGGATCGCCAGGCTCACGAGCCGGTCGAGGAACTCCCACATCCGATCGCCCCGCAGGGTGACCTTGGCGCCGATGGCGTTGCCCTCACGGAGCTTGAAACCCGCAATCGACTTCTTGGCCCGGGTGGTCAGGGGCTTCTGGCCGCTGATGATCTCGAGATCGGTGATCGCACCCTCGAGCAGGCGAGCCTGGTCGGTGGCGGCGCCGACACCCATGTTGATGACGATCTTCTCGAGCGTCGGCACCTCCATGATGTTGCCGAGCCCGATCGTCTCTTTGAGCTGGGCCCGGATCTCGTCGTTGTAGCGCTGCTTGAGCCGCGGGAACGCGGTCGTTGCGGTGCTCATGCGATATCACCCTCACACTTGCGGCAGATGCGGACCTTGGTGCCGTCGGGTTCGAACCGGTACCCGATGCGGGTCGGCTTGCCACACGACGAGCAGATGATGGCGACGTTGGAGACCGGCATGGGCATCTCCTTGTCGATGATCCCGCCCTGCATGGTGGCCCCGGTCGCCTTCTGATGCTTCTTGGCCACGTTGAGGCCGTCGACGACGACCTTGCCCTTGGCCGGGTAGGCGAAGGTGATGGTGCCGGTCTTGCCGCGGTCCTTGCCGGCCAGCACCTGCACGCGGTCGCCCTTGCGGATCTTCATCTAGAGCACCTCCGGCGCCAGCGAGACGATGCGCATGAACTTCTTGTCGCGGAGCTCGCGCCCCACCGGTCCGAAGATGCGCGTGCCACGCGGCTGCTGCTGGTCATTGATCAGCACCGCCGCGTTCTCATCGAACTTGATGTACGAGCCGTCGGGCCGACGCTTCTCCTTCTTGACCCGGACGACGACGCACTTGACGACCTCGCCCTTCTTCACGGCCGCGCCGGGGATGGCGTCTTTGACCGTGGCCACGAAGATGTCGCCGATCGAGGCGTAGCGACGGCGTGAGCCACCGAGCACCTTGATGCAGAGCACCTCCTTGGCGCCGCTGTTGTCGGCCACCCGTAGGCGGCTCTCCTGTTGGATCATCGGGCCCGCTCCAGAACGTCGAGGATGCGCCAGCGCTTCTTCTTCGACAGCGGCCGGGTCTCTTGCACCCGCACCCGGTCACCCACGTTGAGATCGTTGGCCTCGTCGTGGACGAACAGCTTTGTGGTGCGCTGCACCGTCTTGTTGTAACGGGGGTGGCGAACCCGATCGGTGACCGCGACGACCGCGGTCTTGTCCATGCCGTTCGACACGACCAGACCCTCACGGACCTTGCGCGTGTTCGACCTGGGCTCGGTCTCGGATGCGTTCTCGTCAGCCATCAGGCCATCTCCTCGTTCGACGTCGCGCCGGCCACGAGGGCCTCGGCCGCCGCGATCTCGCGGCTGCGGAGCTCGGTTCTGATGCGAGCGACGTCCTTCTTCAGTTGGCCCAGCCGGGCTGAGTTGTCGAGCTGGCCGGTGACATGCTGGAACCGCAGGTTGAACAGTTCCTGCTTGGTCTCACCCAGGCGCTCGATCAGCTCGGTGTCGGGCAGGTTGCTCACGGCGAGGTCGGACTTGGCCATCAGAACGCCTCTTCCCGGGCCACGAAACGGGCCTTGATCGGCAGCTTCTGGATGGCCCGGTCGATGGCGGCCTTCGCCACCTCGGGATCGTTGTAGGACAGTTCGAACAGGATGCGACCGGGCTTGACCACGGCCACCCAGCGCTCGGGGTTGCCCTTGCCGGAGCCCATGCGGGTCTCGGCGGGCTTCTCGGTGACGGGCTTGTCGGGGAACACGTTGATCCAGACCTTGCCACCGCGCTTGATGTGACGGGTCATGGCGATGCGGGCCGCCTCGATCTGGCGGGCGGTGATCCACCCGGGCTCGAGCGCCTGGATGCCGTAGTCACCGAAGGTGACCTCGGTGCCTCCCTTGGCCTGGCCTCGCATGCGACCGCGCTGCTGCTTGCGGTGCTTGACCTTCTTGGGCATCAACATGATCAGTCACCATCCCCGGGGCGGAAGTGCGGCGTCTCGTGGTGCTCGCGCACCGAGCGCTCGATGGCCTCTTCCTCGGCGAGCAGTCGCTCGAGCTCGGGATCGGCTTCCTTGACGAGCGGAGCCGATTCGTCGATCAGCGAGTCGGCCGCTTCGGCGCTCTCGGCATCGGAGCGGGGACGGGGGGCCGCCGATGACACCACCTTGCGGGGCTTGATCTGACCGGACGTCTCGCCGACGGCCATGGCCGCTTCCTTGGTGACCTTGTCTTCGAGCACGCTCTTGTAGGGCAGGATGTCGCCCTTGTAGATCCAGACCTTGACGCCGATGCGGCCGTAGGTGGTCTTGGCCTCGCGGAACCCGTAGTCGATGTCGGCGCGGAGGGTGTGCAACGGCACCCGGCCCTCGCGGTACCACTCGGTGCGGGCCATCTCGGAGCCGCCGAGGCGACCCGAGCACTGCACCCGGATGCCGAGGGCCCCGGCCTTCTGGGCGTTCTGGACCGCACGCTTCATGGCCCGACGGAACGCCACCCGGCCGGCGAGCTGGTCGGCCACACCCTGGGCGATCAGGGCGGCGTCGAGCTCAGGCTGCTTGATCTCCTGGATGTTGAGCTGCACCTTGTTGTTGCCGGTGATGGCGGTGAGCCCGGCCCGCAGGCGATCGGCCTCGGCCCCGCGCCGGCCGATGACGATGCCGGGTCGGGCGGTGTGCACATCGACGCGGAGGCGATCGCGGGTGCGCTCGATCTCGACCCGGCTGATGGCCGCGTGGGGCAACTGCGTCATCAGGTAGCTGCGGATCTTCCAGTCCTCGATGATGTACTCGCCGTACTGGCGGCGGTCGGCGAACCAACGCGACTTCCAGTCGGTGGTGACGCCAAGTCGGAACCCGTACGGGTTGACCTTCTGGCCCATCAGCTGTCCTCTCGGTCGGCGGCGGCGTCTTCGCCGACCGCCTCTTCGGTTGCGTCGGCGCCGGCTTCGGCGACGGCCTCGACGACCGGTTCGGTCACCTCGGCCTCGGTGCTCGCGACATCGGTGGTCGTGGGCTCGTCTTCGTGGTCATGGTCGTGGTCATTGTCATGATCGTGATCGTGGTCATGCTCGGCCTCGGCCTCGGCGGCGGCAACGTCGGCCGCCTTCTTCTCGGCCTTGGTGTCACGGCTGCGCTGCACGCGCTGGCGACGAGCCTCGGCGGCGGCCTGTCCACCACCGCGACCGCCGGACGCGACCTCGCGTTGGCGGAGCATCTCGAGCTTCTCGGGAGCCAGACGGCTCACGATCACCGTGATGTGACAGGTGCGCTTGCGGATACGGGTGGCCCGACCGCGGGCCCGGGGGCGCCAGCGCTTGAGCGTCGGGCCCTCGTCGGCGTAGCACGCCGAGACGAAGAGCTCGTCCGCGGGCACCTGGTCGTTGTGCTCGGCGTTGGCGATGGCCGACTCGAGGCACTTCAAGATGACCTGAGCCACGTCGCGCTCGGCGAACTCGAGGATCTCGAGGGCCCGGGCGACCTGCTCGCCTCGGATGAGGTCGAGGATCTCGCGGGCCTTGTAAGCCGAGACGCGTGTGTACTTGACCTGGGCCCGGGTGCCGGGCCGCTCGTTGGTCTTGAGTCCGAAGGTCATGGCTACCGCCGACCCTTGTGTTCCTGGCCGGCATGGAACTTGAACGTGCGGGTGGGGGCGAACTCGCCCAGCTTGTGACCGACCATCGATTCGGTGATGTAGACCGGCACATGCTTGCGCCCGTCGTGCACGGCGATCGTGTGGCCGACCATCTCGGGGATGATCGTCGAGCGACGGGACCAGGTCTTGATCACGCGCTTTTCGTTCTGCTCGTTGAGGGCGTCGACCTTCTTGAGCAGATGGTCGTCGACGAACGGGCCCTTCTTCAGACTGCGAGGCATGGTGTGTGTGGTCCCCTCTACCGGCGCGAACCGCGGGTGCGGCGTCGGCGGACGATGAGTTGCTGCGACGGCTTGGTCTTATCGCGGGTGCGGCCTTCGGGCTTGCCCCATGGCGACACGGGGTGCCGGCCACCGGAGGTCTTGCCCTCGCCGCCACCATGCGGGTGGTCGACCGGGTTCATGGCGACGCCGCGGGTCTGGGGCTTGACGCCCTTCCAGCGGTTTCGACCGGCCTTTCCGATCTTGATGAGCTCGAACTCGGCATTGCCCACCGAGCCGACGGTGGCCCGGCAGTCGATGGGCACCCGGCGCATCTCGGTGCTGGGCAGGCGCAGGGTGACGTGGTCGCCTTCCTTGGCCACCAACTGGACGCTGGCCCCGGCGCTGCGCGCCATCTTTCCGCCGCCACCGGGCTTGAGCTCGACGTTGTGGATCGTGGTGCCCACCGGGATGTAGCGCATCGGCAGGGCGTTGCCCGGGCGGATCTCGGAACCCTGGCCGCTCTGGAGGAGATCGCCGACCTCGACACCGGCGGGCGCCAGGATGTAGCGCTTCTCGCCGTCGAGGTAATGGAGGAGCAGGATGCGGCAGTTGCGGTTCGGGTCGTACTCGACCGTCGCGACCTTGGCCGGCACGCCGTCCTTGGTGCGACGGAAATCGATGACCCGGTACTGCTGCTTGTGGCCTCCGCCCTTGTGGCGGGCGGTCTTTCGGCCATAGCTGTTGCGGCCGCCGGTGTTGTGTTTCGGGGCCAACAACGACTTCTCCGGCGTCGTCGATGTGATCTCCGAGAAATCGGAGACCGTCTGGAACCGACGACCGGGACTGGTGGGCTTGCGCTTTCGGAGTGCCATGGTTCCTATGCCTCGAACAGGTCGATGCTGTCGCCCTCGGCGAGGGTGACGATCGCGCGCTTCGTATCGGGACGGGTGCCGAAGGTGCCGTTGCGCCGGTTGCGCTTGCGCTTGCCCTTGCGGTTCAGCGTGTTCACCTTGACGACCTTCACATTGAAGATCGCCCGGATGGCGTCGCCGATCTCGGGCTTGCTGGCGTCCTTGTGGACCTTGAACGTGTAGACGTTCTGATCGAGCAGCGCGTAGGACTTCTCGCTGACGACGGGCTCGATGATGACGTCTCGGGGATCCTTCACTGGCCGTCCTCGTCGGTCTCGGTGGTGGCGGCCTCGTCGGTGCTCGCCTCACGGCTGGGCAGGTCGGCCTCGGCCGGAACAGGCTTGGCAGCTTTGGCGCGGGGTGCCGAAGCACCGGCCGAGTCGGGAAGCGTGGCCCGGGTGAAGACGACGAAGTCGGACACGAGGATGTCGTAGGCGTTGAGCTCGCCCTGCTCGAGCACGTGCACGTGCGGCAGGTTGCGGAAGCTCTTGACGGCGTTGGCGTCGTCGGGACCGACGACCACCACGATGCGGCCGCTGAGGCCGAGCGCGGTGAGCGCCGCCGAAGCGGCCTTCGTGCTCGGCACATCGAAGCGCCACTCGTCGACGACGACGACCTGATCCTCGGCGGCCCGATCAGACAGCGCCGAGCGCAGAGCCAGCTTGATCATCTTCTTGGGGGTGCGCTGGGCGTAGCTGCGCGGCTTGGGACCGAGGGCGACGCCGCCGCCCTTCCACTGCGGCGAACGGATGCTGCCCTGCCGGGCGCGACCGGTGCCCTTCTGCTTCCAGGGCTTGGCCCCGCCGCCGCGGACCTCGGCCCGGGTCTTGGTGCTCTGGGTACCGGCTCGTCGGGCCGCCAGCTGCGCGGTGACGACCTGATGCATGACCGAGATGTTCGGCTCGATGCCGAAGGTGGCCTCGTCGAGATCGAGCGAGCCGTGGGCCGCACCGATCGTGTCCTTGATGGTGACCTTGGGCATCAGGCCCCGCCCTTCGCAGAAGCGGTCGCCTTGACGGCGTTGCGCACGATCACGAGACCACCCTTGGGGCCGGGCACGGCACCCCGCACCAGGAGCAGGCTGCGCTCGGCGTCGGCTTCGACCACCTGCAGGTTGAGGGTGGTGACCTTCTCGCCACCCATGCGACCCGACATGCGGGTGCCCTTGAAGACGCGAGCCGGGGTGGCGCACGCGCCGACCGAGCCGGGCTTGCGATGCACACGGTGGGTACCGTGCGAGGCCTTCTGGCCACTGAAGTTGTGACGCTTCATCGTGCCGGCGAAGCCCTTGCCCCGACTCACGGCGCTGACGTCGATCAGGTCGCCGGCGGCCAACAGGTCGACGCCGATCTCCTGGCCGATCTCGTAGCCCGTGACATCGTCGAGGCGGAGCTCGACGAGCTTGGCCCCCGGGGCCACCCCGGCCTTGGCGAAGTGACCCGCCTTGGGCTGGGTGAGCTTGCGGGGGTCGCGGGTGCCGAAGGTGACCTGGAGTGCGCTGTAGCCGTCGCGCTCGGGTGTCTTGATCTGGACGACGCGGAGGGGCGTGACTCGGATCACGGTGACCGGGACGACACGATTCTCGTCATCCCACACCTGAGTCATGCCGACCTTCTCGCCGACGAGTGCCTTGTTCGCCATACCGGCTGCGTTCTTTCTGTGTCTGTTGCGGGGGCGGGGGCAGGCCTCGTGGCGACGTCGCGACGGGAGCCTGTTCACGCGGACGCTCCGCACGGGGAAATCCCGGCGGAGCGCCTTTCGGTTGTGCTGCGGGGTTCCACCACCAGGGTGGCCGTCGCAGACGTCAGTTCGAGGTTCGTTCCGATCTCGGTGCGTCGCCCGACCGGGCTGCGCACACAAGAGCGAGAGCATAGCGGGCCGGGCCGGAGACGTCCAAGCCGGCCGGGACGGCAACGTGTTCAGGCGCCGTCGACCCATACTGTCGCGGTGGACGACGACACTGTAGCCGAGGCGGGCCCCGTCGGCTCTGGGCCCGGGTGGTTCGACGAGCTGACACCGAAGCCGGGTCCCCCGTGGCTCTCGATGGGCGTGCATCCGCTCGATCTCGCCGCCTGGCTGATCGTCGACGACTGCTACGGCGAAGAGCTGACCCTCAAGCGGCGCCTGCTCGACGAGCGTCACTCGGAGGTCTTCGCGGCCCGGGCCGCCGGCGCCGCCGCCTGCGAAGAGGTCCTCGAGCTCGTCGTGGCCTGGCTCGCCGAGCATCAGCCCACCCTGATCGCCCCGGACCAGGGCGCCGGCGGATCGGCGCTCCACGCCACCGGCGGCGACGTCGAGCGCATGCACCCCCTCGATCGGGCGGGGCGCCTCGTCCAGGAAGATCTCTGCGTGCTCCAGGCCGCCGAGGGGGCCTACCGGCTGGAGGCCGCCTCGCTCTGCTTTCCCTCGCACTGGCGCCTGGCGGACAAGCTCGGCCGATCCCTCGCCGCCATCCACGCTCCCGTCCCGCACTACGGCGACGAGCTCGAGACCAAGGTCGACCTGTTCTTCGACCGGTTGCACGCCGATCGGCCGGTGTGGCGCCGCAACCTGTCGATCCACAGCCACGACGATCTCTTCGCGCCCGGGCCCCACGAGGCGCCCGACTGTTTCGCCCCTGACGCCAGCGGCGTCAACGCGGTTTGGCTGCGCAGCGAGCGCCAGACGCTTCGACGCCTGCCCCGCACGGGTGCGGTGTTGTTCACCATCAAGACCCAGCAGTGCCCGCTCCCCACGCTCGCGGCGCGCCCGGACCTCGCCCGGGCCCTGGCCTCCAGGCTGCGCAGTGAGCAGATCGAGCACCGTCACACGGGGGCCGCCCTTGCCTTTCCGCCCTGGCTGATCGACTGGCTCGAGGGCGTGCCCCAACGGCGTTGACCGGACGGGCCGCACCGGCGGTGACGCGAACGAGCCCGGGCCGAGGCCCGGGCTCAGTGCGTGCTGGGGATCGAGCCGGCTAGGCCTGCTGGATCTTGATCTCGATGTCGACACCGGCGGGAAGCTCGAGCCGCTGGAGCGCATCGACCGTCTTGGGCGAGGGCTCGAGGATGTCGAGGAGCCGCTTGTGGATCCGCATCTCGAAATGCTCGCGGGAGTCCTTGTCCTTGTGGGGCGAGCGGATCACCGTGTACCGGTGCTTCTCGGTCGGGAGCGGCACCGGCCCCCGGATCGTGGCGCTCGTGCGCACAACCGTTTCGACGATCTTCTTCGTCGACTGGTCGATGATCTCGTGATCGTAGGCCTTGAGCCTGATCCGGATCTTCTGCTTGTCAGCCATGGGAACGGTTGCTGCTTTCTCGACTCGTGGTCGTCACTTGATGATCTTGGTGACTCGGCCGGCGCCGACGGTACGGCCACCCTCACGGATGGCGAACCGCAGGCCCTCTTCCATCGCGATCGGATGGATCAACTCGACGGTCAACTCGGTGTTGTCACCCGG
>Ga0315283_10003577_pt1 | contig 13308 bp, 9 predicted proteins | sample YL17G09_0_MG_FD_204541 | JGI IMG/M metagenome (GOLD analysis project Ga0315283, IMG submission 204541) | Sediment microbial communities from Yellowstone Lake, YNP, Wyoming, USA - YL17G09_0 | ecosystem: Environmental > Aquatic > Freshwater > Lake > Sediment | place: USA: Wyoming | collected...
GCAAACTTGAAGAGGATGACGGGCCCGCGCTTCGCTCCGCCGACATCGTCGTGGCACGACTGCAATCCCAATATCTCCATCTTGCCGTCCGTGAACTTGCCGGGCTTGTCGTAGACGCGGGTATTGTTGCCCTTGACGGACCGGACGCTGTTGTGGTCGAAGTGGTTGTGCGATACCAATGCTATGTCCGCCTTCACCCTCGGCGGCGGTATCCCTATGGACCTGCCGTCATGCGGGTCCATCACGACTACCTGCCCGTTGGATACCTCGAAGCAGGCGTGGCCGTGCCAGCGTATCCTCATCGTCAAATCCCGGGCACCTGAGAATTGGGTCTGATATTAATCCTTTCGAACCCGGGAGTCCTTCACGAATTTCGCCGAGGCGCCCTTGATTCAGCCTTCGGATGAATGGATTGAGGCGAAATTCGTGTTCGGTGGACATTCTGTCCACCTTGCTCCAAACTGCTGCGCAGTTTGTCGCTGACACCACCCGCCTTGGCGGGTGGTGGATTTGCGGGGAGCACGAGCATCTTGACGGTGTCCGCCCACGCCTTCCTGATGTCCTCGCGGTCCCGGACCATCGGCGAGAGCAACATCAGCCCGAGGAAGAGCCCCGTGATGCCCAGGGACTGGGTGCGCAGGTCTATGTCGTTGCGGACCACCTTCTTTTTCCGGAGGACTCTGATGAAATCTTCCGCGACACGGATCTCCCGTTTCGTGTGCTGCCGTATTATATCGAGGAGCTTCGGGTTGCGGGATGCCTCGGCCATCAGGTCATAGGTCAGCGCCAGGTGGAGCTCCTGCGCTTTCGCCACCTGGTCGAAGATGGTCGCCGCATTGTGCTCCAGATAGTCGATGCGCAATGCACGGGAAAGGAAATCCGTCAGGAACGTCTCCTCGCTGTCGAGGATGGCCCGGAAGAGCTGCTCCTTGCTCTTGAAATACAGGTAAAGGGCGCCCTTGCTCACTCCGACCCTTTTGGCGATGTCGTCCATGGTGGACGCGTGGAACCCCTTCACGGCGAACACCTCCGTGGCCGCCTCGAGGATGCGCCGGTGCGCCTTCGCCTTGTAGCTCGGAACCACCTTTGGCATGGGAGTCGGACCTAATAGCCTACCGGATATATAAAAAAATGACCCGGCGGTCATTTATAGATACGTATATATAATTTAGTGGACCGTCACCGTGAGAAACCGGGGAATACGGCTTCCGGCCGAGCGGCCCGGTTCGAGAGAACGGGGGACTATGGATGGGTGCGTTCGAGAAGCTCGCCAACTCGGTGGTCAAGCATTACAAGAAGTACATAGTGGCCTGGCTGGCTATAATGGTCCTCTCTTTGCCCTTCGTCTCCATGATGGGCGATGTGCTCGTCTACGAGGAGATGGAGGCCGGCGGCGAGGATATGGTGGCCGAGTCCATCACGGCGGGCGAGATTATCGCCAATGAGTTCCCATCCTCGGGCGACAACAACTCGTTGATAATCGTGCTTCAGGCCTCGGATGTCCGCTCCAGTGCGGTGAGGCAGTACGTTCTCTCGGTCGAGGACATGCTCAGGAACAGCGGCAAGATTGAGAACCTCAAGAACGTCACGTCCATCTATTCAGTATATCGGGACGTGATACAGCGCAGCGCCGACGAGATGCCCCCGATGCTGCACGGCCTCGAGGCCAATGTCACGTCGATGTCGTACATGCTCTCCTTCGTCACAAACTGGGGAGGCATCAACGGCACCCTGATGATGGTGTGGGGAATTCCCTCGAGCTACGCACAGGCCTACGACGGCGTTGGCGGGAGCGCGATGATGCTCCAAGGCATCCCATCGATGTACGCTCAGGCCTACGACGGCTTCTCCGGCACCGCTATGATGATGTACGGCGTGCCGTCGATGTTCATGCAGGCCTACGACGGCATCGAGGGAAGCGCCCTCATGATGTACGGCCTCCCCTCCATGTACTCGCAGGCGTGGGACGGCGTCAACGGCAGCGCGATGATGCTCTACGGGATACCTGACATGTTCCGCCAGGCCTGGTCAGGGACCAACATGACCTCGTTCATGCTCTACGGCATTCCCGACATGTACCAGCGCTCCTTCGACGGGAACAACCGGACGGGGGCAATGCTCTACGGCGGGCCCGCAGGCTACATGCAGGCCTGGATGGCGCTTTCCGCGATATCCGACATGAAGGCGCGCAACCTCGAGGCCTTCAACCAGAGCTGGGCGGCCATCAACGTCACCATAGCGGATGAGGGACAGCGCCAGATGATGCTCGGCTACCATTCCACGTTCTACCAGTACTGGGACGAGACGTTCAATGCCTCCAACACATCCGTCTACCTGAACCCCCTGACGGTGTTCCCAGATGAGAGGTCCAACAGGGCCGTCAACGCCACAGCGCCCTCATTCTTCGATTTTTCGGTCCCGGTCAACGAGACGCAGCAGATGATGCACGGCGTGATGGACAGCTTCAATGTCACGACGTTCTCCAACCGCACCCTTATCGACCAGTACACGAACACCACCACCTGGAACTACCTGCAGACAATGATGACCTCTATGAACGTGAGCTCGGAGCAGAAACAGCTGCTCAACGGCTACTACCGCGCCTTTACACAGGGATGGTCGTATTCGTTCCTGAACGCTTCCCTCGATGGCATCACCGCCGAGGCACGGGCCTCGTACGCCATAGGGGAGGTCGCTCCCGGGTACATAGCGCAGGTCTCCGCCGGCAACGAGACCCTGAACATGAGCATGCTCGGCGTCTTGCAGGCCTTCAACATCACCAGCTGGATGAACGAGACGCTCTTCAACACCTACACCAACTCGACCTTCTCGCAGATGCTCGTCCAGATGGGCGGCAGCTTCGGATTGCCCCCTGAGATGGTCCAGCAGCTCTACATGTACTACGACGCCTTCTATGCAGGCTGGAACGGCACGTTCCTCAATTCGTCCCTGGCAGGCCTCACACCCTCCGAGAGGGGGTCGCTGGCGGTCAGCATTGTTGCGCCGCCGTTCATAGCGCAGGCATCCGCAATGGACCCGAATGCGGGCCTCATGCTCGATGCCGTGCACCGGGGCTTCAATCTCACCAATTACGCGGACCCTGTTTTGGTCTCAACGGTGGCCAACGATACGTTCGGCCAGACGATGCAGGCCATGGCCGGCTCCTTCGGCCTGCCCCCGGAGCAGCTCCAGGGGCTCTTCATGTACTACGACATGTTCTTTGGCGCCTTCAACGCCTCCTTCCAGAACACCTCGCTGGCCGGAATCGGCACCGCCGCCCGCACGAACGCGGCCATCGATGTGGCGGCTCCCCAGTTCATCGCAGGCAGCACCTCGGGCAACGCGACCCTCAATGCGATGATGAATGAAGTGTATGCGACCTTCAATCTCACCAACTGGAACGATACGGCCCTCATAACGTCGTTCACGAACACGACCTTCTACACGAGCATGCAGTCGATGGCCGGCTCATTCGGCCTGCCACCTGAGCAGCTCCAGGGACTCTGGGCCTATTACGACATGTTCTACGGCGCATTCGGTGCCTCCTTCCAGAACGCCTCGCTCGACGGGGTCCCGACAGCGAACAGGACCCGCTCGGCCGTCGATGCGGTCTTTCCCCAGTTCCTGGCGGACTTTGCCGGGAACAACTCCACGCTGCAGGGCCTCGTCAACAAGATTTATTTCACATACAACCTCACGACCTGGGACAATGAAACGTTCCATTCCCAGCTGACGTTCTCGAGCATGAAGGAGAACATCCGCCAGATGGGCGCCGAGATGGGACTCTCCGTGGAGATGCGCGATTCCCTGATGCAGTACTTCAACAGGTTCGAGACGGCCTGGTTCGTCACATTCGACAACTCGAGCCTTGGGGGGACCAGCACCCTCAACCGGACCAAGGCGGCGGTCGATATCGCCGCACCCCAGTACATCAACGCCACCGCCGGCACAAACGCAACGATGAAAGCGATGCTGGAGGGCGTCCTGGGCGCATTCAACCTCACCAACTGGGGCAACACGACCCTCATCTCCTCATTCACGAACATCACCCTCTACAGCAACCTGCACGCGATGACGGGCTCCATGGGCCTCCCGCCCGAGATGGCACAGGGCCTCATGGCGTACTACGACATGTTCTACTGGGAATGGCAGGCCTCCTATGGCAACGCAAACCTTTCCAACGCCACCAGCATGGCAAGGGCCGCTTATGCGGTGGACAGGGCCGCACCGGCGTTCGCCTCGAGCGGAAGGCCCGAGGCGGCCTACGCCTTCGCCGCCTACGCCTACTTCAACTTCACCACAGGTAACGATATTGCCAAATCCACCAGATATGTCGATAGGGCAGCGCTCATCGAGACCCAAAGGCAGATGAACGCCTACCTGGCCACCGGGAACTTCTCCGCCGGCTATATCGCTACCGTACGGGGCAACCTCGAGATGTTTTCGGGATTGTGGAACCGGACCTTCCTCCCCAACGACGCTATGTACCTGCCCTCGTCCGCGGTGCTCGAGACGCGGGTGACGAGGGCCTTCGAGAACGCCACGAAGAGCCTCTTCGCAGCGCTGGGAGGCGGCAGCGGGACGGGCGGCAGCGCCACCTCGTCCTTCAACATGACCAAGCTCGCGGACCCGAGGCAGGCCCGCAACCTCACGCTGGACATGCTCCTTGGCGGCCTCGGAGGGGCCATCAAGCTGGAGCGGGGCTTCATGGAGCAGATAATGGCCCTCGGGCCCGCACCCACAAAAGCCCAGACGGCGGCCTTCGCGGCCGGCGTCATCAACTCGACGGACGTGGACCATTATTCCCTCCAGCTGCCGTCGCAGATCACATCCAGCTTCATCAACGAGAAGCACACGACCATGATATTCATGCTGGGCTTCTCCTCAAAATCGAGCGGCAACAGCGGAATGATGAAAACGAATATAGCGCAGACCCGCTCCATCCTGGGCGTCGGCCGCAGCACCGCAGGCGTCAAGACCTACGTCACTGGCAACATCGCGATAGGTGGCGAGATGGAGGAGAGCGCGTTCAAGGATGTTGAGCGCATAGACCCGTTCACCGTCGGCATAGTGCTCGTCCTCGTCTGCCTGTTCTTCGCGTCATTGGTGGCGCCCTTCACGCCGTTCATAGGCATCGGCGTCGCCATTCTGGCCAGCCAGATGGTGCTCTGGGTGATAGGGACATTCGTCGCGAAGATTCACTACAGCGTGAACATCCTGCTCTTCACATTGCTGATGGGCACGGGCATGGACTACTGCATTTTCATCCTGGCCAGATACCGCGAGGAGCGGATGCTGGGCCACCCGAAGCACGAGGCCATACGCACATCGGTGACCTGGGCAGGGGAGAGCATCGCCACCTCGGGCGTTGCGGTCATGATAGGCTTCAGCGGCCTGGCGGTCTCGGACTTCGCGATGCTCAAGACAATGGGATACGTTCTCTCGCTTGCCATCGGCATAGGCATCCTAGCGGCCCTCACGTTCCTTCCGGCGGTACTGATGGTCATCGGGGACAGGGTCTTCTGGCCCTCGAAGATAAAGGTCACCGACATCAAGCCCGTTTCCAAGGTCAAGGGCAATGTCAAGGGGGACCGGAAGGCGAAGAAAAAGGAAGGCGTTTTCTACTTCACGAGCGCCGTGAAGTTCTCCATGAAGCACCCGGTGGCCGTCGTGGCCGTCTGCTTCCTGGCGTTCATCCCCTCGCTTTACCTGGTGTTCGTCATGCAGCCGAGCTTCGACTTCTTCGAGGGAATGCCCAAGACCGAGGCCGTCGAGGGCTTCAGCGTGCTCGGCGAAGGCTTCGGCAAGGGCGACCTGATGCCGTCGCAGGTGGTAATCCAGTTCGGCACGCCGGTCTACCTTGCCAACGGGAGCTTCGACACATCCGCCATGGACGCAGTGGACCTTTTATGCTACCGTCTCGAGAACATGACCATCAAGGACAGCGCTGGAAAGACCATAGACATTGTCCGCCTCGCGGAACCATCCACATATTATCTGGGAGAGCGCCTTGACCGAATAGACTGGCGCGTCCTGGGCGAGGGCTCCAGGAACTCCACGATAAACAGCTCCCTGGGGAAGAGCCTGCGCACCGTCCTTGTCAAGATAATCTTCAACAAGGAGCCGTTCCAGAAGGAGAGCCTGGACGCGGTCCCCGAGATGAGGGTCGTGATAAATGACTACAAGAAGACGGACCCTGAGCTTTCCGGTGCGAAGATACTCGTCGGAGGGACATCTGCGGGGATGTACGACGTTCGCAAGATAATAGACAGCAGCATGGAGATGATGAGATACGTCGTCGTGATAGGGATATTCATACTGCTGCTGGTAGTACTGGGCTCGGTCCTCATACCGGCGACCGCCATATTGTCCGTCATCGTCAGCATCGTATGGACACTTGCGGCCACCATGGTCATCTTCCAGTTCAACATGGGCATCCATGTTCTCTGGATGGTGCCCCTCATCCTGTTCATCATGCTCATGGGGCTCGGCATGGACTACAACATATTCCTCATCACGAGGGTGCGCGAGGAGGTCTCCAAGGGCAGGACGCACGAGGACGCCATCATCCACTCCGTCGAGAGGACCGGCGGCATCATCACCATCTGCGGCATGATAATGGCCGGAGCCTTCGGCTCCATGATGCTCTCGGGGCTGGGACTGCTGCAGCAGTTCGGGTTCGCGCTGTTCTTCTCCATAATGCTTGACGCATTCGTGGTGCGCATCTACCTGATGCCTGCCATACTCAAGCTATCCGGCAAGCACAGCTGGTGGGCGCCGGGCCGCCTCCAGAGGGTGCGCATCGGCGAGGACGGAAAGGGCATCGAGGCCGGGCGCGGTCCGAAGGACAAGGGCAAAAAGAAGAAGCGCGACGAAGAGGAGTAAATGGGAAGAGACCGGCCAGCCTGAACAGAATGCAGCGGCCTACTTGATGCCCAGCATCCACTTTGCCAGGTACTTGAAGGCCAGCTCCACGTTCTGGCCCGTCTTGGCCGATGTGTAGATGAACGGGGCGTTCAGCTGGGTCCCGACATACTTGAGCTGGTCCTCCGAGACCACGGCCTCGTCCATGAGGTCCGCCTTGTTGGCCAATATGACCGTGGGCACCTTCATGCGCAATTCCTTCTCGAGGATATTCGCCCAGAGGGGGACGCCGGTGAGCGTGGTGTCACGGGTGATGTCGCAGACTATGAACGCACCTTCCGTCTTGAACATGTGGGAGAAGATGTATGTGTCGTTGCGCTGTCCCTGAAGGTCCCATATCATGAGCGACGCATCGATGTCATGCTCCGGGAACGTGATGGATTTCTTCTTCACATTCACGCCAATGGTGTGGATGTACTGGTCATTGAAAGAGCTCTCCACGAAGCGCCGGATGAGCGAGGTCTTCCCCGAGCCCCCCTCTCCAATGAGGCTTACCTTCTTTACGAACTGTTTCATGTCCGGCGAACATCGGCATGGAGGAATATAACCGTTGCCCATGCTCCTCCAATGGAAAAGAACAAAACCCCCTCGGCGCATTCGGGAACCGATGGAGCTCGTCATCGAGGGCAACGTGTTCTTCGAAGGCAAGGTCCAGAAGCTCGCATTGGGAATAGAGGACGGGCTCATCGTCGAGATAAAAAAGACGATGAAGGGCGGGCGCGTGCTGGACTTCGGCGACAAGCTGGTGTTCCCGGGCGCCATCGACGCCCATGTGCATTTCAGGGACCCTGGACAAAACGAGAAGGAGGACTTCCTTTCGGGCACGACGGCAGCGGCCTGCGGCGGAGTGACCACCGTTATGGACATGCCAAACACCAGACCCCCGACGGTGTGGGCCACCGATGTGCATGATAAGCTCTCATTGGCGGGCAAGAAGGCATGCGTGGACGTCGGTTTGTTCGCCGGCCTGGCGGGAAAGGGAAGGCCCGAGAAGCTGGCCCCCCTCGTCCTCGGCTACAAGCTCTACATGGGCTCATCGACGGGGGACCTGCTCTTCGACGATTATTCCGGGCTCAAGGACCTCCTGGCGCCGCTTGCGGCCACGGGCCTTCCCGTGGCGGTGCACGCGGAGCACGAGGAAATGCTCCGGAGCATGAAGGTCGTTCCCCGCGATACCATCACGTACAACGATGCCCGGCCTCCCGAGTGCGAGGTCGAGGCGGTGCGCACGTTCCTTTCATCGGTCGGCGATTGCAGGGGACACATATGCCACATCAGCACCCGGGGTGCGCTCGAGGCCGTCGGAGCCGGCCAGAAGGATGCGCAGGAGGTGAAGAAGGCGACCTGCGAGGTCACCCCCCATCACCTCCTCCTCGACGCCAGGGAGAGTGCGGCCCTCGGCACGAAGGGCAAGGTCAACCCTCCATTGCGCAGGATGGCTGAGAGGGAGGCCCTCTGGAGCGCATTCCTCTCGGGCGGGATAGACATGCTGGCATCCGACCACGCACCCCACCTCGAGGAGGACAAGGACACCAGGTTCGAGGACGCTCCCGCAGGAGTACCCGGCGTGGAGACGATGGTGCCCCTGATGATGCTCCTCGTAAAGAGGTGCAGGCTGGAGCCTGCGAGGCTCGCAGAGGTCGCATGCCAGAGGCCGGCCGAGGTCTATTCCATCCATGCGGGAAGGATTGCCAAGGGAATGCCCGCCCACCTTGCCGTTTACGACCTCAGGAATGTGAAGGAGATACGGGGCAAGAATCTCAACTCGAAATGCGCCTGGACCCCCTTCCAGGGCCGGGAGGCCATATTCCCGAAGGCCGTTTTCCTGAGGGGCGTGCAGATAGTGGACGAGGGCGAGCCCATCGTGTCGCCGGGCTCGGGAAAGCTGCTGCCCTCCGTGAAAAAAGCACAATGAACTGGAAAGTGACTCTACTTCATCCGTGACGATTAGAGCACCGCACCAAAAGCATGATGAACAACCTTATCGTTATCAGGGCGGGGAATGACATGACCGTCCGCGATCTCGAGATTACATCAATCGAAGGCAGAAGGTTCACCCGCAGAAAGGAGGTGCTCGGCCAGGTGAAGATAGACACCAACAGCACCGTCACGTTGGTGAACGAGCTCAACCCCAAAGAGGCGGACGTCGATTTCAGGCTCGCAATATCCTACGGCAGCCTGGGGATGCTCAAGCTCGAGGGAAGGCTCATCTACGAAGGCGATGCCGACGCGCTGGCCAAGGAATGGCACTCCAAGCACAGCATGCCCACGGAGATGGCAAACGAGATTCACACCTCCATCCTGCACACCTGCATTCCCGAGACGGTGATACTGGCAAGGGATCTGGGATTGCCCCCGCCCATCCCGCTGCCCAAAGTCAACATCCAGGAGCCCAGGAAGGCCTCGGTGCCCTCGAACATGGAAGTCGCATAGGCGCGGTCCGTCCGGCCCTTTTGCCTGTTTCCATCCGCCCTCTTTGAGCCAGGCCCACTTCCATTGGATACCTTGTCTGGTCAAACTCCAATCGATAATGAGCCGGGCCACCTCGAACCGATATCGAACAGGGCACCGTCCATCCGACGTTCGGTAGGGCACAGGCCTATTCTTCTTCGGCGGCAACGCCCTTTCTTCCGGCCCGGGGTCCCCCTGCAGGGAACTCCCTCCAGCGCCTCAGGGCCATGATGCTCATCCAGACGAAGAATGGCAATGAGGATAGCACTTCGGGCAAGGCAAGCCCCTCGCCCCTCGGCAGTAACCAGCTCACTGCCCCCAGCGACGCTATCACGACGCCGAAGAACCCCCGGACCCGCACCGCCGGGTCACGGAGCATCGATATTCCCAGCAGCATGGTGCCCCCGACAAGCAGGATGAAGAAACAGACGGCCAGATAGAAATGGAGCCTTCCGAAGGATTCCGTGAAGATGCCCACGAGCAGCATGAACAGCATGGAGAGCGGCTGCAGGGCCGCCCCCGTTCTTGCGGCCATGTCCATGCGCTTCCACCCGGAGACCCACAGCGAGCCGTAGAACACCATCGACAGAATGCCGCCGAGAACGAGCCCGCCGTTGAACAACGGGGCCGTGCCTCCCATTCCCAGGTCGCTCAGCGAGTCGTCCCAGAAGCTGAAATCCCTGTAGAGCACGAACGCCAGCAGCACCATCGTCAGCAGCAGCAGCTGTCCGGCGATGAACAGCAGCGGCGCCCATCTCGAGTCTATCGGTCTTCCTGGCATGTCCTCAGGGGCTCCGTGATATCAGAGATCGATATGGACCTTTCGGTATTTCCGGTCCCTTCGTTCCCGCCTGAGCTTGTCCACCAGCTGGGAGACCAGCCTCCTGAGCTCGTTGGGGACCAGGAACTCCTCCGCATGCGGGCATTCGTGGTCCAGTATCGCGTCGCCGGAATCCGTCTCGAAGACTATGGGATAGAGCGTGCATCCTTCCGGTCTGTAATGATACACGGAGCAGAGCTTGTCCTCCAGGAAGAAGCAGCGGCCCTCCGATGTGTTCTTGAGCTGGAGCCACCCGTCCACGTTCTCGGAGAAGAACGTCGGGTCGAAGCCAAGCCCGGCCAGCCTCTTGACGTCGTCGTTGGTGAGCGGCATCTCCGTGTGGAGGCAGCAATGGACGCACCCCAGGCGCCGGCACGGCTGCTCGCCTTGTGTCGGGTTCGCACGGCCCTTCTGCACTCCGGCGCTTGCGCCCCGCTTCTTCGTCTGGCTCGCCTCCCTGGGCTCTTCCTTCAGTGCGGACCCGTCGCCGGCGTGCGTTCCGTCCGCCTGCGCCTCGTGCCCTTCCCGCCCCGTGTCACCCTCGCCCTTTGCCTGGCTGACCTCGTGCGGCCTCGGTGTGAGGGTGATGCCTTTCTGGCCCTGGAAGCGGCCCGTCCGCTCGGGATAGCTGCGCACCGCGGCGGATTCCAGCCTCTCGAGGACCAGCTGGCAGAACCTCTCCCCTGTTGGAATCTCTATTGTGACATTCGAGGAGTTGAATGCGTTTATCGTGAGCGTTCCCTCGAAACCGGCGTCGACCTTGCCGAAGGTGGCGAGGACCCCCTGCCTTGCATAGCCGGAGCGCAGCCAGAGCTGGCCCGAGACGCGACGGCCCAGCTTGACGGTCTCCCTCGTGCTCACCACGAACCATGTCAGCGGCGGTATCGGGACAGCGCCCCGGTCCGCCTCCACCTTGAACTTCGGGATGAGTATGCTCTCCGCCACAAGGTCGTATCCGTTGGGCGTGAGGTTCTTCTCGTCGAACGGCTCGATGCCCACCTCGCCCCGCTCCAGCGCCTCCAGCAGGTCTGCGTCCGAGAGAACCATCGCAACTCCCCGTTGCCACAACGGCGCCTGCGGATAAACTCTTTTCGTCTTGTGGCAACGGTCATTTATCCGTGGCTTCCCGCAACGTTCGATTTCTCTCCCCAACTCCAACCTTACAGGCTTTCCTCTCTGAACCCCTGTGCGGCGAAGAATCCTGTTCTAGCCACTCTTTGCGTGTGAAGAGGCGCCCCTTCGGACGACGAAATCGCTCGCCCCCCATGTGCTCATAATAATCCGCTTGTTGCGTTTTCGGGCCTGGTAAAGGTTTTATCGCCGGATGGCCCTTCAAGGGCGGGGTCGGCGATGGCAGGCAAGGATGGCAAGTCCAAGGGCAAGACGGAGGGCGCGAAGGGCAGGAAGCAGGAGAAGGAGCCCGAGGCGGACGAGGCACGGGTGAAGCTTCCGGCCGGAAGCATCCAGCTGAGGTCCAAGCGGGACCGCGAATGGCTGTCCGCACCGCCAGCGGCGCCATCCGGAGGCGCGGGCGGGAAAGCGGGCGCCGCCGGGCGACTTCCGACAATAGGGGACCTGGAAGCGCTGCGCAAGCGCGACCGCGCGATGATGGGAAAGCGAATGGTCGACGGCGAGGGCCTCGAGCTCGGTTTCGTGGACGCGATCCACGGCGAGAACATCACCGTGGGAGAGGGCCCTTTCGGCGACTGGCTCAAGATAAACCGGAGCTACGTCGGCGATATCGGCGACGAGGTGCATCTTCTCGAGCCTTTGCAGGACCTCCTCGAGGACCTGGAGGTCGTGGATTCCAAGGGCCGGAGCGTGGGCCGGGTCCGCGAGGTCGTGGCCACGGGCGATGTCGTGGATGGTCTCGTTGTCGAGACGGAGGCCGACGAGCTCTACGTGCTTCTCGAGGACATATGCTGCATCGGCGGCAACCTCTCGCTGGACATACCGTACGAGAAGCTCCTCAAGCAGGAAGCCAATCGGAAGAAGGGCCGGTGAAAAATAATGCGCAAGCCCGTCTTGATGTCAGGTCCCCTTGCCGGTGAGGACGCATGCTGACGCTCATCCTCGCCGATTCCGAGCTGGAGCTGGTGCCGCCCGAGCTCTGCGGTCATCCGGCGATAACCACCACAGCACGCAAGCGGGGCCGAAGTCCATCGGCGATTCTCCTGGACAGCACCCTGCATTATCCGGCGCTTAAGAACTTCCCTGACGGTTTCAGGAGAGGCAGGCCCGACCTGGTCCATTTCTTCCTTCTGACGGCCCTGGATTCCATACTGAACCTCGAAGGCGGGCTGAAGGTGCTCGTCCACACCCGGAACGGCCAGGTGCTCCGCTTCTCGCAAGACATCAGGCTCCCCAAGAACCTGAACCGATTCGTAGCGCTGGCGGAGCAGCTTTTCGCCGAGGGCCGAGTGCCCGTCAAGGGAGAGCCACTGATTACGCTGGGCAGGGCCACCGTCAAGGACCTCATCGTGGAATCGAAGGCCGAAAAGGTCATTGCCTTCTCTCCCGAAGGCACTCCGACCGAGCTGAGGAACCACTTCGCTCGGCAGAATGAAAAAAACACCGCATGCATCATAGGCGGGTTCCCCGACGGCGATTTCACCAGCCCCGTTTACGAGCTGGCGCACGAGAAGCTCTCGATATCGCCCCATCTTCTGAAGGTGTGGACAGTTGCCTCGGAGGTGCTGGTCAACTACCCGCGGCCCGCCAGCAAAGCGTCGGGCCCTATTGCACGGAAAGCTTCGGGAGGCGCTTCGAACCCAACTTCCATAGTATAAATACTCCAGACGCATAAAATTGGATCTGCTCACCGTCAATGAGCGTTTTTGCGTGCCACCCAACATCCATGCCGTAGTCTACATATGGTAATCTTTATTAATGTGCACCCCAATTTGGGTAGCACATGACTTACACGGTCACCAAGACGGTACGGGGGAAGAAATACCTCTACGAATACGAGAGCGTCCGAGAGGGAGGGAAGGTCCGGCACAAGCTCATCCGTTATCTCGGCTCGCCGACCCGTCTCGCCGACAACAAGGGAAAATGCGATATCGAGCAGATCGAGGTCACCCGCGCCCTCGACTATGGCCCCGTCGTCGCAC
>Ga0315283_10003578_pt1 | contig 13308 bp, 13 predicted proteins | sample YL17G09_0_MG_FD_204541 | JGI IMG/M metagenome (GOLD analysis project Ga0315283, IMG submission 204541) | Sediment microbial communities from Yellowstone Lake, YNP, Wyoming, USA - YL17G09_0 | ecosystem: Environmental > Aquatic > Freshwater > Lake > Sediment | place: USA: Wyoming | collected...
CAACGCCCAAGTCCATTCCGTTTGCAGTTGTGTATAGGTTCGCGGCAATTATGATTCCTATGAGAACCACAATTACGAGTGCAAGCATACCTATTACGTCGCCTATTCTCATACTCGATACCTAACCCCAACTGTTTTATGTGTTAGGTTATATTCCTTTACAGGGAAGATTGTTCTTGAACGAAGAAAAAAATGGCTTATGGCGTCGCAAAATCAGGAACGAACGCGGATACCCCATTATGTCATTGCCCCGTGAACTCAAATCTTTTATGAGTCGTGAAGTAGTGCTTGAACGTATTGGGATAAACCCGTTTCAGTATAGCCTAAGTCTCGTAACTCATTCAGCGGATAAGACGAATGAAAATAATGCTCAATCCCAACGCAAGAAACACCCAGCAGATATTCAGGGCAATCGCGGGCAATAGTAATGTTAAAACGCCGCCAGCGCCGCCGAATAGTACCCAAATGAACAGGACGGGTTCAAACTTGTCGAAGCGTAACCACACGGTGCCACTCAAGAATAAGATTAGAATTGCGTAGAATAGGTCGCCAAGATAGAACGTCCATGGCGCCGTCAAGAATCCGATGAAGTTTTGTGAACCAAGATTATAGGTCATAACGTCAAATGCTGTTGCCGCCGCCACGGTTAAGGACACCATTGAAGGCACCGATGGGCTTCCCCACATGAAAGTGTTGTTCGTGCTAGATGTTTCACGTTTTGTGTAGTAACTGAAAGTCCATTCTGAAGCGGGCAATCGAACAAACCACTTAGTTTTAGTCACAAACGTTGCCCTAAGCGCCCAATCGATTAAGCCGACGCGCCCATAAACCTTGACGACAAGACAGTCAACAAGACCGTTATACCCCGCCATCGTAAAGTTCGCCGATTGGATGCCTTCCCCGTCAGATGTGCGCGTAACTATCGCGTCGGGTGAACCGCCCGTTAATTCATACGTGGTGTTCAGTCTTCCCCGAGTCCACACACGCACGCCATATTGACAGACTAACCCTGAAACAGGATTAAACATGTAGCTCGTTGTGTTTGTTTGCCCCATGTTTTCCCATAGCCGATACCCGAACATATTATACGAAGTTTGCGTGTCAGACCTGAAGTATAGGTTCACCCTCATTGAAGACGTGTTGCCCGTTGGTGGAACATAAGGTGGTGTGATGGTGACGCCATAATTCAACACGACAACCGCGTCGGCTTCAAAATCACCAGTCATTGTTGAAGTTGTTGAAGTGATGAAGCCGTCAACAGTCCATGATTGAAACGTGTAATCATACAGTCCCGTGCTTCGAGTCAGTTCTAACGCTACAAAAGTGTGGGTCACGTTGGCAATACTTAGGCTTATGGGCGTCGTGTATGTTGAAGGTTGCCCTAAAATACAGAAAGTGAAGCCTATCGCATAATTGTCGGTGAAGGATACCGTGTGGTTTTCAGTAATTAAATAGGTCATAGTCAAGTTGGTCGCCGTCTGAAACGTGTCTGTGTAGAATGAAGATGTAGTCACAGCAACACCGTTAACGTCCCAAGAAGCGAACGTGTATGTGTCCATTCCAACAATACGGCTAAGTTCCTTAGCGACATAAGTATAACTTCTATTCATCAGCATCGCAGAATAAGGCGTCGTCTGATAGGCGCCGTCCACCGTAAATACGAAGTTCAATTCAGGAACGCTAGTGACGGTCACGTTAACGTCAAGGTAATACGTCGCTGTCAAGTTTAAGTCGTCGTCCATATGCCATTCGTTAGACATGTCAAAATCTGTTGCGATACCGTCAATCAACCAATACTTAAAGTCAACGCCGCCGCTTGAAACGTTCAGGGCGGTCACGTTGTACACGACATGTTTAATGACAGACCATGTTATAGGCGGTGCGACCACGCTTCCATTCACGTCAAATACGACATTGCATGAAGCGGGGCTTATGCCTAAGATTAAGTCAACCATGGTGTCGTTAACCGTGAAGGTTTGTATCGGAATCGACATGACGCTTGCGGGTGAAGTGCTAACGCCGTAAATAGTCCATGAAATAGATGTTCCCGAATCAACGTTTAAGTTTTCAGTCACGTTTGACCATGACATATTAGACGACGCGAAGTTCACGTATGAATTGTTGACCCATCCGCCGCCCGTGTTCCAACTGAAAATGTAGTTGCTTAAAGCGCCCGCTGTCACGTACCATTGCGTTGAAAACAAGCAATCCGCGTCTGAAACGTTTGTGGAATATGAGATTGACCCGACAACATACTGTATCGTTACCGATTCGGCGGTGCCCCATGCATCATTGGCGGGTTCAGGATTTACATATTGGCGAATCTTGAAACCGTATATACTAACTATATCAGAAGCACATGAATGCGGGGTGTTCGCGATTGCCGTCACATGAACCCTATCAAATCCCCCGTTTAACGTTTCGTTGGATACTAGGGCACCGCCCTCGTATCCTTCAAGATACCCGTTGGATGTTGCTACCAACGCATATGTAACACACACTTGTGGGTTAGCCACGGGAACCTCCTGAGTGTACAGATAATAAGAAACTGAACCGTTTGTGATGATTCGTTTTTCATAACAAAAATGAACGGGATGTTGTCCCCCGTACCATTCTGTAAGTGCCGCCCCCCCTGTTCCACCCGCCCCCGTGTTGAAACTTCCCGCCGCCGCATCCGTAACTTGTATAGCGACCCCCTGATAAAAGCTGTAGCTCGAGGGGTCATTGTACATGCTAACGCCCACCGTGTTCACGAAACCTTCCAGACGCCAATTTTGAGGGAAAACAATGCCTGTTCTACTATGAAGACCATAAGTTGAAATTCCCGCGAAGTATGTGAACCGCATACGTTGGCTGGCATTTTCGATTGTATAATCTACAGTTGCGGGCGCGTCTGAACTTGTCCACCTAGCAGTATTCAACACGCTTGAAGACCAGTCTTCCGCAAAAATGAATGTGTCCTCGATACTACTTGTTGTTGCGACGCCCGCATTTCCATAATAAACGTAGAATGTTTGGGTGCTTGAAAGGTCATCCGTCAGTTTTACCCAAAATACAGCGCTACCGCTTACTGTGTAACTTATTCGACAATACTTCAATTCAGACGTTTTGTCATTATCCGTGAATCTTACGTCGTCAAAATCGGTTTGTGCTTTATTTGCAAAATACACATCGTCGTCGCCGTCGGTTCCTGAACCATAATGAACCGTCACCATAATCTGATATTCCGTGGAAGCGTTAACGGCGCCTAAAACAATGTGGCTTTTGCGGTAGCCCCACCCGCCGAGCCAAGGAACTTCCGCTTGAACAAGATTCACGTTGAAGAATAGGAATGTCGAAGCAAACAACATTGCGATGATTAGCATCGATAACGGTTTGTGAAGATTCATTAGGTGTCCGCCCCCGTTTGCCGTTGACTAACAAAACTGAACAGGAACCAAAACCACGGAAGCGCCATAAGTCCCGACACTATTGCAACCACGGTGGAAGTTGTCAGAACAGACGCGCCCGACGTTGAAAGAATTTGACCGATAAAGTTGGGCAAGCCCCACACGGCATTTTTGACGATGGGCACAAACATTGTTAACGCGGCAAGAAGCAAACCGACACCGCCGCCCGCAACAATATTCCCCGTGTATAGTCCCCATATTGCGCCAAGCCCGAAACCGCTTCCCGCCATAATGAGGCTGTTTATACTGAAGTCCACGCTGATTAGTCCGTTGGCAAGGTTCGTCGCTGAATCTTGCGGCGCCAACGTGTTCGGAAGAATAGACCATGCTTGCATCGCAAACAAACTTAGGTTGAAACTTAGGATGAAAGCTAAAATTGTGAATGGTGTGGTCTTCATGTTTGGGGTTCCCTCACTTTTCCGACACTCAGAACCATCATAAACATTATTACACCCGATATTATTTGCCACTCGAGAGTCAACGGAAGCCATCCTATCCACGCCATCAGTAGTGCGGTCATCCATGCGCTTATCAACCCCATGATGACTGTGAAGTAGCTGAAGGTGACAAGCATTAACAGGATAATCGCGATTGCTGGGATATAACTCACGGGGAAAGGCAAGTCGCCAATCCAATCAAGCCCCGTCCACGGATTATCCGTTGTGGGCGAAGACCCTGTCAACGTGAACGTCCAACTATTTGACCCTAACGTGCGGTTTCCCACAACGTACACAAGATAGTCGATTCCGTTTAAGGCGTCGTAGAAGTTCAGGTTTAAGGATTGAGTCACGAAGGACGTGTTATACACGGGTGTCGTACTTCCGAACTCATAGATGAACACGTATGCGTCCAACGTCAAGTTTTGCGGGTCATCATACAGGACGCTTATCCATGTTTCATTGTGCCGTGTTGCCGTCACAGTCATGTTCATGGTTCCAGACACATGAAACGGAAAGTCAGATTCGTCAATCGTGATGGGTGTCGAAGTTGTTTGTCCCGCAATGAATGGTTTAAGATACACGACGCCTTCATCGCAGACTATTCTCATTTTATATGTGACGCCCCACGACATGATAAAGGGGATTTGTCCCAAAATTTCTGTTGTGCGGCGTTCCACTACCCAATCGGTGCCGTTCACATTTACCAACGTTTCAAGGTATCCGTTATGGATGCCAACACCGTCGTATAATTCAAAATAGTATGTGCGGTAATCATCATTTGGAAGAAATGCCATGATTTCTTCATAGTCGTCCCGCACGTAGATGACTCTTGACTCGTTGTAGCCCACGTCAATTTCAAACAGGATGGGGCGTGTTTCCGAAGTGAATAATTCTTGACCGTCAACTTCGAGGGTGATTGGCGATTCCGTGTCCCTAGTTAACGTTACGTTGACGCCCGTGCCGCTTAACCAAATTCCGTCTTCAGAATAGGCGCCGTCCACAAGGTATTCGTATCCATTACATGTGTACCCTATCGTTAACAGGGGCGTGAAAGCGACGCCATGTTCACTAGACCAAAACATGACTAATTCCGTGTCGTTCGGTGCCGTTGGCATGATGTCCCTGTCACTTCTTAAAACGAATTGCGTCACCCCAGACGTCTTAATTAAACCCCTTCCATAAGCGTTCAAGGTGATATTATTGTACCCCGCCGTCATCGTGGACGTGTCCATGCTTCCGCCGTCACCCTCATAATGTTCAAAATAGTAATCGTATGTTGTCAACGGATAAGCGGGGTAACTTGAATAAACGCCGCCCTGAACCGTCAAGTTGAACTCTTGACTTGTCGCGTTAGCATATTTGTATAGGCTAAGAGTCGCGTTTGTTATGACCGCGTCGTCGGGAAGCCCGCTAGTGTCGAAAGGAATGAATCCTCTGTACACCGTGTAAATGTTTGAAATATTCAGTTGTCCCCCGAACCATAAGACCCCGTTCGTATTGACGGTGCCCATAGGGTCACACCAAGTAAGCACGTAGTTAGCGCCACTTTTGCTGATGAACCCGTCGCCGCTTGTCGCATAGTATGCCCTGATAACGCTGATGGGTACCGTAGCCTTAACGGGTGCAATAACGAACCCGAGTTCCACTAGGAAAAGTCCTATCATAAGCAACGTGCCGATACTTAGTATTTTGTGGTTCAACCTTGTTCCCACGATTGCGTGTTTTTACGTGTACTCTGAAGGAACCCCCAAATCATCCAGCCTACTAGACTGATTATAGGGTGGAAGTACACACAATTCTTAATGAAGCTGGTGACGCTATCCCATGGCGGTGGAAAATTGAAGCTGTTTTCGATTGCTTGAATCACCGCAAGCGCGACGGTGCCCAACGTGTACCATCCAATCGCATAGATTGCCATTCCCGCAAACACAAGTATCCAGACGTACACTATCTTCACGGGAAACATTACTCGAGGTCTTTCAGTTTTAGGCTTACCAAATTTTATTTTTTCCGAAAGCATATTTCATCACCTGACTTTCTGAAGGCACAAGATTCACATAGAGTATGTGTCCAGCGCCCCTTTTCCTTCTTATCCCACGCTGTTTCTGAGAGGTCTTCTGTTGTTCCCTTTCTTTTATACGTCGCGTCTGCTTCACACGTTGCCCTGTTCCCTGTTCCAAACCCACTAATTGCCCGACGCTGACGCCCTGAAGAACGCCCGTGCCCTGAAGGGTTCCAACGCCCTGAAGCACCCCAACGCCTTGAAGCACCCCGACGCCCTGAAGCGTAGTTACGCCTATGCTGAGAGTCTGGGTTTGAAGTGTCCGTATATTCACCTTCTGAAGCGACCCTGATGATTGTTGAAGCAAAATAGAAGACGTCGCCCCCGTTTTTGTTGCGGGTTTAAGACGGGTCGGCGCCATCAAAAGAACCGACCCATATCTTGTCGCCGTTTGAACCGTGGAAACCCCTGAAGTTTTAGGCGTTAACCCTGACGTGATTATGTCGGTTAACGTGCGCGTTTTAATTGCCGTCGCCGTCTTAACCGCGACGTATCTTCCAACTTGGGATGGACGCCGCGTTTGTTCCATGATAACTTCGCTGAGTGGACGAAATTCAGAACCCACCTTCGCAACATCCATGCGGAATTGACCAAGAATAGTGTCGGGGTCAAACACGCCGACATCCTTCGTGGAAGACTGAAACGCTTTCAACGCCGAATCAAACTTGAGTTGTCCCTCATAAATTCCGACACGTTTCATCCATTTTGCCGCCGCTTTCCCGTCGGAAAGAATAGGCGACACGTTTGACTGTTGCGGCGATGGAAAACCAAATTCATCAGGGTTCAACCCATATGACACTTCACTTCCTGAAACGCCCGAAGACATGAAGCCTTTACTTTTGCTTAACGTCCAACGTGTAGCTTTCACGCCGCCTTTAACGGCAAGTCCAAGAACCTTGGACATGCCATAAGCAAATAAGATGTCGCTTGCTAGACTTCCCAACGCCCAAAAGACGCCCTTATCCATTAACGGTTGCGCTTGTTCAGGACGCCAAGCAACTTCAAAAGGCATGATGGGCACAGCACCGCCACCCGAAGGCGTCCCCACCATGACGCTACTTAACACGGTTCCCACCGTTGTTGGTGTCCTTCGCACGGGAAGAATAATTTGTTCCAACGTGCTGACGGCGCCGCCCGCAAATTGTCGTCCCGCCATCTTAACGGTGGGCGATAACAAACCTTGAGCAACCTTCGGCGTTTTTGTTGTCGCGCCAAAAAGATAATCTGACAAGTTCCACCCCGACCATTCGCTAAGACGTTCGCCTAACCCTTTCGGACTATAATTTGTCTTCCACGCGGTCATATATGATTCGGATGCTGACGCCTTTCCTTCAGCAACACTCAAATTGAATTGTTGTCGCGCCCCCTGTTCCTGAACCGTCCATTCAGATTCAAACGTGGATTTGACATCGCCCAAAAGTGCGGATTGAAGGTTACTTTCAAACTTGGCGGAAGCCCCCTGTTTCTGTGCGGCTAACCCCGTGTCAAACATGCCCCGCTGTTCCATTTGCCATTGTTCAGCCGACGCCGAAGCTTTCCCAAACACTTCGCTTCGCGCCATCGTCAATTCACTTTCAAATTGTCCCCGAATATCCCCCATGAAAGCCCGCATGATTTGCGGCGACGCTTGAACCCTATATCTTAAACTAAATTCTCGGGAATACGCGCGTTCAGCTTCCGCCGCCCTTGCTTCAAACTGTGTCCTAGACGCGGCTTCCCAATCCTTCATGGTTTTGTTAAGGAACTTGGCGCGTTCCCCCTTCAATTCAGATTCAAAACTTGTTCTAGCCGACGCTTCAGAAGATGCCCATTGATTTTCAAACTCGGTTCGGCTTGTCTGTTGCGTACTGTTCACGTATTCAGTCCACGCCGTCGCCTTCTGAGCTTTCAAGTCCGCCTCAAATTGTTCACGCGCTTGCGTTTCTTGTTTGTCAAGTTCCCTATTAACGTCCGCCTTTACCGCTTTCGCTTCCGCGTCCCGTTCATCAGCCAACGTTTTAAGCTGACGATTAGCCGCCAACGGAATACCCGCGCTAATCAAGGGAAACGGCACGAATCACCCGCCCCCTATCACCCTAAAATGGTGGTTAATATGCTTTTGAATTTGGTTTTAGGTTGATGTTTTCGGGAACCAAAAACGACGTCGCCTTGTGAGTCTTTACTCGCATGGCTCATATATGTTTCCAACGCATATCGGCGTGTCCATTTGCCAACACGGTGTCCCACCGTATGCTTTTCGCCCGCGGGGGTTCCCCACAACCATTTTGTTGTTTCCCACGCTTCAACTTCATTTTCAAGCGTGTCTTCCCCGTGCGCGCCGATTGCCGCGCCCGCAATTCTTGGTCTGTATTTGCCGTAGAAATCAACATGGTGTCCAAGTTCATGTGCAACGACGGCGCGGTTCATAATGTTACTTTCGGGCGTGTTTTTTATGCCAACTCGAAGCCACGGTTTAACCGCGGTTCCATAATAGCCCGCGCAATATGCGCCTTTCATAGCTGACAAATCTTTCTCCCAATGGAACGTTACGGGGGGAACGTGAAATTTTGTTGACACACGTTCAGCCATCACCCGCGCTTCATCCATAAACTTTTGTTGCGCTGGCGTATAAGATTCTACCCGTTCATGGGTGCCCATACTCGTTTCAATGCGGCTAGGAATGAATGTCGGGCGCCTATGCTGACGGTTTGAATGGTTGCCTTTTGGGTTGTCAATCGGTGGAAAGTCTGTGCGGTTCGGTTCATGTTTCCATGCTCGGGGCGTACGTGTCCAACCAGCATGTAATGCACAGTCGATTCGGTACGCTTGCCACGGGTGCGATGGAACAGGATGTAGATTGCTTCGTGCCTTCCACCACATGTTGAACCTATCAATTTCTGTTTGTTCAGTCGTAGAGGGCAAACGTATTGCACCTTTAATTGTGTGTGGCTTCATCCAAGTTCACCTTTTCTTTTTATGCATGAACACATACCTGTCATGTTGACTTGTTGCGTCCCTGTATTCTGTCAGGTCAATGGTTCGCGGCAACGTTTTACTGAAATGACGCAACGCTTCCATTGGGAAGCTTCCGCTTGCCGTTCCCTTCGCCACTACCCGATTTGTTTTTGTGTCCAACAGGTCAATATCGAACAGGTGTTTTCTTGGCATGTTCATTTTCCCCTATACCATCGCATATACTTCCGCATGTATTCGCGGCGTCCCCTTTCCGTGGCTATGTGATACTGGACACGGAAGCTATGTTTCTGAATGAGTGTTCCCCTTCTTGGGCGTGCCCCAAATGTCGAATCCGCTTAGGCTACTGTTCAAGTCAGATAAAGCGCCCAAGAATCCGCCACCGCCCTGTTTAGCACGGATTTTTCCACGACACGCCGCTTCAATTTTGGCTTGTTCACGGTACGCTTTCTGTTCAATGCGGCGAAGTTCCATCTTGTCCTTGACGCGACCCTTAATATTGTCGCCTAAGCCCGCAAGTTTCTTGCGTTCCCAATCGCCCAACTGTGCAAGTTTCCGTTTCAACCCCAAGTTTGGCATGGTCATTTCGTCCTTCTGACGCCGACGACGTTGCTGAAGTCCGCAAGCGCGGGTGTGCCATGTCGTCCGCCCATGTTCAAGACCCAAGCGTCAACCTTCGGGTTGAACATGACCGCCCGCCCCGTCGATTTCACGCCTTTCAAGTCAACGATTGTGACCTTGTCAAAATGCTTGATTTGTTCAAACAATGTTTTCGCCATAGTCAACACCTTGATACAGTCTAGTTTAACAAGTGGTTATATGAAGTTTTACAGGGAAAAGAAAAAGGAAGGGTTAAGTGTCGGGTTTTCTGAACGCGCCCAAGACGAACGCCAATAAGCCAACTGAAGCGCCAATGATTATGCCCACGGAAGCCAATGTTAAACCCATCCACGCATTGCCGAACAAGTTACTGATTGCGTTAGTATATTCGGGGGACGTCCCAAGTTCTGTGTGGCTAAGATGCACCCTAAGCACGGGTCGCAGAGGCGACACCCCCGAGTTTGAACCGCAAAAACTGTATGCTTCCCACCCAACAGGGGCGCTACCCGCTATTTCGTCGCTTGTCCTCAACATCAGACAGATGTATGTGTACGTTTGTTTCACTGTCATATCGTCAAAACATGCTTCCAGAAAAGATAGTCCTTGCAACGAAAACGGTATCGTTAAGCTTGCTTCATCTAAGCCCGAAGCGTTTGCTTGTCCAAAATTGGTGGAACCATAATATGTTTTGTTGTAGTCCGTGGGGTCAACAGGTGCGGGGCTTGGGTAAAAGTTGGGCGTAACAATGTCGCCTTGCACAACGATATATCCAACAGCATCGTCGTCCGCAACAACAAATTCCAAAATCAATTCCGCGCCTATAACGTCATAGTCTGAAATGTTGTCGTAAGTCCAATCTGCGTATGATGTTGGGTCGAAAAACATACCCGCGCGATAAATAGAGTAGTTTCCACCGTCAAGACTTCCATCATCAGAACCGACAATTAACTGTGCCGAAGGGTCGTCCACCGCTACACTTTTAGTAGCAACCCAAATGGTCGTGAAGTTGGGGGAACCTGAGGTAGTTACGTTACTGTATTGAATGTCACTGTCAAGCACAAGAGTAGCCCACACGGTAGTGGTGACGGGAACGTTGCCGCCGCCCAAGTTAGCTGAACTCGCTTGAAGACTTCCGACGATTAGTAATGCAACAACAAGAGCTACAATGAGAACTAACACACCGATTATGTCTTGAATCTTCATTTATCTCAACCTTATTGAGTGGTCAACCGTAACCCTTAAAAGGTTTTACGGGGAAGAATAAAACATGGCAACGGTTGAACGCGCCAAAACGGTGATGCCGAACTATCTTGCATTTTATTGGAATGGAATAGGCTTCGTGCGTAGTGAACAAACAAAAGGTGAATATGCCCGCGCCGCCGCCTTGCTTGCCACGTTCATTGCTTATTTGCCGCCCGACGTGAAAACGCTTTATCGTCCCGCCGCCGACTTGGTGTTGCGAATACTTGGGGAAATCCATGCGGGAACCATTTTCGGACAAACGCCCGACCTGTACCTGTTACAACAACGAAAACACCGTATCCTTGAAACCTTCGGGAATCAAGCGCTAAGTTTTCTTGTGGACAACATCACGACTACAATGTATGAAAAAGGCTACATGGAACGACTCGATGAAACAAACGAAGGGTACGGTTCCACGTCAAGATTCACTCGGGAACGCGGTTGATTAAAAACCCCACACATATTTTCTTATGAAATGTAGCCCCACGCATAGGGGAAGTACCAACGAAAAGATGATGGGTGAAATATCAAGTAAGAAAAAGACGTGTAGAAGAATCAGGGTGAAGACTACTAGGATGGCGTCGTATAGGTCGCAATAATATTTTAGGCGCCTAATCTTTTCGTCTTCAGTTTCGGTCAATCCGTCACCCTTGTTGCCACGATAAAAACGTGGCGGGTCTCCTGTTTTGTTTTGCGTTGCTTCGCAATTTCTTCCAAGTCCGACGCGGTCAAGAACAACAATCCCAACAGGAAAACGGGCGCCATGAACGGCATCAACAACACTCGACGGTTCACGGTAGCGCGACCCCCTGAAGCACGGCTTCCACCGTTTTCAGTTCGCCGTGAACAATGCGTTGTTTCAGCCATTCCACGCTTTTATCGACGACGTCCTGAACGTTCTCCATTAGAATCGCGGCGCCCGCAATGGTGCTTAACGATTGACGCGCCGCCGCGGTGCCCCTTACAACTCTTAGGGTGCCATGATTCGCAACATACGACGCCGCCATGCTAACGCCGTACATGGTCTTGTCTTCCAACAGGAAACGGTCATGTACCTGATTCACGGTAGCGGCGCCTAAGCTGAAGCTAAGTCCCAACGCCGAAAGAACTATGCGGGCTTCCCTCTCGGAGATGCTGACGGTTTTACTATGCATCAATGCCTGTTCAATCTGTGTTCCCCGTGCTTTCGCAAGTTTAAAGGCTTCCCTCATTCGCGGTTCAATTTCGGACTTCGTTTGAATCCGCAACACCCTTTCAAACACTGTCCTATGCAATCCCGTGAACCGTGCCGCTTCACTAATACGTAGCCATGAAATCGGGTTAAAACAGGAAAGCACCCGCATCATTGAAGCGATGTGGATGGCGTTACGTGTTATGATGTTTCCACTATACACTTGAAGCCCCAAACGGAAGTTCCCAATTTCATGTGTTGTGAACGACATGCCCCACACGTCAGGATAGGAACCGACTGTGACCGCGCCGAACATTTCTATGACAAGTTTGTTCGCAATCGCATATATTTCGCTGGGTAATGTCAACAGGTGTCGCGGTGTAGCTACGGCTTTCACGTTTAAGGATTCGTCCAAGATGTACTGAAGGGTTCGTTCAGTTGAAGAACCCGCGTCGGCAAGTACACGGGTGAACACGACGTCTAACCCGTCCCGCATAATTTCCCCGTCCGCTTGGCGTTCCTTCAGTTTGAAACGGATATATGCCCATTTTGCGCGGGCGTCCCATAGACTCAAAAATTGTGGTGAACTTTCGCCTTCAACGTCAAGTGTGTTCGTCTGCTGAAGTTTCCCAAGGACTACTTGCGACATTACTTGTCACCCCCGTCCCACTCTTTACCCCATTCCGCAAGTGCGTTGTCGTCGCATACTGCTTGACGACGTCCCACCGCGGACGCGATTAACCATCCAAAACGTCCACATTGAAGTTGGTCATTGTCAAGTTTTTTTGCGTCTCCACAATGCGAACAACGTTTCGCATGGGACTTAAACTCTTGAGGCTTTTTCATTGGGGCTTTCATTGTGTCACGTCCTCTGTTTGGGGGTCGCCCCTATTCGTGGGCACACCCAAATGTGACAGGTTCCAATCAAGGTGGCAATTACCACACTGTTTATACAGCCATTGGCGCCGCTGAAACCCCAACACAAGCCATCCGCCCTGATGTGCGAAGTACCCTAACCTGTCTAAGTGTCCACCACACGATGGGCAACGCGGGTTAGCTACGCCGTCGTACCACATCAGGGTCGGTGGAACATCGTCGGGATGTGTGTTTGCTTCTTGATGTGCGGCGAAGTCTACAGAATATTTGTCCTGAAGCCGAAGCATTGCCGAGGTTATGAGTTCCTGTTCAATAATTAGACATGCGCCCTGAAGTTCCTGTACCACGTCAAGTTTAAACATGGCAAAATCGTCGGCAAATCTTTCCGCCAACTCGGTTATTCCACGTCTGAAAGCGTGTCGTAGTTTCTGTTCAGTACATGACTCGGTAGTCAATTTTTTTTTCCCCCCATAAACGTATTCACACGCTTTTTGTAGGTATTTGACTCTGAGTTCT
>Ga0315283_10003579_pt1 | contig 13307 bp, 10 predicted proteins | sample YL17G09_0_MG_FD_204541 | JGI IMG/M metagenome (GOLD analysis project Ga0315283, IMG submission 204541) | Sediment microbial communities from Yellowstone Lake, YNP, Wyoming, USA - YL17G09_0 | ecosystem: Environmental > Aquatic > Freshwater > Lake > Sediment | place: USA: Wyoming | collected...
CAGCGGGTCCGGGCAGCCATCGAGCCTGGGGTTCATCATGGCATCCGACTTGAATGGCAGTCCGAGATCCTGCTCCACGAACCGCCGCAGATCCTCCATCTCATGCCGGTTCAAGGTGATGGCCGTCGACTTGAGCGTCAACGGCAGGGCCCGGTCCTTGAGCAGGCCGATGGCACGCAGGCACCGCGCGTAGGATCCCGGAACCCCGGTGATGCGCTCGTAGGTCTCCCGAGTGCGGCCGTACACGGTGATCTCGATCGCGAACGGCGGTCGCTCGGCCAACTGGTCCGCCACTTCGGGCGTGATGAGGGTCCCGTTGGTGAAGAGCGTGATGAAGAGCCCGTGCTTCCTCGCATGGTTATAGACGGCCGGAAAGTCCTTGCGAGCGAAGATCTCCCCGCCTGTGTACAGCAGCCACAGGCATCCGGCCTCGGCCATGTCGTCCAGCAATCGGCAGTGCTCGTCGTAGCTGAGTTCGCCGCTGCGCGCCTCTCCATCGCCCATCGCGAGGTTGTTGTAGCAGTGGCGGCAGGTGAGCGGGCAACGCCGAGTCACCTCGATCGTGCCATTCAGGGGAATCTTGTGCGACAAGGACCGCTGATGAAGGCCCGAGCTGAATTCGGAGTAGGACAGCGATTCCACCGATCAGGCCCCAGTCGCCCCGGCGCTGTCGATGAGGCCGGCCTCCCGCAAGTCGCCGATCAAGTTGAGGATGTCCTCGGTCGCCGCCTCCGCAGAGACTTCGTAATCCCGGCAGACGGCGGCCGCGATCTCGGGTACTGTCCGTCCGGCACGCAACATCTGCCAGATGGCCGCGCCGAGCTCGTTCAGGGTGTAGATCGAGCCGAGATCGCCGACCCCTCTCGCAAGCGGCACGACAATGGTGTCGTCGCCGATTCGCCGGGTCACGAAACCAGTCTCCGAATCCTCGTCCTTCACTGGAACACTCCCGTCGCTGCGGTCCGGTCTGGCAGAGTCCAATTCCGGAAAGGGCGATCCGATCGTGTACCGATGTTAGCACGGTCCGACGGCCCACGACGCCTCAGCCGTGACGCCGGCCGACGCGCCCACTGCGAAGCGACCGGAGCGCGGCCCGGGCGAGCCGAGCCAAGCCGACAAGCGGCCTCAGCGCGTGGGTGCGCTGGAGCCACGCAATCAGCACCCGCCCCGCGCCGATTCCCAGTCGCACCTCGCGCCCGTCGCGCTCGACACGCGTGACGATGCCGACGATGTCGTCGGGTCCGACGACGCCGTCCGGCTCAGAGGCGTTGTCCCCGCGAACGAGCCAGCGCGAGCCGACGCGTGCCACGATCCGATGAACCGCCAGTTGCCCGGCTCCGGGCAGGCTGACGGCGACCACTTCACCCAGGCGCGGCGCACGACCGTGCGCGGGCGCGATGGTCAGCGTGTCCTGATCCCGGATGAATGGGGCCATGCTGAAACCGCGCGCCACCATGCGCAGCGGCGACCCGTGCGCCATCATGCTGCGGAGAAGTCCCAACTGCGCCGCGTTGGACAGGCCGAGTTCGCCGTCGGGATCGACGAAGGTCGAGGACGGGGAAACGGCGGCAAGCCGATCTGACGGATCTCTCAACGCGAACCAGCCCTCCGCGCTAGCGGCCGACCGGCCGGGACGACGATGATCGCCCGCCGGTCGCGCAGTCGAGAGGGGGCAGACACCTCGGTAAGGATAGCGCCCTCGACTGCGAGGTTCAACACCTACCAACGGCTCGTCCGTGAATGACCGTGCCGTTCTGGATACCGGTAGGCGGGGCGAATGTCAGCAGTAGATGCGCCATCAGACCCCGGCGGCCTTCGCCCCTCCCCCTCGCCCCGGCCCGTTGATGGCCCCCGTTTCGCCGGCCTCGAGTGGACGAATCGGCACTCCTCTTGCCCCGGGGATCCTAAAGCAATTCGGTCCGGTGCCGATAGTCATTATGTCAGTTAGAGTCCCCGGCTGCCTTCGCCCCTCCCCCTCGCCACGGCCCGTTGATGGCCCCCGTTTCGCCGGCCTCGAGTGGACGAATCGGCACTCCTCTTGCCCCGGGGATCCTAAAGCAATTCGGTCCGGTGCCGATAGTCATTATGTCAGTTAGAGTCCGGTGCCGCCGCGCCGCCCTCGTCAGCTGCAGCCGCCGGATCATGGGACAGCCGCCGGGGGGAAAGGCGCTGGCGCCCTCGGGCCTGAAGAACCGGCCTGGGAGTGACGGGCACGGAGTGTCCTTGGTGCCGACCACCGGCGTTGATGACGATCTAGCGGTCGCGTCGGAACCGGCGGACCGCGAGGCGGACGTTTCACCTGCAAGGAGGTCCGCCCCAGTGCTTCATCGTGGAGACGAAGTGAACGGCAACAACTCGACATCATGCACGCGGGGACTGTTCAGCCTCGCCGCCGCCGCGCGCTGGGGTCTGCTGACCCTGCTCCTCGCGTGCTCCGGCGCGGCGACGGTCGCCCAGCAGCCGGATTACGTGGTCGGGCCGCTGGACGTCCTCTCGATCGCCGTGTTCGACGGCGCCGAACTGTCCGGCAGGTACACGGTGGAATCGGATGGCAGCTTCACGTTCCCCCTGCTGGGTCGCATCAAGGCGGGCGGCCGCACACTCCACCAGGTCGAAGAGGAGCTGAAGACGCGGCTGGCGGCCGGATTCTTCCGCAAGCCGCAGGTGAGTCTGGCGGTTGAACAGTACCGCAGCCAGCGAGTCTTCGTCGTCGGCGAGGTCAGGCAGGCGGGCACCTATCCGCTGACCGGCGACATGTCGCTGGTCGAAGCACTCTCGCGGGCGGGATCGACGACCGCCGCGGCAGGCGGAGAGGCGATCGTCGTGCGCGCGCCCGCCGGAAGCTCCTCGGCCGCTCCGGTCCTCCCCAATCAGGCCAATGGCGCCGAAACCCTGAGGGTCGATCTCTACGCACTGCAGCAGGGGAACGTCTCCCAGAACATCGTGCTTCGCGACGGCGACACCGTCTTCGTGCCGCGAGCCGAGACGATCTACGTCTCCGGCCACGTCCGGAGCCCGGGTGCCTTTGCCCTTCAAACCCGGGACACCACGGTTCAGCAGGCGTTGACGCTCGCGGGGGGGGCGACCGAACGGGGTTCGACCGGCCGCATCACCATCTCGCGCCTCGTCGACGGCAGGAAGCACGAGATCAAGGTCACGTTGACCGACATCGTCAAACCTGGCGACACGATTGTCGTGCCGCGCAGGTTCTTCTGAGGACAGTCCGTGTCCAGAATGGCCACGCGCACCGTGCCGGCGACTCTCGGGACGACGACCGGGGAGCAGGGGGTCCTGCTCGCCGCGACGTGTGTCGAGGAGGCTCGCCACGGCCTCCTTCGGGAGCGCCTGGCGCAGCCGCTCGACTGGCCGGGGTTGATGGGCCTCGCGGCCGCGCATGGCGTCCTCCCGCTGGTCTGCCGCTGGCTCGAGCGGGCCGGCGACGGCCTGGTCCCGCCCGCGGTGATGGACCTCTTCCGGGCGGCCCATTGCGAAAACGCCTGCCGCAATCTCCTTCGCACGCGCACGCTGCTGCAGGTCGTGGATCTGCTCGCCAGCCACGGGATCGATGCCGTCCCGCTCAAGGGGCCGTCGCTGGCCGTTGATGCTTACGGGGACGTGACCCTCAGGCAGTTTGTTGACCTCGACATCCTGATCGACGGTCGGCACCTCGATGCGGTGTACGGCCTTCTGCCGACGATCGGGTTGCGGCCGTCCCTCGCGCTGGACCCCGCAAAGCGGCACCGGCTGCTGAGAACCGCCCGGGAACTGGCGTTCTGCGGCCGATACGACGTCGTCGAAATCCAGTGGGCACTCGCGGAGCGATTCCTGCTGCCGGAGCGTGACGATGAGGAACTCCGGCGTCCAACGCGAACCCTGACCGTCATGGGGAGGCCAGTCCGCGCGCTATCGGAGGAGGCGGTCCTGACGTTCCTGTGCCTCCACGGGACCAAGCACGGATGGAAGCAACTCAGATGGACTGCGGACGTGGCCCATTTCGTTCACGCGCATCCCGCCCTTGACTGGGACGGGCTCTGGAGCGCGGCGCGCCGGCGCGGCCACGCGAGGATGCTGGCGCTCGGCCTGCGCCTGGCCGGTGACCTCTGCGGCCTCGCCCTGCCCGCAGAAGTCGAGGCGAGGGTCCGCGACGACCGCGAAGCCGCTCGGATGGCGTGTCGGGCTGCGTCGGAGTTGTTCGCGCAATACCGGGCGCCGGGCGTCATCGGAAGCTGGGCCCGGTTCATGTGGTCGCGCGAGCGATGGCGCGACCGCGCGATCTGTGCGCTGGATCTGCTTGCGCCGAAACCAGGTGACTGGCTCGGATTGGAGTTGCCGCAGTCGCTCTATTTCCTCTACTACGCGATCAGGCCGTTCCGCCTGCTCGCCAGGCTTCACCTCCCTTCGATTCTGTCGCCTGACGACCTGGGCGCGTCCTGTGAAGGAACCGCATCATGACTCCTCCTGAACCACCCCGCAGGCAACCGGAGCCGGCGACGGTCTGCTCACCAGCGTCTCCCGATCCCGACGCGCTGCCGCTGACGCCCACGCCGGTTCATCAGCCGGCAGTCGGGGAGGGCACGTCCACCGCCTCGCTGGACGCGTACGCGAGCCATGCAACCGCGGCCGGGTACGGCGGCGTGAGAACCGGGTACGGGGGGGCGTACGCGCCGGACACATCCCACCTGTGGGACTACTCCCGGGTGTTCTACCGGAGGCGGTGGCCCGCCCTCACGGTGTTCACGCTGACGATTCTCGGGTGCGCCCTGACCTTCTCGTCAGGACCTCCGCTCTACGAGGCGCGCGTGCAGTTGCTGATCGAGCGCGAGACTCCGTCGGTGGCGTCGATGCGCGAGCTGGTGGGGCCGGTCTCGTACACCGAGGAGGCGTACTACCAGACGCAGTTCAAGATCCTGCAGAGTCGTTCGCTCGCCCGACGAACCCTGACGGCGCTGGCCCTCTGGGACAAGTCGCCGTTTGGTGGCAAAGCCCAGGCCCCGGGCCGCCCCGCGGCACCAGGAACGGTGCCGGCCATCCGCAGCTCGGTGAGAAACGCGTGGTCAACGTGGGTCGTCGGGCCGCTGGGCCGGTGGATCGGCCTGGGGCCCCGACCGGCCCAGATGGAATCGCCCCCGCCCGACGAGACGGCCACGCAGGCGACGGCCATCGACATCCTGCTGGGCGGGCTGAGCGTCACCCAGGTCCGCAACAGCCGCCTGGTGGACGTGAAGTACCGGTCCGACGATCCGGCGCTGCCAGCGATGATTGCCAACGCGGTGGCCGAACAGTACATCGCCCAGAACCTGGACTTCCGGCTTCTGGCCTCGAAGAACGCTTCGGACTGGCTCGCGCAGCGTATGAGCGAGCAGCGGCGGCGGCTCGAGGACAGCGAGCACGCGCTGCAGCAATACAAGGAGGCGCACAACACGGTGTCGCTCGACGACAAGCAGAACATCGTGCTGCAGAAGCTCAGCGACCTGAACGCGGCGGTCACCAAGGCCAAGACGGACCGCGTCCAGAAGGAGGCCCTGTACGGGGCGGTGCTCGCGGCCGAGACGAGCGGCTCGGCTCTCGACAGCCTGCCGGCGGTGCTCAACAGCCCCGTCGTCCAGCAGACGAGGCTGGAGCTCGCCAAGTATCAGCGGCAACAGGCGGAGATGACCGAAAAGTGGGGAGAGATGCACCCCGCGATGGTGAGTGTGCAATCGGCCATTCGCTCGGCTGAGGACAAACTCCAGGCGGAAACGCGCCGGATTGTTCAGGCGCTCAAGAACGACTACCAGGCCGCCGCGGCCCAGGAACGAAGTCTCACGCAGCTGCTCGAGGCGCAGAAACGCGAAACGCTGACGTCGACCTCGGAGGGCATCGGATACGGGGTTCTGCAACGGGACGCGACGATCGACCGCCAGATCTTCGACTCGATCCTCCAGCAGTCGAAGGAAACGAACATCTCGAGCGAGCTCAAGGCGACCAACATCCGGGTGGTGGACCCGGCCGAGCGGCCCCGGGGGCCCATCGGGACCAGTTCGGCCACGAACTGGATCCTGGCGTTGCTCGGGGCCATCGTCCTGGCGTGCTGCGCCGCGCTGTTCTTCGAGTACCTGGACAACCGCATCAAGTTGCCGGACGAAATCGAGACGCATCTCGGGATCCCGTTGCTCGGCCTCATTCCTTGGGTGCCGCCGGCGAAGGGGGCGGCCAAAGGGGCGACTCCGCTCCTGGACGAAAGCCTCCCGTCCCACTTCCTCGAGTCGCTGCGCTCGGTGCGCACCAACGTGCTGTTCTCGTCCACGGCCGAGGGCGGGAAGTCCCTGCTGGTGACCAGCGCCGTACCGGGCGAGGGCAAGACCATGACCGCGTGCAACCTGGCCATCGCCCTGGCCCAGTGCGGTCACCGCGTGCTCCTGCTCGATGCCGACATGCGCCGAGCCCAAGTGCACACAACCTTCTCGCTGTCCCAGGAGCCCGGACTCTCGAACGTGCTGGTGGGGGACGCCCGACCGACCGCCGCGATCCAGTCGACGGGCATCGAAGGCCTGTCGCTGATGGCGAGCGGCATGCCACCGCCGAATCCGGCCGAACTGCTCGGCTCCCGCCGGTTCCAGGCCCTGCTCACCGCGCTGGTCAGCCAGTTCGACTGGGTGGTGCTCGACTCGCCGCCTGTGATCGCCGTCACGGACGCTGTGGTGCTGGCGGAAAGGGTTTCTCGGGTCGTCTTCGTCGTTGCGTCGGAGATGACGGCGAGGCCGATCGCGAAGCGGGCGATCAGGCAGTTGCTGCACGCCAACGGGAGGATCGCGGGTGCGATCCTGAACCGCGTGCGCGTCGATGCTCATCGCTACTACTACGATCACTACTACCAACGCAAGTACAAGCAGTACTACCTGCCGGACCAGAACTCGTCGAGCGAGCCGCGTGAACGGCGTCGGTTCCCTCGACACAAGGCAGCTGCATGAACTGGGAGTTGCTTCTCGCGGCCGGACTCGCCGCGCTGCTCAGCTTGGCGCTGACACCGGTGGCGCGGGCGGTAGCCCTGCGGGTCGGCGCGGTGGACCTGCCGTCCCCTCGCAAGATCCATTACCTGCCAGTGCCCAGGATGGGCGGAGCGGCGGTGGTCGTTTCCGGGACGATCGTGCTCGCCGGGCGCTACGCGTACGGCGCTCCGCCGGTGAACCCGCAATGGGCGTCATCGAACGTCAACCTCGGCCTGATCCTCGGCCTGCTGCCGATCTTGGTGATGTCGGTGTGGGACGACCTCCGCCCGCTGGGCGCCTGGCCGAAGATACTGGCGCAGTCGCTGGGTGCCGCCATCGCGATCTCCCTCGGCATCGTGCTCGGCCCGACCGTCCACCTGTTCGAGACGCCGGTTTCGATCGGTGTACTCGCCGTTCCCCTCTCGTTCCTCTGGCTGGTCGGGATCACCAATGCGTTCAACATCATCGACGGGCTCGACGGCCTCTCGGCGGGCCTGGCGTTCATCTCCGCGTGCACGCTGGTCGGCGTCTTTGTCTTCGCGGGCCGTTTCGACACGGCTCTGGTCGCGGCCGTGCTGGCGGGAGCCCTTCTCGGCTTCCTCCCGTACAACCTGCACCCCGCGCGGGTGTTCCTGGGTGACACCGGCGCCAACGCCATCGGCTTCCTCTTGGGGTGCCTGACGCTGCAAGGCGGCAGCACGCTGTCAGCCGGCCTGGCGACCTTGCTGCCCCTCGTGCTTCTTGGCGTTCCGATTGCGGACACGGTCCTCTCGGTGTGCCGGCGGCTGCTCCGCCGCGTGCAAGGGGACGCCAGCGCCCGCGTGTTTGGCGCCGACCTCAATCACATTCATCACCGGCTGCTCGCGCTGGGCCTCAGCCATCGAACGGCCGTCTGGCTGTTGCACGCCGTCGCCACGGCCCTGGCCGTCGTGGCGCTGCTGTCGCTGATGTTTACGGGCCGGAACATGGGCTTCCTGCTTGTCGTGACGCTCTGTGCCGGCTACGTCGGCGTCAGGAAGCTCGGGTACAGGGAGTTTGCCATCGGGCCGCGCCGTCCGGTGGTGCGGTCCTCCGACGCGCCCGTGCTCACGCGGCCCGTCTTTCACGCACTCGCCGATCTCGTCCTGCTCACGTGTTCGATGGTCGTTGCGGTCTGGCTCCGGTTCGACCGATGGGCGCTGACCCCGGATCTGTGGCCGCTGGTCTACCCGGCTCTCTCGGTGCTGGCGCCCGTCACGGTGATCGTGATCGGCGTGGAAGGTATGTACCGAGGTTCGTGGCGCATCGACGCGTTGAGCGGCGTGGTGCGCGCGAGCCGGGCCGTGATGGAATCGACGCTACTGTCCTCGCTTCTGGCGCCTCTCCTGTACGACACTCCTCCCCAGATCTCGCTGTTCGTCGTCTACGCGCTCGTGATGCTCGCCGCGGTGAACGGTGCACGTCTCGTCCCCGGCATGGTCGCTCGCGTGCCGTCGCGGACCCTCCGTGCCCGGCAGTCCGTGCTGATCTACGGTTCCCGCCGTGCGGTGTGAGGCCGCCACGCCGGATGCTCCGGGCCGACGGACCCGGGATGAAGCCGACGGGTCTGCTCGACAGCTGACCCCATGAACGCCAGCTCGTCTTCCTACAACGACGCCTGGTTGACGTACGCGTGGACGCGGTGGCTGCGAGGCTATGCGAGGGGCGGCGCCATCGTGGACTACGCCTGCGGCGTCGGAGTCAATGGCGCCATCGTGGCCGGCCTGGCCCGGCAAAGCGTCGTCGGTGTCGACCGTGACGGGGGATGCCTGGCGGAGTCCCGGCGCCGCGGCCTCACCGTCGTCCGAGCCGACCTCACGAGCCCGCTGCCGGTTCGCCCAGGAACCACGGACGTCGCGCTCCTGATTCACGCCATCGAGCACGTTCCCGATGCCGGCCCGCTGCTGGCCTCCCTCGCGGCGACCCTGACCCCCGGCGGCGCTCTCGTCGTGGTGACGCCCGACTGGAACCGCAGCGCGAGCTGGTTCTACGACGACCCGACCCACTGCCGCCCCTACACCGCTTCCTCCCTCGCCGACGTTCTCGAAACGGCGGGCCTCCGAGTCCGCGTGTTGACGCACCACAACGTGGGATACCGTCTCGGGCGCTCCGGGATCTGGAAGGTCTTCAAGTCGCTCTGCTTCACCGGCGACGGACTGTTTGCCATCGCCGAATCAGCGGGACGGGATCGATGAGCGAGACGCTCCTGATCATCGGCCCCTTTGGCGCCGGCCAGTTGCCGCTCAGCTTCGCGCGCGCCTTCGAGTCGCTGGATCACGTCGTGGTCCGCTACGACTCGGACGTGGCTTATCTCCAGCGAACGGGAGTCGCGCGGCATCGCCTGGTCCGCCGTCTGCTGCGTCGGCAGCTGTGGAATGCCATGAACCGGGAGGTCCTGGATCTCGTCACGCGCGTCCGGCCGGACGCGGTGTTCGCGATCAAGGGGACCTTTCTCCACCCCCGGACCATCGCCATCATTCGCGATCGCCTCGCCGTGCCGATCGCGAACTACTACTCGGACAACCCCTATTGCGGCGTGCCCTGGAATCCGCGCAAGTCTTCCGCCCAGCGGCGGGATCTCGTGGCGGCGTTGCGCGAGTACACGAGGGTATGGATCTGGGACCGGGGCATGGCGGCGCGGCTGGAGGCGGACGGGGTCCGGAGCGCCTATCTGCCGTTCGGCGTGGACCCCGAGGTGTTCCGGCCGCTGCGGGCGGCCGACTGCGACCACTGCAAGCGCCGCCACGACGTCGTGTTCATCGGCCAACACAGCGACAAGCGACAGGCCCATCTCGCCGCCGTCCGGCGGCCGGTCGCGATCTGGGGCAGCCGCTGGGCGCGTGCCGAGTCGGTCATCGGGGATCGGCACCATATCCATCAGGAAGGGCGGTTCGGCGAGGCCTGCGCGCGCGCCTATGCGACGGCGAGCGTGTCGCTGAACATCGTCGACGACCTGAACATGCCGGGCCACAACATGCGGACGTTCGAGATCCCGGCGAGCGGCGGTCTCATGCTCGCCACCTATACGCGCGAACAAGCCGAGATGTTCCCGCCAGGCGAGGCGGCCCTGTACTACGATCGTCCCGAGGACATCGACCGGATCCTGGACGACGTCCTCAGGGATCCCGCCAGGCTCGAGCGCATGCGCCAGACGGCGTTGGCCCTGTCGTCACGCCATCACTACCGGGAGCGCGCGCGGACGATCGCACGGGCGTTCTGGCCTGAGGCAGGCCGATGAGACGCCCGCTGCCCCTTCTCGTGTTCTTCGCAAACTCGTCGCGCGACTCCAACGACGGCCGTCGTGTCAGGGAGTTCCGGGCCAGGGTGCCGTGCGCCGACGAGAGCGTCGTGCTGTACCGCGACGAACTCGGGCGCCTGCGCTCGGTGCTCGTGCTGCTGCGGACGATTCGACGCCTGCGGCCCGACCTGGTGTACGTCGAGGTGTTCGGCTACTCGGGCGTCGTGGGCGCCCTCCTCGGCAAACTCCTCTTCGGCGTCACGATCGGCCTCGGCAACGGCGACCACGTCTTCAGCACCCATGCGAAGATGGGTCACTGGATCCGTGCGGCCATCGCGGGCCCGCTGGAGTGCTGCCTCCGCCGCTACGCCGATCTGTGGGTGGTGTGGTCGCCGTTCTACCATCGGTGGCTCAAACGACGGGGAGCGAGGAGCGTCGTCTGCGCCCCGGGCGCGGTCAACCTCGACGTGTTCAAGCCGGCCGACCGCCGCGCGGCGCGCCGAGCGCTCGGCCTCGACGAGCACGCTCTGGTCGTGGGCGTGGTCGGGAGCCTGCGTCTGGCCCGCCGCTTCGACATGGTGTACGGGTGGGACCTGATCGACGCGCTCGCGGAGCTGCCGCCCGACCTCCCCGTCAAGGGCCTCATCGTCGGCGGGGGCGACGGGCTCGAGCGGCTGCGCGCACGGGCGCGTGAGAGGGCGGTCGAGGACAGGGTGGTGTTCACGGGGCTGGTCCCTCATGCCGACCTGCCACGCTACTACGCCGCGATGGACGTCGGTCTGGTGACGCAGTCGAACGACCTGAGCGCGCGATTCACCTGGACGGCGAAGCTGCCCGAGTTGATGGCGTGCGGCGTGTTTCCCGTGATGACCGACGTCGAGCCGTCGAGGCGGTTCGTCAGGCGATGTGGGGCGCTGCTGCCGTTCGAAGGGTTCAAGGACCCCCTTTATCCGCAACGTTTGGCGGCGCTCATCAGAACACTCCTCGAGGATCCGGCCCAGCTCAAACGCAGGCGGTCTGGACCCGTCCTGGCGCAAGGGCTGATGAGCTACGAGGTTGCGGCGCGGCACCTGGACCGGGGTATCCGCCGTGTCCTGCACGCGTCCCCACGGGGGCTCAGGTCAGTCGCATGACGCCGATGAACTGGAACGGTGCATCGACACCCCCGCGCGCGCACGAAGCGAACGGTCCGCGTCCCCGGACGGTCGCCGTCGTGGCGGCGCTGCTGTTCCTGGTGATCTACGTCGCCTTCTTCCCGGCAACATACAGCATCGAGGACGAGTCGAACATCATCTCGCTCGCCACTGCCCTCGGACACGGCACCGTGTTCCTGGATCGAGCGGGCATCGACTCCGGCAGGGACCTTCCCGTGCTCGGACATCGGATTTCGAAGTACTCGCCGTTCCATGCGGCGCTGCTCACCCCGGCCATCGCGACGGCCTGGCGGCTTGCGTTTCTGGTCACGGCCGGGTTCGTCCTGCTGGGCGCCTGGATCATCGTCCGGATGCTCGAGCGCGAGGGTCTCTCGAGCGACTGGGTGCTGCTCTACTTCGTCAACCCGGGTCTGCTCTACTACTCTCGGACACTCCTGTCGATGGTGCCGGCGTCGGTCATGGCACTGTTCGGCGTGTCCCTGCTCTTCCGTTCCAGGCCGCGGCCGGTCGCGGGCGCGCTGGCGCTCGGAGCCGCGGCGTTGCTGCACATCTGGCTGGCGCCGGTCGCGCTGGTCATCGCCGGGTGCTGGTGGGTTGAGCGCAGCCGAACGTCCCTGCGCGGGGCCGCAGCGCTGGTTACTGGCGCGGCGCCGGCCGTCCTGTTGATGGGCTTGTACAACGGCGTGACCACCGGCAACCCCCTGGTCAATTCGTACTGGTTGATCGGGCATCAGCAGAACTTCGCGGGCGACCAGTTGGCCGGGTTCGTCGTGTACTACAGCATGGCGCTCCTGTTCGTGCCGCCTGGCGGGTGGATGGCGATGACCCGCCGGTGGGCCGGTTCAGCGGCCGTTCCCCTGGCCATCGTCGCCGTTTTGACACTCGCCTCGTTCTACTACTACCGCGACGGGATGAATTTCGGGGTCGCCGGATGGGTCCCGGGACTGCGATTCCTGCTGCCGGCCAGTCTCCTGGCCGTCGTGCCAGCCGCCCACTGGTGGAACGACGCGGTTCTGCCGATGAATCCCAATAAGAGGCTCAGGTGGCTCGCCCCAGTCTGGGGCACGGCCCTATTCGGCCTGGGCTTCGCCGTCCTGTCGGTCGGCCACCAAGACTACCTGAATGCGCAGCGGGACGCGCAGCGGTTCGTTGCGACCGAGATCCCCGCCGGGGCCCGAATCGTAGGCGGCCCTGGGACGTTCAAGCTGTTCGCACCGGTGGTCGGCCGCTGGTCGGTCGAGTTGGTCGAAGAGGGGGAAAGCCGGCTCGCGGTGCAGCGCCGCGACTGTTATGTGGTGTGGATCACGTCATCGGAGGAACAGGTCGACCCAGGCTGGTTCCGGGATCGTGCCTCACGGGCTACCACGGTGAACAGCTGGATCTGGCGTCGCAAGATCGTCATCGGCCGGCCGGCCGCGCCGGAGCCCCCCGGAAGCGGATCCCTGTCGCGTCCGGCGGGAGGCGGTGACCGCCCTGCCGGGCCGGCCCGGTCGGGACGGTCCGCAGGCCCGCTGGGCCGGGTGGAGGCATCGTGAATCTCGCGACCGCCCTTGTTCTGCTCTCGATGGTCATCGGCGTGTCGATGTTCGTGTCGAGGCGGGTGCAGCCAGGATTCATCGACTTCCTGACCCCGCTACTCGGACTCTACTTCCTGCACAGCGTGACCCGCGCGTGGTTCGACTGGTATTGGCCTGATCTCTATCGCGTGAATGCGATCGTGCAGCTGTCGGGCGAAAGCGGCATCGTGGATGCACTGCTCCTGACCACGGCCTGTCTGGCGGTCCTGACGGTCGCGTACCTGGCGGTCATGCGGTTTGGGGCGGCGAAGCAGATGCCGTCGGCGTCGATCAGCGTGCCGCAGTTCGATTTCGGGTTCGGGCTGCTCTTGTTCGGCTTTGTCTGCCGGCTCCTGTTGCGATTGCGCATCGA
>Ga0315283_10003581_pt1 | contig 13305 bp, 11 predicted proteins | sample YL17G09_0_MG_FD_204541 | JGI IMG/M metagenome (GOLD analysis project Ga0315283, IMG submission 204541) | Sediment microbial communities from Yellowstone Lake, YNP, Wyoming, USA - YL17G09_0 | ecosystem: Environmental > Aquatic > Freshwater > Lake > Sediment | place: USA: Wyoming | collected...
CCATCAATCCAAAATCTAAAATCCAAAATCCAAAATTGGACCGGATGGAACAGACCAATCTGGATTTGTCCTCAACATCCACTCCTTCCGGTCCGGTCGAATGCCTCGGCATGACGTTCCCGAACGATGACGAACGCCGCAAGTACTTCCTGGAGAAGCTGGCGGCGAAACTCAAGGATCCAGAGTTCCGCAAGATTGAAGGCTTCCCCATCGGCGAGGATGAGGACATCCTATCGCTCTCTGACCCGCCTTACTATACTGCCTGTCCCAATCCCTGGCTTGCGGACTTCGTTAAGCACTACGGCACTGCTTACAACCCCAAGAAGCGCTACCATCGAGAGCCTTTTGCCGCCGCTGTGAGCGAAGGGAAAACGCATCCCATCTACACTGCTCACTCTTACCACACCAAGGTTCCGCACCGGGCGATCATGCGCTATATCCTCCACTACACGGACCCTGGCGATCTAGTCTTCGATGGTTTTGGCGGCACGGGTATGAGCGGTGCTGCGGCCCGGCTGTGCGGCGACCGTAAAGAAGTTCAGGCACTCGGGTACCGGGTTCAAGATGACGGCACCATACTCAACGAGCAGGGCCTGGCTTTCTCTAAACCCACAAATCAACCTTAACCTGGGGTTAAACTTGCCACCCAACATTAAACCCGAAGATATTCCTCAGCAATTTCAGGAGATTGTGCAGCAAATGATTAATCAGATCGCGCAAAATGTTCAGCAACTTGTCCAGAAAGAAATTGTAAGGCAGTCTCCAGAGGTTGGCATAGATATAAGGGTTTATGGTGGCAGATGGGAAGAGTATAAAAAGGAAGGCAAGACATGAAGGAAGCAGAAGTTAAAATCAATGTTAATTTTAGAATCATACCGTTTGGGCATGCGTCAATTGAAATAAAAGGCCATGAAGAAGAGAAAGAATTGAGAGAAAAAGAGCTACCCGTTTATCTTGAACCAAAGACAACCAACCTCCAATTGATTGAGATTACTTTTGATGGAGAAAACTATACGGTTCCGAAAACAACAGGTGGTCTTTTATGAAAGACTACTTGCATAATTGAGGTTCGTAACGTTGGCACATCCCCTGAAAATCAACCTCATTGCCTTGACACCCATCGAATTGGAAATCATCGTAAACGTATTTGATTCATAGTTCTGCTGTCTTAGAAGGTGGTTTTCCTTCTCCTGGGTCGATACCCGCTGCTCCAGGAGGGCGATCTTCTGATGTTTGAGTGGCCCCTACTCCTCGATCCAAAGTGAACGTTGGATTCCTAATCAAACCTGGATCTTCCCCCTTCCTCATTAATTCCTCCGTTTCTAATACCCCATGGCCGGAGGGGCACCCTTGAACCATGAAAATGGCTCTTGGTTTCTGTAGTTACGCTATGCGCTATGCTATTTTATAAGGAATAGGTGGAACCATCTGGAAATTGCTATAATATTAAATTTTTGGTATAAATAGGTCAACTTTCGGGGGTGATTGAAACAGACGTGGAACAATTCATGACCGGAGCCGAATACGGACCTCGGAAAGACGAGCACATGAGGGGAATGATTAAAACCGTGGGGGGAGACCTTCTGTTCGAATTGCAATATTGCAAGCCCCACGGATCCCGATCATTTTAACCCTTGCAGGGAAATCTGGACTCAAAGTCTCCAATGTCGATTCTTCACTGGCTGCCTTACCTTCATAGACCGTTGATTACATCGAGCGTGAATTCCCATGCGGTCGTATTGGGCCTTCACAGTTACAGGGGAGGAAAGAATTGAAAGGGAAAGGGATTTCAGCCATATATCACCAGAACTATGGCTTGGCGCTTTCAGGGGAGTATGAGGGATCTTCACTGCTTGTCTGGTCCTCTTTCCCGGATTTGACATACAAGGACAGTGGAGCAAAGTTTGAAAATCATTTTGAAAATATCCATGTCCTTTTTGAGACCGCCTGGATAAACACTGTTCAACAAATCAAAGGGAAGAAGAAAATCATCGTTACAAGCGACCACGGGTACATCTTTTTCGGCTCAGGAATGGATTTTCCAAGAACATCTTCCTCCGAGCAGAGGGAGTTGAATGATTATTTCGGAAACGACCGTTATGTCTCCTTGAGTGAAAAACCACACCCGCCCCAAAGCGATGATGTATTCATAGATACTATTCGCAATGTGGCCATGATTAAAGGCCGGGTCAAGACAAAATCAACCGGAGATGCTGCCTCCAGACTTTATAAACATGGCGGTCTTTCTTTAATGGAAATGCTCGTTCCCTGGATTGAAATTCAACCTGTCTAAGGGTTTATTTGTGTCTCTATAACATTCCCTCTTCTTTAGGGGGTGAATTCCAAAACTGATCCGCTTAGTTTTTAATCAGAGGGTATAATGCATGAAATCGTTAGACCGAGAGTTTCTTGAACAGCAGTCGATCCCTATTGAATTCGCCGGGACACTTCGAGTTCTGGGCGAATACCGTGGGAAGCAGGAACTCTTTACCAAACAGACCCCGCAAGTCTTAAACACGCTAAAACAGGTAGCCATTATTCAAAGCACGGAGTCTTCCAATCGGATCGAAGGTGTCGTTGTGGAAGAAAAGCGTTTAAAAGCCCTTTTAGAAAAGAAGACAACACCCAAGAATCGCCCAGAGGCTGAGGTGGTTGGCTATCGAGATGTGCTTGCTCGAATACACACCTCATTTGAGCGGTTTTCAATCGCACCGGAAACAATCCTAAGGATTCATGGAGATATGCTCCGCCGTACCGATCTTCCAGCAGGGATCTGGAAAAAGCGAGATAACACTATTGAAGAGCGCCTGCCTGATGGCCGATGGATTACCCGATTTGTTCCTGTATCAGCACGTGAGACGCCTTACTACATAAAAGAGCTTTGCACCCGATTTACTCGACTATGGGAAGAACGTCGCATAGACCGCCTCCTGCTAATCCACGCCTTTATTCTCGATTTTCTATGCATTCACCCTTTCACGGATGGTAATGGGCGGGTCTCACGGTTGCTAGCCGTTTTACTTCTTCACCAGGCTGGCTATGAGGTGGGACGATATATCAGTCTGGAGCGACTTATTGAGGATAGCAAGGAAACCTACTACGAGGTGTTGCAACGTGCTTCTAACAAATGGCATGAGGGACACCACCAGATCCTACCCTGGTGGCGCTATAGCTTCGGAATATTGATAGGGGCTTACAAAGAATTTGAAGATCGCGTCGGAATGGTTCGTGCGAGCCGCGGGGCTAAAACGACCTGGGTTAAGGAGGCAGTTGGCCATCTTCCCGATAAATTCAGCATAAAGGAGCTTGGCCGCGCTTGTCCAGGCGTTAGCCGCCCAATGATTCGGATAATTCTCGAATCGCTCCGAAAAGAGGGGAAACTTGAGGTAATTGGGACGGGTCGAGGGGCCATGTGGCGAAAAAGGTGATAATAACTGATAAACATGATAATAAACGTGATAACAAGGGACTTAAACGTGGTAATAAACGTAGTAATAATTTGGACAAGATTGCAGGGCCCAATAGTAAAAATGAATCATCCTCAAGCTGAAATGCATCATCGTCAATCTCACCCATCCCTCTCCCCAAGGGGGAGAAAATGAAGGTGAGTGGGTAACTCTAACCATGGAAAATTCAAAAAGAGCAATCGAAGAGAGCTTTCCAATCGTTGAGATCAACCGCCTTGCCGTTCCTGAAAGGAATGCCTTCAAACCTATCTACCAGATGCACAAATGGTTTGCCCGAAGAGCTTCCTGTGTCTTCAGAGCTATCCTTCTTGGAGCCATGAAGCCTGCCGGTACTGACATCATGGACGAGTTTTATAAAGACCACACCCGTGATCCCGATACCAATGGGGTCAGAATCCTTGACCCTTTTATGGGAGGAGGCACGACAGTAGTTGAAGCGCTTCGCCTGGGTTGCCACGTCACCGGTATCGATCTCAATCCCGTGGCATGGTTCATCGTAAAAACCGAAATTGAATCTGTAAATATTGAAGATTTGAAGGCTGCTCAGAAAGAAGGGGGGAGTATTTACGCTATGCTCTTTGCGGTTTTTCCTGTGCTATGCGCTATGGTTACCTGCCGAAGACTGAGTTAGACCGTAGGCAGGCGCTATGCGGTGGGTTAGCGGAATTAGGTCGAATTGGATGATTTTTGATATCTATAATTCGCAATTCATAATTCTGAATTCTCAATTTGTAATGCTATTCTCTATGCGCTCTGCTCTTTGCTCTATTCTTTCTTATAGATACGGACACGGTTTTATTAAGAACAGATTCCAGAAAAAATTGGAAGGTGAGGGTGAGTGAATAGTGTAGACACGACACCAAGGCCGAATGGAGGAGTCGGGAGCTTTCTGCGTTCGCTTTCTCCCGAGTGGATACATCGCCCCCCATCGGGTGGCTCATGATCTTACCGAGCGGCAGAGAGAAATTCTGCAGGTATTATCCCAGCAGCCATCCATGCCGCTGCGTGAAATCCGGGCGAGGATGAAGGACCCACCCTCTGATCGCCGGATGCGTGAGGAATTGCTTCACTTGAAGCGGCTGGGTCTTATAAGCTCGGAAGGTTATGGCCGTGGTTCTAATTGGTCGTTGAAGGGAAGCAACAAAGAATAGGGCGGAAAATAGGGCGATAATAAGGCGGCCTATTTTCGTCTATTTCTGCTTTACTTAAACACTGGAGGAAAAAGGAGCAGGGCGGATTAAGTGAGGTGAATCCGCCTTCCTGATATTGTTGGTGGATTCGACCTGTCGGTCTTAATCCACCCTACGTCATCTGGATTATTCGTGGCTTGGCAATAGCCCTGGGACTTGTTGGAATTCGAATTCTAATTTTAGCCTATACTTGAGACGAATGGCAGCAAGCCTTCAATTTCGGCCCTTTTCTCTGCAATCTCAGTCAGGCGATCTTTTCCTTCAAAAGGGGACGCTTGATGATTGGTTTTAAGAACGACTTCTCAAGGGAATCCTCCCCCTTCCTCATTAATTCCTCAATCCCTCCGTTTCTAATACCCCATGGCCGGAGGGCCCCCTTGAACCATGAAAATGGCTCTTGGTTTCTGTAGTTACGCTATGCGCTATGCTATTTTATAAGGAATAGGTGGAACCATCTGGAAATTGCTATAAAATTAAATTTTTGGTATAAGTAGGTCAACTTCCGCGGGTATTTCCGGTGGGTTCTAGATATTTTGCCGGAAGCTTCGCCTCAATGGAGAACTTCATTAAAGAACGAAGATAACCCATTATGGGCTAATTCCTAAAAAGGGAGAACATTCTTTATGAAAACTCTCAGTGAATTATGCAAGCCCAGACCTTCTGTTTTTGACAGAGCACGATTAGATACGGTTTATAATCTGGATGATCTGCCAGTCATTAAGCCTGATGAATTTTTCTCGGAAAACTATGTGACTGAAGGCATGCGGATTCTACTCACGGAGGCCTTCAACCGTGTGGAAGGTAGAACGACCAGCGCCTCTGGGACTTTCCTGTTGAGCCAGTCCATGGGCGGGGGAAAAACTCACAACCTCATCGCTTTAGGTCTCTTGGCCAAATACCCGAATTATCGAAAAAAGATTATGGCTGAGTTCTATAAACCTGGGGATTTGGGTGCAGTATCAGTTGTTGGCTTCAGCGGTAGAAAGACAGTTACGCCTTTTGGTATCTGGGGAGAAATCGCCGAGCAATTGAATCGAAAATCCGTCTTCAACGATTATTACACTCCGCTGATGCCCCCCAGCCCCGATAAATGGGTAGAACTCTTGAAGGGGGACCCTGTGCTTATCCTCCTCGATGAACTTCCCCCTTACTTTGAAACGGCGAAAGCCGTCGCTGTGGGGGATACATACCTGGATCGTTTAACGACTGCCGCTCTGGCAAATCTCCTTGTCGCAGTAAACGGAAACAAACTCCCCCGGGTTTGTGTGGTTATTACGGATCTTAGTGGTACGGCGTATGCGGGCGGAAGCGCCGCCATCACGCAGGCCTTACAGTCTCTTAACAATCTGGAACAGGAAGTAAACCGTAATGTGATTCGTATTGATCCAGTCAAGATGAATACCAACGAGCTTTATCATATTCTTCGCACCCGAATTTTTGAGAAGACACCCACCACATCGGAGATCGAAGAGGTTGCGAATGCCTATGGAGCAGCGCTGGAAAGTGCCAAGAAGATGGGAATCACAGAGATCTCCCCAGACCAGCTCAAAGCGGACATTGTCAATGCCTATCCATTTCATCCCGCGACCCGTGACCTTTACGCCCGCTTCAAGGAAAACCGTGGGTTCCAACAAACTCGGGCACTGATCCGAATCATGCGCATTATCGTTTCGATTCTCTGGAATTCCAAATTGGCGAACAAGAGACACCTCATCGGCCCGCATGAGATGGACCTTCTGGATGCATCCATGCTCGGAGAGATTCGGCAAATTAACCCGGGACTGGAAGCTGCTATCGCCAGGGATATTGGGGCAGAGGGCGGGAGCGCTTTGGCTCAGCAGATCGACAGTGGCAAGACCACAGATGCCCAGGATATCGCCAAGCTAATCTTCCTCTCTTCCCTTTCTACGGCCACGAACCCTATCCTGGGACTAGGAAGGTCGGACATCATCGGCTATCTCGCTGCTCCGGATCGAGACGTGGTCAATATACGGAATGTGTTGGATCGGCTGCAGGCCGATGCCTGGTATCTCCATGTTACCCGAGACGGCAAGCTCTTCTTTAAGAATGTGGAGAATCTGAAGGCCAAGGTCGCCACATACGCCAGAAACAAACTCCGGGAACAGCGGGAAAAGGAGCTCCGGGAGCGTCTGACCGAGATGTTCAAAATCACCACAAAAGCCGCCTATCAGAAACTTCTTCCATTGCCGGCTCTCGATCAGATCCAGCTCCAACAGGATACTGTCACCATGGTCATCTTCCGGCCGGCAGACGATTCCTTCCGGGCCATCGAAGAATTCTACAATCATCAGCAATTCAAGAACCGTGTGTGTTTCATGACAGGTGCCGCTAAAGCCTACGACACGGTATTGGAACGGGCAGCGGAGTTGAGTGCGATACGGACTATCATCGGAGAGATGGATCAGGAAGGCGTAAGGGAGACCGATCCTCAATACGTTGATGCCACCGAGATGCTGGCCAAGCTGGAGGGACGTTTCTATCAGGCCTGCCGTGAAACCTTTACGATCCTGTATTATCCCGCCAAAAACAGCCTTGCTCAAGTAGATTTGGATCCAAAATATGTTGCCAACGAATACAAAGGAGAAGATCAGGTCCTCAACGCCCTGAAGGAGTGCTACAAATACACAGAAGACATTGCCCCCGACGGAACCTTCCGGAGCCGTGTGGAGAACAAACTCTGGCCAGCCGGCAACAAGGAGGTTGCCTGGAGCACCATCAAACAGCGCGCCGCCACGGACCCCTCCTGGGTCTGGCATCATCCTGATGCTTTGGATAATCTCAAGGATGAGCTGGTCAAGCGGGATGTCTGGCGCGAGATGATGGGGTACGTTGACCGGGGCCCCTTCGAGAAACCAAAGACCTCGGTGCAGGTTCAGGTGCTGAGTCGTGATGAGAATACAGGTCAAGTCACCCTTCGCATCCGGCCCCTCAACGGAAACGTGGTCCACATGGAGACAAACGACGTAGCTACGACTTCCTCAAAGAAGCTTGAAGACTACGACATTAAGACCAAGGCAGTGCGACTCTCTTTCTTGTGTGTTGACTCTGCGGGAGAGCACAGCACGGGAGAGGCGGCGACGTGGACGAACACAATTTCTATCAAACACCGGTTTTACCAAGAAGGGTCGAAACGCAAGTGTGAACTGCAGGTGATTCCGGACGGGAAAATCCGATACACTACCGATGGTTCGAGCGCCGAAACGCGTGGTACATCCTATGAAAAGCCCTTTGATGTGCCAAAGGACTGCCAAGTCGTCGTTGCTGTTGCGGAAGAGAGGGGTGTCAAATCTATCCCTGTGACCATCACAGCCCCAAAGGGTAAGGTGGACGTCGGGACTACCATAGACCGCAACAGGGCAGCCGTTTGGAAACGGGGTTTCAAGAGAGACTCTACTGGCGAAAGCTACAAGTTCTTGGAAACCGCAAAGAAATATGGCGCGGAATTGGGAAGTGTCCGCTTAACCATCATGCGGGATACCCGTTGGATCGAACTCAGCACACCCGAGGACATCCATTACGCTATCCCACACTTTGAACGGGGAGCGGACACCCTGAAGGAATTCATCCCAGATGGAAACCTGAGCGTCGATATTGGAAGCCTAAAGTTTGACTCCGGCCAGCAGCTTCTCGATATGGTGGCTGAACTCAAGACCGAGCTTAAGGAAGGGGAAGTGCGCCAGTGATCGCCCGTAAGAAACGACAGTTCATCGGTTTTGGCTTCGACCCTTGGGAATCTGCTCACCATTTCGTGGTTCATATCCCGGAAGGAGAGCAAAAGCCTGTTACTGTTGAAGAGCACTTCGAGTGGAATGGGGGAGAGACCGTGGCTCCTCCAAAACCTCCCATCGTAAAGGTGGAACTCGACCATTACCGTTGGGGGCGCATTGCCGACGCGACGAGAGACCAATTCAACAAGCGGATCCGTGCTGCTGGACACCGATCAGTTGACTGGAAAACTGGAAAAGGGAACATCCTGGCTCCCCATTTTGGCAAGGAGTTAACCCTTCTTGCCTGGGCTGCGGAAGATATAGATGAAACTCTCATTCCGAATGTGATTGCCAACTGGAAAGGCCTAGAGCCGGAAGAGCGATGGTGGCTCTACACGACCGTTAACGCCACCTTCACGAGAGCAGACGTGGGACGTGACCGGGGTTGGCGAAAGGCCATTAAGATTGCCTTTTCAGAAAATGCCGTTCCGGACATGCCTCGGGAACGGTTCGTTGAGGAACCGGAGAATATTCAGCTTCCTCAAAAAGACGAAACACCTGTTGACAAGGTGATCTCCGGGCCGTTCCCAAAAAAGAAGAAGGGTAAAAAAAAACAGCCCGGGCAAGGCAGTCTTTTTGATGAGATTTAAAGGTATAACATGCCGGATCTGACCTTCATCGAAACCCAGTTTCCCGTGAGCAAGCTTTCTAAGGAGAGCTATAAAGAGAGGAAAGCCAATAACAGTCAGACTCTCACCGGCCTGGGCAAATGGTGGGGGCGCAAACCCCTCGTTCTTGTTCGGGCGGCCCTTCTCGGGCTCCTCATCCCTGCCTCTGATGATCCGAAGAAGGATCGGGAGATTTTTCTGAAGCTTATGACCATGGACGAAGAAGGCCTTTGGAGGAGGCTCCGGGGGAATATCTCCGCATCCGAGGTTTATCAATACGCAGCCGAAACGGAAAGGGAATTCTATTTTACCCGGAAGGGCGACAAATGGCAGTGGAAGAAGTCCGCGAGCCGGGAAGATCGGGGACATATGCAGCACCGGGCCTTCAACCGGATGAGTTATGACGAGAAGCTTTCCTATTGCATGCGACCGGAGGAGATCGTAGGTCCGTCTGAAGAGGCATGGAAAGAGATTAACGCCCATCTTGGAACAAATGTGAACTCTCTCCAGGGTTTGGTGCGAGAATTCGGAAAACGACGGTTTGCTCACATCCCACGGGTGGGGGATGCCTTCTGTGGCGGAGGAAGCGTTCCTTTTGAAGCTGCTGTCCTCGGCTTTGAGGTCTATGGCGCCGACCTCAATCCCGTCGGTGCCCTCCTCACGTGGGCAGCGATTCATCTTGTCGGTGGAGGAAGCGAGGTCGCTGAAAAAGTTCGAAATGTTCAAGAAACCGTTTATAAAGCTGTTCAAAAACAGATCGACGAGTGGGGTATCGAGAGGAACGATGAAGGCTGGATAGATGAAGAGACGGAAAAGAGAATTGGCAAAGGGTGGAAGGCCGACTATTATCTATACTGTGTTGAAGTCAAAGATCCTCTAACAGGCTGGCGTGTACCACTTGCTCCTTCCTGGATTATTGGCCAAAAAACTAATACCATTGCAAAACTTGTTCCTGACAAGGCTAGAAGAACCTTTCAAATAGAGATAATTCAGGGCATCAGCACAGAAGAGATGGAAAAGGCCAAACTTGAGGGGACTTGGGCAGATGGCATCCGATGCCCCGTAGACAAAGATGGGAACTGGTTAAATCCCCATTCCAGACAAGCTACTCCTATTGAAGAGCTCCGAGGCCGACAGGGATTGCGCCGATGGGAGATTGACGATCTCGTGCCGAGACCGGATGATGTTCTTCAGGAACGCCTCTACTGCATCCGCTGGGTAGACCCCGAAACCGGGGATAAATATTACCGGACGCCAACGGAAGCAGATCGGAAGCGAGAGGTTCGTGTTCTCGAACTGCTCAAGGAACGTTTCTCCAAGTGGCAGACGAAAGGATACATCCCCAGCCGAAAAATCGAACCAGGGGACAAAACCGACGAACCTATTCGGACGCGTGGTTGGACCCACTGGTACCACTTATACAACCCTCGGCAGTTGTTGACGATTGGGTTGTATCAAGAAATTTGTGAAAAGATTAGTTCAAACTTCCTGTCTCAGGTGGCTCTTTTGGTCAGCATTGGGAAATTGGCTGATTGGTGTTCACGCTTATCTCGTTGGAATCCATATAAAAATGTGGAGAAGGGTATCAATGCGTATTATAACCAAGCATTAAACACTTTATTCAATTACCCAGTAAATACAAACATCTCGCTTGAAAGCATTTGGTTTTTGAGTTTGCCAGAAAAGCAAATTTTCAACAAATCAGAAATTATACCTCTTGATGCCCGCGCCACTACCTACATCGCTGACATTTGGATTACAGACCCACCTTATGCCGACGCCATCAACTATGAGGAACTCTCAGAACTTTTTTTGGCTTGGTACGAGAAACGTCTACCCGAACTCTTTCCTGATTGGTATGCCGATAGCAAGAGAGCATTGGCTGTAAAGGGTTCTGAGGAAAACTTTCGACTGGCCATGGTAGAGTGCTACCGTCGTCTTGCTGAAAACATGCCTGACAACGGCTTTCAATTGGTTATGTTCACTCATCAGGATGTGGAGGTATGGTCAGACTTGGCTCTTATTCTTTGGACAGCGGGTCTTCATGTGACAGCAGCTTGGACCATCGCCACGGAAACGGATACGGCTTTTAGAACAGGAAAGTACGTCCAGGGCACAGTCCTCTTAATTCTACGAAAAAGGAAAGGAGAGCTTCGAGGGGACCGGGCGGACATTTATCCCGAGGTTCTGGCCGAGGTTCAGAGACAGCTCAAAACCATGATTGAAATAGATGATAAGGATGATCCTAACTTCAGCGATGCGGACTACCAACTCGCAGCCTATGCGGCTGCCCTCCGCGTGGTGACTGCCTACAGCGCCATAGAAGACATCGATGTGGAAAGAGAACTCCGCCGTGTGCGAAAGTCGGGGGAATCTTCGCCCTTGGCAGACTTGATCCGTAGTGCTGTAAAGATCGCCTCCGACTTCCTTGTACCCGACGGCTTGGACAGATCGATTTGGAGATATCTCAGCCCGGAAGAACGTTTTTATCTTAAAGGCATGGAGGTGGAGGCCCATGGGGAATACCGTGATGGCGTCTATCAGGAATTCGCCCGGGGCTTCGGTGTAAAGGATTATCGAGGTCTGTTGGGGAGCGATATCGCCAACCGGACACGGCTCAAGACGCCTACCGAACTTAAGGGCCGTGACCTATCCGGGCAGGGATTGGCCGGAACCCTTCTAAGACAGGTCCTCTTCGCCATCTACAAGACGGTGGAAGAAGAAAATCCAAAGCCTGGTTTGACTTATCTCAAGCAGGGACTATCCAATTATTGGGACAGACGACAAACAATCCTCGCCCTGCTGGATTATCTCTCCAAGAAGCCCTCCACTATGGAGCACTGGCGCAAAGACGCCGATGCCGCCCACCTTTTGCGTGGCGCCATTTCAGAGGACGGTGTATGATCCATCGTTACTCCTCAAGACGCGGTCCTTTAAAGGATTTCCTACCCTCCCAGTTAAAGGATGCCCGTCATTATGACAGGATCGCTGGGTATTTCAGTTCGTCATTATTAGAAGTGGCCGGGGAAGCCTTGGAGCAGATGGCACCAGGCGTAAAGGAAGCCTGTGTCCGGGTGGTGTGCAATTCCTGCCTCAGTGCCATGGATGTCCAAACGGCCCAAGCAGCGAAATGGGGGATGTGGAGGGAGTGGTGTGTATCCTTGCCTATTGAAATCACCGATCCCATGAAAGGCCGCCTCCAACGGCTCTATGATTTCCTTCGAGATGGCCGTATTAAGATCAAGGTTCTGCCCGATTCGGCTTTCGGTCTCATCCATGGAAAAGCAGGGGTGATTACAAGGACAGATGGCAGCAGGGTTTGTTTTATCGGCAGCGCGAATGAATCCCGGACGGCCTGGACAAATAACTATGAGCTGGTTTGGCTTGATGAGAGCCCGGAAGGGGTTCAGTGGGTACAGGAAGAATTCGATGCCCTGTGGTCATCCCCGCAGGCGGTAGAGCTGTCGGAGGCCGTAATTGAAGACGTTGTGCGCCTGATCCACCGGGTCGTGGTCCCGGATGTTACAGCGTGGAAAAGCGAAGAAGCGAAGCCTGCAGAGCCTATTGTGGAACTTCCAATCTACCGCCGGGAGAATGGCCTGTGGGCACATCAGAAATACTTCATAAAACTGGCCTTTGACGCCCATAAGAATAGCGGGGCAAGGTATCTGCTGGCCGACCAGGTGGGTTTGGGGAAGACGGTCCAACTTGCCCTTGCAGCGAAGCTCATGGCCCTCTATGGAGAAAAGCCTATTCTGATCCTCGTACCAAGCCCTCTCATAACCCAATGGCAGGACGAACTCTGGGACATGTTGACCATGCCTTCGGCGCGCTGGACTGGCAAGCAGTGGATCGACGAGCAGGGGGTGACCTACCCGGAACTTGGTCCGGCAGGCTTGAGAAAATGTCCAAGGCGAATCGGCATTGTCTCAACGGGACTCATCATCAGGGGGGCTGAAGGGGTCAATTATTTGAAAGATCTCGACTACGAGTGTGTTGTTCTGGATGAGGCTCACCGGGCAAGGCGAAGCAACATCGGTCCCACCCACCGGCAAGAGAAACCTGAGCCAAACAACCTCTTACGCTTTCTCATGGAAATCGCCCCTCGGGCTAAAAGTCTGCTACTTGCCACAGCGACGCCTGTCCAGCTTGATCCAATTGAAGCCTGGGACCTTCTCAATGTTCTGAACAGTGGCAAAGATTTTGTTCTCGGAAGCCCATATAGCCGCTGGCGAACACGTCCGCTGGAAGG
>Ga0315283_10003585_pt1 | contig 13300 bp, 10 predicted proteins | sample YL17G09_0_MG_FD_204541 | JGI IMG/M metagenome (GOLD analysis project Ga0315283, IMG submission 204541) | Sediment microbial communities from Yellowstone Lake, YNP, Wyoming, USA - YL17G09_0 | ecosystem: Environmental > Aquatic > Freshwater > Lake > Sediment | place: USA: Wyoming | collected...
ACCCCCACTGCGCGCGTGCAAGTATGGCCGCCCTCCAGGGCAACCCCCCACCACCACCCCTGTCCACTGCCAGCCTACCCTCCTCTCGGCCCGCCGCCAGCCCCGGCGGGCCGCCCACCGGCGGCGACGGCGGCGGCGGCGGCCCTGGGGGGCCCCAGGCTGCCGCCGCCTTCCTCGCCCTCCCCACGCTCCGCATCCTCGCCCCCGCCGCCGGCCGCCCGCGCCCGCTCCTGCCCGCCCGGTCCAGCGGCATTCTGCGGGTCCTGGATGCAGGTGACATGAAGAGTGGAGGCAGACAAGAGGGAGGGACGGTGCCGAAAGGGAGAAAAGAAAAAAAGGTGGGCTCGAGGCGCGCAGTGGCCGCTGCGCGCCTCGCGCGCGCGCGAGGCACTCTTTCTCATTCTCTCCCTCCACTTCTCTCTCTCTCTCTCCACCAAGTCGACTTCTCGCCAACCACCGGCGTGACGACCCCGTCCCCACGCCGCCACCCCTTTGGCCCGACAGGGGGGCTGGGGCGGCGCATCCGGTCGTTCAAGCTGCCCGGGGCCCCTCCAACACCATCCCCGCTCCCAGGCACGGTGGAAGTCGCGGCGGCGGCCGCCGCGGCGGCCGCCGCCGCCGCGTCCACCCCACCCCTTGATGCTACCCAGGCCCATTATCCTGCTTCTTTCACCCCGCACTCGCCGGCCGTCGCGGCGGCGGCGGCGGCCGCGTCCGCCTTCACGGCCCTCTCCCCGACCCGCCGCTCCGCCCTGGCCTGGGTCGACCGCGGGGCGAGCGGAGACTGGGCGGGTGCGCTGACGGTGGCGGCGCGCGCTGCAGGGGGAGAGGGAGAGGAGGAGGCAGGGGGAGACGGGTACGGGCTGCTGCCGCCGCCGGCGTCCGCATTTCTGGGCGGCGGCGGCGTGTCGTCGCCGCCCCCGGCCCCGCCGCACCACCACCACCACCACCACCACCACCACCCGCGCCAGCCGCACTTCGAGCACGCCAGCCGTCCCCTCTTCCCGCCCCCGCCGCACTGGCACTACCACCAGGGGCACGGCCCCGGGTGGTGCCAACCTCAGCCCACCCTCCACTCCCACCGCCCGCCCCCCCTGTCCCACCACCAGACGCCGCCGGGCCCCACCTTTTGTGCCCAACATCATCGCCAGTGGGGACAGCAGCCGCACGGGTGGCCGCCGCAGCAGCAGCAGCAGCAGGCGTGGGTGCCGCAGGCGCCGCCGCAGGCGCCGCTGCCCCCGCGCGCGCCGTCGCCGGCGTTGGCGCCCGCGCCGCGCCCGCCCGCGCCGGGCGTCGGCCTCCTGCCCCGGGCCGCGGTGCCGGAGCCGCTCCTCCGCCTCGCTTCCCTGTGCGCGGCGCTGGGCCTGTGCGGTGGTGGGGGTGGGGGTGGGGAGTTGGCGGGCGAGGGTGGCGTTGAATCCACCCTGTTGAACGCCCGCCAGCGGCGGACGCTCCGGCGGGCGTGCGAGAGAGCGCTGGCGGCGTTGGCGGTGGGTGGGGGTGGAGATTTTTTGTGATCCCACCTGTTGTGCTGCCTCTTTTTCGCTTCTCTCCGACACACACCCACGTTTCCACGGACACACACCCGCCTCCCAAAAAATGCCCTCCCGCGGCCGCCCCGCCCACCCCCGTGATATCTCACGCATCGCCCGCAAGCACGCGGAGCAGCGGAGCGACCGCAAGAGCGGTGAGATGTGAGAGGAAAAGCGAGTTTTCTACCGCTGCGCGCGCCGGAAAGGAAAAAAAAGACTCACCCCCCTTTCCTCCCCTCCCCCTTTCAGCGTCCGCCATCGGGTCCGAAACCAAGAAGAATGGTTCGGGTGGCAAATTTACTTGGGGGTCCTGGACCGACGAGGCGGGCGAGTACATGCGCAAGGGGCTGGAAAAATAAGAGGGGGGAGACCGCCCCCCCGCGTTAATGCCCTACCCCGCGTTTTCTATGTAAATTATATCCATGCCTGTTGGCCGAGCCCTGTCATTTTTCGCCAAGCATCAGCACGATGGAGAGCATGCACATTCTCATCGGGGTGGAGACGAGGAGGTTGTAGGGGCGGGTGAGGCCGTAGAGTCGTTCCGTAAAAAGACAGAGCGGATTTACCCTTGCCTCTCTGCCATCAAGGGCCGTGCCTGCGTATTTCGGGCCGGTTCACATCCAATTCGTGACTTACTTGAGAGAAAATTAAGTACAAAAGGCCTGGGTGGGAGGGGAAAGGGGAAAGGAGGGCGCGCAGAGCGGAGGAAATCGGATGCGCGAGAGAGGAAGCGATTCTCGCGCTGAGGTCGTCGGGTCGGGGCGCGCGAGCGAGCCGAAGAGCCGTCCTTGCGCCACACTCTTCAGACGTCTTTCAACAAAACAGCGCTCCTACGTCTCTCGGCGCCTCTCACCCCAGACCCACGCGCATACGCTCACCCCAGCAGCGCATGCCCCCAGCCCCCACCCCTGCCTCGCGCCTGACGGTGAGAACCATGAGGAAAAAAAGGTGAGAGAGATGAGGGGACCCGCGCGCTCGATTGCGTTTTTTTTTTTTGCCTCACCCCACGACACCCCCCTTCCTCCTCACCAGGTCCTCGCCCTCGCCGCCGCCGCCACCGTGGCCCTGGCCCTGGTCGCCACGCCCGCCCTCCTGCCCTCGACACACCACAGTGGTGGCGGCAGTGGCGCCAGCCCCAAACCTCTAACCCCGGGCTTCACCAAAAGCTCCGCCCGAGCGGCCGCCCGGGCACCTGGTGGTGCTGGTTAGTGGGCGGTGGGAGAGAGAGACATGCTGCCGCCGTCCGCCCTGCGCAGCCTGGCCGCGGCGGCTGTTGCGGTTGGCCGGAGGACAGGCGGCAACAGGTTTCCTGGCCTAGGAGGCCGGCAGGGCGCCTGGTCGCCGCCGCCACCCGGCAGGAGCGGCAGCACCACCAGCGGCCGGCCCTGGTCGTCCTCTGCGACCACCCCACCCCCTCCCCCGCCTCCCCGCCCGCCCCGCCCGCCGCCCCGGGGCGCGGCCCGGTCCAGCGAGCAGGGCCTGTACCTGGCTGCCTTGGTGGTGGGCATGGTCGGGGCGACGTACGGGGCGGTGCCCCTGTACCGGTGAGTGTATTTTGAGAGAGAGAGAGAGAGAAAAGAAAAGAAAGGCAGGGGAGTGAAATGATGTTGGGGGTGGAGATATTTTGGGGGAGGGGGCGATGGGTGCCGGTGCGCATCCTTCGACACGCACGCCATGGAGGAGGAAAGCCCGCCGAACACACACACATATATATATAGAGAGAGAGAGAGAGAGCTCCCCGCCCAGGCGCGCGCGCCTGGGCTCTCTTGTCCCCCCCTAGCCTGCCAAACCTCACCCCACCCCCACCCTCTCCTCTCTCTTTTTTTTCACGCCAGCATGTTCTGCCAGGCGACCGGCTTCGGGGGCACCGTCCAGCAGGGTGCGGCCGTGGAGGACAAGCTGCGGGCCCGCAAAGCCCGGGCGGCGGCGGCGGCGGCGAGCGGTGGCGGCGGCAGCGACGCCGCCGCCCGGGCGCCGGCCGCCCCCGCCCCGCGCGCGTTTTCCGTCACCTTCAACGCGGACACCGCGTCCGGCCTGCCCTGGCGGTTCGCCCCCGCCCAGCGGTCCATCCGGGTCGTACCCGGCCAGGCCGCCCTCGCCTTCTTCACGGCCACCAACACCGCGCCCCACGCCGTCACGGGCGTGTCCACCTACAACGTGGCCCCCGCCGCCGCTGGCCCGCACTTCAACAAGGTCCAGTGCTTCTGCTTCGAGGAGCAGCGCCTGGGGCCGGGCGAGCGGGTCGACATGCCCGTCCTCTTTTACCTGGATGAGGAAGCGGCGGCCGATCCCCGCCTGGCCGGCGTGGACAGCCTGACGCTGTCGTACACGTTCTTCGTGGTGGCGGAGGGGGAGGAGGGCGAGGAAGGGCGGCGGGCGGTGGAGGCGGCGGCGGTGGCAGGGATGACGGGGTGAAGGAGGGACGGGGGCAGTGTGTGCTCTGTTGTGACCTTCTTTATGTTTGTTTGGGGGCTGCTGTGCCAAGGAGGGTGGTGCGTGGGGCGGGGGGCGGCTTGGAAGCGGCGGCGTCGTGGGCAATGGTGGGTAAAGTGGTGGGTGGTGTTTTCGTTTTGTGGGCCAGTGTCACAAACCGTTTTACTATACTTTATGGCCTCACCGAAATTAGATTTCAGCCACACGCATCGCTGGTATAGCTCAGTGGTAGAGCATTCGTTTAGTATTTTCGAGCACAAACATGTGCGGCAGTGGTTAAAAAAGGCTCTGTTCTCTCCCACCGCCCCCGTGCGTTGCGCGCGCCCAGATACTAACGAGCGGAAGGTCCTGAGATCAAAACTCAGTACTAGCACGTTTTGCCTTTTGCCTGATGGAGCAGCGCGGGCGGGGCGTGGGGCGGCGATGAAGGAGGAGTCTGTATTGCCCAGATGAACGGGTTAAAAGGGCAGGGTCTCGAGTCGGGCTGCCTCCAGAGCTTGCCTTTTTTTGTGATCTGCACACGCACGCACGCTCTGCCTCCTCATTCAGGCCACGGCTGTAGCAATGGATGCTTGTGCTGGATGTCGAAAGGAATAAAAGTGATGGGAGGGGTGGTTGAGCGGGACGGGGAAACATAACCTTTTTTCTCCCAGTCCTCTGTTTTTGGGTCGGGACAAAAAAAAAAACACGCGCTGCGCGCGTGCTCGTCCGATGGCAGTCCCCGCGCCCCGCGCCTGGGGCCCGCTCGCCCCACCCGCCCGCACCGCCCTGGCGACCTGCCTAGCCGCCGCGGCAGGCTCGCACTCCGCCCTCCTCATCCACGCGGACGACGCAGCCGGCGAGGCGGCCCGCTCCATCGGCGCGACACCGGCCTGGTTTTTTAATTTCAATGCTTCAGGCTCGCCGTCAGGCGCCCCCGCTACCGCCCACGTGACCGCCATGCTCGAGGATGGCGGGGACCGGGAGGTGGCCAAGGCGACGTCGGCGGCGGCCCGGGCGGCGGCGAGGGTGCTGGCGAGAGGGCGGCGCGAAACAAAAAGTGGCGCGCCCTCCAACCCAGCCGCCTTGGCCGTCGTCTTCCTCCTGTCCTCGGCTGACCCGGCGTCCGTCGCGGACGCGGGGGCCACCCTACGTGCGCACTGGGGCGCGGCGGAAGGCGAGGGTCTGGCCTTCACCCTCCTTGCGTCCCCGGCGGCAGGCGACCCGCGCGCCCTGGCGGACGCGGTGGCGGTGGCCGCGGGCGTGCGCCTCTTTTCGGCCCGCCTGGGCGCCGGAGTCCTGCGCGGCCTGGACCTGTGCCCCGCCCTGGGCGGCACGGGGGGCGCGTTTGTGCTGCCCGTCCGGGGCGCCGCCGCGGCCCTCACCCGGGCGGCCTGGGGCCTGGGCAGCGGCAGGGCACGTGGCGGGGGGGAGGGGGTGTGCGCGGCCGCGGCGGCCGCCCTCGCTGCCACGCTCGTCTCCGGTGCGGCCACCTCCCTCGGCCTGCGCTTGGAGCCTTTCGCCATCGGGCCCAGCCCGGCCGCGGCCGCGGTGGGCGCGGCCGTGGCCGCCCAGCCCACACCCCACAGCGCGGGCGGCCCCCTGACGCCGGCGGCCCTCATCCTGATTGACGGCCGGGCGACGGCCGCCTGTGCGGGCGCGGGCGGCGGCCCGGGCGGGGCAGCCGCGGGCGGGCCCTCCACCACCGCCTGCGGCACGGCCGCCCACGGGGACCATGCCCTGGACCGCATGGTCGGCTGCCTGCCCCGGGACGGGACGGGCATGTCGTTGGTGGAGGAGGAGGGCGAGGAAGCCCGGCGGCGGCCGGCCGCCTGCCTCGCGCCCGCGACCGTGCCCGGGGATGATGGTGGGGAGGCAAGACAGCCCGGCGGACGCCCGCCCGCCCCCTCCTTTCCCCCGCCCTTGGACGACGGCGGCGCCTGGGGGGACGCCCTGGCAGCCCGCCGGGCGGGCGACGCGGGGCTGCTCCTCCGCAAGTGGTTGCGGGAGGCCGCCCGGGCGGCAGGCGTCCCCGTCCCGCCCCGCGGGCGGGCGGGCGCCGCGCCGGCGGCCGAGCTCGGGTCCCTGGCGGCGGCCCTGGCAGCCGGCGGCCCGTCGGCCCGCCTCACCTCCCGCCGAGCCCGGGCGTTAGGCGCCGGCGCGGCGGCGGCGGGGGCGGGGCCGCGCGCGGACGCCTGGGACGGCGCCCGGGAGGGGGAGGCCGGCCTGGAGGCGGCCGCGGAGGACGGGCTCCACGCGCTCGGCGCGGCGGCCGCGTCCGCGGTCGCGCGCGCGGCGGCGGGCGCGGCGGCCCGCCCGGGCGACCCGCAGGCCGGGGCGGCGGCCCTGCGGGCGGCCCTGCTCCTGGCCGCGGGCGCGGCGGCGCGGGCGGCGGACATCGCGGACGGAGGGGGAATGGAGGAGGGCGGGGGAGGGGGGGGGGGGCAGGGAGGGGGCACCGACGCCCCCAGCCCGGCCGGCCGCCCCTCCCCGCGCCGCGGCCGCGGGCCCGACGGCCCGGAGCCCGGGCCGGCGACGCCGCCGCCGCCGCCCGCCCTGCCCGACGCCGTGGCCCGCCCCGTGCGGGCCGCCCTTGCGGACGCCCTCCTGACTTGCCCGCCGGGCGCGCTGGGCGGCTTGGGGTGGGTCCCCCCCGGCCTGGTCGGCCGCCTGGTGGAGGCGGCGGGGAGTGGCGGCGGGGCGCCCGCGCCCGGACCCGGGCCCGGCCGCCCGCCCTCCTCCACCGGCGCCTTTGAGGCCGCCGCTCTGCGCCTGGAGGCCGAGGACGCGCTGGGCCCCGTCATGGAATCCTTGGCAGCCGTCGCGGCCGCCCGCCGCCTCCTGCCGCCCGCCCTGCGCGGGGGGGGCGGCGGCGGGCGGGACGGCTCGCTCCCGCCCACCCCGCCGCCCCGCCCGGCCGCCGACCTGGCGGCCCGGCTGCTGAGCCGGCGGGCCCTGCCCGGGGCCGCCCCGTGCGCGACCAGCCTGCGCGGGCTGATTGCCGGGCGCCTGGGCAGGCTGGCGGGCGCCGTCCGCGGCGCGGCTGGCGGGGGTGGGGGCGGCGGCGGTGACGGCGCCGCCGCCGCCTCGGCGGCCCGCGGCCCCGACCCGACGGCCCCCGACACGGCCATCATTTTCCTGATCGGGGGCATGTGCGCGGCGGACGCCCGGGCTGTCGCCGCGGCGGCCGCGGACGCTGCGGTTGGCGGGGGTGAGGGTGGGGGTGGGGGCTCGGCGGGGGGCCGCCCTCCGCCCCGCGTCCTGGTCGGCGGTAGCGAGCTGCTCGGGCCGGGGGACGTGTATGAGCGCCTGTTTTTGTAAGAGGCAAGACGATGGATGGAGCGCGTGTTTTGAGTGAGAGAGAGGGTTGAGAAAGAAGAAAAACGGTGCAGCGGGGCCAGAGTGTCCTTCAACACATTCCCTCTCTCTGTAGAGCGCCCTCAACACACGTGCGCGTCCTTGGATCGCATTCTCAACGCGCCTGTGTGTCGGGCCCTGAGTGTGCGTGCCATGGCCGCCATCCGGGCGGCGGCGTCCCTGGCGACGGGGCGGGCGGCAGGCGCGCCGGCGGTGGTCCTTGGCGGCATGCGCGGCGGCCTCGCTGCCGCGACCACCACCTCGCCCGTGCAGCTGCCTGGGCGCCTGGCGGCCCGCTCCGCCGCCGCCTCTGCCGCTGGCCCGCCCGATCCTCCACCGCCGCCCGCCCCCCTCATCGACTCCGCCGGCAGGGCGAAGGCGGAGGCCTACCTGGACGCCACCCTGGCCGCCAACGCCACGCTCAACCTGACGGCCGTGAAGGGGCGGGCCCCCGCGCTGGCCCGCCACATCGCCGACTCCCTCGACTTCCTACCCCCCCTGGACGCCTTAGCGAACAGCCGCGCAGGTGGTGCTGACGGCGGCGGCGGCGGCGGCGGCGGCGGCGCCTTCTCGGTCATCGACGTGGGCGCGGGCGCGGGTTTCCCGGGCGCCGTCCTCGCGGCCGCCCGCCCGGCCTGGCGCGTCACCCTTTTGGACGCCCTGCGCAAGCGCACCGATTTCGCGGTGGGCGCGGCACGGCAGGCGGGGCTGGGCAATGCGGTGCCCGTGTGGGGTCGGGCGGAGGATGTGGGGAGGGGGGGAGGAGAGGAGGGTGGGAAGGCGAAAGGGAAGAGGGGAGGGGGGGGGGGGGGCGGCCGCGATGTGGCGGGTCCGACCACCGCCGCCGCGACCGCCACCGCCACCGCAGCTGCCCCGCCAGGCTCCCACCGCGAGCTCCACGACGCCGCCGTCGCCAGGGCGGTCGCGGAGACGCGCGTCCTGGCGGAGCTGTGCCTGCCCCTCGTGCGGCACGGCGGGCTGTGGCTGGCCGCCAAGGGGCCCGACCCGGCGGCCGAGGTCGAGGCCGCGGCGGGAGCGATCCGGGAGCTGGGCGGCGCGGTGGAGGCCCTCCTGCCGCTGCCGCCCCTCACCCTGGGCGGCCCCGCCCGGTCCTTGCTGGTGGTTAGGAAGGTGGGGCGGACGCCGGAGAAGTACCCCCGGCGGGCGGGCATGCCTGGGAAGCGGCCGCTGTGATGAAAGAGGGAGAAGAAGAAAAAAAAATAAAAAGGGAGGGCGTGATCGGGGAACGTGCCCGGCCGCCCGGCCTTTTCCGAGGGGCGCCGCTGTGTGGCCCTTGTGAGATGGGGCCAGAAAGGAGAACGGACGACAAAAACGACAAAAACCGCCTTCCACCACCACTCCACCCCCCTCTCTCGCCCCTCTCCCCCTTTCTTCATTGCAGGCCGCTCTGTTCCAGGACCGACCGCAGCACCGCCTGCGTCGCCTCCCCGTACCGGTCCGCGCACCGGGACAGGCACTGCTGTTCGGAGGAGGACAGGGACGAGGAGGGCTTGGTCACGCACTTCTCGAAGCACTTGTCCCGGACGGTCTGGATGAAGTGAAAAAATGAAAGAGAAAAATGTGGATGGGACTGGGTGGTGCGCTCTATGCTTCCCCCCACCCTCACATCACATCACACACACACTCTTTCGTCATACCTGGAAGAATTCTTGCATGGCCGCCACCTGCAGCTCCGTCTGCATCTGGTTCATGATCTGGTGCTCGGTGACCTTGGGGCCGCCCGCGCCGGAGGAGTCCATCTTTTTTTTAAGTTGGGTACAGCGTTTTTGGCTAGGTTGCAGGGAGGAGAGCGATGCGATAGAGAACAAACGCTCTGTGTGCGTGCGCCTTCCTTCCGCGCTGTTTTTTGTTTTCTTGCAGGCTTGGCTTCTGCGTTAGCTCCTGTCGTTGGTTACGTGTGGGAGAATGGAGGTGTGCGCGCGTGAGAGCGCAAGAGAGAGAGCCGTCAAGCCGGGCGGTGTCTTTTTCATGTTTGGCTCGTCCAGGCCCGCCCCACTCAGCAGCCACACACACGCCGCGTGCGGCATGCAGTGAGTGAGAGGCAGGGGAGAGGCAGAGGGGGGAGGGAGGGGCTTTGGTCGCTGCAGCCAGGTCGATGCGCAAAAAGACAACGCACCTTGAACAAACGTTGCTCTGCTGGAGCAACCCACGCCCCCGCTCGTCTCACTCGCTATCAGAGGGGCATTCTTTTTTTTCTCCCCCCATTTCGGCCATGCCTCCTCCCTCCGCTCCCGAAGTATTTCAATTTCTTCGAGCCCAGCGCGACAGCCTGGCGGAGAAGCTGGAGGTGCGCGTGCGGAGAGAGAGAGCGCGCGAAGAAACAAGCAAAAAGAGGGGGGCGGCGGCGGTTGGCGCGTTTCTCTCTCCTCGGGGCCTGCCGCCGCGCTGCCCCCTCCCTCGCCCCGCGCAACACGCACGTACGTCAGTCGTTGACAGGCCATGCTCTCTTACGGCATGCCCTGGCGTGTTGCCCCGGAAAAGCATGCCTCCGCGCCGCCCCACACGCGGCATTCTCTTTCACTAGCCCCCCCCCCCCCCGCTCACGCACTTTCACGCGCCCAAAAAAAACCTTTTCCCTCTATCTATCTATCTCAAAAGGAACTGGAGGCCACCCTCGCCGCCCCGGCCCTGTCCTCCGGCGGGCGTGCCGCCGCCGTCATGGCATCTCAAGCCGGCCGGTGGGCGGCCTGGGCAGACGGCATGGCGGAAGACTGGCGGCGGTGGGAGGGCGGGGCGGGCGGCGGCAGCCAGGCGCCGGCATGCACGCCCGCGCCCTCGCCCGCTGCCTCCTTGCCGCCCCCGCCCTCCTCCGCCGCCGGAGGCTGCGGAGGAGGCCACCCGCCCTGGGCGACGCCCACCACCGCCCGGTCCCTCATGGACCGGCTGGCGGCCATGGGGGCCGTGCCCGCCCTGGGCGGGGGCGTGCCCCTGCCGTCGCCCGCCTGCGCGCGCGACGCCGACCGGGCGGGGCTGTGCGCGTCGCTCGAGGCGGGGCGGGCGGCCGCGGCCGGGGCTGCCGCCGCCCGGGTGGAGGGCGAGGGCCGAGGCGAGATCCGGGCAGCCGGGGCCTTGCTGCGGGCGGCGTCGGCGACCACCGCGCCCTCCTCGCCCTCGCCCTCGCCCTCCTCCGACGACGGCGGGGGCAGGACCCCGCCGGTCGGGGCGGCCGCCCCTGAGCCCTCTGACAAGAGCAGCAGCGGGGGTGGGGGTGGTGGGGGAGGGCGCGTCACGCTCGCCGCGGTGGCGGGGCCGGCCTCAGCCTCCTCGCCCGTGGCGGCGCTGGCGGAAGCCTTCACACGGCGGGCCACGCTGGACAGGTGACATTGATGGGGGCAAGGGGAGGTGGGGGGAGGCGGGCGTGTGTGTTGTGCCTGATTTGCTTATTTCATGCCTAGTGCACTCTCTAATCAAAAAAACAACCCGCGCGCCCCCGTTGCCCTCAATACCGCGGCCTGTCGCCCCCCTGCTGCCCCCGATGCTGCCCCTTGTACACCTGCACCGCCCACGCCCCGCCCGGCCCTCCATCCACCCGCCCCGCCTGCGCCGGCGGCCACACCCGCCACCGCACGCGCCCGCGCAACAGGGCCAGCGGGACGGGGCCGTACACCCGGGAGTCGGTGGAGTTGGCGGCGTTGTCGCCCTGGAGCCAGACGTGGCCGGGCGGGATGGGGATGGTGGGGGCGGGCGCGGCGGCGCCCTGCCCGCCGCCGGCCCAGGGGTCGACGCGCCCGCCAGGCAGGCCGGCCACCCTTTTGCAGACCGTGTGCCGCGGGTTGACGGGCGAGCGGGCGACGACGATGTCGCCGATTTGCACGTCGCCCCGGCGGACGGGGCGCGGGGAGAGGAGGACGACGTCGCCGCGGGCGTTCAGGGTGGGCAGCATGGAGGGGCCGACGCACTGGTGAAGAAAAGAGAGAAAGGAGGGGAAAAAGAGGGTGATGTGATTTAGATGGGGTCGAGAGAGAGAGAGAGAGCGACAAGCGCCCGCTCGTTTTACCGCGTCTCCCCTCCTGTTTCTCTCACCAGCGTCGGTTCCACCACGTGCTCCCGGAATAGGTAGGTAGCTGACGCTATCTGGAGGAGGCGAGCCCCGCCGGAGCTGAGCTCTTTGGCGAGGGAGGCCATCGAAAAAGAGGCGGGGGGGATAGAGAGAGACGCCGCGCGAATTTCGCGGTTCTGATGGGAGGACGCGCAGGAGACGCCGCGCTTTTCGGCCACAAATCCGATCTACACCTCGCCCGCCTTCTTCTTCCTCGCCGCCCCCGCCCCCGCACCCGCCCCCGCCCCCTCCCCGCTCGCCGACCCCAGCGGCCACAGGTACTTGCTGACCGAGGCGGGCCCGGACCCCCGGCTGGCGTGGGCGGGCGGGTCCCGCACCTCGCACCAGGGCGAGGCGGCCGCCCCGAGCGCGAGCAAGCGCGCCAGGGCGGCCGCCCGGGGCACGCCGCCCCGCCCCACGGGCACCGCCAGCTTGACCGTGTGCCCCTTTTCCACCAGCTCCCGCGCCCGCCGCAGGCGAGTGTCCACGTCGTGCTGGGCGGCGAGCGCGGTGACACGGATCTCCTTGAAGCCGGCCGCCCGGCGCGCGGCGGCCACGCGCGCGCGCGCCGCGCCCTCCCGCTCCCGGGCCGCGGCGGCCGCCGCGTTGGCCGACCCCAGGCGGTAGACGGGCGGCGTGGCGGCGGCCGCGACGGGGACCAGGTCTAGCTTGGCAGCCGACGCAGCGGAGAGCGCGTCGGCGGCGCTGGTGATCGCGTGCGTGCCGTCCGCCATCACCAGCCGGATCTCGGTGGCCGGGTCCAGCAGCAAGGCAGCGGCCGCGCCGCCGCCGCCGCCCTTGCCGCCCCTGCTGTCCGGTGGCCGGCCCCGCCCGGGCTGGGGGGCGCCCCCGGCGCTGCTGCTGCTGCTGCCGGGCTTGCGCCAGGTGGCCAGCCAGGCCCGGTGGAGGTGGAGGGCGGGCGGGAGGAGGGGCGGTGGTGGGAGTAGTGGTGGGGAGGTGGTGGGGCGAGAGAACAAGCAGGCGGCCGCCACTGTTGTTGTGGCCGCCGCCTCGCCGCCCACGCCCGCACCCCACCCCCGGGGCGCCACCCGCGCCAGCAGCCTAGCCCCGGCGCCGCGCATCTATGCGGGCCTGCCGCTTGGCCGCGTACTGAGTGGGTACGAAGAGAGGAGGAGAGGGGAAAGGTGAGAGACAATGATGATGGGAAGGGGGAATGAGGACAGCAAGGTGGTTTCTAAAAATCTGCCCCGTACCTCCGTCGCCCGGCAGGCCTTGTACGCGTCGAACGCGCCCTGGCAGGCCTCCTTGTCGTAGCCCGCCCGGTCCAGGCAGGCCAGGGACGCGGAGTAGAGGGAGGCGCAGCCGTCGGCCTTGAGGGCGGTGGCCGTGGATTTCGGTTTGGGTGGTGGTGGGGTGGTCGAGGAGTCCAGAGGCATTCAGGGGAGAGAGGGAGGGAGGGAGCCTTCCCTCGTTTTGGGCTGTGCCGCGCCCCGTTTGGCGGGAGCGCACGTGTGCTGTGTGCGAGAGGGGAGTGGCGACACGCAGCAGAGGCCACTCACTCAACTGTGTGTGTGCGTGGGGCGCGATAGAAAGAAGTGTGCGTGACGGCGCCGGTCAGCTCTCGCACTCGCCCAATTTGTTTCTCCCCCCTCTTCTCTGTGGGCACGCGCCCCCGCTGGCGCGCAGTGCCCTCTCTCTCTCTATCTCACAAGACACATGCTGAGCACCCGTCCCCGGGCCTGGTCCCTGCTGTCGCTGATGCGGGGTGCGGGACGTGGACGCGGCGGTGCGGCGGCGTTTTCTGCCGCCGCCCGAGCGGCCACCCCACCACCCCACACGCGGGCCGCCCCGCCGAGCGCCCGCCGTGCCTTGGGCTACCTGAGCGCCGGGGTTGTTGGCGGGTGTGCGATCGGGCTCGCGGCCGCGGCGGCCAGGCAGCAGGAGGCCGCGGCGCCCGGGCGGCGACCCCGTCCATCCC
>Ga0315283_10003586_pt1 | contig 13298 bp, 11 predicted proteins | sample YL17G09_0_MG_FD_204541 | JGI IMG/M metagenome (GOLD analysis project Ga0315283, IMG submission 204541) | Sediment microbial communities from Yellowstone Lake, YNP, Wyoming, USA - YL17G09_0 | ecosystem: Environmental > Aquatic > Freshwater > Lake > Sediment | place: USA: Wyoming | collected...
GCAGGTTATGTGCTGAATCTTTGAGAGGTTATCAAACGTATCAATGAGTATGAGCTTTGCCGGAAAGCAATTATAGGGAAAATGATACCGAGTCACCGCGGCCAGGGAAGACAAGGGAGTTTCTAGGATCACACCCTTGAACTGGTATCGTGTCGCAAGCTCAACCGCTACGCCGCCTCCCAGTGATTCCGTAAATATCACCATTTGATCCGGAGTCACATTCTTATTTTCCTTTAGCCATCTTACTGAGGCATCACCGTCCAAGTAGAGATTCTTTTCAGTTGGCGTGCCCTCACTCTTACCATAGCCGTGATAATCCATAAGTAACACTGGGTATCCCAACCTATGAAATTCCTGAAGTCTGAAATCCCGGTGGGTTACATTACCGGCATTTCCATGAAAGATTACAATGGTGGGTTTCCCTTTACTTCCTGGAACAAACAGGCCATGTATCGTGCAGCCATCATCACAGCTAATAAACACCTCTTCCATTTGAGAAACATACTCAGGAAACTCAAACCGCGTATCCAGCTTATAAGGGTAGTAGATAATCTTACGCTGGAATAGGGTGAGCAGAAAAAGCATAGCCACATAGAGTACTGCGAGTGAGATAATGATGCTCATCATCGTTCTCTTTGTTGAGTTGTTCATAGGTATTCTCATAGTACCACAAAGCAAAAGATGTTCCTATGGTAAATTAGTACCACGGTAAAACTGAAGGGATTGTTCACACTATTCACTTTTACAAGATGAGGGAAGGTCTATTCAATGTCTCATTGGGATCTGTCCCAATCTTTCAAGACGCCATGTTTAGTAAGGCATGGGTGTAAAATTTTATCATTGCACAGATACATAAAATTCTGCTACTATTCCACGTATTCACCTTAGCTGATGGCTAAAGTAAAAAAGCAAATGAGCGTCCCATGTATCATCCAAAGGAGGTCGTATGCCGATTAAGGAAATTAAAGCAAAAGACTTGAACGCAAAAAAGTTTATCGAGCAGCAGGCAGCAGAAATTGCCCGGCAGGTAGGAAACAGCTATGCCATTAATGCCCTGTCCGGCGGCGTTGATTCATCGGCGGTTACCATGCTCGGTCACATTGCCCTGAAAAACAGGCTGAAGACATATTTTATCAACAACGGCATCATGCGTAAGGAAGAGCCTGAACAGATTGCGAGTATTTTCAAGAAGCTCAGCGTGAAGGTTGAGGTTATTGACGCGCAAAATAAATTCTTTGCTGCCCTCAAAGGGATTGAAGACCCGGAAGAAAAGCGCGAGGCTATTACCCAGACATTTTACAAAGACGTGTTCGGAAAGCTGGTGAGACAGAGCAAGGCACGGTACCTTCTGCAGGGCACCATTCTTACTGATATTGATGAGACCGTTGCCGGCATCAAGCGTCAGCACAATGTCTTTGAACAGTTGGGCATTGACCCGCAAAAAGCGTTTGGTTATAAAATCCTTGAGCCACTGGTACAGCTCAGAAAAGATGGCGTGCGAAAGCTGGCAAAGGCACTTGGTCTACCAGAATCGATCTACAACCGGATGCCGTTTCCTGGACCGGCACTTGCTGCACGCGTTATCGGAGAGGCTACGAGGGAGCGGATCGCAGTGGTGAGAGAAGCAACAGCAATTGTGGAAGATGAGCTCAAAAGCGTAAAGGCATTTCAGTACATGGCAATTTTACACAAAGACCGTGTGACCGGCATGCGCGGCAACAAGCGTGACTTCGGCTTCCAGGTTGAAATCCGCTGCTGGAACAGCATCGATGCGAGGCAGGCACAACCCACCCGGCTTCCCTACCCAACTCTGGAAAAACTTGCCACAAGGATGACAGCTGAAGTTCCCGGAGTAGTCAGTGTGACCTACCACATCGCCACCAAGCCGCCATCTACCATGGAAGCGGTGTGAGCAGTACCTAAGTAAACCATTGCCTAGAAATTCACCCAAAATACTTCCCTGCAATTTCGAATCGAAGCACTACCTATTAAGTGACGGGCCAAGATAATAGACAGGAATGCTATAGGATGTCTCCTATTCTTCTCTGAAATTTACAGATTTTATAGGTAAGAAGGATTGATTTTCTCCAGCCTCTGGATGATGGCATGGGCGAAAATTTCATGACCCCTTTCGTTCGGGTAGCGCACATCATCGTGGACCAAATCGGAATGTTTCACCCCCTTTTCCTCAAGCCAGCTCGCCCAGTAGGTGTGGACAGAAACCACCTCGCAGTTAAGGTCGTTACATACCTCTCGTATGATACGGTAGTAGTTGTACACCGCCTGCATATCGTATGGATTTTCAAATGGCTGTGATGTTGGCATTACAATAAGGGGATTAAACCGAGACCTCGCACGCTTCACAATAGTGACCAGGTTTTCTTTGAACTCAGATCGATAAACGCATTCAAACGCATCATCTACTCCAAAGTGCACTACCAGTATCTCAGGCTTGAAGGGATCAACATCTTCGTCAAAAGACCGTATGCCGTCAAAGGAGTTTTCCTTGAAGCGGGATTGGTTGATCAATGCGATGCCTTTGGATGCACAGTATTCCCTCAAGCTATCTGCATATCCTTTCCCCACGCCATAGCCCGCAGCTATGCTTCCCCCTCTAATCAGAATCCTCATCATCACCTCACCAATGTAAACGATCAGGCTGGTACGCTGGCAAACGTAAGGCGGTTAAAGGCTTTCCCTGTAACCGCCTGGTAATCTCTCTAATCAAAGTCAGACTACGTTGCTACTTTGCCTTTCTCTCATACTTAAAGATGCAGACCGCATCTCCCTCTGCCTGAGCGCAGAGAATTGTGCCCTTCATCCCTGGAAAGGCTTCTCTGGTTGCCCGCACATCCAGCTCGCAGATAAGAGCGCACGGTTTTTCAAACCCATACTCTTTACAAACTGACAACACCGGACAGGTCCTCTGGATTTCTATCACCGCATCCATGCCCTTATTTGAAATGTCCACCACTGCCATATCCATTCCAATCTGCTTATAGGCAGGGATTGCTTTTGAGAAACCTTCGGCGAGCGTAGCGTTATCTATAAACTGCCCCATGTTTTTTCTCTGCCTCTCTGGATAACCTTCAAACATCTTCTCCCATGCCTTTGCTTCACCTACCTCTTTCTTTAATTGATTAAACATTTCAAATTTCTTTTTTAGCATCTCAACTCCCGGAATCTTTTGCTCAGCCATGGTTACCTCCCTATAATTTAAAAAGTTAATTATTTGAGCTTTTTAATCCCCAATTTCTAAATTCCTCAATTCCTCAATGCCCTATCTCACATCTCACATCTTATCCCCCATTACTCATCGCTCATTATTGTTTCACAGCATCGCCTTAAAAAACTTCGCGAAGGTTTCCTTCCCATAGATGTCCAGAATGACTTTCCCCATCCGATCTGTCTTTTGCATACCCGCATACTGAGATTTGATCCGAGCAAGCTGATTCTGCTTATATATGTCATCCTTCTTCTGAGCTTCCCGGTACATGGTTAACCAGCACTTAATAAACTCAGCACAGAGTTCATGAACGGTTGCCATGTTCTCAACTCTGGTCTTCACCATGATAAATACAGGTGAAATATAGGTTCTAACCCAGGTAGTGGTCTCATCCAGAAAAACTCTCCGAAAATCTTTATGACTCCAGAATTTTTTATAGACTTCATTAAAAGGATCCAGATATTTCATAGTAAACTCATAATCGGTGACCAGATCAAAACCGAAGGTGAAATCAGTGTCGAAGTGATAGGCACCATCTTTCATAATAACCGTATTAATCCCCCAGATCGGCAACTTGTAGGAAAGGTCTGGCAGAATCTGAAATATCTCGGCACCCGTTGAGAGCGCATGGTCATGGTGGGGAATGGGCACGCCATCACCAAATTTCAAATCTACCAGAGTTACCTTGTCTATCTTTTCAGCCTTATACACCCTGATACCACCACCATCCTTCCCATTGAGAAGTTTCACCGTTTCAATCTCTTCAAGGCCAGGAACCCTCTGTAGCTTTATCTCTTGAGACAGGATTTTAAGACAGCATTCGGTGAGTGATGTAGTACTCATGGTATCTCCTTACAATAGTTAATGATTTGCGTGCAAAGCGAATGTAGCAATTTTAAGAACGATTGTAAAGAAAAGTTTTTGTTCCTCCCCTACCTGTTCTCCTTTATGCTCATAGCAATTGTTCTTCCCCTATGATTAGAAAAAATTTGACAATAAAATAAGCTGTGATAGTTTTATCAATTAAATAAAGTACGGTGCACTAACACGCTCTTTGTCTCATCAACCAGAGAGACTAGTATACCAATCATCGACAAATCTACATTTCTATAACTACACCAGGAGGTATAAAAAAATGCGAGGAGGAATTGTAGGAAAAATTATCTGGGTAGACCTTGCGAAAGAAAAATTCGAGGTGGCCCAACCAGCAGAAGAGCTCTATCAGCACTATCTCGGTGGGTACGGCATAGGGGCAAAACTCATCTGCCAAGCTCAGCCAGCGGGAATAAACCCCCTTGATTCAGATACTATCCTGGGTTTTGCTACCGGCCCCTTAACCGGTACACCTGCTCCCAGCTCTTCCCGATATACGGTAATGGGAAAATCCCCGCTCACGGGCACTTGGGGAGATGCTAACGTGGGAGGATCCTTTGGCCCTGCATTGAAACGAGCAGGGTTTGATGCAATCTTTTTTAAAGGTGCAAGTAACTCGTGGGCGTACCTCTTTATTGAGGATGGTAAGGTTGAGCTTAAAGACGCAACTCCTTATGTCGGCTTAGATACCGATGAGCTGGAAGACCGAATGAAAAAGGAGCTGGGTTCCGATATTCGTGTAGCCTCGATTGGCCCCGCGGGAGAGAAGCGTTCCCTCATCGCCTGCATTATCAATGACAAGTGGCGGGCTGCAGCTCGCTCTGGTCTGGGAGCATTGATGGGCTCAAAGAAGCTGAAAGCGATTGTAGTGAAAGGTACCGGGAAAATCCCCATAGTGAATGAAGAAATGGCTAAGAACCTTCGCCAAAAACTTATTGCACAAGGTCAGCACAATCCCGTTTTTCAACTCTTTTCCAACCTTGGCACCTGCGGTGTTACCGCTATGTTTGCCGCCAGTGGTGAATCCCCGGTCAAAAACTGGGGGGGTGTTGGTGAGATAGATTTTCCCAACGCAGCCGCTGTAAGCGACCAGAGTGTGATTAAATATCAGCAGAAAAAATTTGCATGCTGGGGATGCCCCATTGCCTGTGGTGGCGAGGTAGCCGTAGGGGGTGGACCATACTCCTGTAAAACCCATAAACCGGAATACGAAACCTTAAGTGCTTTAGGTTCCCTCTGCCTCAATGATAACCTTGAATCTATCATCAAGGTAAATGATATCTGCAACCGGGCAGGACTTGACACCATCTCCCTGGGAGCAACCATCGCCTTTGCTATCGAATGTTACGAAAATGGAATCCTCACCAAAAAGGATACGGATGGTATTGAGCTCACTTGGGGAAACCACCAGGCTTTTGTCGCCCTGAGCGAAAAAATGGCAAAAAGAGAAGGGATTGGAGAAATCCTGGCTGATGGAACACGCATCGCTGCCCAGAAGATTGGGAAAGGAGCAGAGCGATTTGCCATGCATCTGGGAGGGCAGGAAATTCCCATGCATGATCCCCGAAATACTCCCGGCTATGGAACTGCGTACTTTACCGATGCTACCCCTGCACGACACATGCAAGGAGGCTCTGCATTTCTCGAGAGCGGATTTCTCATCCCTGGCATCCCCTTTGAACCGATAGAAAAATACGTATATTCAGGGAAGGGGGATCTCCACCGCTATATGAGTAACCTCTCCCACGTGGTTAATGCCTCAGGGATCTGCTATTTTGCTTTTATGGTATACGGTGCCACCATGATACCCCAATTTTTGGAATATGCCACAGGACAATCCTTCTCCTTAGAACAGCTCCAAACCATTGGTGAGAGAATAGGCACTCTTCGGATGGCCTTCAACATCCGGGAAGGAATTAATCTCTCTGATCGGAAGATCCCCGGGAGAATGATTGGTAATCCTTCTTTAAACGAAGGTCCCCTCAAAGGGATAACCATTGATATCAAAACCCTCACTCGAGAATATTGCGAAAAGATAGGCTGGGATTCTCTTACCGGGAGACCCTCCTTAAAAAAACTTAAAGAGCTAGGGCTTGAAAACGTTGTTCAGGATCTTAAATAAACGATGGTTGAAAATGATGCAGGATGCATGATTGGTCAACGGTCCATAGTCGATGGTCCACAGTTAAAAGACGCATGATGTAGGATGCAGCTGGGGTGAGATGATTATATCGCATTGAATGTTTACTATTGAGAGCCAACCCTATTCACTATTTGCTGAGCCTGATGCCTGTGATGGGATTCTCCCATTGAAACATACTACCGTGTGTGTCTGACTTGATGAGCTTGAGGTGAGCCGCGGTTACATTGTCAAGCACCACATCCCCACTTTCTTCGACTTTACCCGGCAACACCCCCTTCTTAACTAGGTCGGTGAATTTCGAGAGATCGGGAATCCATAGGATTAACTGTCCTTCCTCACGTTTCACCCGGCCCCAGAGATAATGCTGTGGCCTATCGGGGTTTTCAAGATTACCAAAGAGCCAGTCCCCGGATTCACGAAGATACACTTTGTATGACTCGAGGGCGAGACCGTCTAGCTTCTTCTCCAGCCAGGCTACCTCGAGCACTCCTTTCCCCGCATCTATAACACGCACGGTGACTGCTCCCTCATTGTGAATCCATGTACCTTCCCAATCTGTCGGTGTAAGCAGATGCGGTTTTTCACCGACTGGTCTGGTGCTGTACACACCACTGCAACCTACAATACAGACAATACTAATAATACTAAGTACCGTTCTCACATAGTTCATATTGTTCCTTCCTTATGATAAAACTGAAGAATCTTACTTGATACTTTTCAGCTCACGTTGATGAGTTAAAAAATGGAAAAAATTATAATTAAACTAGTTATATAGCCTCAGTAAAAAACTTTTTACTCCCTTCAGCCTCAATAAATAAGAATTAACCAAGACCGATTAACGGGAGCAGGACACGTAACCCCACCCAGATCACAATAATGCTTACGATGTCAAAGACAATCCCTGCCTTGATCATCCTGGTAATGGGAACCATGCCGGAGCTGTAGATGATGGCATTGGGCGGTGTGGACACAGGAAGCATAAATGCTAAACCTGCACTCAGCGCCGCCCCTATGGCGGGCGGTATAGGGTTAACATTTGCTGCCACGGCGAGCGATATCACCACAGGCACTACCATAGTAGCCGCGGCAGTATTTGAGGTCACCTCAGTTACCAGCTTAGCTATCACAATCGCAACCAAGGTGATACCCCATAAGGAAGTTGCACCACTCACATTGAATATTCCCGCCCCCACCGTTTCCGCAAGCTTGGTTTCAAACATAAGATTGCCAAGCGAGAGACCTCCACCGAACAAAAGCAGTGTCCCCCAGTCAATTCTTTGCGCCTGCCTCCATGAGAGAGTGAATTCTCTTTTTCCCCAATCTACCGGTAGTATGAAGAGCACGCCTGCTCCAATAAGCGCAGCTACTGCCTCAGGCATAAGCTCACTATATGTTTTGTAGAGGGGAGCATCGGTGCCACAGACCACCGCCAAGAAACCTGGAAATATCCACAAGGTCACGGTAATCAGAAACGCCGTGAGCACATTTTTCTCTCCTCTCTTCCACCGCCCAAGTTGCTCACATTCTCTCTGTAGATAGTGCTGATTTCCTTTGAAATGAGTTACTTGAGGTTTATGAAAAAAGTAGAGTAGCACATAGAGGACTACAAAGAGCACCACCATTATCGGCACTGCAAAGAGCATCCACTGGAAAAAGGGTATCTTTACCTTCACCAACCTTTCAATCATGGCAATGCCGATGAGGTTAGGTGGTGTTCCCACCGGTGTCGCAATTCCCCCCACAGAGGATGCATAGGCAGTCATCAGCATCATCCCGGTTCCGTACCGTACCCACAGTGGATCTGCTTTTTCACCGGCCTGTTCCATTATTTCCCCCATCGCATAAATAATTCCAAGGCCAATGGGAAACATCATGGCGGTGACCGCAGTGTTGCTCATCCATGCTGATAATCCAGCAGCAATTGCGCCAAATGCAAAAAGGATGCGTCCTGTACTATGTACCCATTTAAAGGAGAGAATCCTGAAGGCAAATCGTTTGTCCAGACCATGCACTGCCATTGCTTCGGCAAGGATGAAGCTTCCCAAAAAAAGAAAGACTATAGGGTCGGCAAAGGGAGCACATACCGTTTTTGCAGGGGCAACACCAAATACAATGCAAAGCATCGCACCTAGCAAGGCAGTCATGGGGAGCGGAATTGGCTCTGTTACCCACCAGGTAACTACCCATCCAATCACTGCAGCGAGTCGGTGTGCCTTGTCACTTAGTGATGGCATAGGCGTGAGGTAGAGGAATAATGCGAGGAGAGGGCCAAGAAAAAGGCCAACGGTGTTGCGCAACTGCTCAAAACGCTCTTCTAGTGGTGAGAGCTTCGCTCTTACCTCGGCATAGGCTTTGTCAGTGTCTGCTTTCTGATCTGCCATTGTGTACCTACCCTCATATAATTTTATACCTTTCTTCGGAATAATTCTATTTTTTACATATGAATGCATCACCTCACCATTGTCAAGAGAAAAAAAGGAAGAAAAAAGGAAGTCACACTATCACAAAATCAATTAAGGTTCACACTTCTTTTTTAGAATTTGACGCCAATGAAGAATTAGTATATAGTAAAAGTTTGAAGCAGAGTTAATGCCCAACAGAGTAAATGGTACAGCTATTACCGCCCTCACTGCCGCCTCCGCCTGCGAACTTGCAGATAGGGTAGAATATACTATTTTCTCGCCAAATCTCAATGAAGTAGTGAATACACAGAATCAAAGTGAGAACTGATAGAGAAAAAGGAGAGCATGTTGAAAACCATCCCCTACTTTGAACGGATAACTGAAACACTTGCCCCGCTCAACCCTCGCCCTATGAAAATCTACCAGGGTGAGAACATCACCCAGTTTGAAAGATTTGAAACTGAAATGATGATCCATACCATGCGATGTTTTAAGTCTGAAAAGCTGGATAAGATTGTCATGATCAAGGCAGAGATTATGGGTGGTAAAATCATTGTCTATGGCACCACCATTGTTCCCACTGATGAGTACCCCTTTCCTATGTTCACCTCTGAAATTGTGCAGGCGGTAAATCATTTAAGTTTAAGGGCAGATCTCATCCCTTTGGCAGATTGCGGTCGGGATATGGCATACCTGGAGAAGTATATGGTTCCTATGGAAGAGCTTTGGGGAAAATACAAAGACATTGAGGGCATGGGAGTAGAGCGCTACCTCTGGCACCGGGTGATGCTCTCACCCTTCTACGCCTACGGGAAAATCAAATATGATGTAGAACACATTGAGGAGAAGGCTTTAGACATTACTATTGACTATCTGAAACTCTTTATACTATTCTGGTCAGAGGGGGAAAAGGCAGACCCTACCTATATGGAGCTTCTCAACGGAAGAAAGAGGGCAATGCTCAAAACCATGATGGAAAATGACCCGGGTGAAGGACCGCTTAAAAAAGCGTTGGGTGAAGAGAAGGCAAAGAAGCTTCTCTCCCTTCTTTTCTAAATTACTCACTTTAAAATTCGAAAATCGAAATCCGAAGCACGAAACAAATTCAAATGACCAAAGCACAAAATCAAAAATATTTTGATTTAAAAAATAATTTAGTTTTGAACATTTGATATTTGAATTTTGAATATGTTTCGAATTTGGTGCTTGGAATTTAGGATTTTATTTTAGAAGCTCCTCAATTGCGGGGCACTGGCAGTCCGAAAGCTTTCCTGCACGGGTAAGATCTTCCACGATATCGAAGAGCCCGACTTCCTCAAGCCTTTTGCACGTGGGAATCCCCTCTGGTGAGCACCCACGATAGTAGTAGTACTCATCAAGCATCCCGGGATGGGAGATAGGGTCTTCTTCTCCGCGCGTGGTTCCCTTCCTCATATCATCTTTTCTGTTTATCCCTAATAAGGCATTGTAACACCGCTCCACCTGATAGGCCCTCTCCGCTGATTCAAAAAGATGCTGAGGATCTCTACCCGTTACCACCTGATAGATATCTCCCATCTCCTCAAAGAGAATGAGCGGTTCACCAAAAATGGTGGTGCCTGCAAGGGGAATAAAGCATAGTCCCAGGGAATCCATTAACATCTTGTAATTTTCATGCCACCAGACAGCACGCCCCTTTGCCACAGGACTTTTGGCAATGGCCATCTCATCAGGAATATCCTTTCCGAAAATTCTCTCCAGCATTTCACGTGCACCAGTGAGCGCCGAGAAAGGATGGCCCTTCATGTGGTCAGCTCCCCGAACCGCTACCGAGGTTGCAAGATTCATGGCCATCACCGCATGACGATTGTAGGGAAAGGTCATCCCCTTGGTGTGAAAACCATAGGGTTTCGACTCATGCCCTATTTTTTGAATCATCTCAGGGATACTTTCGGCGAGAATATTTCCGAACCCTTCCCTCCTGGCTGCTTTGTGCATCATCTGAGAAGCAAGCTCAACATCCCCCCACCTAAGCTCCATCCCATCGGTATCCTCAGTCCCTAAAATCCCCCGCTGAAAGCACTCCATAGCCATTGAGAGGTTCCACCCGAACTGGGTACAATCCATTCCCAATCGATTAGAGAGATCAGCAAGGTGAAAGAGCGAGGGAAAATCATAGATGCCCAGCTGTGGTCCCAGGCTCACGTAGTGGCCGAATTCAATTTTGTCTCCCCTCTCACCCTGATACGGTCCTTCATCAACCTTCCACTTCTGGGAACAACCGATGGGACATCGGTAGCACCCAGATTTACCATCCTTGTACTTGTTGATAAATTCCTCAAGATCATAGTGCTCCAATTGCTCCGGGGTAATTCTCTCCTGCTCATTTCTGGTCGCGGTCTCAAGCCCTATCTGGGCAATGAGCATCAGGGTCCCATACTCTGACTGGGCATACGTAGCTGGTCCTCCCTTCCAGAGTTCCCGATACCTCTTTGTCAATTCATCCAGCCTTTTCTTGTCTGCCACCGGCACTGTTCCAGTAGCCTTGACGATTATCGCCTTCAGATTTTTTGAGCCCATCACACATCCCATTCCTGCCCTGCCGTTGGCACCTACCCTTTTCCTTCCAGAGAAGATGTTGGCGTATCTCACTAACGATTCTCCCGCTGGTCCAATGCGCGCGGTCTCACACTCACCATGGTGCTCATAGAGTTTTTCATCTGTGGCATAGGTATCAAGACCCCAGAGTTCAGTCGCATCAACTAATCGGGGCACTTTCCCCTTCTCAACAAGAAGAAGAGAAGGTTTTGCTGACTTACCTTCTATCACAATATGGTCATAGCCCGCCTGCTTCACCTTGACGCCGAAATATCCACCTGCGTTTGAATCTCCGAAGATTCTGGTTAAGGGACTTTTTGCGGTGACGGTATATCGGGTAGCACAGGGAAACGCAGTTCCTACCAGAGGACCACAGCCAAAAATAAGCGGGTTCTCCGGTGAAAGGGGATCTAGTTCAGTCTTACCCCGCACCAGGTCGTAAAATAGTCTGGCATTAATCCCCGCCCCACCAGTATAGCCCCTGATCAATTCTTCGGAGAGTTCCTCTTCCCAAATTTTTGCATCAGAGAGGTTAACCTTGAGGATTTTACCCCTCCATCCATATTTTTTCTTAGATCGCTGTGTTTTCAATGATAATCCTCGATGTGTCTAACTCATTAAAGTTCTTCTCATATAGGCTTCTCACCATTAAAGCTAGGATAAATCCTAATTCCCAAGCACCAAATTCCAAATAAATTCAAAATCCCAATGTTCAAAATTAAAAAACGTTTTGGTCATTTGAATTTTGGTCATTGGGATTTGAAATTTCAAAATATAACACCGCTCAGAATACTACAGAACAATTCAGAACGTCGCATTCGGGGGAAGAATTGCTCCCAGCAGTGCATCGGGGGGAATCCCCTTTTCCAAACCATACTTTGTCCCCTCATCTTCAAGCAGCACCCATTGAGCCCACACACCATGAATCTTTTTCATGAGCTTCTTTTCTTCATCGGTGAAAGGTTTCCCCTTCCGTTTCTCAACGATGCCCGTATAGAGGGTGAAAAAGGCTTCAGCCATTTCCTTAAAAAAATCAAAGTGGTTATCCTCAAGATGGAAAGAATAAATTCCCGCATGTGCGCCAACTTTTTCCTTCCGGTACTTTGACATAAAAAAATCCGCCCTGGTTTTTCTCAGCTTCTCATAGTCCTGTCCATGGCGGCCGCAGAGTTGCTTCATGCCTTCCGCAAAAAAGCTGACATCCCCTTCGTGAGAAAAATAGGGGAAGATATCCGTACCACCTGCCAGTACCACCCTATCAGTAATGTTTGCTCTCAGTTCCATATACCCCCGGGGAATGAAGGGATTAACCGGATAGCAGTTGATTTCAAGCACAAATGCCTCAGCCGTGCTTCCCTTCTGACCAGTCTTTTCTGCAAGCACTGGCGGGGTTTCAATCTTAAGGTCGCAGTAGACCGAGCCTGCTTTTTCAAATACCTCACCACGGGAAATAACCACATCCAATCGCCCCAGGGGAGTATCCCATGATTGTCGAGCGAGCTTTCCAGTGGGATTATATGAAGTGCACAACTTTTCAAATCGGGCAGAAACACTGAGCAAAAATGCTACGAGATCGTTTCTCTCAAGCATAGGTAGCTCCTCCCCTCCTTGACGTGATTAAGTTAAAAAAAATGGCAGCCAGTTCATGGCTGCCATTGCCTTAGCTACTTTAGTTTTACATTTACCGCCTGAGGTCCTTTGGGCCCCTCCTGTACCTCGAATTCTACCGCATCTCCCTCCTTGAGGGTCTTAAACCCCTCCTTAGATATGGCGGAGTAATGTACAAAGACATCGCCACCATCATCTCGAGACAAAAATCCGTATCCCTTCTTGTCATTAAACCATTTTACTGTTCCTTTAACCATAACTTAAAACCTCCCATTAAAAAACTTAAAATGTTGAAATGAAACTACCCTTGACCCTTAATCGCTTCATTGTCAGGATCAGGAAAATGGTTTAACAAACTTAACTTCCCTCCCTTGTACAACAAAAACGATTAATACACGTCAATAGCTTACCTATCACAACTTCCTCTACGAGTCAATTTGAAAATGCAAAGTTTTTTAGAATTATAAAG
>Ga0315283_10003587_pt1 | contig 13298 bp, 8 predicted proteins | sample YL17G09_0_MG_FD_204541 | JGI IMG/M metagenome (GOLD analysis project Ga0315283, IMG submission 204541) | Sediment microbial communities from Yellowstone Lake, YNP, Wyoming, USA - YL17G09_0 | ecosystem: Environmental > Aquatic > Freshwater > Lake > Sediment | place: USA: Wyoming | collected...
GTCCATCTGCTTCGCAAACAACATACGCAAATCCTGACCTAAAATGGGAAACTACAACACAATCAGACATTGGCTTTGATGTTAGTATGTTCAGATCAAGGATTATACTGAATTTTGATGCTTATATCAAAAAAACCACAGATGTTTTGCTGAATGTCCAGCTTTCCAACACTTTGCCTATCACCAGTATCCAGACGAATGCCGGTGACATTGAAAACAGGGGTGTTGAGTTTAGTATCAACACCGTTAATGTTGACAAACAGTGGAAATGGCTTACTGATTTCAATATGTCGTTCAACAGGAATAAGGTAACTGCCTTGACTTATACCAATGTATATTACTATGGAGGAATCTACAGTAATAATCAGGATGTTTCTATTGTAAAAGCCGGCTTACCACTTGGCTCTTTCTTTGGTTACATTTCAGAGGGTGTTGACCCTGCAACAGGCGATATCAAATACAAGGATTTAAGTTTAAACGGTATTCTTGATCCAGCTGACCGTACTGTTATCGGTAATGCGCAACCCGACTTTATTTTTGGATTTACCAATACGTTCAACTACAAGCGTTTTGATCTGAATGTGTTCTTCCAGGGCAGCTATGGAAATGACATATATAATGCTACCCGTATCGACCTTGAGGGAATGTTTGATAGCAAAAATCAATCAGTAGTGGTTCTGCGTCGATGGACGCCTGAAAATACCATCACTGATATCCCCAGGTCAGTTAATAATGGAAGTGTTAACAATGTTAACAACTCTACACGCTTTGTGGAGGATGGGTCTTACGTCAGGCTAAAATCGCTCACGCTTTCCTATAAAGTGCTTGAGAAAAATGCCAGTTTTAAAGCCATTCAGAACCTCTCTGTTTACATCACCGGACAAAATCTGCTGACTTTTACCAACTACAGTGGTTTCGATCCTGAAGTTAATGCCTTTGGAAGTAGCTCAACCACATTAGGGGTTGATTATGGAACCTATCCACAGGCAAGATCAATTATCGCAGGTATAAATGTTGAATTCTAAAAAAAAGACTCATATGAAAAATATATTCAAACTTCTGATAGTAACACTTCTTGCATTCCCATTTTATTCCTGCGAGAAGTTTCTTGATCTGAAACCTATAGATAACGGAATTGCAGTTGAGCAAACAACCACTAGTGGGCCAACTTACAAAACAGCTAATGAAGTCGAAGCTGCACTGGCAGGAGTATATGCCGGTTTCAGGAATGAGTATTTTGAACTTGATTACTTTGTAAATGGTGATGCTCAATCAGACGATGCATATGCAGGAGCCGACAATCCCGCTAACTTTCAAATTGATGACTATAATATTGATGCAACAAACTCCAATATCAAGCGCGATTGGGCTTATCTGTATACAATAATTGGTAATGCAAATGTTGTAATTAATAATGTGGATTCCGTTCCTGACCCGGCACTCACTACTGAACGAAAAAATGAAATTCGCGGAGAGGCTTCTTTTATCAGGGCCTTCATGTATTTCCAGTTGGTACAATTGTGGGGTGATGTTCCATTGCAATTGAAAGAATTTAAATCATTCAGTGCAGAACTACTGCCCGAAATATACCCTATTCTATTTCCTTCAAGAGCTCCTATGGCTGATGTTTATAAGCAAATAATTATAGATCTGGAAACAGCTTTACCTTACGTAAAAACAACTTCTGTAAATAAAAACATTGTTACCAAAGGAGCTGTGAATGCAACACTGGCTAAAGTTTACGCCACCCAGGAACCGCATGACTGGAACAAGGTGTTGAGCTATTGTAACGATGTGATTGCCGGTGGATATAGCCTCCTGCCAAATTATGACCAGCTTTGGGATAATGCGCATGAGAATTCCGTTGAAGCCATTTTCGAAATAAACTATGAAGGTACCAGTTCCTCCGGTAATTGGGGTGCCAGTATGTTCAAGGGAATGGATTGGAAGAAATTCAATATCCCTTCCAATGACCTGGTAGCGGTTTTTGATGCTGAAAATGACAATATCCGGAAGACCTCTTCAATTGTTTTCCTTGATGTTACCGGCAAATGGTCCGACCCACACTGGCCACAGGCAGTTTATCCCTTTGGAAACAAGTACCGAATTTTCAGTTCGCCCAGCCCTCAGAATTATATTTTCATTCGGCTGGCAGACATATTATTGCTGAAAGCTGAGGCCCTCAACGAAACAGGCGATTTAGCCGGTGCTGCAGCATTGGTCAACCAGGTAAGAACCCGCGTTTCGCTTCCGAATACAACTGCGAACACTCAGGAAGCCATGCGCCTTGCCATCGAAAAAGAAAGAAGGCTCGAACTTGCTTTTGAAGGATGTCGTTGGTACGATCTCAAACGCACCGGCAGGGTTATTGAAGTCATTAATAGTGTAACAAATTTTGGCGGCGTAAACATGAGCTACAATCTGAACCAAAACAAGTTAATCTGGCCTGTACCCCAGGCCGAGCTGGATAAGAACATACAATTAACTCAAAACCCCGGGTACTAAATATCATCTGACAACAGTTTAAAGAACATTGAAATAACAAAATACTGCTTGTCAGATTTCAGGCTAAGCAGCCTGCCCTGTCACCTTAACGGGGCAGTAGAAGTTTGTTCTGACTTTTGAGATAGTCTCTTTTTTCTTTATATAAATAATCTACTATTCTTTCACTATTATCATGAAATGCAAGATGAAGAAATTACTACTGGTGTTGGTAATTGTATGCCTGAATATTACAGCCTTTACACAAGGTTTAAAAACGAGCGGCAAAAAGATTATTAACGCAAATGGCGATGAAGTAATATTGAGAGGCATGGGGCTTGGTGGCTGGATGCTCCAGGAGCCTTACATGATGGAAATGAGCGGAATTGCTGGCACACAATGGCAAATCAAAGACAAAATAGCAGCGCTGATCGGAGAAGCCAATACCACGGCCTTTTATGATGCATGGCATGCCAATCATTGCACAAAGGGAGACATTGATTCATTAGCTTCCTGGGGCTTTAATTCGGTGAGGCTACCGATGCATTATAATCTTTATACGCTTCCGATTGAACAAGAACCTGTATCAGGAGAAAACACCTGGCTCGAAAAAGGTTTTGCGATGACAGATAGCTTGATAAAATGGTGCTCGGCCAGGTACATCTATGTAATACTGGATTTACATGCCGCACCGGGAGGTCAGGGGCGAGATGCTGCAATTTGCGATGGTGATCCTTCAAAACCATCACTCTGGGAGAGTGATGCGAACAAGCAAAAGACTATTGCGTTATGGGGAAAACTTGCAGAACGCTATGCGAATGAACCCTGGGTTGGAGGATACGACCTTATTAATGAGACAAACTGGAATTTTACATCGGGAGGAAATGCAAATGGCTGTTCAGAAACTTCGAATACACCCCTGCGCCAGTTGTTGGTCAATATCACCACTGTTATCCGGCAGGTTGATCAAAATCATATGATCATTATTGAAGGCAATTGCTGGGGCGGCAATTACAGTGGTATTTTACCAGCATGGGATAATAATATGGTTGTAAGTTTTCATAAGTATTGGAATAATAATGATCAAGGTTCAATACAGGGAATGTTGAACATCAGGAACCAGTATAATATTCCACTCTGGTTAGGTGAATCCGGCGAAAATTCAAATACCTGGTTCACTGATGCCATTCAACTGGCTGAAAGCAATGATATCGGATGGGCCTGGTGGCCGCTTAAAAAGGTTAATTCAGTGGTGAATCCATTGACTATTAAGAAAAACGCAGGATACGAAACATTACTCAATTATTGGAAAAACGGAGGGACACAACCTACTGTAACTTTTGCAACAAATGCTTTGATGCAACTGGCTGCAAATTCAAAAATCGAAAATTGTGTTTTCAGGAAAGATGTTATTGACGCAATGTTCAGGCAGGTATATGATTTATCAGTAAAGCCTTATACGAATCATCTGATTCCCGGTGTAATCCATGCATCCGATTATGATCTGGGGAGAAATAACATAGCATATTTTGATACTGATATTGCTGACTATCATGGGAGTAACGGCTTATACACAGACTGGAACAATGGCTATACTTACAGAAACGATGGTGTTGATATCGAAAACTCCTCAGATACTGATCCCGGTTCAAATGGATACAATGTAGGCTGGACAGCTGACAACGAGTGGTTACAATATACAACAGATGTTGACTCAACTGCTGCCTATACTGTGATACTCCGCTATGCTTACCCTGGCTCCGGATCAAAAATCAGACTCAGAACAAATGATGCAGATATTACCGGTCTCCAAACATTGCCATCCTCCGGGGGTTATCAAACCTGGAAAAACTTAACCATCAATGATGTTATTCTTTACAAAGGCCGTCAAAAAATCAAAATTTTGTTCGAAAAAGGAGGTGCTAATTTTGGTTTTCTTAGCTTCATAATTGAAAAAAAAACTGAAGACGTTTCGTTAAAGCCGGTTTCAGCTGAAACCTTCAAGCAAACTGAACTTATTTATCTTAGCTGCAATAAAATGCTTGTTGATTCAACAGTTACAGCCGGTAGTTTTAATTGCACGGTTAACGGAGATGTTGTAAGTATCACCAGTCTTGCGATAAATAGTACTAATCCATTCCAGATTATTCTAAGTTTGGGTCAGCAAATATTTGATATTGACAATATTAAATTGAACTATGCTGACGGACAGGTGAGCGCAATGGATGGAACATTGCTTCAAAACTTCAGCAACCTCCAGGTTAAAAATAATTTGCCGTTGCACCTGCTGATTCCCGGTAAAATTGAGGCTGAAGCATTCAGCGTTAACCAGGGTTTGCAACTTGAGACTTGCACAGATACTGGCGGGGGACAAGATGTTGGTTTTACAAATACCGGAGATTATCTTGACTATCCCATCAGGGTTACAAGTTCAGGGAAATATAACATGACAGTGCGTATTGCTTGCCAAAGCAGTGCTGGCAGAATTGAGGTTCAACAATTAAATGATAATGGCGATGTGCTTAATTCAGTAATAATTAACATTCCCGTTACGGGAGGGTGGCAAACATGGAAAAGCGTAAATGCTGAACTAACCCTGACCGAGGGAATCAGTAAGTTGCGGATTAAAATTCTTCAACCCGAATTTAATATGAATTGGTACACGTTCGAACTCACCGTGGGAATATTGGAGATGGGCAGCAAGGAAATCAACATTTTCCCTAATCCTGCCAAAGATGAAATAACAATCCAAATTCCCGGGCCCGCAGGTCAGCAAAAAACCTTGTATTTCCAAACTTTGAATGGGATTCTGATTAAAGAAAAAATATTATCTGCAGCAGAATCACAAACCATTTGGGTCGGTGATCTTCCAGCAGGATTTTATATTTTGGAATTAGATGTATCTGGAGTTAAATTCCGCGGGAAATTAATCTTGCAATAAGGGATGGTTCTCACTTTAAACATTGAAAAATGCTTAAAACTTAAATGCAAACTTTTAACCGGTTAAAGAGCTGAAATACGGATGAAAAAAAGACTAAAAATCTACCTCCTTGGAACCCTGCTCCTTCTTGCAGGTTTAAATTCAGCATATAGCTGTAAGAAAAAAGAGGTTAACTCTGATCCTGTTGATCCAATAGATACGACGGGTAATAATACATGGGCAAAGACTGATGTTGTTTTTTGGCAGACAACAGCGGATAAAAGCATTTTATTAAAAAGACAAAATATAAGTTTGCTTTTTAATACAACCATCAACCAGAATCCCTCTATCGAAGTTGACACCGCACTTACCTATCAGCCTGTTGATGGCTTTGGTTGTACATTGACCGGCGGAAGCGCCTGGCTCATCAACAAGTTACCAACTGCCACCCGCGATGCATTAATTAAAGAACTCTTCTCGACCGGTAGCGATTGCATAGGTATCAGTTACTTAAGGATCAGCATTGGCTCCTCCGATCTGAATGCTTCTGTTTATTCTTATGATGATATGCCTAACGGGCAGACAGATAGCGATCTGACACATTTCAGCCTCGAGAACGATCAAGCTGATTTGATTCCTGTCTTAAAGCTGGCTCTCCTGAATAATCCGGGTATTAAGATTCTTGGATCGCCATGGTCGGCCCCTGCATGGATGAAAACAAACAAAAGCACAATTGGTGGCAGACTACTACCAGAATATTATGATGCCTATGCCCGGTACCTTGTGAAATATATCCAGGGAATGCAGACCGAAGGTATTCGGATTGATGCCATTACGATTCAAAATGAGCCTCTTAATCCCAATAACAACCCCAGCATGGTGATGTCGTCGGGTGAACAGGCAACATTCATAAAAAATAATCTTGGACCGGCTTTTCAAGCTGCTAACCTAACGGCTAAAATTATCCTTTACGACCATAATTGCGATCATCCGGAGTATCCGATAAACATTCTCAATGATGCAGATGCCCGGCAATATATTGACGGCTCAGCATTTCATTTGTATGCCGGAGATATTAGTGCTTTATCACAGGTCCATCTGGCCTACCCCGATAAGAACATTTATTTTACTGAGCAATATGTTGGAGGGCCGGGTAATTTCGGGCCAGATCTGCGCTGGCATGTTAAGAATCTGATTATAGGGGCAACAAGAAACTGGAGTAAAAATGTACTTGAATGGAACCTGGCATCCGATCCATCCTACGATCCTCATACAGATGGAGGTTGCACCACCTGCGAAGGGGCTGTTACTATCGCTGGTAGCTCTTCAGTTGTACGAAATGTATCATATTACATCATGGCACATGCATCAAAGTTTGTGCCCACTGGTTCAGTAAGAATAGGCTCTTCCATCACTTCAAATTTGCAGAATGTGGCATTTAAAACCCCGGAAGGCAAAAAAGTGCTCATCGTTTTAAATGATGGGAATATGGACCAATTATTCAACATAAAATTTAAGGGTAAATCGGTCACTACTTCTTTAAACAGTGGCTCTGTGGGTACTTTTATATGGTGAACATTCACTCCTGTTCATTAAATCGCCCTGATACGGAAATAATTTTGATTTGTATGCGTATCCGATAAATTAAATGAAGTGTTATTATATGGGGGGGGGTTATTCCGGGAGTTTAAAAATCCTTTCGATCAATTGCCATTTTTCATCGGCATTGGCATCCGCAGCAGATCGCTGGAATCTGGAAACATAGGCCTCCCATTCCTGCTGGCGTGGCTTCTTGGCCAATTCCGCCATGGCCTTTTCATGGTCAAATTCCGGAGCAGTGTCCATGATCATGAAAAGCCTGGTCCCTGCAATATAGATCTCCATATCAATAATTCCGACCTCCCTGATTCCTTGTGTAATCTCAGGCCAGGCAGCCCCTTCGGCATGAACCTTTTTATAGGCTTTTATCAACTCCGGATCATTTTTAAGTTCCAGTGATTTGCAGAACCGTTTGAAGGAGGGATAGGTGTTTCTTTCCGCGTATTCCATCTTTATGGTTATTATTGCGTTACGACTTTATGTCCTTTCAAAGCAAAATATAATATAAATATAAAAAATGGGATTGGGGCGAAGAAGCCCATCGACATACTTGAAGTATCGGCTATCAAACCCATGACTGGGGGGAAAACTGCTCCCCCGACAATTGACATTACAATAAAGGATGATGCTTTTTTCGTTTTAGGACCCAAATCTTTAATTCCTAATGCAAAAATGGTTGGGAACATAATGGACATAAAGAAAAAAACGCCGTACAAACCAATTATTGAAATCCATCCAAGTCCTGCACTAGCAACTGGCAATAACAAGCAACACATGAAAGCATAGATTGCGAGCATTTTTGTTGGCAGGAAAAACCGCATTAAGTAACTTCCCGACAGACGTCCAATCATAAATAGTGCAAAGCCTATAGCCAGGAAAATCGGACCATAATCTTTGTCGAAATGAGGCGTTTGGTTTTCATCGGTTACAAAGTTAATAAGATAACTAAATACACCTGTTTGCGCAGCAACATAAGAAAACTGGGCGATTACTCCGAAAACAAAATGCTTCTGCTTGATTAACGGTTTATCTGCAATTGTAACATCCGCAGATTCACTTGTTTCTTTTGTATTTCCGTTTTCTTCTTCTGATATTTCAGGTAAGGGAGTTTTTACAAACAAAACAGCAACAGCAATAACAACAAGTGCAATAGCTACATATGGAAGGATCATTGAACTTAGCTTCTCCCCTTCCCCGGTGCTTTGACCTTTATAAATATATAGACCAATAAGCGGACCTATAACCCAGGCTAATCCATTAAAAGATTGTGAAAAATTAATGCGGCGTTCAGCAGTTTCCTTTGCCCCAAGCTTAGTTGTATAAGGATTGGCAGCTGTTTCAAGAGTAGCCAGGCCACATCCCATAATAAAGAGACAAATAAGGAAAATCCAAAACGATTCCAGTGAAGTGGTTCCTGCTATTAATAAAGCCCCAGAGGCAAACAGCGACAAACCCAGGATTATTCCTTTTTTATATCCGAACTTCCGCATAAAATATCCCGCAGGAAGCGCCATACCAAAATATGCCATATATACTGAAAACTGGATCATTCCAGATTTTGCTTTCGAAAGTTGAAGCATATCCTGAAAATGTTTATTTAAGGTATCCAACATACCGTGAGCAATCCCCCATAAAAAGAAAAGCGCAGTGATGAGAATAAAGGGTACCAGGTTTTCTTTTGTTGTTAGTTTAGCGTGTTTCATGGAGTTTTGTTTAAGGTTGTTTTATACTAGGAACTAAATTATAATTAATCGTCTGAAATACAATGTCAGGTAAGCCTGGCGGAATCAGATATAATCTTACTAACCAGGAGATCTTGTTCGTGCAACATCTTTTTAAATTTCTTCACTTCGTAATTAATATTTCACTTTGATCCTGATAGCACCTTCAATTTCCGTTTCCGAAGCCACCAGGGCATAACCCCCGCCACTGCCGGAGGTAATAGCACCCAAATAATTTGGGAAGTATTTCGTTTCCATTTCATGCATCACCCGGTCGGGCACTGTATAAGGGAGCATTTTTTTCCAGGCAAGGAATGATCTGGTCATGGCCTTCCCTAAACCCTGAATGTCCTTATTTAAGATACTTTCCCAGCAATAGTCTCCTGATTCACCCAGTTCTTTCACAAAGGCCTGCTTCAGGTTTTTCTCCTTCAGGGGATCATAACCTTCGGGGCGAGGATCCAGCGGCATTAAATAAAGAACCTGTGAAAGCCAGCAACAAATATCAGGATCGATGCACGATTCAATCTTAACAGGCCAATAATCCCCTTCATAGTATAGCCTGTTAATACCTGGGACCAGAAGACCAATATGATCCTGGGAACCTGAAACATACTTTGTACCAGGTGGATTTTCTGCGCCAAACAACAGTCGTGCATTACGGATCGGGTCGCCATGAGGGATTTTTCCACCCCATAGTTCCAACGCCACTTTGCGCGAGCTGGTGGCCATTCCTGACCGGTCATTGAAATCAATTGTTGGCCATAGTTGTGCCACAACCACTGATCCCGGATATACCGACGAGACCCAGGGCTGGTCTATCCAGCCCCCGGCAATACAAACACGGTAAGGAAAGCGAATTTCCCTTTTGGCGCCCGAACTTGAGCGAAGGGGCAATCCTTCTTCCGGAATCCGTTCAAGGACAATGTATTCAACACCCAGTTGTTTACATAAATTCTCCTTTTCAAGTGTGTCACCATCTTCATTAACAATAAAAATATCCGGCATAATCTTTCGCATTTCCGGCTCAAAATCGAGCATCCCGCTGCCTGATGCAATGAATGCTTCATGCACGTATTTAACAGCGCCCACGATGAATTTACGCTCCACCTGAGAAAAATAGGGAGATTTCCCCTTCAAAACTAACAGATTCTGGTCCTGCCCAATTGCTACGTATAGCTTACCATAAGCAGCTGCTGTTTTAAAAAATGCTATGTGTCCTCCATGCAATAAATCAAAACAACCGCTAACCATTACTGTTTTTTCTTTCATCAGTTATTATATTTGGATCCTTGTTTTTCACGATTGATAGCACTTGCTTTTGCCGCTTTATCCAATATCATTTGCTGCTTTATCCAGAAATAGGTTTTTGTCAATCCATCTTTCAGTGGAATGGAAGGTTCCCAGCCCAGGAATTTCTTTATAAGGGTGTTTTCGCTGTTACGTCCGCGAACCCCTTTGGGAGCATCCAGGTCATAGGTGCGTTTCAGTTTATGTCCTGCAATGCTTTCGACAATATCGGTAAGTTGATTGATAGAAACCATCTCGCTGCTGCCAAGGTTGATGGGCTCTTCAATATCGCTGTACATGATATCAAGGATACCTTTTATGCAATCGTCAATATACATGAAGCTCCTGGTCTGGTGACCATCACCCCAGATGACAATCTCATCTTTTCCATATAATTCCTTGTCAATTACTTTTCTACAGATGGCAGCGGGTGCCTTTTCCCTGCCGCCGTCATAGGTTCCATGAGGGCCATATACATTGTGGAACCGCGCTACACGTGTAATAAGGCCGAAGTCTTCCTTAAAGTGGCGGCACATCCTTTCGCTGAAAAGTTTTTCCCATCCATAACCATCTTCAGCCAGGGCGGGATAGGCATCGTCTTCCCTTAATCCCGGGTTTTCTGGATCTGTCTGCTTTTCCCCGTTGTACACACAAGCCGAGGAAGAGTAGAAGAACCGGTCGATACCGCAATCCCTTGCCGCCATAAGCATGTGTGTATTAATTAATACACTGAGCATACATTCGGCTTTATGGGTTTCAATAAACCCCATACCGCCCATATCGGCAGCCAGGTTGAATACTTCATTGTAACCATTGGCAACCCTGTAACAGTTTTCTTTAATGTTCAGGTCAAGAATCAGATTTTCAACATCTTCCGAAACCTGGTACCATTGGTTCAGGGGTTTCTTGTCCACAGCCCTAACCTGGTATCCCTTGTTTTTTAATGCGACAACAAGATGTCCGGCAATAAAGCCTCCTGCTCCGGTTACTACTACTTTTTTCATTTTGCTGGATTTAATAGTTAATAACAATGTACATGACAAACCTTTATGACAGGTTTCTATCTATAATTCTAATAGAATCTGTTTCCATTATTTCAATCCTTTTGCAATAAAAATTCGGTTTTCAATACCACCGGCCAGTCATCTTCCCATTCAAGATTTCTGACAGCCAATCTGGGCAATCCCATCACCTGACCATCAAAATAGTAGAACGAAAAAGCAAACCGACCATCCGGGTGCTGATAAATGCCGGCATGTCCGGGCCCGATATAGCGATCCTCAGACTGAATCACCAGACTCCCGCCTTCATCCACCATATCTTTTCCTTTCTTGTCCAGAAAAGGACCTATTGGAGATGTTGAACGACCAACCCTGATGTTATATGTGCTCCTGACACCCCGGCAGCAAAAGCCCCAGTTCACAAACAGGTAATAGTAGCCATTGCCGGGATGCCTGAATACATAAGACGCTTCAATATAATCATCCCTTTCAGGGTTCCTGTAAGCAACCCGGTGGAATGCGGGATTATTTTCTGTCCAGCCTTCAGCAGCCTTAGCGCATAGATGGCCTGTGGCCGGGTCCAGTTCGACAATCCATATCCCGCTGGTGCCGGATCCGAATGACATGTATATGTTGCCCTTATCATCGGAGAAGACCGAAGGATCAATAGCTATCGGGCATAAGCTGGTTTTTTCGCGACAAGCCGGCATTATCAGGACCGGACCATCGTCTCTCCATTTCAGATCTGGCGCAGTACCTATTGCCATTGCACGTCCTATTGCTGAAGCGGTTTCATCATCTGCCTCAAAAGAATAATACATTATCCATTTTGAAGGCACGTCCGGAGCCCAGAAAATCCCTTCGTTAACCGGGAACTGTGTGTCCCACCAGAGAGGTTTATCCATCCCGGTAAAGATCTTGTTCCCCAGGCTCCAAATCCCTTTGTTGACTTCATAACACCAGGGATTGATTCCTCCTCCTGATCCGAATGTCATATAATATCCGTTTTCATATTGCAAAGCTGAAGGATCGCTGATTTCAACCTTGTTAGTAATTGCACCGGGCACTGAAAAGGACTGTGATAAGACTGCTCCAGTTAATGCATAAAAGAAAATGAAAAATGTTAATGTCTTCAATTTGATTTGAATTTTCATTTGGATTCTTTCAGCTTTAAATTACTCCGGATTCTGTATCTCAAGGATATCCAATGCCGATCATTCTATTTGCCAATATTCCCCGGATCCCATATCGTTGCAACAATATGCTGTTCAGGATTTTCTTCTGTGTTGTAATAATAGATTGTCACAATTTTTCCATCGGGTCTTTGAACAGAGCGGGTATACCCCAGATCCCAAGTCATCCCATCACCTCGAAGCAATATTTCTTTACTCCAGGTCTTCCCGTTATCAGAGCTTATTCTGGCACGGATTCCCCTGAGAACCGAACGATACCCGTAGGTGACACATAAACGTCCGTCACTTAGCTGTATCATGCATGGAGGATTGCCATTCCGGTCGCCCAGATCTGTTTCGGCGACGTAACTTAAGAACTGCCATGTCTCCCCATTATCCTTTGATTCATATGCATCTATCCAGTTTTTTGTTGCCATTGGCCTGTCATCCCAGGTTTGTTCCACCTTACGACGCATTGCAGAAACAAGATGATTTTCAGCGATCCTCACGGTGCTCGACATAACAGAACGGACATCAATCGGTTCACCTGTCATCCATCCCAGTTGCCTGAATGTTTTCCCTCCATCAGTTGTTCTGATACAAAGCGATCTGTCCTTTAGATTTGCTTTAACATTAGTATCCTTGACAGAGACAAAGAAGAGACAATCTTTTTCTCCGTTAGCAAGGTAATCGGTTCTTGAGGTAAGCTCCCTTCCAAAGTTTTCAAGGAGATAGGGCCCATTCCATGTATTGCAGCGGTCGTATGATACAAAAATTAAATTGCCGCTGACCCGCATGGCAAAATCAGGATGAGTAAAGTTTATTCCATCAGCATAAGTAATCTTTTTGCTCTCTTTTTTGGAATTGAGGGAATCGTCTGCACTCCTTTTTATGTCGAGGTTGTACTTATATTCCTTATCGCTTATATCTCCCACATAATTTTCCGGATCTATCCATACCCAGGTTTCCCCGCCATCTTTGCTCCGTGCAAGGACATTCTTCTGCGGCCTGCTAAAATCGATGGAATGATTGCCGGTTTCATTTTTCAGATAAAAACCCCTTTCAAATCCCACAACAATTTCATTTCCCCATATCCATACTCCGTTATTTGCTG
>Ga0315283_10003591_pt1 | contig 13292 bp, 11 predicted proteins | sample YL17G09_0_MG_FD_204541 | JGI IMG/M metagenome (GOLD analysis project Ga0315283, IMG submission 204541) | Sediment microbial communities from Yellowstone Lake, YNP, Wyoming, USA - YL17G09_0 | ecosystem: Environmental > Aquatic > Freshwater > Lake > Sediment | place: USA: Wyoming | collected...
GTCGTCCGCGGCCTGGCCGACCGCGGTGCGGGCGGAGCGGTCTGCTTCGCAACGGGGTTCGCAGAGGAGGGGGACCAGGGCGCCGAGCTCGCGCGCGAACTTCTGGATGCCTCCGGCGAGATGCCGTTGCTCGGACCGAATACCTACGGGTACCTCAACTACCTTACCGGTGCGGCGCTGTGGCCCGACCAGCAGGGCGGACGCCTCGTCGACCGCGGTGTCGGCATCATCACGATGTCCTCGAACGTCGGCTTCAACCTCACGATGCAGCGCCGCGGCCTGCCGATCGCCTTCATGGTCTCCCTCGGGAACCGGCTGAAGTTCGACCTTCACGACGCGATCCGAGCTCTCGCGGGGGAGGAGCGCGTCACGGCGCTGGGCCTGTACCTGGAGACCATGCCCGACCCCCGAGCGTTCCAGGCCGCGGTGGACGTCGCACGCGAGATGAGCAAGCCCGTCGTCGCGCTCAAGACCGGGCGCTCGGACGTCGCGCAGAAGATGGTCGTCTCGCACACGGCGTCTCTCGCCGGCTCCGACGAGCTGGTGAGCGCTCTCTTCGAACGCGCGGGCGTCGCGCGCGTCGGTTCGCTCGAGGCGCTGATCGAGGCGCTGAAGGTGTTGCACGTCCTGGGCCCACTCGGCGGCGGCCGGGTCGGCGCGATGAGCACCTCCGGCGGAGATCTCACGTTGCTGGCCGACGCGATGGGTCCGGATCTCAGTTTGCCGCGATTGTCCGAGCACGCGGCGAGACGGTTGACCGAGACCGTGCACGAACGAGTGGTGGCGGCCAATCCGCTCGACTACCAGATGTTCACCTGGGACGACGAAGAGGCGAACGCGGCGAACTTCACCGCGCTCCTCTCGGAAGGCTTCGATGTGGCGCTCTGCCTGCTCGACTACCCGCGAGAGGACCTGTGCGACCAGTCCACATGGGGCGGAGCCGAACGAGGCTTCGTCCGGGCGGTGAAGCAGACGGGCACCAAGGGCGCGGTGCTGGCGACGTTCGCGGACACCGTGTCAGAGAGCGTCGCTGTGCGTTTGATGGAAGACGGCGTCGCGATGCTCGCCGGTATCGACGCAGGAGTCGCCGGTGTGCAGGCCGCGGTGGATGTCGGCGCCGCCTGGGGGCGTGCGCCCGGTCCGCCGTTGCTCCTTCCGCGCGATGCATCGTCGGACCCCGTCGCCGTGTTGGACGAGGCGGCCTCCAAGCGACTGCTCGCCCGCGCCGGCGTGCCGGTCCCGGATTCGCGCGTGGTCGTGGGCGCCGACGACGCCGCGGCCGCGGCACGGGTGCTCGGCTTCCCGGTGGCCGTGAAGGCGCTGGGGATCGCGCACAAGACGGAGGTCGGCGGCCTCCGTCTCAACCTGCGCGGCGCGGTCGAGGTGTCGGCAGCGGTGGCGGAGATGTCGGATCTTTCGGACGCGTTCCTGGTGGAACGGATGGTCGAGGGTGCCGTCGCCGAGCTCATCGTCGGAGTCGCGCGCGACGAGCAGTTCGGTCCCTACCTCGTGGTCGGCGGCGGCGGGATCCTCGTCGAGCTGACGAAGGACAGCGCGTCGCTCCTCCTGCCGACCGCACGCGACGACGTGCTCCGCGCGTTGGACCGGTTGCGATGCGCCCCGCTGTTGCACGGGTTCCGCGGCGCCGCGCCAGCGGACGTGGACGCAGTCGCCGACGTGGTCCTCGCGATCGCGGGGATGGTGGAGCGCGATCCCGCGTCGATCGCCGAACTCGACGTCAACCCGCTGCTGGTCCTGGCGCAGGGGCGGGGCGCGGTCGCCGCCGACGCGCTCGTTCGGATCCACAAGGCCGCCGGGGACGCCACGGCCGCCGGAGTGGGGGACGAAGACGCATGACGACCGTCGAACAGAAGATCATCGGCAAGGCCAGGGAACTCGGCGCGTCGTCGGCCGGGATCGCCACCGTGGCGGCCCTGAAGGAGGCCCCTTCCTACGCGGCCTACGACCTGAACCCCTTCTACCCCGAGTACAAGGGTGTCGAGTGGAAGGAGGAGCACAGGTCGGTCTTGGTCTGGGGACTGGCCCACCCCGCGTCTGAGCCCGTCCTCGACTGGTGGAGCCTGAAGGTGAAGGGATTCACCCCGGGCAACAGCGAGTTGGCGGCCCAGTCGAAGCGGCTCCGGATCTGGATGAACGAGGAGCTGGGGATCGGGGCCCTTTCGTTGCCGTATCAGATCGAGTACGGGGGCACGTTCCTGAAGGACGCTGCCGTCCTCGCCGGGCTGGGGATCATCGGCGAGAACAACCTTCTGATCACGCGTGAGTTCGGTCCGCGGATCCGTCTCCGGGGCATGTTCATCGAGGCGGACCTCGAGCCGACCGGCCCGCTGTCGGACTTCGACCCGTGCGCTGCCTGCGGCAAGCCCTGTCACCGTGCCTGCCCGAAGGATGCCTTCCGGGGCGGGATGTACGAGCGGGTGCGCTGCAAGCAGGAGCAGGACCAACGCGACGTCGACTTCGAGGTGCTCGACGCGTCGATCACGGGTATCGACGAGCCCAGCAACGTCACGAAGTACTGTCGGGCTTGCGAGCTCGCCTGCCCGGTGGGACGCGAGAAGAAGCCGATCGGTGAGACAGCGGCTGCCGTGGCACGTGCGGCGGCCCGCCGGCACGACCAGACCGAGGAGGTGTCGGCCGACCAGACCCACTTCCTGCTTCCGGACGGCAGCTGGACCGCCTTCATCGGCCGGATCTCTCGCGAGTCGCGCACCGTCCCCGCGCTGAGCGATGCCGCCGCGAAGACGAGCCCGTTCGACGCGGCGCGACCACCGATCCGGCTCGAGGTCCTCGATGCGACGCATCAGGTCGCCGGCTTCGGTTGCGGAGACGCAGCTCTCGACGGGTACCTCGCCGAGCGTGCTCTTGCGGAACAGGATTCCGGCAAGACCCGCGTCGCGGTGCGCGGTGACCGCGTGATCGGCTACTTCAGTCTGAGAGCTGCCACCGTCGGCCCCCCGGCGACGGTCGAGCGTCGGCCGGGACAGGCCCCTCTCGATGTCCGCGCGGTACTGGTGACACGGCTGGCCGTCGACGCTTCCGAGCAGGGTCAGGGCCTCGCCGAGGCGATGCTCGTCCGGGCGCTGGCGCGTTGCGTGCAGGCGGCCGACACGATGTTCGCTCGGGCGGTGCTGGTGGACGCCCCCACCGTCGAGGAGCGCGGCTTCTACGAGCGAAACGGCTTCGTGCCTTCACCGAGTGATCCGTCGCACCTGGTCATGCCTATCGAGGACATCCGCAAGACCCTCGCGCCGCCGGAGAAGGAAGGCGCGTCCTAGCCCCGCCTGGTGATCACGATCTCCCCGTCGTTGTGGATGGTGATCTCGTCGCCTTGGGCGACCGATCCCAGGAACGCGTCGCCCAAGGTGTCAACGACCACGATGTGCCCCCCCGTCCAAACGTCGGTGATGATCAGGCCACCGGCGGCCACGGGATCGATGCGGCCGGCGAACACAACCGCCTTCGGCGGGTTGCCCATCGCGACCAGACGCTGCCACACGGCGCCACCCGAAGTGGAACCGACCGTCGCCGGAACGCAGATCACCTTGCTCGCTAGGTCCACGCCGTAGAGGTCCGTGTTGCCCGCGTCAGCGCAGATCGCCTGGGTGGACGGCTCATGGATGCTGTTGAAGTAGCTCGCGTACGTGTTGAAACCCCCGCGGCTCACGGCGGCGAGGCCCGAGACGTTCCCGGCGACGACGGGACGTCCTCTGAACGAGAGTCGCTTCGAACCCATCGCTAGATCTCCCCGGTCGCCACGATCTCGACTACACGACGGTCGGTGAACGACCGCGCGTTGGTGTAGCTGCAGAGCTTCGTGGAATTCGTGATGATGGCCCTGCCGGTGGCGAGATCACCATCGAACAGCTGCATCGGACAGCCGGCGCTGAACATCACGCCGGCCGTTTCCAGGTCCTTCGCTGCGGTGCCCGTGTCGCGCAAGAGCGCCAGCGTCTGCGGCGCGACGCACATCGTCGTCGGCACTGCGACCCGCTCCCGGCCGCGCTCCCGCAGCTCTGCGCCGATGCGGGTCGCCCACCACTCGACCTGATCGAGACTCAGGTGGGGACAGCCGATGAAGCACTTCTCCGGGCGCGCATCCGGGTCGCGCCATAGGACGGGGTATGAGGCGCCGAGAGCCTCGAGCAGCTCGTCGTCTACCACGTACGTTCGGTGGTCCGGCGCCAGGATCTGCTCGCCTTCCTCGACGGCCTCGGGCGTCACGCCCTCCACGTGGAAGAGTCCTACTGCCCCCGTGGTAGCGCAGGCGGCTCCGAGTTCGTTCAGGTAGTCGCGTGCCGCAACGTCGAGGTCGGAGGCCAAGAATCGATCGAGACCGGTGACGAGTGGGACGTCGGCCAGCACTCGCCGGCCGATGGCCGCTCCCAGGAGTTGTGGCAGCGGCAGCTCTCGGGTCCGAACGTCGATCCGCCAGGTGGCGCGGCGAGCTTCGGCAACGAGCAGTCCCGACAGCGGCGCCTTGCCGGCGAGGTTGCACAGGAGGTCCATGATGGCGCCGTTGCGGTTGGTGCGCGCGCCGAGGACGGAGTTGGCGTAGACGACGGCTGCGGACTCCGACCAGGCGAGGACGTCGCCCCGTCGCGGGACATTGCCGACCTCGTCTAGGCAGGGGCGGCACGTGTAGGCGTCGGGGTCGCGCAGGCCCAGTTGCAGCAGCAGTTCCTCGTAGCGCGGCTGGTCGCGGTAGGTGTCAACCAGAATCGCGATCTGTCGGTCGTCGAGCGCCCAGTTCTCGTAGTCGAGGGGCGGTCGCGGATCCACCGTGAAGGGGAACTTCGTGCGCAGACCGGCCGCCGCGAGCTCTTCGAGCATCTCGAGGGATGGGCCTATGCCGGGGACGGCGTAGGCGATCACCAGGTGACCGTCTCCGGTGAGATCTACCAGGCGTTCGGCACCCAGTGCTTCGCCTTGCCGGACGACCGTGCGCATGACCTTCTGTATGAGCGGGCCGGCCGCACCGGCTAGCACGGCCTCTTCTTGAGGTGTCAGTCGCACGAGGGATAGCCTGTCAGGATGGGTAGAGCAGCACAACCTCGGAGGTGTCCATGAGCAGGTTGGAAGACAGGGTCGCCATCGTGACCGGCGCCGGGCGCGGCATCGGCCGGGCCACCGCGATGCGCCTGGCGGCCGAAGGGGCCTCCATCGTGGTTAACGACATCGACGGCGAGGTCGCGGGTCAAACCGTCGAGCTCATCGAGCGGGCGGGCGGGCGGGCACTCTCGGTGGTCGCCGACACCAGCGAGATGACCGCCGCCACGCAGCTGGTGTCCGAGGCGATCGCGTCGTTCGGGAAGGTGGATATCGTGGTGAACAACGCCGGCATGGCCCGCGACAAGATGTTCCACCGCATGGACGATGAGCTCTTCGATTCCGTGATGGCCGCCAATCTCAAGACCGCATTCCACACGACCCTCGCCGCTGTGCCGCACATGCGCGAGGCCGCGAAACATGAGATCGAGGAGCATGGGACGGCGAGGTACCACCGCAAGATCACGTTCTCGGCCAGCGCGTCGGCATTGACGGGCAACCCCGGTCAGTACAACTACGTTGCGGCCAAGGGCGCGCTCATCGCCTCGACCAGGACGCTGGCCCGCGAGCTCGCCCCGTTCGCCATCAACGTCAACGCTGTTGCACCAGGGTTCATCGATACGCGGATGACGAAGATGAAGGGGCCGAGCGACCCGGAGGGTATCCCCGAGGACGCGCGAGCATCTCTCATCGCAGACATCCCTATGGGGAGAGCCGGCTCAGCGGAGGAAGTCGCGGGTGTCCTCGCCTTCCTGGTCTCCGGGGACGCCGACTACGTCACTGGCATCACGATACCTATCGCTGGAGGCATGGTCGGCAGCATGTAGCCTCTGCCAGACTTGACCCGTGGAAGACAAGAAGGATGGATGCTGCTTCGACGGCTGGGTCGACAACTGGTCGAAACAAGCCAGGAAGAAGAGCACGGTCGCCGGGGTTACGGCCCCGTTGCTCTCTGCGTTGGAGTCAGCGGGGATAGTCGGCAAGAACATCCTCGACATCGGCTGTGGGATCGGCGATCTGGCTACAGAGGCCGCATCTCGCGGGGCAAGCCAAGCGTTCGGCGTCGACCTGTCGGAGAAGGCCATCGAGGAAGCACGGCACCTGGCTGCGGAGCGCGGGGTGGGCGATCGCACGACCTTCCAAGTCGGCGATGGCGCGAAGGCATCGCTGCCGAAGGCAGATGTCGTCGTCTTGAACCGGGTCTTCTGCTGTTACCCGAACGTAGACGGCTTGCTGGAGAATTCACTATCGGCGGCCGGTACCATCTATGCGTTCACGACGCCGTGGTCGAGAGGCCTGTCCGGTGTATTCGTCAAGTTGCAGACGTGGTTCGAGAACCTCTGGTACCGGGTGCGCGCGAAGAAGTTCCAGGGGTTTCGGGTCTTCGTCCACGACGTGGATCAGATCGACTCCCGGGTTCAGGCGGCGGGCTTCCGTCCCATCCAGAGACAGCGTCGCCGGGTGGTCTGGCATATGGCTGTGTATGCGCGACCCGAGACCGTGGGGTAGCCTTCCCCCGATGGACATCCAGCTGCGACCCTACGCGGAGTCCGACCGGGCGGCGATCGTTTCGCTGATGAACGATTTCGGCCAGCACTACGTCGAGGTCGATCCGTTGAAGAAGCTGATCCGCGCTCCCGACTACGGGGAGTTCTTCACCGACGCGATGCTTTCGAGAGTCCGGGAAGGATCCGGTTCAGCGCTCGTAGCAGCCGCGCCCGAGGTGATCGGGTTCGCGGCGGGCGTCATCGAGACCCTCTCGGATGCCGATCTGCGGCAATTCGAACCTCACACGATCGGGCGACTCATAGAACTCTACGTCGAGCCGGGGTCCAGGCGGGCGGGAGCCGCACGGAGACTGCTGGAGGCGTTCGAGGCGTTCTTCCTCGAGGCCGGATGCGATTCGGTCATGATCGAGGTCTTCGCCCCCGACCCGGTGGCGCGCGGTTTCTACTCGGCCCTTGGGTACGTTGACAGAGACGTCCAGGTGATGAAGTCGCTGTAGGCGCGGCCCGGCGCGGTCGGCTGGATGGGATCGTGTCGGGAGGGACTCGAGCACAGAGAGGAAGGAAGGCGTATGCCGGCTTTGAACACGAAGGACATCTCGCTGGACCAGGCGCAGAAGGCCGTCGCAGCGGCGATGAAGAAGGCCGAGTCGATCGGGACTAAGATGGACATCGCCGTCGTGGATGCCGGAGGCAATCTCAAGGCGTTCGCGCGCATGGACGGTGCATGGCTGGGCTCGATCGATATCGCCCAGAAGAAGGCCCGCACGGCACGCTACTTCGACATGAACACGGGAGTCGTCGGCAGCCTCTCTCAGCCAGGCGGCCCGCTGTACAACATCGAGGTTTCCAACGGCGGACTGATCACGTTCCCCGGCGGCGTTCCCATCACCTCGGGCAAGACCGTGATCGGTGCCATCGGTGTTTCGGGTTCATCGGTCGAAGACGACCACGCAGTGGCAGAGGCCGGCGCCAAGGCGGTCAAGTAGCGACTGCTGCGATCGGGAAAGGGAGGCCCTCCTGAAGGCGGGCCTCCCTTTCTGTGAAGAACAGGGTGTTCAGGCGGGTGGCATCCTGGGGTCCGACGGTCCGTGCGACGGCCCGGAGGACATGGTGACCGCGTCTCGCTGCGCGTATGTGTTGGCGTAGTGACCGAGGTCGAGGAATACCGCGAGGACGATCCAGGCCCAGTCGAATCCGTGGACTCCGAGGGGCGGGGCCCCGAGGAACAGCCACATCAGGGTCGTGAACGGGAGGAAGATCAACCCGAGTAGCGGGAAGATGAACGAGTCGAATACCGAGTTGAAGTACGCGGGGCGCCCGATCCACGCGAAGATAACGACAAGTCGCGGCGCGAACGCAGCTAACAGCACGAGCAGACAGCCCATCTCAACCCTCCGTTTCAAGGACCCCGGTTGGGATCACCTAGCCGAACCAGCATAGTCGGCGCCTAGGTCGTGGCGCCAGCGCGTTCTGGGTTCGAGTCCCAGCCCTGAAGCGCTCGCTTCCTATGCCCGAAGCCGGAGGTTCTCGGGGTCGTAGGCGGCGCACGGCAGCACCGTCGCCGCGCGGCGGTCACCGAGCAAGGCGACCTCGAGCTTGGTTCCCGGCGCTTCGAAGCCGCTGTCCACGTATGCGAACGCCAGACTCTTGCCCGTGGCGTAGCCATAGCCGCCCGAGGAAGTGACGCCGATGGCCTCTTCGCCCGCAAACACTGGCTCGCCACCGGCGGGGTCGAAGTCGATGGAGTCCACTTCCAGGTAGACCATGTGTGTCGTGGCTCCGCGCTCCATGGCTGACACGACGGCGTCGCGTCCCGTGAACTCGTGATCTAGCTTCACGAACCGCATCTCCCCGGCTTCGACCGGCGTGATCTCGTTCGTTAGCTCGGCACCCCAGCCGGGGTATGCCTTCTCCATCCGCAGGCTGTTCATCGCATACAGGCCGAAGTCGGCGATGCCGAACTCCTCGCCCGCCGCCCGGACGGCGTCGTACAGCGCGACGACGTGTTCCATCGGAACGTGCAGCTCCCAGCCCAGCTCGCCCACGTAGTTGACACGCAGGGCCAGAACGCCGATTCCGGCCACCTTGATCTCCTTGCCCGTGAGCCACGGGAAGGACTCGCTGCCGAGGTCGGAGTCCGTCAGCTTGGCGAGGAGTTCCCGCGAGCGCGGCCCGGCTACGATGAGCGTGTCGCGCTCCAGGGTGAGGTCGGTGATCGTTACGGGGTCATCCGGCCGAAGTGCGCTGTGCATCAGATCGAGGTCTCGTTGGAATGCGACCGCTCCCGCGAGGATGAAGAACCGGTCGCCGGGCAGCCGGGTTACCGTGAACTCCGTCGCGTACCTGCCGTTCTCGCTCAGCGCGTGGGCGAGCACGATGCCGCCCTCGCGGCGCGGCATCCGGTTGGCGCACAGGCGGTCGAGGAAGGCCTCGGCGCCTGGGCCGGACACCTCAAACGTGGCGAAGCTCGGCAACTCCATCACTCCGACTCGCTCGCGGACCGCTCGGCACTCGTCGCCCACGATCTCGAACACGTTGTTGCGGCGGAAGGTTCCTTCCTCTTCGCGTCCGTCGAGCGAGAACCACTTCGGGCGTTCCCAGCCGAAGCCTTCGGTGAACACGCAGCCTTTGGCCAGGAGCTTCTCGTAGAGCGGCGACGATTTGGCGGGCCGGCCTTCCGGTCGCTCCTCGCCGGGTGGCACCAGCCGGTACATGTCGACGTACTCGCGATGCGCTTTGGCCGATGCGTAATCCTGATCGCAGAAGCTTCCGTATCGGCGCGGGTCCATGCCCAGCATGTTGATCTCAGAGTCGCCGTGGACCATCCACTGCGCTAGATAGCGCCCGCAACCCGGGCCCTGCGCGATGCCGATGCCGGAGCCGGTTGCCAGCCAGAAGTTCCGAACGCCGGGCGCGGGGCCGACCAGTGGATTGCTGTCGGGTGTGTGGGAGATGGCGCCGTTGACGACCTTCATGATGCCCGCGTCGGCGTAGATCGGCATCCTCTCCATCACGCGTTCGAGGTAGGGCATGATGCGGTCCAGCTGCGCCGGGAACAGCTCGTTGGACGATTCCCAAGCCGGTCCGCCTTGCTCGGCCCAGGCTTCCTCGGTGTCCTCACTTTCGTAGATGCCGATCAGGCCTGACTTCTGCTCCTGGCGGTAGTACGCGGAGCAGTGGGGGTCGCGCATGACGGGGATCTCGCCGTCGCGTTCGACGAATTCCTTGACGGGTCCGGTCACCACGTACTGGTGCTTCATGTTTGCGAAGCGGGTCGTCACCCCGAGCATGACGCTCACCCGGTCGGCGTAGCAGCCCGCGGCGTTCACGACATGCTCACAGGTGATGTCACCCTGCTCGGTGGCCACCTTGAACTCGCCGCCCGGAAGCTGTTCGATTCCGAGCACCCGGTTGTCACGGACGATGGTGGAACCGAGGCCCTTCGCCTGAGCCGCCATCGCGTTACACGCGCTCGAGGGATCCACGTGGCCGTCGTCCAGCGTCCATGCGCCGGCCAGCACGCCCTTGGCCGTCACGTACGGGTTGATGCGGCGGATCTCATCGGGCCCGATGATCTGCATACGGAACCCGATGTTGGCGGCGACGCCCTCGACGCGCTTGAAGTGTTCGAGCTCCAGCTGATTCGTGGCGAAGCGGATGCCGCCCGATGCGTGCCAGCCGGTGGCCTCGCCTGTCTCCGCCTCGAGGCGGGCGTACAGGTCGTTGCTGTAGGCGTGGACCTTCGCCAAATTGTAGTCGGCGATGAAACTCGGGCACTGTCCTGCGGCGTGCCACGTGGAGCCCGATGTCAGCTCCCCCTTCTCGATCAGGATCACATCGGTCCAGCCCTCGAGAGCCAGCCCGTGCAACAGGCCGATGCCCATGACGCCTCCACCCACGATCACCACGCGCGCATTCGATCTCACGGTTGTGCCTCCTCGCCGCTGTGTCCTAGATCACCGCTGTCGTCGCACTGACTACATCCGTTTTCGATGCGTCGCCTGTGGAAGTAGCGGAGATGGAGCATGCGAGCGTCTTGCCCTGGGCCTCAGCCGAGCTTGCCACGATCCTCGCGGTGATGGTCTTGGATGACCCTAGGCGGAGGGAAGCCGTCTGATAGGTGCCGGCGACGATCTGGGTAGTGGCGTCGGAGAGTCCTACCTTGTAGGAAACGGTGAAGCCCGGCGCGCCCGCACAACCCTGGATCTTGATGACATCGTAGAGAGCGCCGTCGTTCTGGAGCTTCACGTAGTACGTGGCTGTGCCTCCAACGGCGATCGTCTTGGCCGTGCTCTGGCCGATCCCGGTGGTGTTGTAGATGTTGCTGCCCGCGTAGATGAAGGAGGACGACGACCTGATCATCCCGTCCGGCTGATACGGCGGTCGAGCGGCAGCGCCCCAACTGTAGCCGGGCGGCGGAGGCTTGCACAGATCCTGAGCCTCCTGCCTGAGGCGGGCGTAGTCGACGGGATACGCAGACGGGGAGAGCTTCGTCTGCTCGAGGGGGTCGGCGGTCTCGTTGAAGAGAAGCTCGGTTCCGGCCCCGTAGCGGGTGTACATCCATCCGGCTTCGCGGACGCCGCAGTACGACTGCACGCTACCGGCCTGTCGGTAGCGCTCCAAGGGGAAGGCGGTGCGGGGAACGTAGGTCCCGCCGCCCCAGTCGATGCCCTCGGTACTTGTGAGGGGCGCGATCCCCGCCGCCCTGGTCAGGGTCGGGCGGAGGTCCACATTCAGGACCAGATCGTTCGTGCCAACGGGAGGGACGTAGGACCCGTCGAGTGACTTGAGGATCATCGGGATTCGGATGCTCTCGTTGTAGGGATACAGCTTGCCGCTCAACCCGTGTTCGCCCCACAGGAATCCGTTGTCCGACATGTAGACAACGATCGTGTTCGGCGGCAGTGCGTCCAGCAGCTCGCCAACGGCACGGTCTACGCCATAGGCCGATTCCAGCATCGCCTTGTTGACCATCGGTGTTCCGGTATCGGCCGGCGTCACGCTGGCGAAACGCCCGACGTCGAGAGGATCGGGGATCGCAGGGTTGTGAGGCGCGTTGAAGGCGAGATACATGAAGAACGGGACCTTGTCGGCGACGGAGGAATCCACGAAGGTCTTGGCTTGGGCTTCCACGACGCGGGTGCTGTAGTCATCCGGCCCACTCCCGAAGTGAAGTACCTGGCCGCTGGTCGTCACGCCGTAGTTGTAGTAGGTGCCGCCACTCAAGGCGAACCACGTGTCCCAGCCGGGCGGCACGTACCGGTTCGTTCCGCCCACGTACCCGTTGAGGTACTTGCCGATCATCGCAGTGCGGTATCCGGCCTGGTGGAAGTCGACGGCGATGGTGCTCTGGTCGTGGAAAGCAGTGAACCCGCCATACGGCCCGCTGTTGCTCCAGACACCCGTCGTGTGGCTGAAGTTCCCGGTGAGCGTCGAAGTACGGCTGGGACAACACAGGGGATTGGGCACGAACGAATCGGTGAAGGCGTAGGGGTTGCCCGCAACGAGCCGGCTGTAGATGTTGGGGGTGAACGCCGGGGTCACCATGTCCCAGCGTTGGTCGTCGGACATCAAGATGACGACATTGGGGCGCGTGGACGCGGCTGCCCTCCGAACAGCTGGGCCGGAGGCGGGGACTAGAACGGCCGCGAGGAGAACCAGCGTGACCATCCGCGTTTTCATGACGCTGCACCCTAGCACGGCCGCGGAACCGGTCGGACCTTCTCGAACGAAGGCAGGCAGGCTAGCTGCCGAAACAGGCGGGAAGTCCGTCCTTCAGTTGCTTCGTCGTTGGGGGATCCTTGGTGAGCAACGTCGTTAGCGTCACGGGTTGCAGACCCTTCTCCGTGAGGATCTGAAGGATCGCCGGGAGCGCCTCGCGGGTGGTACCTCGATTCTCGTGCATCAGGATGATCGAACCGGGTCGCACCTGGTTGAAGATCGTGTTGACGATCTCGTCGGCTTTGGCTCCCTCGGAGTCATGGGTATCGAATGTCCACATCATCTCGATCATGCCTTGCGACTTCACGAACGCATCGAGCGCGCTGTCTCGCGATCCCCATGGTGGGCGGAAGAAGAGCGGCTGCTCGCCGGAGTACTTCTGGATCGTGTTGCGTGGACGGACGATCTCCGATTCGAGCGTGGACCGGGATTCACCGGCTAGCCCGAAGTGGTTCCAGGAATGATCGCCCACGTCCCCGAACTTCGCCTCGGCTCTGGATGCCTTCTGATTCGTAGATGTGTCCAGCAGCTTCGCCACCAGGAAGAAGCTGGCCTTCGCTCCGGCCGCCTTCAGCGTGTCCAGGGAGTACTGCGTATATGGGCCCGGGCCGTCGTCGAAAGTGAGCGCGACCATGGGCAGCTCGCCTCCCCCGCAGTAGACGGGCCGGCCGAAGTCCACGATCTTCTGAAGCTGGGGGGCGAGGCTCGGCACGGGGGAGCCCCCCCCCGACACGGGCGGCGGAAGGCTTGCCATCGTAGTCGGGGACGATGTGGCGGTCGCCGCGACTACTCCGTCTCCGGCGGTTACCCGCCAGACGACCACCAGCGAGATCAGGATCAGAAGAGCCAGCACGGCGGCGCCGAACTGGCGGCGGGGGGGTCGCCCACCTTGACCGTACCGGGGCAACTCGCCGAAGTTGAATTCGTCTCTGTGGGAAGACATGCGGCCTTTCGACTCCTCGCGGCACGTCGATTATAGGGCCGCTCGGCTCGCTG
>Ga0315283_10003592_pt1 | contig 13292 bp, 12 predicted proteins | sample YL17G09_0_MG_FD_204541 | JGI IMG/M metagenome (GOLD analysis project Ga0315283, IMG submission 204541) | Sediment microbial communities from Yellowstone Lake, YNP, Wyoming, USA - YL17G09_0 | ecosystem: Environmental > Aquatic > Freshwater > Lake > Sediment | place: USA: Wyoming | collected...
TCCGGCGGCTCGCAGATCAGCAATTTCGCACTGAGCGTCAGCGGCAGCGGGGCTGAGGCCTCGATCAGCGGCGCCTCCGGCAGCATCGGCAGTGACGGCCATTTCCAGGTATCGGGTGGGACGTGGAACCTAAACGGTACAACACCCGATCAGACGAAGGCCTTCGGTTCAATTTACGGCAGCGAGGCTGACGGCCTGGGCGGGGCCTGGGGGATGTACAACTCCACGGCGAACACGGGGGCCGGCGGCATCTACGCCTCGACCAAGACATACGCGACACCCTATGGATTTATTACCGGGATGATGACGATGGATTCGAGCGGATCGCTTTACTTTGAAGATGTTCTCATGAGCCAGACGATCCAGAGTATGGCCAGTCCCAGCCATACGATAACCGGTACATATAACTCCAGCAATTTTGCCTGGATTGACGGGCAGATGGCCGACAAGAAAATGGTCAAGGTGAGCACGCCTTACGACGGGGAATGGACCGGCTCGGCTGTGATCAACAAGGTACTGCTGGGGAGTTTACCCTACCTGGACTACGGCACTTGGAATCAGCCCGTGGCCATGACATTGCCGAGTTCGGCTGCAATATTCATTTACAACAATGGCTACTATGTAAGGGGTCTCAATACAACCAACAGCCAGATGGCCGCGTTGAATTCTTCCCCCGTTGCGGCCGTCTATTCGGGGCAGGCCTGGGGAACTGCCTTTACCTATGATTCAACGACCGGCATTCCCATGGACAGTTCGGTAGGCACTGGAACGTTCAATGCAACCGTCAACTTCGGTCCCTCACCATCCGTCACGAATATCAATATTGCCGTCAGCAATACGGCACAAAACAAAAACGTCAACATCAGCGGCGCCACCGGCACTTTCACGAGCGGCGCCAGCCAGTTTACGTTCTCGAACACCGGCACCTGGAATATGAACGGATCAACCCTGCCCACCGGGTCGGGCTATGTGAAGTCGGGTTACGGGTCGCTCTTCGGTGACATAGGGCAGGCCGTGGCTGTGATCTATGGAATCAGGACGAACTATCCATATCAGGGCGCTACAGGGATGGGTGTCGCGATAAAATAAAAACGACGCGACGTTATAAAAAAACCCGGATCAGGGGAAGGTGTTTAGCCCTCATCCTCCAGGCGCAACCGATTTGCCTCTCTTGAGGGCGATATTAATCAGTTGCTCGCGAGCAGTGAGCGCGGGTTCTCTGCACTGTTCTTCAGACTTCCTTTGCAGCCGCAATGCCCCGGTGGGGCACGTCGTCACGCACAATCCGCAGCCGATACAGCGGTCCAGGTTGATCGCTGCTGTCGCTTCTTCGCTCATCCCGACAGCTCTCATCGGGCATCTATCCTCGCAGGTCCCGCAGCCGGAACATGATTCGGATTCAATAGCAGCGAAATAGTTCGAGACAACCATTTCGGCGGGGCGGGCCATCCGGTTCAAGGTGCGAAGCTGGACGCAGCAGTCACGGCAGCAGTTGCAGATGGCGCCCGGATTCTGCGAGTTGGCAGGCTGCGTTACCAACCCGGCCTCCTCAGCCAGGTCCAGGATCTTCAGGGCTTCGTCCACGGAGACCGGTCGAGCCCGCCCTATATCGATAAAATGCTGGGCGCCCGCCCCAAAGGCCATACAAACCTCGAGCGGTTTATTGCAGCCCGCACCGAGCAAATGCTTCTCCTCGCGGCAGAGGCACCGGGTAACGGCGATCAGCTTCTGCTTCTTGACGATTTCGCGGGAGTCTTCGTAAGTCGCCACGGAAATGCCCGCATCAATGGCGCGATTTACGGGGATGGGCCTCAGGAGTTGCTCATGCAGAGCGATGCGATCGATCAGGGCCTCCTCGAAATACTTGAAATAAAGCGCGGCCATGGGATTAGTAATGGCGCCGGCCTGAAACTCATAGATTCCCAGGACAAATGGCACGGCCGCGTACCGGTCCCGGTCGTCCCGCCGCAGCCGGAATATCGTGCCCTTCTTCGCCATTTGCTCCAACAGGACGGTCACTTCTTCGGGATCTCTCCCTGATCTCTCCGCTATGACCACCGGAGTCTCGATCACCAGGTTCATTTGCAGGAAAAGCTCGGCCTCTTCCGGCGTGAAAAGCCTTTCCAGGATTGTGATTTCAACGCCGGAGGGCGATGAAGGGAAGCCGATCGAATATTCGTCCAGCCGCTCTCGAAGCTCGTAATATATCCGGCTTGCCATAGATTCCTCCTCATTGAGTGTCCTGGAAATACCGCTGCGATTCCGATGTATTCACTGCGGCTTCACCGGTTTCAGACCCTGAAGGAGAACCTGCTGGAAGGTTCGCAAAAAGTCGTCCGAGTCAAGAATGCCCCGGTTATGTTGAAACTTCAAGAAAGCGCCCTCCATCAGGCCGATGATCATGTATGCCAGACTGTGCGTATCCAGGTTCTGATCGAATTGATTCTCCCGCTTGCCGTCTTCGATGATACGGCGAATAACGCGGGCATACTTGCTGTAAACTCGGGTCAGCTCTTCGCCGATTTTGCCCTTGATGCCCTGGAACTCGGCAGAAACTATGGCCAGCAGAATCGCCAGGTCGGGGTCCCTGCCGGCAAAGCGCACTGCGAAGAGCAGGAAACGCCTGAGTGCGCCCAGGGAATCATCCCGCTTGGCGTCGAGTTCTTCCGCCAGACGGTCCAGGTAATCGACATCGAATTTTCTTATCAATGCCAGCAGCAGATCTTCCTTGCTCTTGAAATGCCGGTAAAGCGCCCCGGCAGTCAGACCGGTGGCATGGGCGATGGTAGCCACAGAGGTGCCGTGATAGCCCTTTTGCACGAAAAGTCTCGCTGCAGCATCCATAATTTTGGCTTTCGATGATCTTTTCTCCCCTTGCTTTTGTTTTTCCAATATGCCTCCCAGTTCACACGACAGGGTAAAATCGGTGAATGATCATTCACTATACATTTTACTCTCGCCTGTCAACATCTTTCAACATTCTTAAAACTCTATGATAATTCAGACGAATATTGTTTATTTTTTCCTTGACAGTTGCTTCGCGGCATCATAGAAATAAGTAAATGATCGTTTACAGAACCCTTGACGGCGAAACCAATCCCTGACCCCTGCCGGCCCCCGTGCGATCCAGCCCGGGGCCGGCAAGAACAAGAGAGGAGAACGGACATGAATTACGAAGACAAGCCCTGGCTCAAATACTATGATCCCTGGGTTGATCCTGAGCTGAAAATCCCGCCGACCACTTACGCGGACCTTATCGAACCGACCTTCAAGGAATTCCCGGATAAACCCGCCCTGGACTTTTTGGGAACGACCCTCAGCTTTGCCCAGTTGGACGACAGTTCGGCGAGATTTGCCGGTTACCTGAAAGGGATCGGCTGTAAGCCGAAGGATGTGGTCGGGATCTGCCTGCCGAATTTTCCCCAATGGCTGATCGCATACCTGGGCACACTGAGGGCCGGTTGCGTGACCACCGGCGTTTCGCCTCTTTTGAGACCGAAGGAAATGCTCTTTCAGCTCAGCGATTCCGGCACTAAAGCGCTTGTCATCATGGATGTGTTCTATGAGAACATTTTCTTAAAGATCGCCGATGATCTGCCCATGGTCGAGCACGTCATCGTAACGGCAGCGACCGACTATTTCCCCGAAGCGATGAAGCCGCCGACTCCTTACGCGCCCCCGGCACCCCCGAAACAGGCGCTCGCGACATTCATGCACGTCATGGAGAGATTCGCACCGGAGAAAGGATTTGCCCAACTGAAGCCCGACGATCCCTGCGTCATCCAGTACACGGGCGGGACGACAGGCACGCCCAAGGGGGCCATCGTTTCCCACCAGGCATTGGTGGACAACATGTGCCGCTTCCAGAACTGGTTGGGCGAGGTGCGGGGCCGGTCCGTGTCTATTTCCGCCTTCCCCCTTTTTCACATGGCCGGATTGTGGTCCATCACCCACTATCTGCAGATGGGCTTCACCCAGGTGCTCATCCCCAACCCCAGGGACACAAAATACATTTGCCAGGCCTTCGAAAGGTACCGGCCGAATGAGTTCGGCTTTGTCCCTACCCTGTACCAGATGCTGCTGGATACCCCCGAATTCAGAACGCTGGATTTCTCCAACGTGGACCACTGCATCTCCGGAGCGGCGCCGATGCCGCTGGAAACGTTGCAGGCGCTGGAAGCCCTGATTGGAACGGGGAAGGTTGTCGAAATATACGGCCTGACCGAATCCGCGCCGCTCATCACGATGAATCCCAGGAACCGGCCCAAGCCCGGTTCGGTGGGCATACCCATTCAGGACGTCATGGTGAAACTCGTGGATCTGGAAAGCGAAACCAAAGAGGTTCCCATCGGCGAGCCGGGGCATCTCATATACAGGGCGCCGCATATGATCGCCGGCTACCACAATCGGCCCGAGGAGACGGAGGCCACCTTCCGCAATTTCCAGGGGGAGCGCTGGCTTTTCACCGGCGATGTGGCCCGCATGGATGAAGAGGGTTATCTTTACATCGTCGACCGTACGAAAGACATGATCATCGTGAGCGGGTACAAGGTTTTCTCGAAGGAGGTGGAAGAGACGCTTTATCAGCATCCGGCGGTGCAATACTGTGCCGTTGTCGGCGTTCCCGATCCGCAGCGGGCGGGGAGCGACCAGGTCAAGGCGCTGATTCAACTGACCGGCGCCTATAAGAACCATGATCCCAAGCAGCTCGTAGACGAAATCGGCAAATTCTGCCGGGAGAACATGTCTCCCTACAAGGTACCGAAAATCATTGAGTTTACCGAGGCCATCCCCCTGACGCCGATCGGCAAGGTGGACAAGAAAGTGCTTAGATAGATTCGAATACCCTGATGGAGACGGTCATGAACTACGAAACCATTATCCTTGAAGAGCCGGAACCGGGCCTTCAGGTGCTGACGCTCAACCGGCCTGCGTCGCTCAACGCCATGAACATGAAGATGGTCAAAGAACTCTACCACCTCTTCGGCTTTCTTCAGGATTCGAGCAGCGCACGCGTATTGGTCCTCACCGGGGCCGGTCGTGGATTCTGTTCGGGAGCCGATCTGCGGGATTCGTCAGTCATGTCACCTTCTTCGGAAGGCGCACTATCACATTTCGATAAGACGCAAAGGGTGTTCTCCGGGTTGATCGTCCAGCTGACAAAGCTCCCCCAGATCGCGATAGCCGCAGTCAACGGTCCGGCCGTCGGCGCGGGATTTAGCCTGGCCTTGGCTGCAGACGTCATCTTCGTCGGGCCGGCTGCCTCGTTTACCCCGGCGTTTATCAATGTCGGCCTGTCGGCAGGTGAGCTGGGATCTTCGTACTTCCTGCCCCGGATTGTCGGAATACCAAGGGCCATGGAAATTCTCCTGACGGGGCGTACGGTAGGTGCGGATGAGGCGGAGCGGATTGGATTGGTCACCCGACGAGTCGGCCAGGAAGATCTTATGAAAGTAGCTATTGAAACGGCACGGGTCATGTTGGGTAAAACCCCGGCGGGCCTGCGCCTGACCAAGGAGGCTGTCCGCCTGAACATGAGTGCCGCCAATCTTGAAGCTGCGATCGCTCTCGAGGATCGGAATCAGAGCCTCTGCGCCGCAAGTACCGAAAGCTACGAAATGGTGGATAGATTCATCAAGAAGAAGCCGCCTGCCTGAGAGGCATGCCTCGCGCTATACCGATCGTCCCGACCTGTTTCCGTCGGCAATCGCTTCGATAATTCCCCGGCATTGTACGGCGTCACCCACGAACCAGAGATCCTTCATCCCGGAACGAAGGTCCTCCCAGGCCGCTTGACCCGGTTTCCTGCCGGCGGCAATGATGAGGGTTTGAAAGGTAAGCTCCTGCCGCTTCCCATCCCGATCCTTAAACAGGAAAGACTTTCCCTCTATCCTTTCATCACTGATGCCGGTCATCAGGGACACTCCCTTCCCCCGCAAGCGGTCCAGAAGGAGGCGGCGATGAATGGGATTCATATCGGAAGCCATCCGGTCCAGGATTTCCACAACGGTGACGTTCTTTCCCCTGTCCGAAAAATGGTCCGCTGTTTCCAGACCCGCCAGGCTGCCCCCGACAATCAACAATCGATCGCCGAGATCAACCCTGCCGAGCAAGGACTCTTCCGCCGTGATATAAGGCGTGTCTTCCAGGCCGGTAATATCGGGGATGACGGGGGATGCCCCGCAGGCCACGACTATCGCATCACAGTTCAGACCAGACGCATCAGAGGGATTGATCCGTTCACCCAGGCAAATCCGGATCCCAAGCTTTGCCATCTGGGTCTTCAAATAGGTGATCAGGCGGTTGATGTCCTCCTTCCCCGGCGGCAGGCCCGCTGAAAGAGACAATCCTCCCAGGACGGATTCCTTTTCGTAGAGTGTCACCCGGTGGCCTCTCAACGCCGCCACCCTCGCCGCTTCCATGCCGCCCGGCCCGCCTCCGATAACGACCACATCTTTCGCCTTCGAGGCCGGTTTTATTCCGTACTCGCCCTCCCTTCCGCAGAGGGCGTTCACCGAACAGCGAAGGGGGAGCCGCTTGTACATGATATGATGAATGCATTCCAGGCAGCCGATACAGGGCGCGATGTCTTCCGGCCTGCCTTCGCGCAGCTTGTTCGGAAGTTCGGGATCGGCGATGAGGCCTCTGCCGATGGATATGAAATTGACGTCCCCTTCCGTGAGGGCCTTCTGTGCCTGAGCAGGATCGATGCGACCCGCGGCAATGACCGGGACGGAGAGAACCTTTTTGATCTCCCGTGCCAGGGGCAGAAGAACCCCGTGTTCCAGTACGGTGGGCCCCATGTCCGGCCGGGTTCCGCCTCCGAAGGAGGAGACATGGATGGCCTGGGCGCCCCCATCCTGGGCCCATTTCGCGATCTGCCTGGCTTCCTCCAGATTCAGACCTTCCTCAAAGCCGAATTCCGAGCCGTTGATACGGCACCATACCGGAAATTCAGCTCCCACCGCCGCCCTGACGGCATTGAGAGTCTCCAGGAGGAACCTGGTCCTGTTCCACAGGTCTCCCCCGTATCGATCGTCACGTTTGTTCCAGCGCCGGGAAAGAAACTGGGCAATGAGATAGTAGGTAGCCCCATGGATCTCGACCGCATCGAAACCGGCTGCCCTCGCCCTGAGGGCCGCCTGGGCAAACTTCTCAATCAGGTCCTTGATCTCCGGAACGGTCAGCGCCCTGGGTATGTCGCCACCGAACGGTTTTACCACCGAGGGACCGACGGGTTGCACCCCGGTCACATTGCGGTGGGTTTCGACCCCCGAATGAAAAAGCTGAGCCGCTATTGGCGTACCATGGCTCTTGACCGCAGCGGTTAGTTCAGCCATTCCCGGTATGCAGCTGTCATCATGAAGAGTCAGGTTGCCGACGAGGCAATTCCCCCTGGGGGAATCCACGCTGATGATCTCCACGATGACCAGGCCGGCGCCACCCTTGGCCCGAGCTTCGTAGTACGCCTTCAGTCGATCCGTGACACGGCCTTTTTCATCCCCGTAATTGGTTCCCATGGGGGGCATGACGATCCTGTTTCGCAGACGCAGCCTCCCGATTTCACCCGACCGGAAAAGCGCTTGAAATGGGCCTCTTTCTTGCATATTCACCCCCTGCAAAACCTTTTCGATAATTTTACGAATTCATCGAAGGTGTTTCTTAAAAAAAACAAGCTGATCGTTTACGCTTCATTTTGACTTCACATCTACAAACCAGTCTATCAATTGTCTGGCAATGCTGATCTTTCCCGGTATGTTCGGGAGATTGTCCGGATCGAACCAGCCGGCATCCACGATTTCCTCCTCGTCGATCCGGATCTCTCCGCACTCGTATTCCGCAGTAAAGCCGATCATCAGCGAATCGGGGAAAGGCCAGGGCTGGCTGCCAAAATAGCGGATATTCCTGACCCTGATGCCGACCTCTTCTTCTATCTCACGCCTCACCGTCTCTTCGAGCGTTTCACCCGGTTCGACGAATCCGGCCAAGACGCTGTAAATCTCCGCCGTGAATCTTCTGGCCCGGGCAAGAAGCACCCTGTTATCCCTTTCAATCAGGACGATGACCGCCGGTGAAATGCGGGGGAAGATGAGGAATCCGCAACCCGGACATTCTTTGGCGTTCATATCCATTGTCCGCCTTGTTTCCGCGCCGCAGCGACTGCAATATCTTGTCGTTCTATCCCACTCGATCATATGGGAAGCCTTCATCGCTACCTTATGATGGGATTTTTCAAGATGTTCATAGAGATCTCTCAACCCATACGAAACCATTCTTTCCGGAACAGATGTGTTTTCGGCAATCTCGGCACAATAACAGTTTCGCCCCTCGAGAGTCCCGAGATACCATTCCCTGCCCGGCTGTATCCCAAGGGCGGCAGGATTTGTTATCAAGGGGACGGATTTCTTTTCACCCTGTTCCCTGACGATCATTTCACCGGCGATGAACAGGAACCACCATGCCGGATCTGTGTCAGCCGGCTGAGAATAATCTGGGGAAATTGGTATATTGTTCACGGTTCGTGCGGGACGTTCCTCATTTAAGTGGTGTAAGCGCTACATCCAAGACGGTTCAGAACCTTTGCAAATAACCGTTGCATCGTCAGCAAAGGGGATATATAGAGAAGCCACTTCACTTTACCGGGGATAGTATATGAAACATTTTTTTATAGCAAGACATGGTGCTTATTACCTGGGCGGGCGTCTGAACAAGATCGGTGAACAACAAATATCGGCTCTCGGCCAAGCGATAAAAGAGATTCTCAACGGCGAGACCGTCTACATCATATCATCTACGGCCCCGAGGGCTTTGGACAGCTCGGAAATATTGGCTCGATACCTGAAGCCGACTGCACAAATCGAGGGAATCTCTTGTCTATGGTATGCAGCCGACAGCGGGCATTACGATCCAGTGCGTGATCTTGATTTGAATGAAATATATAAAATTGTTAATGAAAGAAGAGAATATGCCGATGCATTGATTTTAATGGCTCACGAAGAACTCCGCAATGACTTCTCCGGATATTTCTCGGAGCAAGAATTTGGGAAACAGTTTCATTGCCATCCCATTGACAAGGGACAGGCGGACCATTACTCGCTGGTCGCGCAAACCTATCAGCTGATTCCGGAATAGATATCAAGCGAGCCTGCCGAACACGAACGCCTCAGGCTGGAAATACCTTCCTGAGACCTTTGAAAAATGGCTTCGCCGCGTCTCAAAAATCTTTTCCGCTCAGAGGACGACCAGACGTAATCTTGTAACGCTGGGTTTCGGCATAGCGGAAATTATGACTTTCATCGACAAGCAGGAAGTTCCGATCCCGGTAGATTACCTCTTCCTTGAGAAATTGCGCCGGCCGGTCGTCCCTTTCCCGGAGATACCCCATGGACAGAACCCGGGCATTGAGTTGATAGACCTCGTTATAACGTTCCCACATCTCGACCAGCGTTGCCGGACAGATAATCAAAGGTCGGGCGTGTTCCACGCGTTCGAAATGCTTGACAATGGCGGCGCCGATATAGGATTTTCCGAGACCCACCACGTCGGATACAAAGGCCCCGCCATAGTCCCGGATGATCTGCACGGCCTGTTTGACGGCGACCCGCTGGAAATCCGCCAGTCTTCGCGTGATCTCGTCATCCCAGAGGACATCCTGATCTTCTCCCCCTTCGATAAGGTCCTTAACCAGGGCATAGAGTGTCTTCATGTAGATGTCATAGGGCCGGACCAGCGCGATCGCCCAGGAAGACTTCATCTCTTGCATCAGGGTCTCGTCGAACTCCTGCGCCTCCTTCCAGAGGTCTTCAAACCACCGGACAAGCTCGGCATGGTTGTCGTTGCCCTGAACAATAACATTGAGTTCCGTGTTATGGGTGACGCCGGAGAGGGTCAGGTTGGATGAGCCGACCACGGCGATCCCTTCTTCATGACGATCCACAGGTTTGCCGTTGCGATCGTAAACGGTGCCGTAATCGAAAATATAAGCCTTCGCATGGAGACGGCCTCGCGTGTAAACCCGAACCTTAAGGCGTTTTTCTTCGATCATCCGCGCCAGGGATTTGACCAGATGCTCCCCTTCGTCCGTCTGATCCATCAGTTCCAGTTTTTCCTGACGGTTGTCAATAATGTCATGGGCAGGCATGAATCATCCTTCACTTCGTCAGCCGAAGGCGGAGAAGTTTCTTGGCCAGGGCGTAGATGTCTTTTTTTGCCCCTTCTTTACGAAGGCCGACAGCCACGACGATGACGATCACCCTCGCTTTTTCGACCTTGTAGATAATGCGATACCGCGGACCGACGGCCCGAACGCTCCGGTATTCCGCAAGCTCGCCCAACAGAGCTTTCCCCTGCTTTTCCGGTTCCTGCTGAAGACGGTTAATGACATCCCCGACCTTTCCCCTGATCCGCCCGTCCGGAATTGCCTGAAGCATCCGTTGCGCCGCCGGTGTGATGAAAACAGGCCACATCACCGCCCCACCCCGGCGCCGATTTCTTCCCACGGGATAAGCTGTCCTTTTTTCAGTTCCTCTATGCTTTCCCTAAGTTGCATCATCAGTGCCTCGTCCCCTAAAATCTCCAGGGTTTCCACAAGGGCTTCGTAAAGCTCCCAAGACATAATGGCCATGACCGGCCTTCCCCGCCTGGTGATGGCGACGACGTCCAGGTCTGCCTCCTGCTCAAAAAGTTCTGGAATATTCGTCAGTTTTTTTCTTGCTTCAATGATGGACAGGCTTTTCGGCATAGATCCTCCTCAATCTGTACTTTTATAAGTATCTCTTTTAGTACATTTCCTGTCAAGGTTTATTTCCTTTTTCACCACAATCGCAATCCCATCATCTGTCAATTGGTGCAGTTGCAAAACAGTTCCTTTCCCTCCAAACCAACGGCTTTCCAGATCTGCGGCGTCTCCTTGCAAAGCGCAATCCGAACCTTCTTGTCGCAACGGCGAATTCCATCCGCAATCGTATGGAACATCTCGATCCTAAATTCCCTCGGATAGCGTAGTTTTCCAGCCTCGGCAATCAGCGAACCATTCACCTTCAGAAGGAATGATTCCGGGAAACGTGTCTTGATGTGACTTGAAAGCCCTTGTGCCGGGCGGTATTCGCCAATCGTGACCATCGAAGGCTCGACGTGATCGAAAATCATCTCCGTAAGCCTGTGATAATCTTTTTCCCACATTGAATACGGAAGAAGCTGCTCCGAAAATCCCGTGATGTCATCCACAGCCAACGGATCGCCAAGCTCGCCCAGATTCAGAACTCGAAGGGCATCGGGAATACTCTGCCTGTCAAATTTCTCTATGTCCTTAAACATTTTCTCGATAGCCCATAGTTCCCGGACCAGGGCATGATCCTGCTTTGCGCCCGCCGCCGCGTATGCAGCCTCCTGTTCCCGGAGAGTATTTTTTGAAGTGCCCAGGTTCACGTCATTTTCCTGTATTTCTTGAAAACACCCTTGGTTACCTGCTGCGATGAGCCGCAACCCGTTGTTTGATTTCCAGCAGGTGCGGTTCAATGTGATGGTAAACCATTTTGATCGCAGTACAGTATTCGCTGATATTTTTGTAACCGGTTCCCGGAAGATATCTAAATCGGGTACAGTCGCCCTTGCAAAATGGTACAATCCGGCACTCTCTGCATGCTCCCGAAAGATCTGCTTTAAGGGAAGCGAACTTGGATCGCAGCATACTGTTCATAATGGTACGGATGCCACTCTCCGTCAGGTTTCCGAGCTTCCATTCCTTAAAGACGAAAAAATCGCATGGATAACAGTCTCCGTTATGTTCGACAACCAGATAGCTACGGCATGTGTCATGGTAGCAGCACGATGCCTTGACGCCGTCAACAAGGAACAACAGGATGTCTTCGAAGAATCTGATCGATACATCATAGAAGTCTTTTTTGAACCACTCGTCAAACAGCTTGATGTAAAATTCCCCGGTTTCCCTCCCGCTTACGGAGAATGTTTTCAATGATCCGGACTTGTAATCATTCTCAAAGCAGTTAATAAATTGCAGGAATTTAAAGTGATGGGATCGGAAAAAATTGTACAGTTCCACTGGTGATTTTATATTCCGGTCGGTCAGCAGGCATAGTATATTGAACTGAACATCGTGCTTTTGCATCAGCTCAATGCTGTGCATCACTTCTTTAAAAGTGCCTATTTGTGCATGATCCTTTCGATAAAAGTCATGGATCGGGGCAGGACCATCCAGACTAATGCCGACAAGAAAATCCTCTTTATGAAGAAACTCGCACCACTGATCGTCCAGGAGCAGCCCGTTGGTCTGCATGGAATTTTCAACGAACTGTTCGGGGCGGGCATGTTTCTTCTGAAATTCGACTGCGTCCCGGAAAAAATCCAGTCCCATCAACATTGGTTCCCCTCCCTGCCAGCAGAAACTATTGAACGGTGCGTCCAAGGAGAGCGTCTGCCGGATCACGGTCTCTGCCACAGGGCGGCTCATTTTAGTCGGCATTTCAGGATAAAGGCCTTTTACGCGTCGGTAAAAGCAGTAAGTGCAGGAAAGGTTGCACAGGCTTGAGGTTGGTTTCAAGAGCAGCGATATCGATTGCGGAGCGGTGTGTTTTTCCATTATCAGACGATGCCCGAGTTTCCGCCTCTCGTTACACCAGGAATCCCCGCGGATTTTTTTTAGCCCTCTGTTCCCACTCAACAAGTATGCCGTGCATTTTCTTGGCGATATCGGGATAGGTGTTGATCACGTTGTAGTTCTCGCCCGGGTCAACAGAAAGGTCATAAAGCAGTGGCGCCCTGCTTCCAAGTTGCTTTTTCCCCATCGCAGCGGGCAAAGCTTCAGCATCAAGGGGCACCGGCCAAACGTACCTGTTTAATTTTCTTAAGTACTTCCACTTCCCTGAGCGTACGCCTTCAAGCTGGTCATAATGATAGAAAAAGATAGCGTCGTGTGGCGACCGGGGATTCCGTCCGGAAAGAAGGTCCTCGATGTTCTTTCCGTCGATGATCCTGTCGGAGGGATGTTCCATTCCCGCCAGTGAAAGCAGCGTGGGGAAAATGTCAAGGTTGGTAACCGGTTCGGAAGAAACCGAGCCGGGCCGGATATGCCCCGGCCATTTAGCAATGAAGGGCACTCTGAATCCGCCTTCATAGCTTTGCCCTTTTCGGCCTCTGAAAACGCCCGGACTTCCTTCATACCAGGGGCCGTTGTCGCTGGTAAAGAAGATGAGCGTGTTTTGTTCTATCTTCTGCCTTTGCAAGGTTTTGATGATTTCTCCGACGCTCCAGTCGATTTCTTCGATGGCGTCACC
>Ga0315283_10003594_pt1 | contig 13290 bp, 9 predicted proteins | sample YL17G09_0_MG_FD_204541 | JGI IMG/M metagenome (GOLD analysis project Ga0315283, IMG submission 204541) | Sediment microbial communities from Yellowstone Lake, YNP, Wyoming, USA - YL17G09_0 | ecosystem: Environmental > Aquatic > Freshwater > Lake > Sediment | place: USA: Wyoming | collected...
CAAGCAGCTGACGGACCTTTACTATTCCGCGTCGTCCGGCCTGCGCGGCCACTGCGCACTGCAGAGCGCGCGGATCGCAGGTTCGGGATCGAAGAGCAGCATCGAGGGTGGCCAGCGCTCGCCTGCGGGGCAATGTGCGGGCGACCTCGATGGCCGTCCAGGGTGCCGTCGTGGCCGGCCGCCCTGCGGGCGAGGTCAGCGGCGCGCCATCGCGGCGGTGCACCACCAGGCCGTCGGCCGGCCGCATCTGGTGGCCTCCGGATGGGTTGAGCACATGCAGCTCGGTGGTGTTCTCGGTGTCGAATCCGAAAGCCTGGGCGGCGGTGCCCAGACAGATTGCCAATGCCTCGCCACAGGCAAGGTCGAGACCGCGCAGCAGCTGGTCGGTTTCCCTGCCGCCCACGCTGTAGACACCGTGCCAGATACGTTCCACCGCCGAGCAACTCAGCAGTGTCTCGAGGTGACGCCTGCTCGTCACGGCAAGGATCTGTGCCGTGGTCGCAACGCCGTGCTGACTGTCGAAGAGGGCCGCGAGTTCTGCACGCACGTGGTGATGGTGTCCAACCCCACCGTGAGCGGAAAGTCAGCCCTGTGTATGACGACGGTGCGCGAACTGCACGCCCCACACGGCGTGTTGGCGGACCGACACGCACGCTCGCGGTACTAGCTGGCGGCTGGCTGGGCGGCCAGGCGTGCGGCGTCGGCGATCGGCCCGGTCCACACATCGCCGTGGCCGGGGATCAGGATCTCGGTGCCGGCCGCCGCGAGCACCGACAGGCTGCGCGCACAGTCGTCGTCGCTGTGGTTGAACACCGACGGCAGCAGTTGCGGGCCGCGCCGCTGTGACAGTGGATGGCCGGTGACGAGCGCGTCGCCGGTTACCAACACCCGTTCGACGACATACGAGCAGTGCCCGCTGGTGTGCCCGGGTGTGGGCAGCGCCACCGGCCGACCGGGCAGGGTCGCGGCGATCTCGGCGGTCAGTGCCCGGGCTGCGGGTATGCCCGCGCGCACCAGGGCGCCCTTGGCCGCCACCTGCGCCGACCACCGCAGCCACGTCGGCCGCCAGGCCTGGGTCATCAGTCCAGCCGGCGACGCCTGCTCGAGGTAGTCGCGATGGGTGTGGGCCACTTCTGCGGGATGGCAATACACCGGTGTGCCGTGGGTTTGAGCGAACCAGATCGCGGAGCCTAGGTGATCGATGTGGGCGTGCGTCAGCAGGATCGCTGTGAGATCCTCGGGTCCGAAACCCAGGCTACGCAGGGATGTCAGCACATCGTCACGATTGCCTGGAAAGCCGGCGTCGATGAGCAGGGCACCCGAGTCTCCGGCGACGATTGTCCAGTTGACCAGTGGCGTCTGGGCTAGGTGGACATGATCGGTGACGGCGGTCAACACCGGGGTCATGGCCGAAGTGTAGGCAGCCCTGGGGTAGAAACATGGATGTGGCTGAACTGAGGTTGGGATACAAGGCGTCGGCGGAGCAGTTCGCGCCGCGGGAGTTGGTCGAGCTGGGTGTGCTGGCCGAGGCGCACGGCATGGACAGTGCGTCGGTGAGCGATCACTTTCAGCCGTGGCGCCACGAAGGCGGGCACGCGCCGTTCGCGCTGTCGTGGCTGACTGCCGTCGGGGAGCGCACCAAGCGGATCACCCTCGGCACCTCGGTGCTGACGCCGACGTTCCGGTACAACCCCGCCGTGATGGCCCAGGCCTTCGCCACCATGGGGTGCCTCTATCCCGGGCGGATCTTCCTCGGGGTCGGCACCGGTGAGGCACTCAACGAGATCGCCACCGGATTCACCGGCGAGTGGCCGGAATTCAAAGAACGCTTCGCCCGGCTGCGGGAGTCGGTGCGGTTGATGCGCGAACTGTGGCGCGGCGAGCGGACGGACTTCGACGGCGACTACTACCACCTCAAGGGCGCCACCCTCTACGACGTTCCCGTTGAGGGAGTGCCGGTGTACATCGCGGCCGGCGGACCGGCGGTGGCCAAGTACGCCGGCCGGGCCGGCGACGGGTTTATCTGCACCTCCGGCAAGGGTGAGGAGCTCTACACCGAGAAGCTGATCCCGGCCGTCCTGGAAGGGGCTGCGCTGTCGGAGCGCAATGCCGCCGACATCGACAAGATGATCGAGATCAAGATCTCCTACGACACCGATCCCCAAGCGGCGCTGGATAACTGTCGGTTCTGGGCGCCGCTGTCGCTGACCCCGGAGCAAAAGCACAGCGTGTCCGATCCGATGGAGATGGAGCGCCTCGCTGATGAGTTGCCCATCGAGCAGGTCGCCCGGCGCTGGATCGTGTCCTCCGATCCTGACGAGGCCGTGGATAAAGTAGCCGACTACCTCAAGTACGGACTCAACCATCTGGTCTTCCATGCGCCCGGTCATGATCAACGCCGGTTCCTCGAACTCTTCGAGCGCGACCTGGCGCCTCGGTTGCGCAAACTGGGCTAACCGGCGGGCCGAGTAGGGGATGCTGTCGTCGTGACAACTGGTCGCCCCGCGAAGGGCCCCATCTCCATCTACGTCGCCTCGCCGGAAGGCGAGACCGGCAAGTCCACCATCGCCTTGGGCATCGTGCACCGGCTCTCGGCGATGGTGCCGAGGGTCGGGGTGTTCCGGCCGATCACCCGCCGCGAGGACACCGACTACATCCTCGAGTTGCTGCTGGCCTCCAGCAGTGCCGGGCTTTCCTACTCCGACTGCGTCGGGGTGAGCTATCAGCGCCTGCATTCCGACACCGACTCCGCGATCGCCGACATCGTCGACCGCTACCACGACGTCGCCGACCGGTGCGACGCCGTAGTGATCGTCGGATCCGACTACACCGATGTCGCCACCCCCACCGAACTCAGTGTCAACGCCCGCATCGCCGTCAACCTCGGCGCGCCGGTGGTGCTGTCGGTGCGCGGGTTCGGCCGCACTCCTGAGGAGATCGCTGAGGCCATCGAACTGTGCCTGGCCGAGTTGAACGCCCAGCACGCTCACACCGCGGCCGTGGTCGCCAACCGCTGCGAGCCCGACCAGATGGCCGCGGTCGCCCGCGCCTGCGAAGGTCTGGGACCGCGGGTGTACGTGCTTCCCGAGGAGCCCCTGCTGGTGGCACCGACCGTCGCTGAACTGTGTTCGGCGGTCACCGGCACAGTCGTACACGGCGACGCCTCCCTGATGGCGCGCGAGGTTATGGATGTGATGGTGGCTGGCATGACCGCCGATCACGTGCTCGAGCGGCTCAGCGAAGGTGCCGCCGTGATCACCCCGGGTGACCGCTCCGACGTCGTGCTCGCGGTGGCCAGCGCGCACGCCGCGGAGGGATTTCCGTCGATGTCGGCCATCATCCTCAACGGCGGGCTGCCCCTGCATCGGGAGGTCGCTCGGTTGGTCACCGGACTGGGTCTGCGGCTGCCGGTCATCGCCACCGACCTGGATACCTTCGCAACCGCCAGTGCGGTGGCGAACACCCGCGGTCGGGTGACGGCGGACTCGCAGACGAAGATCGATACCGCGATCGAACTCATGGAGCGCCACGTCGACGTCGGTGATCTGCTTGCGCGGCTGGCAATCCCCATCCCCACCGTGACCACGCCGCAGATGTTCGCCTACCAGCTCATGGAACGCGCCCGCGCCGATCGGCGGCGCATTGTGCTACCCGAGGGCGACGACGACCGCATCCTGCAGGCGGCCGGCCGTATCCTGCGCCGTGGACTCGCCGACCTGACAATCCTCGGCGACGAACCCCAGGTGCGTTCCCGCGCAGCGGAACTCGGTGTCGACCTCGGTGCAGCGACGGTCATCGATCCCCGCACCAGCGAGTTGTGTGAACAGTTCGCCGCCCAGTACGCCGAACTTCGCAAGCACAAGGGCGTCACGCTTGAGCAGGCCCGAGAGACCATCTGCGACGTGTCCTACTTCGGCACCATGCTGGTGCACAACGACATCGTTGACGGTATGGTCTCTGGCGCCGCCCACACCACCGCACATACCGTGAAACCTGCCTTCGAGATCATCAAGACCCAGCTCGGCGTCTCCACGGTGTCCAGTATTTTTCTGATGTGCCTGTCCGACCGCGTGCTCGCCTATGGAGACTGCGCGATCGTGCCGGATCCCTCCGCCGAGGAACTCGCCGATATCGCAATCAGCTCGGCCCGGACCGCCGCCCAGTTCGGTATCGATCCACGGGTAGCAATGTTGAGCTACTCCACTGGTGAGTCCGGCAGCGGGGCCGGCGTCGATAAAGTCAGGGCTGCAACCGAACTCGTGCGACAGCGCGATCCCCAACTGCTCGTAGAGGGTCCGATTCAGTACGACGCCGCCGTCGACCCGACCGTGGCCGAGGCCAAGATGCCGGACTCGACTGTTGCCGGCCGGGCCACCGTGCTGATCTTTCCCGACCTCAACACCGGCAACAACACCTACAAGGCGGTGCAGCGCAGTGCGGGTGCGATCGCGATCGGTCCGGTCCTGCAGGGACTCAATAAGCCGGTCAACGACCTTTCCCGTGGTGCGTTGGTCGAGGACATCGTCTACACCGTCGCGATCACCGCAATCCAGGCTCAGGGCATTTGATGACCGGCGCTGTCCTGGTTCTCAACTCGGGGTCGTCGTCGCTGAAATACTCTCTGGTGCAACCCGATACCGGTGAGTCATTGGTTGACGGGATCATCGAACGGATCGGCGAGGACGGTGGAGTCGCCGATCACGAGGCCGCGCTGCGAGCGGTGTTCGAGGTGTTGGCACCGGGCGGGCGGGATCTGGCAGATCTTCAGCTGGTGGCTGTCGGCCACCGGGTGGTTCACGGTGGCCCTGATCTTTATCGGCCGACAATCATCGACGCCGATCTGATTGAAGCGCTGCGGGAATTGGCTCCGTTGGCACCCCTGCACAACCCGCCCGCGGTGCTGGGCATCGAAGTAGCTCTCCGGATACTCCCGGATCTGCCGCACGTCGCCGTATTCGACACCGCGTTCTTTCACGATCTGCCGCCGTCGGCGGCGACCTACGCGATCGACCGCGAGATCGCGGCACGCTGGAAGATCCGCCGATACGGCTTTCACGGCACGTCTCACCGGTTCGTCAGCGAGCAGGCCGCCGGGTTCCTCGGGGTACCCCTCGACTCGCTTAACCAGATCGTGCTGCATCTGGGAAATGGCGCGTCGGCCTCGGCGATCGCTGGTGGCCGTCCGGTCGACACCTCGATGGGTCTCACCCCGCTGGAGGGACTGGTGATGGGCAGCCGATCCGGTGACATCGATCCAGGCATCATCGGCTACCTCTGGCGTGAGGCCGACATGGCGGTCGATGAGATCGAGACGATGCTCAACCGGCACTCCGGGATGCTGGGGCTCAGTGGCGAGACGGACTTCCGCGCGGTCCACACCCGTATCGAGGCCGGTGATGAGGCGGCGAGACTTGCTTACGAGGTCTATATCCACCGGCTGCGCAAGTACATCGGTGGATATCTCGCCGTGCTCGGGAGAACCGATGTGATCACGTTCACCGCCGGCGTTGGAGAGAATGACGCGAAGGTCCGCCGGGATGCGTTGCGCGGCGTGGAAAGTCTTGGCATCGAACTCGACGAGAAGCTCAATGAGGGTCCAGCGCGCGGCCCACGTCGTATCTCCGCGGAAACCTCGCGGATCACGGTCCTGGTGATCCCCACCGACGAGGAACTCGCTATTGCCCGGGCCGCCGCCGCCGCCGTCTGAGCCGGGAGAATCAGAACGTCGTCAGCGGCCGTACCTCGTTGGCCATGTCCACCAGCGCGTAGCGGTGAGTCTGGCTGGTGGCCACCCGCGCCAGACTGCGCAGCGAGGATTCAACGCCCAGTCGCAGGCCGTGATCGGTGAATGGAAAACCCAGTATCGGATTCGGCCGAGGGGCGTGGCCGGGGATCCAGTCCAATGCCGTGCCGAGAACCAGAGCCCGGATCTGCAGCACCCGCGGTTCGGTGTCGGGCAGTGCCTCGACGCGCCGCGCAGCGTCGCGGATCTGTTCCTCGGTGAGTTCACTGGCCGAGCGGCCGGACAGCAGCGTCACCGAACTGGTCAAGCGCGCGGTGGTGAAATGTCGCGAGCCGACGGGCACTTCGTCGAGTGTGGTGACCGATGCGTCGCGATCGCCTTCGACGGACTGCGCACGTGCCAGGCCGAAGCCCGCTGAGATGATGTTGTTGTCGGTGTGCCAGACCGTCTCGTAGAAGGGGCGCTCGTCGGAGTTGCCGGCCAGTTCCGCGGTGGCGGCTAGGGCCAGTTTGGGTGCCAACTCGCCGGGAAATGTGGCCAGCACCTCGGTGAAATGTTTTGCCGCCGAGTCGTAGTCACTGGTGAGTAGTTCCGAGACCGCTTTGAACCACACCAGCCGCCATTGCCAACCCACCCGCTCAGCCAGGTCGTCGAGCTTGCGGTTGGCCTTGGCGACATCGCCGAGGTCGAGCAGTGCGCGGATCTCCATCAGCGGCAGTTCCACCGAGTCGGACAGGTCGACGCCCTCGGAGTCCGGGCCCTCGTGCCGGGCCGCGCGCAGCGAGTCCAGGGTTTGCACCGGCTGGGACAGCACCGTCGCGGAGAGCACCGTCGCGGCCACGTCGGAGGGATTGACCAGCGGTACCGGCAGAGCGGTCACGATCTCCGGCGCGGTGAGCTTCGCGGTGTGCAGTAGGCCGTCGAGATAGACGTCGGTGTGTGCGACGAGAAGTTCCACCCCGAACGTCGATCGGGTGCGGGTGAACACCGTCGACAGACCCGGCCGTGGCGCGCCGGTGTCGGCGGCGACCACCTCGCGCAGTACGCCGAGTAGCTGCGAGGACATCTCCTCGGTGCTGACGAATCGCCGTCTCGGGTCGGGATCGATGGCACGGCGAAGCAGCCTGGCGAACGAGTCGTATCTGTCCAGCACCGCGTCGTCTTCGGGCAGGCCGTCAACGTAGCGACCGTTTCGGGTGCGCAGGTTCAGCGTGAGGGCCGCCAGCGTTCTCCCGACGGTGTAGATATCGGTCGCCACCGTCGGCCCGGAACGGACGATCTCGGGCGCCTGGTACCCGGGTGTGCCGTAGAGATAGCCGAAGGAGTTGACCGGTGACACCGCCCCGAGGTCGATCAGCTTGAGTTGCTCCTCGGTGACCATGATGTTCTCCGGCTTAAGATCGTTGTAGCACAGACCTATTGAATGCAGATATCCCATTGCCGGCAGGATCTCAAGCATGTAGGCGATCGCTTCTGAGACCGGAAGGCGCTCTCCCCGAATCGGTTTGAGCGACTTGCCGCCGACGTACTCCATGACGATGTAGCCGATCGGTTCGCCGCGGGAGTCCGGATGCTCGACGAAGTTGAAGATCTTGACGATTGACGGGTGTGCCACTTCGGCGAGGAACTGCCGCTCGGCCATCGCGATTGCCTGGGCTTCGGCATCACCGGAATGCACCAGGCCCTTGAGCACGATCGGGCGTTCGTTGACGTTGTGGTCGACAGCCAGGTAAACCCAGCCGAGTCCGCCGTGTGCGACACAGCCTTTGATCTCGTACTGGTCGGCGACCATGTTTCCGGGGTTCAGTTGGGGCAGGAAGGAATAAGCGCTGCCGCAGTTAGGGCAGCAGCCCTCAGACTGGCCCGGCCCGGCATCGGTAGACCTTCCGACCGGACGATTGCAGTTCCAGCAGAACCGTTTCGATTCCGCAACAACAGGATTGACCATCAGCGCCGCGAACGGGTCGATCTCCGGGACCCGGGGGATCTCCACCAGGCCGCCGCCGAGGCGACGCTTCGTGGAAAGCGTCCGCGACACCGTGGCCTGCATTTCCTCGGCTTCGATCGGCGCGCTGGCAACTGAGGTTTCGTCGTCGTAGCGCGGCCGGAAGATGGCCTGTGTCGACATCGGACGCATGGTCGCCACGGATTCCATGTCGAGTTCGTCGAAGTTCGCGGGCTGCGTGCCGACGTCCGCGCCGGGCGATTCGGGTGTGATCATCAGTCCAGGTACCGCGGCGTCGGGGGTGCCGGTGCCGGACCGAGCACCGACAACCAGCGACGGTAGAGGTTGTCCCAGGTCCCATCGTTGCGAATGCGCTGCAGTGTGCCGTTGACGAACCGCACCAGCGCGGTATTGGTCAGGTTGATACCGATTCCATACGGTTCCTCAGCCATGTTCTCCCCGACGATGTGCAGGTAGGGATCCTGGGCCACCAGTCCGGCCAGTATCGCGTCGTCGGTGCTGACCGCGTCGACCTCGTGCTGCTGCAGTGCCACCAGGCAATCCGCCCATGTCACCACTGTCACGATGGTCGGCGGCGGATCCATCTGCTGCACAGTCTTTAGTGATGTGGTGCCGCGCGCGACGCAAACGCGTTTTCCCGGCAGGTCCTCTGGTCCGGCGATGTCGGATTCGCGCGGGGCCAGAATCCGTTGGTAGGCGGTGAAATAGGTGGTGGAGAAGTTGACCTTCTCCCGACGCTCGCAGGTGATCGTCATGGTCTTCACGACAATGTCGACAGCGTTGTTCTGCAGGGCGGCGATCCGCTCCGCCGAGGACAGAATGCGGTATTCCACCGCGGTCGGGTCGCCGAAGATATCTCGAGCCACCTCGCCGGCGATATCGACGTCGAAGCCGGTGATCTCACCGGTGACCGGGTCGCGGAAGGAAAACAGATTGCTGCCGATGTCGAGTCCGACCAGCAGTCGGCCCCGCTTGCGAATGGCGGCAACCGCGGCGTCGGCCCCGATTCGGCCGGCGAAGGGACGCAGGCTCGCGGTGCGGTCGCAGGCGTTCGCAGCCGGGTCCGGCACCTGCGGCGCCTCGGGTGGGAGCAGTTCCATGCCAGCCGGGGTCGGGGGTGCCAGGGTGGGCACCGGTGGCATGGCCGGATCCGCCTGCTGTGTGCACCCGCTGATCACCGCCATCGCCACCACGGCGGTGGCGGCCCCCATCAGATTCATCGGTACTCACTGAGCCTCGGCCACAGTCCGAGTGCCACCGCCAGTGCCGCGCCGCCCGACAGCATCGCGCCGCCCACCGTGGTGCCCGACAGTGCCCGGCGAGCCGAGGAGATGTCGTCGCGAAGCTGAGCACGGTTGGATTCGATGCCGTTGGACAGCGCGTCGTTGAGTTTGTCGAACGCCGCGGTGGCGGCGTTCTCGTCGGTGCCCAACGCCACCTCGGTAGCCCGCTGGTAATCGCCGGCCGCGATGTAGTCATTGACCCGAGCGTCGGCCTGCCGCCAGCGCTCCAGATACTGGTCGGCCTCGGCCAGACCGCTGTCGTCCACGGAACCCCTGCGGGTCAGGTAGTCCTGAAGTTGGACGCGCATCGATTCCACGCGTTGATCGTAGGAACGCTTGCGGACGTCTTCGTCGCCGCGGCGGATCAATGCCAGGGTCTCGTCGGCCCGAGCCTGCTGGGCGGTGATGGCCAGGCTGGTCACGGTCCGCAGGGAATCGGCGGCGGTGTTCTTCGCGGCGCGACTCTCAGCGGTGGAGATGGTCAGCGCGGTGCCCACCCAGATGATCATGATCGCAATTGCCAGTCCCCCGACGACCAGACCCACATTCACCCGCCGCCGGGTGTGGCGGGCTAGCCAGCGGTGCGCGAAAACGCCGAACAACAGGGTTACCGCCACAACAATGATCACCGGCGCGGGAACCTCGGTGGAGGCGCTTGTCTCGGCGTCCACCCGCGCCGAGGTCGCCTCGTAGAGACGCTGTGCTGCCGGCAGGATCGTCTGCTGCATGAGCGCTGAGGCTTCCGACAGATAGGAAGCCCCGACCGGGTTGCCCATCCGGTTGTTGGTGCGCGCCGTCTCGATCAACCCGGTGTAGACGGCCAACTGAGCATTGGTCCGGCCGAGCAGTTCGACCAGTTCCGGGTCGGTCAGGCCACTGGAGGCCCGAGTGACCGCCACGCCGGCTTCGGTGATCGCCTGTTCGTAACGTTCCCGCACGGCCCTCGGCTCGGACCCGGAGATGAACGCCGTCGCCGCGGCCGCGTCGGCCACCGACAGGGTGGTGTAGAGCTGTCCGGCGGCGAACGCCAGCGGCTCGGTGTAGTCCAGAACATTGGTCAGCTGCCGCTGCCGTTCGTTGATCGTCGTCGAGATGGCGAACGCGCTCAGGACGCCCAGCATGGCCAGAACGGTGCCGATCGCCAGAATCCGGCCCGGCGTGGTGTTGACGAACCACCACCTCGGGTTCGGGGGATCGGTTGTCGTCTGTTGCGCCAGCGGCTCGCTGGAGGGATGCGCCAGTTCGACGGTCACCTGCGCGGACCTCGCTCCCTTCGGTGGAGTTCCCGGTGCCCTCAGCGACGGCGGTCCGGACTACCTCAGCGACGGCGGTCCGGACTCCCTGAGCGGAGGCGGTTCGGACTGCCTGAGCGAAGTCTAAGAGGCCGTCGTGACGGATGGGGCCTGATCGCCGGTCGGGCACCGGCGTGGCGCGTTTATCCTGAACCGGTGCGAGGCGACGGTGACGGCTGGGTGGTGTCGCATGCGGGCACTCGACACTGGGGCCGGCACGGCGCCGCCGGGCTGCTTCTCCGCGCTCCGGCGGCGGACGGGTCCCCGGCCGTGCTGCTGCAGCACCGCGCGCCCTGGAGCCATCTCGGTGACACCTGGGGACTTCCCGGTGGTGCCCGGGACAGCCACGAGTCCCCCGAGGAGGCCGCGCTCCGGGAGGCCCATGAGGAGGCCGGCCTGCCCGCTGAAAATCTGCGGGTCCGGTTCAGTGTCATCACCGCCGAGGTGCACGGCCCCGGCGGTGTGCACTGGACCTACACCACCGTCGTTGCCGATGCCGCCGAACAATTGCCCACGGTGCGCAACCAGGAGAGCACCGCATTGAGCTGGGTTGGGCTGGACGAGGTGACCGCACTGCAGTTGCACCCGGGTTTCGCCGCCAGCTGGAAACTGCTCAGCTCGCGGCTGTGACCGCCGCGCGCAGCCGTCGGGCTAGCCTGGGGTGATGACGCGGGAGTCCCGGACCACGGCTGTCGTGGTGGTGCTGTGCACGGCTGTCGTGGTGGTGCTGTGCACAGTGGTGCTCGGCTGTGGCCGGATTGCCGACAGCGCCCAGCCGGTCCAGGAGGGCAAGGCCGCCCGGGAGTTCGGCGAGGCGTTGCGCCAGCGGGTCGGCACCGACGCGATGATGGAGCACCTGAGCGAACTTCAGGCGATCGCCGACGAACACGACGGCACCCGCGCGGTCGGTACGCCGGGCTACGACGCCAGCGTCGACTATGTCGCGCAGGTCTTGCGGGACAGCGGCTTCGACGTGCAGACGCCGGGATTTGGGATGCGCGTCTTCGAGACGGAAAAGCCGGAATTGACTGTCGGCGGGGACGCCATCGATGCCCGGGCGCTGGAATACAGCGCCGGCACACCGGGTGTCAGCGGCCCACTGGTCGCCGCGCCCGCCGAAGAAACTCCCGGTTGTGTTCCCGCCGATTACGCCGGCTTGCCAGTCCGAGGTGCGGTGGTGCTGGTCGACCGCGGCAGTTGCCCCTTTGCCGAGAAGCAGTCTGTCGCCGCCAAACTCGGGGCGGTGGCGATGGTCGTCGCCAACAACGTCGACGAGGAGAAGATGGGCGGCACTCTCGGGTCGGGCACCGAGGTGACGATTCCGGTGATCAGCGTGAGCAAGGCCGACGGGGCCCGATTGCGCGAGGCGCCCGGCCCGGCCACCGTCGTACTGGCCGCCAGCACCACCAGTATCGACGTCCGCAACGTGATCGCCCAGACCAAAACCGGTTCGACGCGGGACGTGGTGATGGTCGGCGCTCACCTCGACAGCGTCGCCGAGGGGCCTGGCATCAACGACAACGGCTCCGGGGTGGCCGCGATCTTGGAGACGGCCGTGCAACTCGGAAGTGCCCCGGATGTGCGGCACGCCGTCCGGTTTGGGTTCTGGGGGGCCGAGGAACTCGGCATCGTCGGCTCTCGGAAGTACATCGAGTCCCTCGACGTCGAGGAACTCAAGAACATCGCGCTGTACCTGAACTTCGACATGATCGGCTCACCGAACCCGGGCTACTTCACCTACGACGGCGACCAGTCGACCGCACTGGAACGCGATGAGAGCCCGCCCCGGGTGCCCGAGGGCTCGCCGGGTATCGAACGAACGCTGGCCGAATACCTGGACTCGGTAGGCAAGACCGCCGAGGACACCACGTTCGACGGCCGGTCCGATTACGACGGATTCACCCGGGCGGGCATCCCGGCCGGCGGTTTGTTCACCGGCGCCGAGGAGAAGATGACCGCTGACGAAGCCGAACTGTGGGACGGCACGGCCGACGCCCCGTTCGACCCGAACTACCACACCGACGCCGACACGCTGGCGAATGTCGATCGTGATGCGCTGGGGATCAACGGCGGCGGGGTCGCCTACGCGGTAGGGGTCTACGCCCAGGACCTGGACGGCCGCAACGGGATGCCGGCCCGCGAGGATCGCACCCGCCACGTCGTCGTCGCGGAGCCGTGAGGGACCAACTGCGTCTGGCCGCGGCGGCACCCGGACTGGCGCAGTTCCTCGGCTATCGGCAATCCTGGTTGCGCGGCGATGTGATGGCCGGCCTGACTGTGGCGACCTATCTCGTTCCGCAGGCCATGGCCTATGCGACCGTCGCGGGACTGTCCCCGGTGGCGGGGTTGTGGGCGTCGCTGCTGCCGTTGGCGATCTACGCAGTGATGGGGACCTCGCGCTACCTCTCCGCCGGTCCGGAATCCTCGACCGCGTTAATGACCGCGACCGCACTGGCGCCCCTGGCGGCGGGGGACAGTGGGCGTTACGCCGCACTGGCGGCGATGCTGGCCCTACTGGTTGGTGCGGTCTGCTTGGCCGCCGGGTTGCTGCGCCTGGGGTTCCTCGCCGAACTGCTGTCGCGGCCGGTTCTGATCGGCTACATGACCGGAGTCGCGCTGATCATGGTGGCCGGCCAACTCGGATCGCTGACCGGTACCCAGGTCACCGGCGACGGGATTGTGTCCCAACTGCGTTCCCTGGCTGCGGCACTACCGGACGTGCACTGGCCGACGATCACTTTCTCGGCCGTGGTTCTCATCGCGCTGGTCGGATTCGCCCGACTGACACCACGTGTACCGGGGCCGTTCATCGTCGTGGTGCTCGCGTCGGCGGTGGTAGCAGCGTTGTCGCTGAACCGCCACGGTATCGGGGTCGTCGGCGAGGTGCCCTCCGGCCTACCCGCGGTCGGACTCAGCGGGGTATCGATCCCCGATCTGGGTGTGCTGATCGCCGCTTCCGGTGGTGTTGCCCTCGTCGCGTTCTCCGACAGTGTGCTCAACGCTCGT
>Ga0315283_10003596_pt1 | contig 13288 bp, 14 predicted proteins | sample YL17G09_0_MG_FD_204541 | JGI IMG/M metagenome (GOLD analysis project Ga0315283, IMG submission 204541) | Sediment microbial communities from Yellowstone Lake, YNP, Wyoming, USA - YL17G09_0 | ecosystem: Environmental > Aquatic > Freshwater > Lake > Sediment | place: USA: Wyoming | collected...
TGGGGGGGTCCCCCGTCCAGTCCAGTTCAGCTCATCGCCGCCCCGCCCCCAAAGTCAAAGCCTCCAGGCGCGGCCGCACCAGGCGCGCCGCCGCCGCCGCCGCCGCCGCCGCCGCCGAACGCGTACGCGCCGCCCCCGCCCGCGCCCCCCGCCACCGCCGCGGGCGCCAGGTTCTCGACTTCGCCGCCCTCCACGTCGAAAAAGGTCTCCAACAGGGACACCGCCTTGTCGTACACGTCCTCGTTGGTGTGGTTTTGGAGGTCCTCCACCTTGTCCAGGCCCTCCGCCTCGTCCACCAGGGCCGTGTACGGGTTCACCCCGGCCGGCCCGGCCAGCTCCTTGTCCGCCTCGCCCACCTTCAGGATGTTTTCCAGGCCCTCCAGGGCGACGATGACGATGCGGGCGTCCTGGCAGGTCAGCAGGTCGCACAGCGGCTTGATGGCGCCCGCCTGCACGAGGTACCGGATCTGGTCGGGCGACCCGCCGGACGTCGCGTTGGAGACCGCCCAGGCCGCCTCCTTCTTGATGTCAAACTCCGCCGCGCCCAGCAGGGCGATGAGCGGGGGGACGAGGCCGGCGTCGATGACGGTCGCGATCTGGTCCTTGGTGCCCGCCGTGATGTTGGAGACCGTCCAGCAGGCCTCCTTCTTGATGGATTTTTTGATGGCCGCCGTCAGCAGGTTGAGCAGGCAGGGCAGGGCGCCGCAGTTGATGACGGCCTGCGTCTGGACGTCGTCGCCCGTCACGATATTGCCCACCGTGCGCAGGGCGGGGACCAGGACGCCCGCGGCCGGGTGGAGGAGGAGCTCGACCAGGCGGCGGGACACGCCCGCGTCAATGACGGCCTGGATGCGGTCGTTCGTCCCGTCGCTCAGGTAGGACAGCGCCCAGCACGCGTCGGTGAGCACCTCGTCGTCCGCCGAATGAATGAGGGAGGCCAGGGTGGGCAGGGCCAGGCGGGTCTGGTCGAAGGCGGGCTGGGGCTTGCCCCGGCAGAAGTTGGAGAGCGTCCAGGTCGCGTTCCGGACCATCGAGAGCTTTGTCGGGTCGCGCAGCTGGTCGAGGAGGGGCGGCAGGGCGGCGCTGGCGAGGACGAGGTCCCGGCACTTGGGGGAGTCGCCCGCGATGTTGCCCAGCGCCCAGACCGCCTGCTCCCGGACGTCGTCGGAGGGCGAGGCCAGGAGGGCGACGAAGACGGGGACGGCGCCCGCGTCGATGACCACGCGCGTGTGGTCGGACGTGCCGGACGCCACGTTTGTCAGCGCCCACGCCGCCTCGAATTGCAGGGGCGGGTTGTCGGACCGCTGCAGGAATTGGACGAAGCGGGGGACGACGCCCTGGGCGATGACCTCCTCGATGGGCGGGTTGCGTTCTGTGTGAGAGGGGAGAGGGGAGAGGTTATGATGGGCGAAAGATGGAGAGAATCGCGTGTACCTGCGCCCCGTACGCGCACACAAACCGCCCTTAAGCGGGCAGGCACAGAGCGACGACGCGCCTGCTGGGCGGCCGTGTGTGTGCGTCGTGCGTTGTGCGTGTGTGCGTCGTGCGTTGTGCGTGTGTGATAGAGAGAGGAGGCACGCTCTCTCGGGCGGGCGGCGCCCACCCCTCCGCTCTTTTTTTCCTTCCTCTCTCCCTCTTCGCACCGATCGACAGGAGCTTGCGGAACTGGGTGGTCGCCTCCAGCTGGACGGCCGGGTCCTCCGACCAGGCGCCCTGCACCATGGCCGCCATGTTCTCCAGCTGTGAGAGGTGGGGGCGGGGGGGGGGGCGCGGGCGGGCGTGTGTGCGTTTTTTTTTTTTTTTTTTTTTTTCTCCGGCGCGCAATGGGGGGTCTCCCGCCTTGCCTCTCGCCTGTCCCCATCCCTCCTCAAAACCCTCGGGTGCCTAGGCCTGGACACCCGCCCGAGGGTGCGCCCAGGCGTGCCCCGAGGCAGTGATGGGGGTGAGAGGCGTGTCCGAGGGTGTGCGCACGCCCTCCGGGGCGTCCGCGAGTGACCAAAAGCGCCGCGTGGAGAATTGGACGGCGCGCTGCCGCCGCCACCGCCGCCGCCGCCGCGTCTCTCCCACCCCCGCCCTCCCATTCAAAGACTCACCCGCGCCGACGCGGTCGCCCGCGTGGAGTCCTCCATGGCGGACCCGTCGCCCATGACGCCGGACCCCGTGGCGACGAGGCCCGCGCCCGGGCCGCCCGCGCCCCCACCAAAGACAGCGCGCTTCTTCATCAGCGACTCGTCCCGCTTCGACTTGCGCAGCTCGATGATCGTGTCCTCCCGCTTGCGCCGGGACTCGTCCGCGTCCAGCCCCTTCATGAAGGGGCGGCGGGTACGGCTCATGGCGATGATGAGAGGGTGTGGGCGGGTCGGCGGGTGTGGGTGTGCTGCTCTTGAAGAGCGGCCGGGAAAAGAGAAGTGAGGGGGCAAACGGCAGCAGGTGCGCGCTCTCAACCTGCTGCTGCTCTCACTGCTGCTCCGCGCCTGGAGCGAGAGCGGCGGCGGTCTCTAGACCGCCGCCGCCGTCCGGTTGCTCACGCCCCTGCTGATTTTGTTCTGCACACAAGCACGCCACTCTCCCTCACCACTCACCCACCCACCCCTTCTTTTCTTGAGGGCGAACGCGAGCGCGAGCGAGACCTCTTCCCCTCCTTGCGCTTCCTCTCCTTTTTACTGCCTCCCCTCGTCTTCTTCTTCTTCTTGTCTTTCGACCGCCGCCGCCGCCGCCGCTCCGAATCAGAAGAGGAAGGCGACGACCAGTCGGACGAGTCCGAGTCATAACCCGAGGAAGAGCTCGACGGCGACGACCGCCGCCGGCCCTGATTGTGCTTGCTGCTGCCCTTCTTCTTCTTCTTCTTCCTCTTGTCCTCTTTTTTCTTCTTCGCCGCCAGTTCCGCCCGCAGCGCGCCCTGGTTGACCCCGTGCGCCAGCCGGGTCGCCCGGTCCGCATCCAGCTGCGCCCGGAACGCGGCCTGGGCGGCCTCCGCGTCCGCCTCCGTGGCGGCCTCCCCGGCGGCGGCTGCTTTTTGCTTTGCTTTGTAGTCCTCCCACGAGTCTCTCGTCACGGCCATGGCCGCGATGCGGGCGGCATGCCAGGCGGGCGTGTGGTATGAGGCGTCGACGTCGACGGGGCGGGTGGAGGGGGCGGAGGCGTCGTCGGCCATTGCGAGGGTGATGGGAGGAGGTTCTTGATGGAGGTTGAGCGGAAGAAATTGGCACGCGCCGAACGAGGGAGAGCGCACGCCTGAAGGGAGGGGGGGGGGGGGGGGGTCCCACGCGGCACAGACAGGTCAGAGGGCGTTAGAGCACGCCTGTATGTGCGCGCCTGGGAGCCGCAACAGAGCCCACGAGCCGCGGGGGCGCGTGCAAGGCGGCAAGGGAGAGTGATAGAAAGGTGGCTCTCTTCGAACCTGCCCTTGTTCTTTTTTCTACACCCCGCTTTTCTACACCCCGCTTTTCTACACCCCGCCTTTCACTTCTCCCCTCTCACCCACCCCCACCCCCAAACGGGCTGCCCCCGTACAGCCCCTGCCCCGGCCCAATCGACGCGTCGCCCGGGCCGGACGCCGCGGCGGTATAAGCCTCCAGCTGCCTCAACCCGTCCGCTGCTAGGGCGCGCTTCGCGTCCGCCTCCGGGCCCTCTCCCAGCCCGGCGCTCACCCGCCACTCCGCCTTGATTTCAGCGAGCAGGCCGGCGCGGTTACGGGAGGGGAAGACGGTCGCCGCTTTCAGCATGCGGCGGTAGAGGGCGACGAGGTTGGGGTGGGGCAGTGGAGGCGGCATGGTGTTTGGTGTTTTTGCCTGGGAGAAAAGGAGTGAGATGCAGGCTGCTCTCTCCCCTTCTCACTTATGTCCGTGCGCCTGCTGCCTGGGTACCTCCTCGCCCGCCTGTTGCGCCCCAGCCGTACAGGCGCGAAGGGCGGCGACCTCTTGGGTTGAGAAAGAGAAGGAGAAAGAAAGTGAGAGGCCCGGCCGTGAGATGAAGGTCCTGTTTTCTCTGTCTTCTCTCTCACCTTGCTTGCACTTGCCCCACGCCCGGTCGTGTTCGGCCAGGCAGGCCTCCAAGCGGGCGTAGGCGGCGACGGCAGCGGGACCCAGCTGGGCGACAGTCGGGTCGTCCGCTTCGACGGGGGCGTGTTGTGCGGGAGGAGGAGAGGGCGGCGGCATGCGAGAGAAACCCACTACTGAAGGGAGCTTTTAGCCAGACCCCGAAGTTTTTCTCCCCTCTTGTGCGCGCGTGGGCCCTTGCACGGCGCCCGCGTGTGCCTGTGCATGCTCGCCTGTGCTGCGAGAGAGATTGCCCGACGTCTGGAACACACCGGCATTCTGCCTCGCGCCGGTCGCAGAGCCATGGCGGGCGCGGTAGGAGCAGGCTCCATCGGCGACGCCGCCCTCCAACCCCCACACCCCTCCCTCCCGACTCCCTTCCGCGTCCTCTTCTGCGGCCCGGACATGGCGCTCGCCCACGCCGCCACCGCGGCCGCCCTGGCGGGAGACGCGCCCGCCATAGAAGTCGTCCAGGCAGCCAGCAGGGAGGAGGCGGTGCGTCTGCTGCCGTGTGCCGACCTGGCGGTGCCCCTCATGACCACCCTCTCTGCCGCCGCCATCACCGCCGCCGCCCCGCCGGCCGGCCGCCTGCGCACCATCCTCCAGTATGGTGTGGGGCTGGAGGGCGTGGATGTGGCAGCCGCGGCCGACGCGGGCGTGGCCGTGCGCAACATTCCGTCCAGCGCGACGGCCAACGCGGGCGCGTGTGCTGAGATGGCCTTGCTCCTCGCCCTCGGCCTCTTGCGCCGCCTGCCTGAATGCGCCGCGTCCGTGCGCTCCTCCGTCGTGGGCGACCCGCCGGGGCGGACCCTGAGCGGGAAGACGGCCCTGGTGGTGGGCTTTGGCGGGATCGCGGTGGAGCTGATCCCGCGCCTGGCCGGGCTGGGCGTGCGCGTCGTGTGTGCCCGCCGGTCGCCCTGGGGTGGGGAGGGGGGAGGGGGAGGGGGAGAGGGGGAAGGGGGCGGCGCTGCTGCCGGCGCTGCCTCGCCACCCACCGTCCAGGCGTGCCATGGTCCGGGAGGGGATGACCCGGGCGCCCGGGCGGCGGCGAGGGCCGCCGCGGCGCGGGCGCTCACGACGTGCGGCGCGTGGCGGGACATCCCTGCCCTGGCCGCCACGGCCGACCTGGTCTTCCTGGCCGTCCCGCACACGCCGGAGACGGCCGGCCTGGTGGGCGCGGCCTTCTGGGCCGCCGCCAAACCAGGGTGCCTGCTGGTCAACGTGTGCCGGGGCGGCCTGGTGGACCCGGGCGCGGCGCTGGAGGCACTGGAAAGTGGGCGGGCGGGCGGCCTGGGGTTGGACGTCACGTGGGTGGAGCCCGTCCCTCCGTCCCACCCGCTCTTGGCCCACCCCCGCGTCCTGGTCACCCCGCACGTGGGCGGGGTGACGGAGGAGAGTTATGGGGAGATGGCGGCCATCGTGGCGGGCGAGGCGCGGAGGGGGGCAGCGGAGAGGTAAAAAAAAAAGAAAAAAAAACGTATGCGTGCCTCCTCTCTCGGCTTTTTCTTTTCTCTATGTGGGGGCGTCGGCGGGCGTCGTCGACCACCACTGGAGGCGTGCATCCGTCGAAAAAGCTCTTCCGTTTTGCACGTGCGCGGCCCCGTCTCTCTCCCCTTCCTCCCACCACCATCCACGCGCGCACCACCACCTCTCTCTCTCTCAACTCGTCTTGCGCCGGCTCTCCAGTTCCGCGCCCGCTCGGGCCGCCGCCGCGTTGACGGCCTCCTTGTCCAGGGTGCCATCGCTCCGGAAAAAGGCGGTCACGGACAGGGCCAGGGAGGTGCGGGCCCGGTGTTGGGGCGAGGCGGGTGGGCGGCGGGCCGAGGCGGTGGTGGTGGAGGCCGTGGTCGCCGTCGCACCGCTCCCGCCAAGCAACGTCGCCCCGTCCAGTAGGCGGCCGTCCGTCGACTCCAGGACCAGCTCATAGTCCGGGGAGAAGCGGGGCATGACGGAGGAGATGCGCATGGCGCCGGGGGCGGGAGGCTGGATGATGGAAGAGATGAGAGAGGGGCGGGCGCGTGAGAGGGGAGGGGGGGGGGGGGGGGGGGACGCGCGCGCGCGCGCGTGCGCTTCTCAACCCCAGCCCTCTTTTTTTTTTCTTCCCACCTCCTGCGCCCGGGTGACCAGGAACGCGTCCCGCTCCACCCACGTCGCAAAACCGCCCGCCGCCAGGGACAGCGCGATGTAGGTCCCCACGCACCCGGCCAGCAGAGGGGCGGTGGCGGGCGGTTTGCCCGGGTAGAATTGAGCGAGCAGGGCGACGAGGCAGCTGGGGAAAACAAAAAAACGTGAGTGTGAGTGGCAAAAAAGGAGCGATCGAATGGCCCCGTCTCGACTTTTCCCTCCCATCTACTCACGCGACCGTGCCCAGCCCGAACTTCCAGTTGAACAGGCGCATGTCCTCCACGTGGCCGACCTCTAGGAAGGCTTCCGCAAAGGCATCGTCCAGGGCGCGCTTGACGGCGGCGTGGTCGAGGAGGTCGACGGTCGGTTCGGGGGGCGGCACCTCCTCCTCTCCTGCTTTTGCACGGGTGAACGGCCACATCTCTCTCCTTTAGTGTCTGTGCGCGTGTGTGTGTGTGTGTGTGTGTGCTTGCCTAGCTCCAGAGAGGGAGAGAGTACGTGCGCGTGCGTGGGTGCCGTGAGAAGAAAAGGGCACACGACCAACGGAATGAATGAGACGGGCGCACCGGACCTCGACTGCTGCTTTCATTTTCATCAACGCTCCACGCCCCCCTCTACTAAAATCTCACTCAGCGCTGACCCCCCCCCCCTCCAACCCCACCACTGCCGCGGAAGCCGACGGGCGGCGTCACCGGTAGGCTCTCTGTCACCGCCAGGGCCGCCTCCCACTGCGCCAGGCGGGCGTCGTACGCCGCCCGCCGCCCCTCATCCGCCAGCAGGGCCGCCGCACGGCTCACCCGCTCCACGGCGGCCGCGGCGGCGTGGTTGGGGGTGGAGGGCGCGGTAGTCACGCTATTGCATCCCGCCCCAGCAGCCAAAGCCTTGTCCGGGTGGCACCCGCGCAGGGACCGGGCCCGGGCGGCCCGCAGCTCGCCCGCCGGCGCGTCCCGGGGCACGCCCAGGACGGCGTACAGGTCGCCGCCCGCCAGGACGCGGGCCAGGTCGGAGGAGGAGGGCGGGCACGGCGGAGGAGGAGGAGGCGCGTCGTTTTCGCCTCCGCTCCCGCCGCCGCCGCCGCCGCTAGCCGTGCCCAGCTGCAGGGGCGGCAGAACCGGGTGCGCCTCGCCCTCCCACTCCCCCGCCCCGCCCGCGCCGCCGCCGGGGCCGGCCCACTTGGCGGCGGACGTGGCACGGGCGTACAGAGCGGTGAGCAGGACGCGCCCGACGAGGACCAGTAGGCGGCGGTGGCCGCCGAGGAGGGCCGGCACGCCGGCCGCGCACCCCGCCCACCACAGCGGCCCCCACACCAGGGCCGCGACCGCGTGGGCGATGTCATCATCCCCCGCCCGCCCCCGCCCCTGCCCCCCGCCGGCCGTGTAGAGCGCCAGGAAGGCCACGCAGCCGGAGGACGCGTACCCGGCCAGCGTGGACAGCCCGCCCGTCGCCCACCAGAGGGCCGGGTGTGTGGAGAGGAGGGTCGCCGCGGCTGCCAGGGGCGGGCGGGCGGTGGCCGCGGCCGCCACCAGGGCCCCGGTCTCGAGCAGCGCCACCAGGAAGTGCGGGCGCCCGATGGTGGTGGCATACCACCACCACAGGAGGCGGAAGGGGAGGGCCAGGAGGGACAGGATGGGCGTGATGAGAAACATGGGGCTGGGATGATCTGGCGCTGCCGCGGTGCGTGTGTCAGCCTATGTCCGGGCGACTGCGTCTCAGGGGTGCGTTTTGATTTTTTTTTTTTTTTTCGACGGCGCGTGTGTGGGAATGCAGGGGTCAAAAAATGCCAGGCGCCTGCCACCCAATGCGTGGCCCGGAGCGGGGCAGCACAGGTCACCAGAGGGACAGGCGTGTGCGCGGGGGCGGGAAGAGTTCCCAGCCGGTTGTGGTGCGCGGGGGCCCCACGGCCGACAAAACACGTCCGCCGAGTGAAGAAGCCTCACTCCTTCTCATTTTTCTCTTCCCTCTACTGCTGCGCACACACACTCGTGCACAAACATACACACGCACCCACACCCACACAACCACGCACACGGGCCGCGGAACCCCGGGCACACACCCGCCGCCCCCGTTTTAAAAAACATAGCAGGAGGCGCGCGCGTCTCCTTCCCTTTCTCCTTCCGCCACTTCCCCTCTTTTTTCCACCATCGCGCCCCTGCGTGAGCCGGCGTCCGCCGCCACCACCATGGCCGCCGCCTCCCTGTCCGAGGCGGACAAGCTGCTGGGCGGGTTCAAGGTACGAGGGGAGGGAGAGAGGAGGAAGGAGATGGGAAGCGCCCGCGCGACCCGCGCGCGCCGCACACAAAAAAGAAAACGATCGACCCCACGCTCGCTCGCTCCTCTCATTCCTCCTCTCTCACCAACACAGGCCGCCATCGCCAGCAAAGATTATACAACCGCCAAAAAGACCCTGGTCCAGATCAAGGTGCGCGGGGGAGGAGTGTGTGTCGAGGAGGGAGATAGAGAGAGACGTGCTGCGGAGAAAGAGGCGCGCGGTTTCTCGCTCGCTCCCATTGCGCGCGGCGCGTTTCGGACACCTCCTCAACCGACCCTCTTTCTCTTCCTCCTCTCTTCTCTCCACAGATCAAGATGACCGAGCTGCCTTCCTTACCCCCGCTCTTCCAGGCCTCGCCGACGGCGGCCCAGGAGTTGGCACTCGCACGTGAGTTAAGAGAAATGATGAGAAAGAGGACGTGCACGCACACCCTGATTTCCCTATCTCTCTCATTCCCACCCCATCCCCATCTCTCTTCTCTCTCTCTACCATTGCAGGCGACGCCCTGGAGCACGCCCTCCTCCTGGACGTGGCCACGGGAGACGATGACGCCTTCGAACGGGATGCCGCTCAGCTGCGGCCCTACTACACGGACGCCCGGCCCCTGCTGCCGCCCTCGCCCGCCGAGGCGACCGCGCGCGGCCTGGCCCTGCTGCGCCTGCTCGCCTCGGCCCGCCTGGCAGACTTCGCTGCTGAGGCCGCCTCCCTGCCGGCCGAGGTGGCGGCAGCCCCGACGCCCGCCCTGGCCCTGCGCCTGGAGGCCGCCCTGGCGGAGGGCGCGTACCCGACCGCCCTGGCGGCCGCGCGCGCGCCGCTGGCGGAACCGGCCGCCGCGCGCTTTGTGTCCGCCCTGGAGGCCGCCATCCGCGCGGAGGTCGCCTCCTGCGCCGCCGCGGCCTACCCGTCTTTGGCCCTGAAGGACGCGGCCGGCCTGCTCATGCTGGACGGCGGCGAGGCCGCCGTCACGGCCCTGGCCGCGGAGAAAGGGTGGGCGGTGCGGGGCGGGCGGGTCTGGTTCCCGTCCCAGGGCGGGGCTGCTGGTGAGGAGGAGGAGGGCGGCGGCAGCCACGCTACCCGCAAGGATAGCGCCCTGCCTGGTCCGGAGCTGCTCGCCCAGGCCCTGACGTACGCGCGGGAGCTGGAACGCATTGTGTGAGGCCGGGAGAGTGAGATGTGACGGGAGAGATGGAGAGGGTAATGTGTTTTTTTTTTCTTCGTCCCGGTGTGTGTGAGAGAGTGAAACGATTTCAGTCGGCCGCGCGTGTGTTCAACCCGACAGAGAGAAGAGTCAGCACCTACACACACACACACACACACACACCGCCGCCCCCAGAAAAAGCACAACGACGCCCCACCACCCATAAAAAAAATCTCTCTCCCCCCATTTTTTTCTTTCAGCCCGCCCGCGCGACTCCGACCTCAGCCGGCCGCACGATGCGCCCGTTGAGCCTATACCCGGCCTTTGTCACCACCGCCACCGCCCCCACCTCCACCCCGGGTGGGGCGGGCACCTCGAACAGGGCCGCCTGTTCGTTGGGGTCAAAAGCGTCCCCGGGTGCGGGCGAAAACTTCTCGACGCCCGCCCCTCGGAACGCCGCCTGCAAGACACGCTCCGTCAGGGCGACCCCTTCTCTCAGGGACGCCAGGGCGGCCGCCGGGTCGGCCGGGGCGGCCCCGCCGGCGGCGCCCGGACCGTCCACGGCCGCCGCCGCCGCGGCGCCCGCCCGCTCCAGGTTGTCCGCGACGTCCAGCATCGCCCGGGCCAGGCCCTGCACCGCAAATGCGCGGGCGTCGGCGGCCTGGCGGGTGGTGCGGGCCCGCAGGTTCTCCATGTCCGCCAGCGTGCGGGCGACCCGGTCGCGCAGGGTGTCGGCCTGTGGTGCGGGCGAGTGGGAGACAATGAGGGAGATGAGAGAAAGGCCGCCGCCGGGTTGCTTTTTTTATCCTCTCATCAAAACCTTCTCTGCCTTAATTACCTCTGCCCGGGCTTTCACCAGCTCCGCTCCCTGGTCCGCCAGGGCCGCCGCCACCTCTTCCGGCGAGGGTGGCGCGCCCCCGTCGGACAGGTCCTCGCCGGCGGCGTCGCCGGCCGAGGAGCCGGACGGCGAGGCAGCAGCCCCAGCAGCAGCACCACTGGGTGGCGGGTCGCCGCCCGGCGGGGGCGGCGTGGTCGGCGCGGACGCTGCCCAGGGGCGCCACCCGCCCAGGAGGCGGGATGAGGTGGACGAGATGCGTCCTGGCCGGCCGGCCAGGGCGTAGTAGGGACGGAAGAGGGCCTGTGGGGCGTGTGTGCGTTGGGGGGAGAGAGATGATGAGAGAAAGGAATCGACGCCGCGCTGGCCACTGCTGGTGCTCTCTCTCTCATTGCGCTCTCTCTTACCTCGCTTACCTCTCCTCGCCCTGAGATGGCAGCGACGGTGTGGCTCTCAACCTCCATGGCCCGGCGGGCGGTGGTTATCAGGAGGCGGCGCATTATTTGGGCGTGAGGAAGCCAGGAAAAGAGAGGCGAGACAGCGCGTCGGCGTGTGAACTAGCTAGCTCTTACAAAAAGTCCTCTGCCCACACAGCCATGCTTCAACCACCTCCGCCGCCGCCACCCACCCCACATCCAGCATCAAATCATGCGCCAGGCCTTCCAGGACGACAGGCGCCCCCGCCCCGACCGCGTCCGCACTCTCCTGCAGCCCACCCAAATCAACAATCTTGTCTGCGGCCCCGCCCAGGACGAGGGCGGGCATGAAAGGACGGCCTGGCGGCCGCACGGGGAGCTCCGAGTTGATGGCACGCACGTCGATGACCGGCGTGTCCCCGTCTTGGGACGCCAGCACCGCCATCAAACGCTCCACCTCGTCCTCAGGCATGGCGTCACTGAAGAACAGGCGCCGCGCCGCCCGTGGGCTCTTGCGGTACGTCTTGAAAATGAAGTCGGCCGTCATCACGGCCGACGCCCACAGCCCCCGCTCCGCCGCAATGCGCTTGATCATGGCACCATTCCCGGACGGGGGCACAGACGCGGCCAAGATGAGACCGGAGAGCGGAGCGGTCGCCGCCGGCTCCGCAGCCAGGCGCTGGGCGACGAGGCCGCCAAACGAGTGGCCCACCAGGATGGGCGGCAGTGGGGGTGGCCCTTTTCCCTGAGGGTCCTTCAGCCCGTACCCGGCCGCCACGACCGCCGCGATATCGGCGGCATGGGATGCCAGGGTCCCGCCCGCCTTGGCCCCGGGCGGTGGCGGGCCCGACCCGCCCCGCCCGCGCAGGGAGACGGCATGCGATGCGTGGCCCCTCTCAGCAAACCATTGTTGCCAGTGCTCTGTCCAGCACCAGGCGGCGTGCGCGGAGCCGTGAATGAAGAGGAGAGGTGGGCGGCGGGCAGTGGATGCGGAGGGCGCCGCCGTCGCCGAGAGGACTTCCAGGGTGCCCCCGTCGGGCAGGCGGACAGTCTGACGAGAAGAGGTGAGAAGGGCCGGGTTGGTCGAGGCGGCCGCGGGTAGGGTGGTTGGTGGTGGGGCGCGCCTCCTGAGGAAAAGGTTCACTCTTCCGCCCGGTCGTCCACGCGAAAGCGATGGCTGTGCTAGAGGCCGCACCGCCAGTCGGGCTGGTGGCATTTGGAGGGGGTGCGTGTGGGCGAAAAAACCGTGGCTAGGTTTCATATAATTAGCACCTTGCATTTGCGTGACGCTTACTGTGCGTGTGCGTGCTACCCCAGTGCACACACCCACACACATACACACACACACGCACACATACACACAGGCTCGTCCTCCCACCATGGCCGGCCTAGACATTGGCCGCCTCCCAGCAGGCGGCGGCGGCGGCGCGGCAGCGGGACCGACCGCCGATGCTGCCGCCGCCGCCGTCGCTGCCGCCGCGGCCGCCGCCGCCGCGGCGGGCCCCGGCCCCGACGCGCCCAACAAGCCGCCCCAGCTATTCCCGGTAAGGGTGTTTGAGCGAGATCGAGCGGAGTGGAGCGAGTGACGCACACGCCCTGTCTTCTCACCATTCTCATGCTCTCTCAACCTTTTCACAGGATGTCGACAACCTGCCCGCCGACCGGGACGTCCACCCCCGCGACGCCGCCCTCTTAGCTCACTGGCACCGCCTGGAGGCTGGATGGCAGGCCTCGCCCTGGCGCTTAAGCGCCGGCGGAGGCGGCGGCGGCGGCGCGCCCGCCCTGGCGGCCGCCGCGGGCGTCGTCCTCCACCCGGCCACCACGCCCTCCGAACTATTTGTCCCGCGGGCCGAGGGTAAAGGCGGGCGAGCGGGTGGTGGTGGTGGTCCTGGAACTGCTGGCCATGTTGCTGCCCGCGCGCGCACGGCGGGCGGCGAGTCGTCGGTCTGGGCCCGCCTGGACGTGCTGTCCTCGCTGGAAGGTGGTGGCGGCGGGGGCGGCGGGGGCGGGGGAGGCCCGTCGAGCCCCGCCGCTGCAGGTGGCCAGTCCGCTGGGGCCGGCGCCGCCGGCCCGTCGGGGCGGGTGACCCGGGCCTCCGCATCCGCCGCGGGCGCCGCGGGCGAGGAGGGCGGCGAGGAGGGCGGCGGTGGCGCAGCGGGCGACGCGGCGGGCGGGCGACCTGGCGGCCCGTTTGGCGCGGTCGAGGAGGAGGACGGGTTTGAGGATGGGGACGATTACATGGTGGGCGAGGCCTTTGACGATGATGACGAGGGCGACGACGATGATGGCGGGGAGGACGGGCCCATTTATTGATGGGGAGAGCGAGAGGGAGCGATACGTGCACAGATTATATATCCATTTTCCACTCTCTCTCCCAGGGGGCGCCCGGCCCCCCCCCCCCAGGGGGGGCGGGGCCGGGGGCGGGCGGGGGGCGGGGGGCGGGGGGGGGGGGGGGGGGGGGGCGGGGGC
>Ga0315283_10003598_pt1 | contig 13288 bp, 15 predicted proteins | sample YL17G09_0_MG_FD_204541 | JGI IMG/M metagenome (GOLD analysis project Ga0315283, IMG submission 204541) | Sediment microbial communities from Yellowstone Lake, YNP, Wyoming, USA - YL17G09_0 | ecosystem: Environmental > Aquatic > Freshwater > Lake > Sediment | place: USA: Wyoming | collected...
AGCCATCTGGCCAGACAACCGTCGGGACGCTGCGATAACCCCGGTTCAAGCTTTCGACGAGCTTACCCGCTTGTTCATCCTGATCGATGTCGACCCATTGATAAGGGATGCCAAGCCGGTCCAGCAGTAGCCGGCAGCGACGGCATCCACCGCACCAGGTGGTTCCGTACAGGATGATTTTATCGGTTTCCCTCATTTTAATCCTCTGATGAGGTAATGGGCTTCATCTATAAGGTCGATCCCGGGGGGTAGAAGGAATTCTCTGTTGACACGCAAGGTCAGGTGGGCTGCGGCTTGTTTCAGTTTCGGGGCGAGACCGGGGAACTTCGACAGCGCTTCGAGAGCCTCGAGGGCGCTGCTGCTGAGAGTCTCAGCTTGAGCAGCATCGTAATGGTGGCGCGCGTGCCGGGTCAAAAAAACCCGGGCGGCCATCCCTGCTGCCCGGCGTGCACACACGCGTGCCCGGCCCTCGTTCCCGGCCGCGCGGGCGACGTCTGCGCGTTCCAGTTCGGCTTGAATTTTAGAATATAGATCCATCTCTTATTATAAATTTTGTCAGGATGTGATTTGAAAAATTAACCTCAGGCCGGCCTATAAGCCGCATTTTGTCTGGCAGAGGAATGTCGGTTTACGCTCCGAAGAGCCTCTTCCCGACGCTCTGCCTGGACGGTCATCTCTCTGTGCAGCCTACCCGGAACTCGAATGACGCGAGCAGCGTCTTGTCCCTGCTTGGCCTTGCTCCCGGCGGGGGTTACCTGGCCGCCCGCATTGCTGCGAACGCCGGTGGTCTCTTACACCGCCTTTTCACCATGACCGCCTTACAGCGGCTGTCTGTTTCTGTGGCCCTATCCGGCAAGTTACCTCGCCCCGGGGTTTCCCCGGTGCCGTGCTCTGTGGAGTGCGGACTTTCCTCGACTCTGCGCCAAAGCGCAGAACCGCGACCGTCCAGCCGACCTGAGGCATTTTTATCATACCTGTTCTTGGAACCTGCGTCAATCACCTGGTAATGAACAAGTGGGTATAATAAGGAAACAAAAAAAGCAATAATATATTAAAGAGGAGAATCTGATGTCAAAATCCCTTGAGAACCTGAAGGCTGCATTTGCCGGCGAATCACAGGCCAACCGTAAATACCTGGCCTTTGCTAAAAAAGCGGATCAGGAGGGTTTCCCCCAGATCGCCAAATTGTTCCGGGGCGCGGCTGCGGCTGAGACCGTCCATGCCCTCAACCACCTGAGAGCCATGGATGGAGTCAAGTCCACGGCAGAGAACTTGGAAGCAGCCATAGCTGGTGAGAACTACGAGGTTGTCTCGATGTACCCGCCAATGTTGGCTGAAGCCGAGGCTGAGGACGATAAACGCGCCGCAAAATCATTTGGGTGGGCTTTGGAAGTCGAGAAAATTCATGAAGCACTCTACCGCAAAGCAGGCGAACTTTTAGGCAAAGGCAAGGATTCCCCGGAGACGGACTATTATGTCTGCCCTGTCTGCGGCTACACCCACGAAGGCCCTATGGAGGGTAAATGCCCGGTTTGCAATACTCCGCGTGAGAAGTTTGAGAAAATCGCTTAGCGCCTGTTAAACCCCCTCGGGTGATTTATTGAGAAAGCACGAAGACGGATTACCTTCGTGCTTTCTCATTTTAAATTGCCACTGCTTCATCCACATATATGTGAACTTCGAAGGAAATGAAAATAGGTAATATTAATTCCCATCTTTGCCCAATACCCGGTAGTATGAGCAGTATGGAAAAGGTGAGGAAACCGGGAATGGAGCTGGGATGAACTCCTGTTATGGAATAGAAAACGACTTCCGATGGATTTCACATCGTCTGAGCTTATTCATTGCTTCCTGGTGGAGGCGCGTTCCGTAGCCTTTATGCTGGGCAAAACCGTAACCGGGAAATTGACCATCCAACTTGCGCATTAATGCATCCCGGGCGGTCTTGGCCAGCACGGACGCTGCTGCAACACTGAGCGACCGCTGGTCACCTTTGACCAACGCAGTCTGAGGCAGGTCAATTTCAGGGAAGATCAGGTAATCGGTAAGCAAGTAATCGGGGAGTAAATTCTCGAGTGCCCGCAATGCGGCCACTTTTGTAGCCGGGAGGATGCCCAGCGTGTCAATCTCCTCTGCCGAAGCGACTCCCACCCCCCAGCTCACTGCGGCCTCTTTGATTCGCGGAGCCCAGGTCTCCCGAGCCAGCGGAGTCATAAGCTTGGAATCGCGCACCCGGCTCAGGGTCTGCATCAGAGACAGGTCGACCGGCAGGATGACGGCGGCTGCAGCTACCGGCCCGGCCCAGGCGCCGCGCCCGGCCTCGTCTATCCCGGCGATGCGGGTGAGACCGGCTTTCCATAAATTCTGTTCGAATTCCAGTGTTGGGAATGGATGCAAGCCATATTTACGCGTCATAAACGCCTCGCCGGGCGTTGGCGCGGATGGTCAGCAGGTCGAAGAACATGCGTGTCGAGTCGCGCAGTATGTTGATCTTGCTGTCGGCGTTGAAATACCAGGGGATGCCGACCTCGGTGATAGTGTAGCCGCGGCGGCGGGCGATGGCAAGCAGTTCAATATCAAATGACCAGCCGGGCAGGGTTTGGATGCGAAAGATGTCTTCGGCAGCGTTGGCGCGGAAACATTTAAACCCACATTGCGTATCCTGCAAACCCGGCAGGACAAGCGTGCGGATGAAGAAGTTAAACACGCGACCGGTAAAATGGCGGTAGGGGGGCTCGTTATACCGGACTGCACCGGAGGCTTCGCGTGAAGAAATGGCGATATCACAATTGCAGGCAGGCGGCAGGAACCGGTTGATCTCATCCACAGGCATGGAAAAGTCAACATCGGCGAAGAAACGATATTCGCCACGCGCCTCCAGCACGCCACGGCGGATGGCGCGACCTTTGCCAGGCTGGTCTTCGTGAAGAACCTGCAGGCTTGGATAATTGCGAGTGAATTTCTGGGCTGCTTCCAGCGTGTGATCGCTGCTGCCATTTTCCACCACCACCACTTCCGAAGTATAGGTCTGGTTTTCCAGAAACGCAAAGGCCTGTCCCAGGGCGCGGGGCAGGCGGGTTTCTTCGTTATGTGCCGGGATGACAATGGAGAGGAAGGGGGGTTTCAAGGCAATAGGCTCAACAGTAAGGACCACTGGTCTTTGATGACCAGGAACAGGAAGGCAGTGACCAAGAAACACCACATAACGAACATAAGGATCAAGATTACCCATTGTTTCTTGTTCAATCCCATGCCCCGCGGACTCTCAGAAGGGGTCTGCATTCCGTCAATGGGGAGGGGTTCCATTTCGCTGCTCAATACCTCGCTTTGTGATTCAGGTAAAGCGAATGCAGGAACGAATGGATCATCCGCCTGGGCGAAAGCGAGTGCTTCTGGGCTGGCCGCTGCAAGGGTCTCGGCTGGTTGGACCTCGACCGGTTGGGGCGGTATCGGCTTGGGTGGATTTAGGATACGCCCGATAACATCCTGGACGGATTCAGGGCTGAGCACAACCCGGGCCTGCATGATGGAGATGGCAAAACGTTCCAATGCGTCGCGCATGACCACACGGATAATCGGCCGTATGCTGTCCACGTGGACGGACGGGTCGGAGCAAAGCAGGACGGCTTCTACCATGGTTATCGCTGAATACCCCTGACGCTGGAGAAATACCTGGATGGCGCGCGCCATGCGTTCGGTACGCGTCAGCAGGTTGGGTTTTTCATTCCTGAAAGTATTTCCGGAAATGGTGCCCCATTGGTCGCCTTTGGCGCGGAACATGCCGGTTAGCGGAGTGACGTACATGACGAACACCCCGGCCGGCCCGACTAATATTAAGGGGAAACTGGCTTCTAGGACGGGAGGGGTAACATTACGCATAAGGGTGTAGTTACTATCCAGCAACTTACCCAGTACCCCGACGATCTGTGTCTGCCCCTCAACTTCTTTAATCCAACTGGTGCCGTATTTCATCATTGCCTTACCGCGGTCGAGGATACTGATCTCGCCGGTCTCGTTATTAAAGAATGGGGTTTGGTCAATGATTTTCATGGGACTGCCTTCCAGGGAAAGCGGTTAAAAAACTGGAACTCCGGTCAGGAGATCGCGCGCACTCGTCGGCCCTTCAGTAACGATATTGCCTTCTATCTGACGTACTTCCGTACCGGTCTTAAAAACACTGCCGAGATAGATTTTACGTTCGCCGACCACGAAGCGTTTCCCCTGCTTGAGCCTATCGGATAATTCTTTTCGTTCAAGCAATACGTGGTCGGACCACACAACACCATGGCGTTCATATGCGCGTACGACGCTAATTTTGCCGCCCGCGGTATAGTGGACAGCTTCGATGACGCCATCCAATTTCTTTCGGGTCATAAATGAATTCCTCTTTGCTATTGTAGCATAGGATGCTGGAGGATGTCATGCTTTTGGAGCTCTGTCTGAGGGCTGCAGAACCGCCGAGAACCAGGAAGGTCTCGGCGGTCAGTCGGGGTGGGCGGATTCGAACCGCCGACCCCCGCGTCCCAAACGCGGTGCGCTACCAGCTGCGCTACACCCCGGTGGGGATGAGTATAATGCGTAACAGGCGTGCCCGTCAAGCAGAGAGTACGATATAATTTTCCCATTGGAGAAACCATGAATATCTTTGTTACCGGTGGGGCAGGGTACATAGGATCGGCTACGGCCGAAGCCCTTCTCAATGCAGGACATTCTGTCACTGTTTGCGACTCGCTCGTGACCGGATACCGGGCTGCCGTACCCAAGGCGGCACGTTTCATCCAGGCAGACCTCGGCGATTCATCCGCCCTGGCGGCTGCGCTGGCTTCTGAAAAGTACGAAGCGGTGATGCATTTCGCAGCCTTCATCGAGGCAGGCGAGTCAATGATAGACCCCGGGAAGTTTTTCAAGAACAACCTGGCAAATTCGCTGCAACTGATCGAAGCTGCAACTCACGCCGGAGTGGAACGATTCGTGCTTTCGTCCTCGGCGGCAGTTTATGCCTCCAATGATTCACCATTGAATGAAGATTCTGCCATTGAACCGGCTAATGCTTACGGTTTTAGCAAACTTGCCATCGAACAGGCTCTGGAATGGTATCGCAAGATCCACGGCCTGCGCTTTGCTGCCCTGCGCTATTTCAACGCCTGCGGTGCCCTGCCCGGGCGTGGCGAGGCGCACCAGCCCGAGTCGCATCTCATCCCATTGGTGTTAAAAGTAGCCCTTGGTCTGCGCGCAGCTGCTTCCATCTATGGCACGGATTATCCCACGCCTGATGGCACCTGCATCCGGGACTATATACACATCGCCGACCTGGTCTCGGCGCACCTGTCGGTGCTGGAGGCGTTGGGCCAACGTGACCAGCTGATCTATAATCTCGGCAACGGGAGCGGTTACTCGGTCTGGGAAGTGATCGCGACCGCCCGCCGCGTGACCGGTCGCCCGATCCCAGCCCTGGAGTCCCCTCGACGTACGGGTGACGCGCCCCGTCTGGTGGCGTCGTCTGAAAAAATCCACCGGGAGTTGGGCTGGACACCCCACCATCCCGATTTGACAGACATTGTTTCAAGTGCCTGGGACTGGCACCGCACTCACCCGCAAGGTTATCAGGAAAACTAATGGATAAAGCAACCACTTTCATCGTTGTCATCGTCGGATGGATATTTTCGCTGTGTCTGCATGAGTTTTCGCACTCCGTAGTGGCGTATTACGGCGGCGACACTAGCGTCAAAGACAAAGGCTACCTGACCTTCAACCCGCTCAAGTACACCCACCCGGTTTATTCGATCGTCCTGCCAATGATTTTTCTGTTGCTGGGTGGAATTGGTCTACCCGGTGGGGCAGTTTACATCGAGACTTGGCGGCTGCGCAGCAAACGCTGGGAGAGCGCCGTCTCGCTTGCGGGGCCGGCATCCAACCTGGTACTGGTGATCCTCCTGGCGATCGTCCTGAACATTCTGCCAGTCAGTTCCAGCGGCATCTGGCCGGGACTGGCATTCCTGGCGCTGATGCAGGTCTCAGCGCTGGTGCTAAATTTGATCCCAGTACCGCCGTTTGATGGGTATCGCGCCCTTGCGCCATTCCTCAACCGGCAACTGCGCTTTAATATTGACCAGTACAGCAATATCATCATGATGGTCGTTTTTGTGGCCCTTTGGTATGTGCCTTTCGTGAACAACTTTTTCTGGCTGGCAGTGGGCTGGATTTCTCTACGTCTGCAAATCCCGCTTTCGCTGGCAATGTTGGGTTTGAGCCAGTTCCAGTTCTGGCGGTAGCAATCCTTTAAGAGGGACTTTCCTCCTGGGAACATGCACCCAAATTTCTAACACCTCTCTTATTGACGCCCATCGAATGGACATGGTATCATTATTCACGTTCAATTAGCACTCTCGCTTTGAGAGTGCTAAAATTGCAAACACGAAGATAAATATTTATTATGAATGACCTGACCGAACGCCAGCGCCTGATCCTTGCCCTTGTTGTGCGTCACTATACTGAAACTGCACAGCCTGTCGGTTCTGTGCGCCTGGTGGAATGTTACAAACTTGATATGAGCACTGCCACCGTCCGCAACGAAATGGGCATGCTGACCGAGTCAGGTTATCTGCGCCAGCCGCACACTTCAGCCGGGCGTGTTCCCACTGAGGAAGGCTACCGCTATTTCGTCACCCATGTGGTTTACCCATCCGACCTGCCTGAACCGGCGCGTGATACTATCTCACACCAGTTTTTTCAGGCTCGTCAGGATGTGGAGCAGTGGATGCCACTGGCGGCTTCCATCCTGGCACAACATTCACGCGCGGCATCCATCGTCACCGCGCCGATTTCAGAGCGTTCGCACTACAAACATGTGGAACTTATCTCCACCCAGGGACGGCAGGTGCTGATGGTGTTGGTGATGACCGGCGGGGAGGTCAGCCAGCAAATCCTGACCCTGGCTGAACCGGTGGTGCAGGAACGTCTGTCTGCCGCTGCCGACCGGCTCAACCAGGTTTGCCTCGGAAAGACCACCGAAGAAATCGCGGCCTTTCCTGCGCGTGCTGATTCCCTCGAAAAGGATATTCTGACCCTCGTCCTCCAAGACATGAACCGGGGCGAACAGCGCGTTTCCGGAGAAATCTATCTGGATGGCTTGACCAATGTTCTCTCAGAACCCGAATTTCTCGAATCAGGCGATGCCCGCCGGGCAGTGCATTTGTTTGAGGAGCGTTCGCTGCTGCAAGATATGTTGGCCCGTACCTCCAACAATGCCACAGTGGGGGGTGTGCAGGTATTGATCGGTGGCGAGGGCAAATGGGAAGAGTTGAAACAATGTTCGGTCGTCCTGGCTCGCTATGGCATCCCGGGCCTCGTCACCGGCACGCTGGGTGTCTTCGGGCCGATGCGCATGCCCTACGCTCGCACGATCCCCACAGTCCGCTTTATGGCTGACTTGTTAAGCGCCCTGGTATCTGAAACAATGGTAGGAGAAGAAAATGAGTAAGAAAGAGAAATTGCACCAGATTGAACCTGAGGCGGAGGTTACGCCCGAGGCTGACGCCGCGCCGGTAGAAGTGTCCGAACCCGGTGCCAAACCAGACACCTCCATTGCTCTCGCCGATCTCGAAAAACAATTGGCCGATGCCGAGTCCCAGATTGCCGAATACAAGGATGGCTGGCAGCGCTCTGCAGCGGACTTCCAGAACTACCGGCGGCGTGTTGAAGCTGAAAAAGCTGAAACTTACCAGAATGCAGTCGGCAGCATTATCAAACGGTATTTACCAATCCTGGATGATTTGGAACGCGCCCTGGCAGCACGGCCTGTTGACCTGACCTGGGTGGACGGCATCGAGTTGATTTACCGTAAACTGAAATTTATTCTTGAATCCGAGGGCCTGAAGCGTATCGAAGCCGAGGGGCAGATGTTCGACCCAAATTTCCACGAGGCCATAATGCAGGAACCGAGCGAAGACCACGAAAGCGGTCAGATTCTCGCGGTCGTGCAGAACGGTTATATGTTGGGTGAACGGGTCATCCGCCCGGCGCAGGTAAGGGTGGCGCAATAATTTGCAGGGACCACCATAGTCCTTTTGGAGATGAGATAATCGCTTATGGCGGGAGAGAACCCTGCCCATACGAATAACTTTTTTTGGAGAAATCATTATGTCGAAAATTATAGGAATTGACCTGGGAACAACGAACTCAGTGGGGGCGGTGATGATGGGGTCCGAACCGGTCGTCATCACATCCTCAGAAGGGGAGCGCTTGGTGCCGTCGGTTGTGGCGATCAACAAAAATCACGAGCGACTGGTGGGACGGGTGGCTCGCAACCAGGCTATCGTTAATTCCCAGAATACCATCTTTTCCATCAAGCGTTTCATGGGTCGCAAGTACGAAGACCCGGAAGTTCAGCGTACCCTGCCGCGCGTCCCATATACCGCGCTTCCCGCCGACAACGGCGATGTGCGCGTCAAGATGGATGACAAGGATTATTCCCCGCCGGAAATCTCGGCTATGATCCTGGCCAAGATCAAACGCGATGCCGAGGCCTATCTCGGCGAACCTGTTACTCAGGCGGTGATTACCGTCCCGGCGTACTTTAATGATGCCCAGCGCAATGCGACGAAGGACGCCGGCAGGATTGCCGGCCTGGATGTGCTACGTATCATCAACGAGCCGACTGCCTCCTCGCTGGCCTATGGCCTGGATAAGAAAACCAACGAGATCATCGCGGTTTATGATTTGGGCGGGGGGACGTTCGATATTTCCATCCTCGATGTGGGCGAAGGTGTCTTCCAGGTCCGTTCCACCAACGGTAACACCTTTCTGGGCGGCGACGATTTTGACCAGCGCATCATAGACTATTTCACCCAGGAATTTCAGAAAGAGAGTGGCATTGACATGCGCCAGGACCGGCAGTCACTCCAGCGTCTGCGTGAAGCCGCCGAAAAGGCCAAGATCGAACTCTCGACAATGATGCAGACCGAAGTCAACCTGCCCTATCTCACAGCCGACGCCTCCGGACCGAAGCACCTGGTGATGACCATGACCCGTGCCAAACTGGAACAGCTCACCGCTGATCTGGTGGAAGGAACGCTGACTCCCCTCAAACAAGCACTGGCCGATGCTGCCCTTTCAGCTTCCGAAATTAATGAGGTGGTCATGGTGGGCGGCATGACCCGTATGCCCGCCGTACAGGAAGCCGTTCGCCGTTTCTTCGGCAAGGAACCCCATAAAGGTGTCAATCCTGACGAAGTGGTCGCCGTGGGTGCTGCCATCCAGGCGGGAGTGTTAAGTGGTGATGTGAAAGACATCCTTCTGCTCGATGTCACACCCCTGTCGCTTGCAATCGAAACACTGGGTGGAGTAGCCACTCCGCAGATCGAGCGCAACACCACCATCCCGACCCGCAAGAGCCAGGTCTTCTCGACTGCCTCCGACAGCCAGACACAGGTCGAAATCCACGTTCTGCAAGGAGAGCGCCCGATGGCCGTGGATAACAAGTCGCTCGGGAAATTCATTCTGGATGGCATCCCGCCTGCCCCGCGCGGAATTCCTCAGATTGAGGTGACCTTTGACATTGACGCCAACGGCATCCTGAAAGTCAATGCGCAGGACAAGGCCAGCGGACGCAGCCAGCATATCACCATCACGGCCTCCTCAGGCCTTGCGAAGGAAGAAGTGGAAAGAATGCGCACGGAAGCTGAAGCTCACGCTGCCGAAGACAATCAGCGCCGCGATTTGATCGATGCCAGGAATACTGCAGATAATTCAGTCTACGGTGTGGAGAAGGTCTTGAAAGACCTCGGTGAAAAGGTTCCGGCTGAGATCAAGACCGAGATCCAGACAGCCGTGGACGAGGTCAAAAAGGTGAAAGATGGCGAAGACGAGCCGGCCATCCGCGCAGCGGTGGAAGCCCTCAGCCAGGCCGTCCAGAAAGTCGCCTCGGCAACTTACGAACAGGCTCCGGAACAGCCTGTCCCGGAAACCGGCCCGCAAACCCCTGAGGGCGAGAGCACAGTTGAAAGTGAAGAAAAAGGAAGTGAATAGGATAGTGTGAATGGGCTGCCCCATTCACTATTTCCCATTCCCGTTGACCTATGACCAATCGCGACTACTATGAAATTCTCGGCATTTCCAGGAACGCCTCCACGGATGACATCAAGACCGCCTTCCGCAAACTGGCACGCCAGTATCATCCCGACGTGAGCAAGGAATCGGACGCCGAGGAAAAATTCAAGGAAATAAACGAGGCCTATGGCGTCCTTTCGGACCCGCAGAAACGCGCCCGCTACGACCAGTACGGCCGCGCCGGCCTGGGTGAAATGGGTGGCATGCCCGATTACGCCACGATGGACTTCTCGGATATCTTCGAGCAGTTCTTTGGGATTAATATGGGCGGCGGGGGTCGTTCGCACCGTCCGCGCAGGGGGCGCGACCTGCAAGTGCGCCTCGACCTGACTTTCGAGGAAGCCGTCTTTGGTGTAGAGAAGACCGTTGAAGTGACACGCAACGAAACCTGCGGAACCTGCCGCGGGTCCGGTGCTGAACCAGGCACCAGCCCGCAGCGCTGCGGCACCTGCGGCGGGCGTGGCGAAGTCCGCCAGGTGCGCCAGACGATATTTGGCTCGATGATGCAATCCGGACCATGTCCCACCTGCAGCGGACGTGGCGAGGTCATCTCCACGCCCTGCCATACATGCCACAGCTCTGGCTTGGAACGAAAAACCGTCAAGAAGACCGTCCAGGTTCCGGCAGGCGTGGACAATGGCACCCAGATCCGTCTGGCAGGGGAAGGCGAGCCTGGTATTCTGGGTGGGCCGCAGGGTAACCTGTACCTGCTGCTGGCTGTCCAGTCGCACAAGTTCTTCAAACGCCGGGAGAATGATATTCTTCTCAATCTGGACATTAACATAGCCCAAGCCGTGCTCGGCGCGGAGGTGGAAGTTCCGACTGTGGATGGAACTTCAAAACTTAAGATCCCTGCCGGGACGCAGCCGGGTAAGGTGTTCACCCTCAAGGCGCGTGGTGTACCCCACCTGCGCAAGAGCGGCCGCGGCGACCAGATGGTGCTTATCAATGTGGATATTCCGTCCAAACTGACGAAGGAACAGCGTGAGCTATTCGAGAAACTGGCGGCTACGCTCGGCACAACAGTCAAACCGAAGGATAAAGGATTCCTGGATTGGGTGAACGAGGCGCTGGGGGGTTGATCCGTTGAAGGGCGTGTTGCTTTCCATCAGGCGCCTGATGCCATTCTGGATGCAGAGAATGGCATCCATTATCATCCGGCCGCGTTACCAGGTGGCGGTTGGAGCGATGATCTTTAACGACCAGAGGCAACTCCTCCTGTGCGAGCATACCTATCGCCGTCTGCACCCTTGGGGGTTGCCGGGCGGCGATTTGAATTTCGGCGAAGACCCGGTCGATGCGGTCCGGCGAGAACTCATGGAAGAGACCGGTCTTTCGGTTCAAGAAACCCGGCTCTTGTTGGTGGAAAGCTCCAAGGAGATCCACCACCTCAGCTTGACCTATCTGTGCACCGGTGTCAGCGGTATGTTTGTGCCAAACGAGGAAGTCTCGGAGATCCGCTATTTCGACACCAATGACCTACCTGATTTCTTCCAGGAGCACCTTATTACCATCGAGCGGACCCTGGCTATTCTAAAGGCGGAAGAGAGTTGATCCTATGAGCTGGCTGGAAGTCTCATTGACCGTCAACGGCGAACTGGCAGAGGCCGTTGCCGACGTGCTGGCACGTTTTGCACCCAATGGCGTGACAACCGAGCAGGCCGTGGATTTTGTCAATGATGAGGACGAGGGCACACCGGTCGGACCGATCACGGTGCGCGCCTACCTGCCAGCGGATGATAACATTGCCGAGACGCGTCAGAAACTGGAAGAATCCCTCCATTATTTGAGTATGATCCAGCCGCTGCCTGCGCCGGTCTTCACTCCACTGGCAGACCAAAACTGGATGGAAGCCTGGAAGGTTCGCTACCAGCCGATCCCGATCGGCAAGCGACTCATCATCGTTCCGGCCTGGCTCGAATCACCGGATGCATCCCGCATCTCGATCAGAATTGACCCTGGCATGGCTTTCGGGACTGGGACACACCCGACGACGCAGTTGTGTCTCGAGTTGATCGAGGAGCAATTTTGTGCTGAGAGACTAAAGACCCCACAAGTAGGATCATTGCCTGTCCTCCGCTACCCGTCGTCTATCATCGACGTTGGCTGCGGTTCGGGTATTCTCTCGGTTGCTGCGGTGAAACTCGGTGCAGAGTTCGCCCTTGGAGTAGACATTGACGAGGCGTCGGTCAAGGCCAGCCGTGAGAACGCGGACGCCAACGCGATCCCTGCAGACCAGTTTGCCATCGGCCTGGGTTCGGTGACGGAGGTTCTGGCTGGCAAGTTCCAGATCCGGAATGCCCCGCTGGTGCTGGCAAATATCCTTGCCCCAATCATCATCCGGTTATTTGGTTCGGGCCTTGCAGAGCTGGTATCACCGGGCGGGGCGCTCATTCTTTCGGGCATCCTGGCAGAACAAGCCGGAGGAGTGATTTACAGTGTTGAAGAATATGGATTAAATTTGGTGGAAAAGCGCCAGTTAGGGGACTGGGTGGCGCTGCTGGTGCAGTAATTGCTTTCAATAAGGAGGTGTTCCATGAAAACAAGATTGACTTTGTTTGCCTTCCTTTCAATTGTTTCGCTCCTGCTGGCTTCCTGTAATCTGCCTGTTCCTGCGGCAACCGCCACCGAACTGCCCACCCTGACGACCCCTCAAACACAGCCTGTTCCCGTTGAACCTACACCCACATTGCCTGGTCCGGGGATTACGCACGTGCCTGCTGGTCAGGCCATTAGTATCATGAATATTCACATGCTCGACCCATACAGCGGCTGGGGGATTGGCGGACTCAACCAGGCACCGCAGCATGTGTTCCGCACACAGGATGGGGGTGTGACCTGGCGGGATGTCACTCCGCCGCAGCCAGCCCCGGCAGCCGGTGATTTGGCTATCGCAATTGGTGATTTCCGGGATGCTTCAACGGCATGGGTCATTTATGGGACTGATATGGCTCCTCCCCCTGCGTATCTCTACCTCTGGTATACCCACGATGGCGGGGCAACCTGGCACTATAGCGCCATTGACACATCCATTTCTTCAGAGTACTTCAACCCCTGGTTTATTGATTTCGCGGATGCCATGCACGGCTGGCTGCTGGTCTATCTCGGCGCCGGGATGAGCCACAACTACGTTGCCCTGTTCGGCACAACGGATGGCGGCCTGACCTGGTCCACACTAGTC
>Ga0315283_10003599_pt1 | contig 13284 bp, 4 predicted proteins | sample YL17G09_0_MG_FD_204541 | JGI IMG/M metagenome (GOLD analysis project Ga0315283, IMG submission 204541) | Sediment microbial communities from Yellowstone Lake, YNP, Wyoming, USA - YL17G09_0 | ecosystem: Environmental > Aquatic > Freshwater > Lake > Sediment | place: USA: Wyoming | collected...
GAACCGGACGGAGGCCGGCGTGACCACGACGTTCGGCTGGGACGTGTTCGACCGGCTCACGCAGGTGGGCGATGGCAGCACGACAGCCCAGCATGTCTACAATGGCGCGGGCACGCGCCTGGCGCGTACCGTCAATGGCGGCACCACCCGGTTCGTCGTCGACCCGCAGCCGGCTCTGTCCCAATTGCTGGTAGAGACCGACGGCGCGGGAACCCCGCTCGCGCGATACGTGTACGGCGTCGGCCTGATCGCGCGCGTCGATGCCGCAGGGCAGGCGCTCACCTATCACTTCGACCCGCGCGGATCAACGGTTGCGACGACCGACGCCGGCGGCGCCATCGTCAATCGCTACGCCTACGACGAGTTCGGCGCCGTGCGGGATAGGCAGGAAACGGTTGCGCAGCCGTTCCAGTACGTGGGCCAGTATGGCGTGACGCAGGAGCCGAACGGGCTGCTGCACATGAGGGCGAGGTACTACGCACCGGAGCTGGGCAAGTTCGTTAGTCGCGACCCAGTTCCGGCATCACCGGAGAACAGTCAGGGGCTGAACCTGTACACCTATGTCGACAGCAACCCAGTCCACCGAGTGGACCCGAGCGGGCTTTTTTTCCCTTTCTTTGCGAATCTCTTTGGCACCGCCGACCGGATCGCGAAGATCGGTGAGGCGCGCAACGCTGATTACGCCGCTGCGATGGAGGATCTCGAGAACTACGACTTCGATGCGCTGGCGGAGAGGGAACGGCAGCGCATGAAACAGGTCACTCGGGAGACGAGCCAACTCGCCATCGAAGGGATAGCGCTTTCGTGGGAAGGCGGTACGGCGGGAATGGGCGGTATGTCCGACATTGCCGACGCCCTCGATGGTCGTGCGAGGACTGTTGTGCGGGGATACTCCGTCTACAGCGACATTAGAGACTGGTTCAAAGAAGGCCGGGCAGTGGGTGAGATGATCGCGCAGTTCTTTGGGATCGGCGAGACCGGTGGCAACGGAGGCGTGTCTGCAATCCTGCCTGAGCAGCGCGAGGTACTGAGATCGGTGTCGAGCACCAACAAGAAGCCCAAGCGGGACTCGAGACGATAGCGGGCGGACGGAGTGTCAGAGATTCTCGGCGGAAGGTAGCAGGCGTTGAACATGCCACGGCGTTGTCGTTATCAAACGCGGATCTCAGGAGCCTGCCTTCGGGCGGCGGTCCTGATGGGCGTGCTCCTGGCGTGCGCGACCTCGCTCTACGCCCAGACCCAGACGGTGCAGTACACGTACGACTCGCTCGACCGCCTCACCTCCGTGCGCTCCGCCGATCGTCTCGTTGAGTACACCTACGACGCCGCGGGCAATCGCCTGGTGAAGCTGGTGACGGCCCTCAACCCGATCCCCGTGACGGCCAGCGTAAGCCTCACGGGCGTGTGGGCCGGAGCCGCGGACACCGACGTCACGGTGACCGGCGCCGGCTTCGTCGACGGGTCGATCGTCCAGTGGAAGGGAGAGGCCAGAACCACTGTCTTCGTGTCGGCGTCGGAACTGCGAGTGCACCTGCTTGCGTCCGACCTCTCGTCGGCCGGCGCAGCGGACGTCACGGTGGTCAATCCGGCACCGGGCGGGGGCGTGTCGGCTGCTGTCAGCGTGACCGTGGCCAACCCGGCCCCGATCGTTGCGACTCTGACCCCGTCCCAGGCCACGGCTGGCGGCGCCGCGTTCACGGTGACGTTGCAGGGCAGCGGATTCGTGACGTCGACGGTCGTGCACTGGAAAGGCTCGGCCCGCGCGACCACGTACGTGTCGTCGACCGAAATCCGCGCGGCCATACTCGCTCCGGATCTGACGGCGGCGGGCGGAGCGGCTGTTACGGCGGTCAATCCGGCGCCTGGCGGAGGAACATCGCCGGGCGTGACCTTCACGGTCCTCGGAGAAGCGCCGACCGTGACAGGGGTGACTCCGTCATCCGGCCCCTCTGCCGGCGGTACCACCGTGACGATGACCGGAACCAATTTCGCCGCGGGCGCTGCCGTGGCGATGGGCGGCACGGCCGCCGTTGGCGTTATCGTCGTCAATGCGACGACCATCACCGCGACGGCGCCGGCGCACGCCGCAGCCCTGACGGACGTGGTGGTGACGAACCCTGACGGTCAGTCGGCGACGCTGGCAAGTGCGTTCACGTACGTGGCCGCCCCGCCGACGGTGACGGCGCTGTCTCCCGCGAGCGGTCCGATCGGATCGGCGGTGACGCTGACGGGGACGAACTTCACCGGGGCGACGGTCGCGACCTTCAACGGTGTCGGTGCGGCGTTCACGGTGGCGGGGGACACGCAGATCACGGCGGCCGTTCCGGCTGGGACGACGACAGGCCTGGTGCGCGTGACGACGCCAGGCGGCACGGCGACCAGTGCCTCCGCCTTCATCGTGACGGATCAGCGCGCGACGCGCACGCTGCCGGCGTGCTACGTGGCGGGATACCCGATCACCGTCACGCAGGATCTGGCCGCCGCGCCATCCGTGCTGGCGCAGGCGATCGACGAGCAGCCGCCCGCGAACTGGACGCGCGGGGCAATCTCCGACAGCGGCGCGTGGGACGGGAACACGAGCAAGCTGAAGTGGGGGCCGTTCTTCGACACGACGGCGCGGATCATCACGTATGAGCTGACGCCGCCGGCCGATGCGGCCGACCCGGGCACTTTCACCGGCGTCGCCCGCTTCGACGGCATCGAGGTGCCGGTGGGCGGCCCGACGACGCTCGCGCGCTGCGAGGCGCATCCGGCGGACGCCGACCGCGACTTCCGCCTGGCCATCGGCGAAGTAACGGCCTACGGCGCGGCGTGGAAGCGCGGGTCCACGTGGGCCACCCCGCCGGTGCCGATTCCCATTGGCTATGTGACGCGCGCCGGATACCTGTGGCGAAGCGGGGAGACGTATCGGCGCGATCCGGGCGCGTGCCCGGCGTGCTGGGTGCCGCTGGGGGCCGCGCCTCCGCCGCCGGTGCCGGTACTCTCGCGGACCAGGTTCCTGGCATTCGGCGACAGCCTCACCCAGGGCGTCGATTCGCCGCCGGTCCCGCTGGCGCTCTGGCAGTTGCCGGACTGGCCGTACGCGTATCCGTACAAGCTCGGGGATCTGCTGAAGGCCCGGTACACCGCTCAGACGATCACGGTCCTCAACGACGGCTTGTGGGGCGAGTTCATAGACGATGGCTTGGCTCGGCTGCCCTCGGACGTCCGCGACTACCAGCCAGACGCCCTGCTCCTGCTGGAAGGTGCCAACGACCTGCTCGGCGCTCCGTCCGAGGCGACCGCCACCTACATCGCGGGCCGCCTGGAGGACATGATTCGCGCGGCCCGGCTGCAGAAGAGCGACATCGTGATCATGCTGGCAACCTTCCCGCCGCAGTACGCGGGCAGTCTCGGCGCGGGCGCGCCCTATGTCGCGACGCTGAACGACAAGATTGCTGCACTGGCCGCCGCCCAGGGGGTGATCCTGGTCGATCTCTACAGGGACTTCGTCGCGCAGGGCACGCGCCTGATTGGCGAAGATGGTCTCCATCCGACGGACGCGGGGTTTACACAGATGGCCCAGAGCTTCTACATCGCGGCCTTGGCCAATCTCGAGGTGACACCTTCAGCAACTCAGGGCATCCGCTAGCCGGGGCGCGGCTACCCGCGCTTCGCCGGATTGAAGCCCTACGAGATCGCGCTCGGCGTCTACGGGCTGAAGATCTACGCGTACGAGAACAGCGGGACGGACGCGATTGTGGGGTTCCAGGTGGCGAGCACCGGGACCCGTACGGATGTCGAACCGCACCTGCCGAGCCTGATCTCACCGGCGAACAACGCCACCGGCTTCGGCCTGACGCCCACGTTGGAGGCGTCGGCGTTTTCCGATCCCGACGCCGGAGGCACCCACGCAAACAGCCGGTGGACGGTGGACGACACCAGCGACCTCTCGAGCCCGGTCTGGGACAGCGGCGATACCGGCGCCGGCGCGGCGTTCACGGTGACGCTCAACATCGCGCCCGCGCCGTTAGCTGGGGCCGGCTCTTCGATGCCGCTGCGCAGGCGTTGCGCTAAACGCTGACGCCGCCGGCTGGGACGGCGGGCGCGCGTTCGCACGCTGCCAAGAACCTCCGTCGCCAGGCCGGGGGAGCCGGGCGGTCCATTGGATGCAGTCCATCGCCAGTGGCGCAATTGACGCCGAATCTGGCGCCCGGCGGACTTGGGGGACCTTGCACATGGGGAGTATCCATCCGATTGCTCTGATTCCGATGGGTTGCAGTTTCGCCGCGGGCGGGGAGTCGCCGGCGTGATCGCAAGGGACGCTGGTCCCACCTGGCGGGTGGGTACGAGAGCAACCCGTCCGTCACGGTGACCGACCCCGGCGAGTTGATCCCGGCCTGGTCTCCCATCGATCCGTGCCTGAGCCTGTTCGACTGGGCGCCGTTTCGCTCGACCACAGCGGCGGTGAAGCTCTACACGTTGCTCGATCTGCGGGGCTCGATTCCGGCGTTCATCGACATCATCGACGGCAACGCTCCACAGTGCATCTTCTGTAAGAATCACTGACAACTCCGATCCAAGTCCTATTAATGCCATGGGTTCTTTGATTCCAGCGTCTTCCATCCATGCTGGAAGTCCATTTCAGGGATGCGAGTGTCGGAGAGCTTTACATGTTCCAGAATCAGGCTTCACGGTTCTTGACTAGAACCAGCCTGATCACAGAAAAATGTCTTGCCGTAAGACATATCTATGCAATGAGTTGCGGTGTTTCATTGCAAAGTCCACGCGCCATACCTGAATGGTGGCCCAGCGATTGCGGCCCCTGAGCTGTCCTCCTTGGACTAGATGGGGTATTCGTCTGAGTGCTGTGTCTGGACCATGAAGGGGGGCCCACGCGGCCGCCGTCCTCCGATCTCCATCTTGGGCGGGATGATCCGTCCAACTCCTCAGATTCTGGGCTGGTTCACGGACGAAGCGGCAGGTTGCGACCATCTGGGTGGCCTCGCAGGTCGGCCTGCGACCGCAAGACACTCCGCCCGTGGCGCAATACCAATTCGTCGAGGTTACAGCACTCAGATGGATGCCCCCTTGGCACATTGGCGTGAAGGTGGTCGGCGACAACACTACGCGCGGGCGGTGGTGTGGACCTTGAGGAATTCGGGTTCCGCCAGCCCGTGACCGTGCCGCCGACCAGGAGTTCGACGAAGGCCGAGCTGCTGGGCATCTTTCGGTCTGACGCTTTGCTGCGGCGGTAAGAGAGACTCGCAGCGGGACCCGACTTCTCGAGGCGCGTGCTCTTCTCGGTCGTTCATCCAGACGCGAGGCCATTGATGCGCTGTACCGCGCTGTTTCGGGCCGTCGTCGGCAGCCTGCTGCTCACCCTGTCGGTCCTGCCGGCGGCGGGCCAGACGACGGGGTCGATCAGCGGCACCGTGACAGCAGGTGGGGCTCCGGCGCCCTGGGTGTATGTCTACGCGTACGACACGACCGGCGCGAGCACCGGCCTATCTGGTTACACGAACAGTTCGGGGCGGTACACGATCACGGGGTTGTCGACGGGCACCTACTACCTGAAGACGTCGTCGTCGCCGTCGGGGTATTTCAACCAGATCTACAACGGCGTGAACTGCGGTACCACGTGCCCGGCGGTGACGACGGGGGCCAGTGTTGCGGTCACGCAGGGGGCGACGACTTCGGCGATCGACTTCGTGCTTGCGCAGAACACGTGGATCACTGGGACGGTCACGGCGAGTGGCGCGCCGGTGGCGTCGGTGACGGTGGCGGCCTATACGGCGGGAGGCACGGCGGTGGGCGTGTCCGGGCTGACGAACAGTTCGGGGCAGTACCGGATCACCGGACTGCCCACCGGAAGCGTCTACGTGCGGACCTCGAATCAGCAGAGCTACGTGGACCAGGCGTATCCGGGCACGCAGTGTCCACGCGGCAGTTGTGCAGCTGCGACCGGAATGGCCGTCTGGGTCACAGACGGGCAGATGCATTCTGGGATCGACTTCGCTCTCGTGCAGGGGAGTTCGATCAGCGGCACGGTGACGGCAGGCGGGTCGCCGGCTTCCGACGTGTCGGTGGCAGCGTACGACGCCAGCGGGAATGCGATAGGCTCGGCCGTCCTGTCCAGCAGCTCCGGGTACACGATCAGTGGCTTGACAGCGGGTACCTACTACCTCGGGACCACCGATTTGCCGTTGCGGTATTCCGGCTACCTCAACCAGATCTACAGCGGTGTGAACTGCGCGGCCTACTCGTGCCCGGCGGTGACGACCGGGACTGGCGTGAATGTGGTGGCGGGTGCTGCAACGTCCGCAGTCAACTTCGCTCTGGAGCAAAGCGGCTGGATTCACGGCACGGTGACGATCGGCGGGGCGCCGGCGCCTTCGGTGTATGTCTACGCGTCTGACACGACCGGAGCGAGGGCCGGCCGGTCCGGGTACACCGACAGCTTGGGGCAGTACACCGTAACGGGGTTGTCGACGAGTACCTACTACGTGAGGACGGACTCGGCGCCGTCGGGGTACCTTAACCAGATCTACAGCGGGCTGAACTGCGGAACAACGTGCCCGACGGTGACGACCGGCACAGGCATCGGCGTTACGGTTGGTCGCACGTCTCTGGGCATTGATCTCGCCCTGGTTCAGTCCGGGACGGTTAGTGGAACGGTGACCGCCGGAGGACTCCCGGCCACATCGGCTGCGATCAACGTGTACGACGCCAGTGGGACGGTTATTGGATCGACGGGCTACCCGAACAGCACGGGATTGTATTCGATCACGGGCCTGCCTCCAGGGACCTACTACGTCAGAACGACCTACGCATCGTCCGGGTACTTGAACCAGATCTACAACGGGGTGAACTGCGGCGCGTCCTCCTGTCCGGCGCTGACGACGGGGACGGCCGTAACGGTGACGTCGGGCGGGACTTCTTCAGGGATCGACTTCGTCCTCGCGCAGAGCAGCGGCTGGATCCGCGGGACCGTGACGGCGCTCGGCGCGCCAGTGTCTTCGGTGTATGTCTACGCATACGACACGAGCGGAGCTAGAGCCGGCACGGAGGGGTACACGAACAGTTCGGGGCGGTACACCATCACGGGGCTGTCGTCGGGTACCTATTATGTGAAGACCGCGTACGTCCCGTATGGGTATTTCGAGCAAGTCTACAGCGGGGTGAACTGCGGGACAGCGTGCCCGGCGGTCACGACGGGAACCGGGGTGGCTGTGATATTTGGGGCGACGACGGCGGCCATCGATTTTCCGCTGGCCCAGTCCGGGACGATTAGCGGAACGGTGACCGCCGGCGGCGCCCCCGCCACGTCGACTGCCATCAACGTCTACGACGCCAGCGGGAATGTGTTCGGTTCGACCGTCTACACGAACAACGCCGGACTGTACTCGATGCCGGGCCTGCCTCCAGGCACCTACTACGTCAGGACGGCGTCCGCGCCGTCTGGCTACTTCCACCAGATCTACAACGGGGTGAACTGCGGCACGACGTGTCCGGCGGTGACGACGGGGGCGGGCGTGACCGTGTCGTCGGGAGGGACGGCCTCGGGGATCAACTTCGTCCTCGCCCAGAGCAGCGGCTGGATCCGCGGTACCGTGACGGCCGGTGGGGCGCCGGCGGCCTGGGTGTATGTCTACGCGTACGACACGAGCGGCGCGAGCACCGGCCTGTCTGGTTACACGAACAGTTCGGGGCAGTACACCCTGATGGGGTTGTCGACAGGCACCTACTACGTGAAGACGGAGTCGGTGCCGTCGGGGTACGTCAACCAGATCTACAGCGGCGTGAACTGCGGCGCTACGTGCCCGGTCGTGACGACGGGTACCGGTGTGGGCGTGACATCGGGGGCGACCTCGTCGGGGGTTGATTTCGCACTGGCCCAGCCCGGGACAATCGCTGGGACGGTGACCGCCGGAGGAACCCCCGCCACGTCGACTGCCATCAACGTATACGACGCCAGTGGGAGTGTAGTCGGCCCAAACGTATGGACCAACAGCGCCGGAGTGTACTCGATGCCGGGCCTGCCTCCAGGCACCTACTACGTCAAGACTTCCTACGCGCCATCGGGGTACTTCAACCAAATCTACAGCGGGGTGAACTGCGGCGCGTCCTCCTGTCCTTCAGTCACGACGGGAACGGCGGTGACCGTCACGTCGGGAGGGACAGCGTCGGGGATCAACTTCGTCCTCGCGCAGAGCAGCGGCTGGATCAAGGGGACCGTGACCGCGGGTGGGGCGCCGGCGTCCTCGGTGTCTGTCCAGGTGTATGACACAAGCGGAACCGAGGTGAACTGGACGAGCACGAACAGCGCGGGTGTCTACACGATCACAGGACTGCAGACGGGCAGCTATTACGTGAGGACGGCCTACTCGCCATCGGGGTACCTCGACCAGATCTACAACGGCGTAGACTGCGCGACCTACTCGTGTCCCGCAGTGACAACGGGCACCGGTGTGGGCGTGACGCAGGGAGCGACGACCTCGGGGATCGACTTCGCGCTCGTACAAACCGGCTGGATCACCGGGACCGTCACGGCCGGCGGCGCGCCCGTGGCGTCGGTGACGGTGGGCGCCTACACAGCAGGCGGCGCGCCCGTGGGCGCGTCCAGCGTCACGGACAGTGCCGGACACTACCGGATCACAGGACTGCCCACGGGCAGCGTCTACGTGCGGACGTCGAACCAGCAGGGATACGTAGACCAGGCGTATCCCGGCATGGCGTGCCCGCGCGGCAGTTGTGCCGCCGCAACCGGAACGGTGGTCAATGTTACGGACGGCCAGACGCGCACGGGGATCGGCTTCAGCCTCGTGCAAGGCGGCGGCCTCAGTGGCGCGGTCACGGCCGGCGGAGGCGTCGCGTCGGCGTACATCGCCGTCTACGATGTTGACGGAAAAGCCATCGGCGGTGACGTGCAATCCTCCAGTTCGGGGCAGTACACCGTCGGCGGGCTGACGGCGGGCACCTACTTCGTGAAGACGACCTATGTTGCGACTGGGTACCTTCAGCAGGTCTACAGCGGGATGAACTGCGTCACGACGTGTCCGGCGGTGACGACAGGGACGGCGGTAGCCGTGGCGCCGGGCGGGACGGCCTCGGGGATCGACTTCGATCTCGTGCAGAGCGGCTGGATCCGCGGGACCGTGACGGCGGGCGGGGCGCCGGCGTCATCGGTGTCCGTCCGCGCGTACGACACGACCGGAGCCACTGCCGGCGACTACGGGTACACGAACAGCTCGGGGCAATACACCATCACCGGGCTGCCGACAGGCACGTACTACGTGAAGACGACATCGACGCCGTCCGGCTATGTCAACCAGATCTACCAGGGCGTGCACTGCGGGACGACGTGTCCGGCGGTGACGACCGGGACGGGCGTGAGCGTCACGTCGGGGGCGACGGTGGCGGGGATCGACTTCGTGCTCGCGACCGGCGGGACCGTCACGGGCACCGTGACGGCGGCGGGGTCGCCGCTGGCTGGCGTGAACGTGAGCATCTACACGAGCAGCGGCAGTCAGGTGGGGTCGTCGGTCACCACGAACAGCGCGGGTGTCTACTCGGTGACCGGGGTGCCGACGGGCACCTATTATGTGCGGACGTCGAACAGCCTGGGCTTGGTCGATCAGGTGTACGCCGGCGTGGCGTGCCCGCGCGGCAGTTGTGCCGCCGGTAGCGGGACGCCGGTGAATGTGACGCAAGGACTGACGCGGTCAGGCGTGGACTTCGCGCTCGCGCAAGGCGGCGGCGTCAGCGGCACGGTTACGGCCGGCGGCACCGGTGCCTCGTCGGCGCGCGTGAGTGTTTACGATGCCAGCGGCAACGCCGTCGGCGGTGACGTGTACACCTCCAATTCGGGGCAGTACTCCATCACTGGCCTGCCGGCAGGCACGTACTTCGCCAAGACGACCTACGTTCCGTCGGGGTATTTCCTGCAGATCTACAGCGGGATGAACTGCGTCACGACGTGTCCGGGGGTAACGACGGGGACGGCGGTGACCGTGACGCCGGGCGGGACGGCCTCGGGGATCGACTTCGTTCTCGTGCAGAGCGGCTGGATCCGCGGGACCGTGACGGCGGGCGGGGCGCCGGCGTCCGGCGTGTTTGTCCAGGCGTACGATGCGAGCGGGAATTACGTCGGGTCCAGTGGATACATCAGCACTGGCCAGTACACGATCACGGGATTGTCGACGGGCACGTACTACGTGCAGACGACATCGACGCCGTCCGGCTATGTCAACCAGATCTACCAGGGCGTGAACTGCGGGACGACGTGTCCGGCGGTGACGACCGGGACGGGCGTGAGCGTCACGTCGGGGGCGACGACGGCGGGGATCGACTTCGTGCTCGCGACCGGCGGGGTCGTTACGGGCACCGTGACGGCGGCGGGGTCGGGGTCGCCGCTGGCTGGCGTGAACGTGAGCATCTACACGAGCAGCGGCAGTCAGGTCGGGTCGTCGGTGACGACGAGCAGCGGGGGCGTGTTCTCGGCGGTCGGACTGCCGACGGGCACCTACTATGTGCGGACGTCGAATACGCAGGGCTACGTTGATCAGACCTATGCTGGCTTGGCGTGCCCGCGCGGCAGTTGCGCGGCCGGCGTCGGGACGGCCGTGAACGTGACGCAGGGCCAGACGCGGGCGGGCGTGGACTTTGCGCTCGCGCAGGGCGGCGGCGTCAGCGGCACGGTCACAGCCGGCGGCACCGGCGTCTCGTCGGCGCGCGTGAGTGTGTACGATACCAGCGGGAACGCCGTCGGCAGTGACGTGTCTACGTCCGGTTCGGGGCAATACACGATCACGGGCCTGCCGGCAGGCACGTACTTCGCCAAGACGACCTACGTTCCGTCGGGGTATTTCCCGCAGATCTACAGCGGGATGAACTGCGTCACGACGTGTCCGGGGGTAACGACGGGAACGGCGGTGACCGTGACGCCGGGCGGGACGGCCTCGGGGATCGACTTCGTTCTCGTGCAGAGCGGCTGGATCCGCGGGACCGTGACGGCGGGCGGGGCGCCGGCGTCCGGCGTGTATGTCCAGGCGTACGACGCGGGCGGGAACTACGCCGCCGGGTCCAGTGGTGCTACGAGCAGCACTGGCCAGTACACGATCACTGGGTTGTCGACAGGCACGTACTACGTGAAGACGACGTCGACGCCCTCCGGCTACGTCAATCAGATCTACAAGGGCGTCGATTGCGCCACGCCGTGTGCTGCCGTGACGACGGGGACGGGCGTGAGCGTGACGTCGGGGGGGACGACCGCGGGAATCGACTTCGCGCTCGCGAGCGGCGGAACGATCACGGGCACCGTGACAGCGGCAGGATCGCCACTGGCCGGTGTCAGCGTGAGCATCTACACGGGCAGTGGCGGTCAGATCGGGTCGTCGGTGACGACGACTAGCGCCGGCGCCTACTCGGCGATCGGCGTGCCGACGGGCACCTACTACGTGCGGACGTCGAACAGCCTGGGCTTCATCGACCAGGCGTACGCCGGCGTGGCGTGCCCGCGCGGCAGTTGCGCGGCCGGTGTCGGGACGCCGGTGAATGTGACGCATGGACTGACGCGGTCAGGCGTGGACTTCGCGCTCGCGCAGGGCGGGGCCATCACGGGGATTGTGACGGCGGGCGGTGCGCCGTCGGCGTCCGTCTCGGTCGGCGCGTACGACCTGAGTGGGGGTGCCTTCGGCTCGTCGGTGTCGACGAACAGTTCCGGGCAGTACACGATCGCGGGCCTGTCCGCGGGCACGTACTACGTGAAGACGTTGTCGGCGCCGTCGGGATACTTCAACCAAATCTACAGCAGTCTGACCTGCGGAACGTCCTGTCCGGCCGTGACGACGGGGACCCTGGTGGCGGTGGGTCAGGGACAATCGACGTCAGGCATCGATTTCACGCTCGTGCAGAGCGGGACGATCAGCGGGACAGTAACGGCCGGTGGGGCGCCGGCGTCCTCGCTCTGGGTCACCGCGTATGATGCGAGCGGAACGGCGGACCGCGGATCCGGGTTCACTAACAGTTCGGGTCAGTACACTATCACCGGCTTGCCGGCGGGCACCTACTTCGTCAAGACGAACGCCCCGTCCGGCTATTTCCAGCAGATCTACAGTGGCGTGAACTGCGGCACGACCTGCCCGGCGGTGACCACCGGTTCCCCCGTGGCGGTGACCCAGGGGCATACGACATCCGGCATCGGCTTCGCGCTCCTGCAGGGCGGGTCAATCACTGGCACGGTGACGGCGGGCGGTCTGCCGGCTTTGGCTTGGCTCCGCGCCTACGATGCGACCGGAACGCAGGTCGCATCGGCCGACTCGAACAGCGCCGGGGGGTACACCATCACGGGGCTGCCGACCGGCACCTACTACGTGCAGGTGGCCACCGCGCCCTTCGGATACTTCCAGCAAATCTACAGCGGCGTGAACTGCGGGTTGTCGTGCCCGTCGGCGACGACCGGCACCGGCGTGAGCGTGACGACCGGAGCGGTCTCGCCCGGCGTGGACTTTGTACTGCAGGCGAGCGGAATCGTGTCGGGGACCGTCAGGGCCGCTGGCAGCCTTGAACCTCTGGCGAACGTCTCCGTGGGCGCGTACGACGCCAATGGCAACTCCGTTGGCACGGCGGTCTCCACGAGTTCTAGCGGGCAGTACTCGATCGGCGGGTTGCCGACGGGCACCTACTACGTGCAGACGTCGAATACGCAGGGCTATGTCGATCAGGTCTACGAGGGCATAGCTTGCCCACGCGGCAGTTGCGCAGCGACTATCGGGACGCCGGTGGCGGTAACGCAGGGACTCACACGGGCGGGCGTGGACTTCGCACTCCTGCAGGGCGGCACCATCAGCGGCACGGTCACGGGCGGCGGCGCCGGTATCGCGTCGGCGCGCGTGAGTGTCTACGATGCCACCGGAACGGCCCTCGGCGGTTACGTGTATACATCCAGTTCGGGCGAGTACATCATCAAGGGCCTGTCGACGGGCGCGCACTACCTCTCGGCGAAGGCGCCGTCGGGATCGACCTACGTGTCACAGGTGTACCTCGGCGTGAACTGCGGACTGTCATGCCCGGCGGTCACAACGGGCACGGCCGTCACCGTGACCCAGGGGGTGACGTCGTCGGGCAGCGACTTCGCGCTCGCGCTTGGAGGGGCGATCAGCGGAACGGTCGCGGCTGGAGGGACGCCAGTCTCAGCGGACGTCCGGGCCTATCAGGCGAGCGGCACTGCGGTCGGCTCGTCGGTGAGAACCGATGCGGCCGGAGCATACACCATAGGAGGCCTGCCTGCGGGCAGCTACTACG
>Ga0315283_10003600_pt1 | contig 13281 bp, 11 predicted proteins | sample YL17G09_0_MG_FD_204541 | JGI IMG/M metagenome (GOLD analysis project Ga0315283, IMG submission 204541) | Sediment microbial communities from Yellowstone Lake, YNP, Wyoming, USA - YL17G09_0 | ecosystem: Environmental > Aquatic > Freshwater > Lake > Sediment | place: USA: Wyoming | collected...
CCCTGCCTCGTCCGTCGTCTTCAGCTCCTCATCGAACAGCAAGCACAACCCGAGACGTGCAGAAAGGACAACACGTGCCTTGACGAGAGGTCGTTCCATAGCAATTCGACCACATCGAGCCGGTGGCCCGGGGCGGCAGGGTGACGGTGAACGGGGTGAGGATCAGGTGCCGAGCTCATAATCAGTACGCGGCCGAGTGCGCGTTCGGGGCCGGCTTCATGAGCCGGAAGCGCGAGGCAGCGCGGCGCGCGACGGAAGCGGTGCGCGTTCGTTCCGCCGCCACCAACGAGGCCCGGGCGCTTGCCGCCGCGGCGGCCGAAGAGACCCGCGCTCGCGCAGCAGCCGCCGCGGAGGAAGCCCGCGTCCGTGCCGCGGCGGCGGCCGAGGTCGTGCCATGGTTGCGTGCGCTTGGGCTGCGCGTGGACGAGGCACGCCGGGCGGCGGCGAGGTGCGGGGTCATCCCGGATGCACCGCTAGAAGAGCGCGTGCGCTGCGCGCTATCGGGCCTTGCGAGGCCTGCGCGCTACCACACCGCGGGCGATCCCGCGGCCGGCGCCGTGACCGACGCGGGCATCTCCCTGCTCGGCGTTTCATGAATCGTCCGCGTCTACCCTACTCCCGCACCATGTAGTACATGGCTTCGGGGTGGTGAACGATGATGGCCGAGGTGCTCGCTTCGGGCACGAGCTGGTACGCGCTGGTCAGCGTCACGCCGATCGCACTCTCGGGCACGAGCAGGCGAAAGAGTTTCTGCTGGTCGGCGAGGTCGGGGCAGGCGCTGTAGCCGAACGAGTAGCGCTTGCCGCGCTCCCCGCCGAGCCCCAGCTCCGCGCGCACCTTGCGGTGGTGCCACTCGGCAAGCCCCTCGGCCGCGGAAACGCCGAGGCCGTGCGTGAAGAGCGCTTCGGCGTACTCGCCCGCAGCGTTCAGGCGCTCGCCCAGATCATCCACCCGGCCCCCCACGGTGACGACCTGGAAGGCGACCACGTCAAAGCGACCGCTCTCGACCGGCAGGAAGTAGTCGGAGAGGCAGAGCCCCTCGCGGTCCGCCTGGCGCGGGAAATCGAAACGCAGCAACTCCTCGGCCTTCCCCCGCGGATCGAGCGCGCCAGGAGCGAACGCGGCCGGATCGTAGATGATCAGTTCCTGCCCCGCGCTCTGGCAGGGGAAGTATCCATAGGCGCCGCGCGGCTCGAGCCAGCCCTGCGCTTTGGCCTCGCGCTCGAGCCGCAACCGGCGCGGCTCGAAGTCATCGCGGATGAGCCGCTCGTATTCCGCGCCGCTGCCGCGCGCGCCCCAGTGCAGGCGATAGAGGGTCTTCAGGTCCATCCCGGCGAACATCCCGGCAAAGGGGATCTCGCTCGTGGGCGTCACCTGCGCACCCCAGAAGGGCGGTGCCGGGATGTCGATCTCGCGCGCGACCTTCACCCGGAAGTCGCCCTGCTGCGCCACCGACGCGGCCGCGCGTGCCTCGAGTCCGGGCGCCTTCGCGCGGAACTCGAGCGCCTCGCGCCGCACGCGCTCGACCAGCGCCGCTCTCTGCGCCGGGTCCATGAGCGCGTTCATGGTGTCGAGGCCTTCGAAGGCGTCCTTGCAGTAGTAGACGCCCGGCTCGTAGACCTGCTCATCGCCCACCAGTGCGGCGCGCCGGCCGAAGTTGCGGTTGATGGCGGCACCGCCGATGAGCACCGGGTAGGCGAGCCCGGCGCGGTGCAGCTCCGCCACGCAGGCGGGCATCTGCCTGCTGGTCGAGACCAGCAGGGCCGACAGGCCGATGGCGTCGGCCCCCGCCTCCTGCGCCTTCGCCAGGATGGTCTGCACCGGCACCTGCTTGCCCAGGTCGAACACCGTGTAACCGTTGTTCGAGAGGATGGTCTTCACCAGGTTCTTGCCGATGTCGTGCACGTCGCCGTGGACCGTGGCCAGCACCACGCGGCCCTTGCTGACGTCGGCGTTCCGCTCGAGATAGGTCTCGAGCCGCGCGACGGCCTTCTTCATGACCTCGGCACTCTGCAGCACGAAAGGCAGGATCAATTCGCCGGAGCCGAACTTCTCCCCCACCTCCTTCATGGCAGGCAGCAGCACGGTGTTCAGCACGGTCACGGCGTCCTGCCGCGTCACCGCCTCGTCCACCAGCGCCTCGATCCCCGCCGGACGGCGCTGGAGGATCTGCTGGTGGATGCGCTGTTCGACCGTGAGGGCGGCCTGCGCGGCATCGTCCTGCTGCTCGCGCGTGGCCGGCGTGCGCCCATCCAGGTGCGCGATGAGTTTCGCGAGCGCCTGCGGGTCGCGGTCGAGGATCAGGTCCTCGGCCAGCCGCCGGTCCTCCCCGCCGAGGTCGGCATAGGGCGTGAGGTCCGTCGGGTTCACGATGGCCATGTCGAGCCCGGCCTGCACCGCGTGGTAGAGGAACACGGAGTTGAGCACCGCGCGCGTCTGCTTCGAGAGCCCGAAGGAGATGTTCGAGATGCCGAGGCTGGTGAGCACGCCAGGCAGCGCGGCCTTGATGGCGCGGATGCCCTCGAGCGTGTCGAGCGCCGAGCGCTGGAACTCGGCATCCCCGGTCGCCAGCGTGAAGGTGAGCGGGTCGAAGACCAGCCGCTCCGCCGGGAGCCCGTATTCCACGGTGACGAGGTCGTGGATGCGGCGCGCCACCTCGAGCTTTCGCCCGGCGCTCCTCGCCATGCCCTGCTCGTCGATGGTCAGCGCGATGACCGCCGCACCGTACTTCACGACCAGCGGCATCACCGCATCGATGCGCTCGCGGCCGTTCTCCAGATTGATGGAGTTGACCAGCGCCGCGCCCGGGCAGGCCTTGAGCGCCTCCTCGAGCGCGTGCGGCTCGGTCGAGTCGAAGCACAGCGGCGCCGGCACCGAGAGCGAGAGCTTGCGGGTGAGCCGGCGCAGCATGGCGGCCTCGTCGGTGCGCTCGGTCAGCGCCATGCACACGTCCAGCACGTGCGCCCCACCCTCGACCTGGCTGCGGGCGATCGCGATCATCTCCTCGAGCCGGTCCTCGAGCGCCAGCGCCTTGACCTTGCGCGAGCCCTGGGTGTTGAGCCGTTCGCCGATCAGCAGCGGGCGCGGCTCCTGCCGCAGCGCGGTCGCGGTCATGCCGCTCGAGAGCGACCAGCCGGAGCGGCCGGGGCGTTTCGCCGGCGCGCGCCGTCCAATGGCGTCCACCATCGCGCGGGTGTGCGCGGGCGTGGTGCCGCAGCAGCCACCCACGAGATTGACGCCGAACTCCTCGACGAACTCGCGCAGCACCACGGCCATCGGGCCGGGCTGCAGCGGGAACACGGTGCGCCCGCCATCGTTGACCGGCAGCCCAGCGTTCGGGATGACGTGCAGGAACGTGCCGGCATTCTGGGAGAGGTAGCGCACCGCGTCGCGCATCAGGTCGGGACCGGTCGAGCAATTGAGGCCGACGATCTCCACACCCATGCCCTCGAGCGTGGCGAGTGCCGCGCCGATGTCGGTGCCGAGCAGCATGCGCCCGGCCGAATCGAGCGTGACCGAGCACTGCAGCGGCAGCTGGCGCCCGGTGGCGGCGAAGACCTCGCGCGCGGCGAGGATCTGCGCCTTCAGCTCGAGCAGGTCCTGGCAGGTCTCGAGGATGAGCAGGTCGGCGCCGCCCTCGACCAGGCCCTGCGCCTGGGGTAGGAACGCGGCCACCAGCTCCTCGAGCCCGAACCGGCCCAGTTCCGGATCCTCCGACGAGGGCAGGCAGCCCGATGGCCCCATCGAGCCCGCGGCGAAACGCGGGCGGCCGTCGGCGCGCTCGAAGCGGTCGGCCACGCGGCGCGCGATCTGTGCCGCCGCGCGGTTCAGCTCGAACGTCTTCTCCCCGAGGCCCCACTCATCGAGGCGCACGCGCGAGGCCTGGAAGGAATTGGTCTCGACCACGTCGGCGCCGGCCTCGAAGTAGGCGGCATGCACGTCCTCGACCACGTCGGGCCGGGTCAGCGAGAGGTGGTCGAAGCAGCCTTCCCAGCGCGCCCCGCCGAAATCGGCGGCCTTCAGCTCACGCGCCCCCAACTGGGTGCCCATGCCGCCGTCGAAGAAGAGGACGCGCTCGTGCAGCAGGTCGAGGAATCGGCTGGTCATATGCAAAGGGCGCTCTCAGGGTTCGGCGGCCGTGAACGAGGCTCACAGGTGACCCTATCGGACGCCACCCAGGGCCGCAACCGGCGCGCCACGTGTGCCGGACCCGCGCGCCTGGACCTTGACAATGCTCTCCTGCGCCACGACCTTTGCCCCATGGCCCTCATGCTCGACCTCCTCAGGCACGGTCTGGCGCTCCCCGCCGGAGCGGCCGGCGACCAGCAGCGCGTCCTCTCGCCCGCTGGCATCAGCGGGATCGAGGCACTCGCCGCGCATCTCGCCCGTGACGGCTGGCGCCCCGGCCGCATCTTCTCGAGCCCGTATGCGCGGGCGCTGCAGAGCGCCGGGATCGTGGCCGGCGCCGCGACCCCGCCGGTCGAGGTCGAGATCCTCCGCGCCCTCGAGCCCGAACGCGATTCGTCCGAGGTGCTGGTTGCGCTCACCCGCCTCGGAATCACCGCAGGCCACATCCTCGTGGTCGGGCACCAGCCGCTCCTCGGCCTCCTGGTCGGCCGCCTGACCGGCTTCGAGAAGGGCTTCTCCCCCGGGATGCTCGTGCGGGTCCACTACCCGCAGGGCCAGGTCCAGGGGAGCGGGCAGGTCACGCTGACCCTGGAGCCTGGCCCGGACGATTCATGAAACGCCGCCTGCGAGCGCGAGCTGGGGCACGGCTACTGCGTTGCGCGACCGGGGTGCTCCTCAGCGTGTCTTATGACACGCTTGCGGCGCAGCCCGCTCGCGCGCCTTGTGGCCGCGCCCCATCTCGCACTCTCGGCTGGCGCTTCATGAATCGTCCGGGCCAGGATTTCGAGACGGCCTGATCGCGCATCCCGGGGACTGCGAACGCATCGGAGGGTGACATGGGATTCCTCGAAGGCAAGGTGGCACTGGTGACCGGCGGGAACCGCGGGATCGGCCGCGGCATCGCTGAAGCGCTCGCAACCGAGGGCGCGACGGTCGTGCTCACGGCGCGCAGCGAATCGGCGGCCGGGCAGGCGGCGCAGGAGATCGGTGGCAGCGCGCTGGGCTTCGCCTGCGACGTGCGCTCGCAGGAGCAGGTCGAGCGGCTCTTCCGCAGGATCGACGAGACCGCGGGCGGACCGGACATCCTGGTCAACAACGCCGGGGTCGGCGTCTTCGGTCCGGTCGCCAGGATGGACCCCGAAGCCTGGCGCACCGTGATCGAGACCAACCTGAACGGTCCGTTCTACTGCTGCCGCGAGGCGGTCCCGCGGATGCGCAAGCGCGGCGGCGGCTACATCCTCAACATCTCCTCGCTGGCCGGCAAGAACCCGTTCGCCAATGGCGCGGCCTACAACGCCAGCAAGTTCGGACTGAACGGCTTCAGCGAGGCCCTGATGATGGAGGTGCGCTACGACGGCATCCGGGTCTCATACCTGATGCCCGGCAGCGTGGCGACCGAATTCGGGAGTGGCTCGCAGGAGAAGTCCGACTGGGCGCTCAAGCCCGCCGACGTGGCGGAGGTGGTGCTCGACCTGCTGCGCTCGCCCGCGCGCGCGCTCTTCAGCCGCGTGGAGATGCGGCCGAGCCAGCCACCGCGCAAGGGCTGATGGTCGAGGCCGGAACCGACGCGCTACCCCGACTTGCTGCTCTTGCCCGGCTCGCCCGCGCGCACCGTCCCCGCCAGTTCGTCGGCGCGGAACGAGGAGCGCACCAGCGGACCGCTCGCGGTCTTCTCGAAGCCCAGCGCATCGGCGCGCGACTTCCAGAAGGCGAACTTGTCCGGGTGCACGTACTCGATCACCGGGAGGTGGCCGGGGGTGGGCCGCAGGTACTGGCCGATCGTGAGCAACTCGCAACCGTGCGCGCGCAGGTCCGCGAGCGTCTGCTCGACCTCGGCGTCGGTCTCGCCCAGGCCGAGCATGATCCCCGACTTGGTCCTGATCCCGGTACCGCTCTGCTTCACGCGCTGGAGCAACTCCAGCGAGCGGGCGTAGCGCGCGCTCGGGCGCACCGTCGGATGCAGGCGCTCGACCGTCTCGAGGTTGTGGTTGATGACGTCGGGCCGCGCCTCGATCACCCGCTGCAGGTCCTCCGCGTGTCCGCGAAAGTCTGGGATCAGCACCTCGATCGCGGTCTGCGAGCGCTGGCGGATCTCGCGGATCACCAGCGCGAAGACCGTGCTCCCGCCGTCCAACAGATCATCGCGCGTCACCGAGGTGATGACCGCGTGGCGCAGGCCCATCGCGGCCACGGCCTCGCCCACACGCCGCGGTTCGTCCCAGTCCACGGCGCCCTCGGGCTTCCCCGGGCCCACGGCGCAGAAGCCGCAGCGCCGCGTGCACAACTCGCCCAGGATCATGACGGTGGCGTTGCCGCGTTCCCAGCAATGGCCCAGGTTGGGGCAGTGCGCGTCCTCGCAGACCGTGGCCAGGCGCTGCGTGCGCAGCAGGGCGCGGGTCCCCGCGTACTCGCCGCGGCCGGGCAGGGTGCTCTTGAGCCAGGACGGCAGCCGGCGCAAGCCCGGCTCCGTGGCAATGTCTGCGGGCGCCTCAAGCTTCACGGATCCGTCGGCCACGCTCAGTCCCTCGCCAGTTGGCCCCGGGGGCCGGGTCCCGTGCCCGGCAGGCTCAGCATCCGCTCGAGCGCCACCTTCGCGTAGTGCTTCACGGTCTCGGGCACCTCGACGACGTTGACGAGGCGGTCCTCGACCAGGTTCTCGAGCACCCACAGCAGATGCGGCGGGTCGATGCGGTTCATCGTGGCGCACGGGCAGACGGTCTTCTGGAGCGACCGGACCCGCTGCTCCGGGTGCTCGAGCGCGAGGCGGTGCACCAGGTTGATCTCGGTGCCGATGGCCCAGTGCGTGCCGGCCGGCGCTTGCCGCACCTGCTCGATGATGAACTCGGTCGAGCCCGCCAGGTCCGCGCTGCGCACCACGTCGAACGCACACTCGGGATGGACCAGCACCTTCACCGCCGGGTCCGCCGCTCGCGCCTCGTCCACCTCCTGCTTCGTGAACCTGGTGTGCACGGAACAGAAACCGCGCCACAGGATGAGACGCCGGTCGGCTTCGCAGCAGGGCGCATTGACGCCGTCCAGGTCCTCACCCAGCCAGTCCCACTCGGCCATCTGCCCGAGTGGCACCCCCATGGCGAAGGCGGTGTTGCGGCCGAGGTGCTGGTCGGGGAAGAAGAACACGCGCGGCTTGCGCTCCCAGGCCCATTCGAGCACGGCACGGGCGTTGGACGAGGTGCAGACCACGCCCCCGCGGGCCCCGCAGAAGGCCTTCAGCTCGGCGGTCGAGTTCATATAGGTGACCGGCAGCAGGGTGTCACCGTGCGCCGCGACCAGTCGCTCCCAGGCTTCTTCAACGTCCTCACCGGCGGCCATTTCGGCCATCGAGCAGCCGGCCCTGAGGTCGGGCAGGATCACGGACTGGCGCGGCCGGCTCAGGATGTCGGCCGACTCGGCCATGAAGTGCACGCCGCAGAAGACGATGAACTCCGCCTGCTGCTGGAGTGCCGCCAGTTGCGAGAGCTTCAGCGAGTCGCCGCGGAAGTCGGCGAACTCGATCACGCTCTCCCGCTGGTAGTGGTGTCCCAGGATGACGAGCCGCGACCCGAGCACGCGCTTCGCGGTCCGGATGCGCTCACGGATCTCCTCCTCTGGCAGCGCGGCGAAGTCCGCGAAGGGCCGCGCCTGCGCTCCGTCATCCGGGGTTTCGTTCAAAGCCGCGTCCTCAGCCGCAGGAGGAGCAACCGGACCCGCAGCCACCTTCGGTATTCTCGACGGCGTTCGGGTTCTTGATGGTGAAGCCCGAGCCGTCCGGCGTCTCGACGTAGTCGATGGCCACGCCCTGGAGGAACGGCGCGCTCTCGGGGTCCACCAGCACCTTCAGCCCGCCGAACTCACCCTCCCAGTCGCCCTGCTCGAGCTGCTTCGCGAGCGACATCCCGTACTGGGCGCCCGAGCAGCAGCCGGGAGCGGCGCTCAGGCGGAGTCCGTAGATCTCTCCGCCACTCTCGCTCTGCTGGCGGATGACCTCGGCGAGCTTCTGGCTGGCGGCTTCGGTGATGGTGACCATGCGTTCTCCTCTTCGGCGGGGCCCCTGGCCCCGGCGGTCATGATACCTCCTCAGGCGGCGTGGCCTGCCATGGCAGGCGTGACTGTACTGGTTTCGATGCTGGACACGAGATTCCGGACCTCATCAACCGGTACCCAGCGGACCTCCTCGTAGCCCAGGCGGTCGGCCAGAAGCTCCGTCACCTCGTGGCGGGATCGGTCCAGCGTTGGGGCTGATGCCCCAAGCCTCGCGGCGACCGAGGTCATCTGGATGCCGTGCAGCCCGCAGGGATGGATGAGTTCGAAGAACCCCAGGTCCGGCGCCACGTTGAGGGCAAAGCCGTGGTAGCCGACCCAGTGGCGCACTGCGATCCCGATCGATGCGACCTTCTCCTCCCCCGCCCAGACCCCGGTGAGGCCTGGCACCCGGCCGGCGGGGATGCCCCAGCGCTCCAGCGCCAGGATCAAGACCTCCTCGAGGTCGCGCAGGTAGCGGTGCAGGTCGCGCCCGCGCCGCTCGAGGTCCACGATCGGGTAGCCCACGAGCTGCCCCGGCCCGTGCCAGGTCAGATCACCGCCGCGGGCGACTTCGAACAACTCGACGCCACGCGTGGCGAGCGACTCGCGGCTCACTCGCAGGCTCAGCTCGCTCCCGCCCCGCCCCATGGTAAGCACCGGCGGGTGATCGGGAAAGAGCAGCCAGTCGGTCGCCTCCGCACTGCCGGGGGCATCGTTCCGCGCCGCCGCGCGCCGGCGCACCAGCGCCTCCTGGAGCGCGAGCCCCTCGCGATAGGGCGTGGGCCCGAGATGGCAGACCGAAAGGATCCCGCTCACGCGTAGAACCAGAGCAGCTCCGGCCGCTCCAGCAACTCGCAGACGCGGCGCAGGAACTTCACCGCCAGCTCGCCATCCACCACGCGGTGGTCGAAGCCGATCGCCAGGTTCATCATGGGGCGCACCACGACCTGCCCGCCGCGTGCCACCGGACGCTCGGCGATCTTGTGCACGCCGAGGATCGCCACTTCGGGCAGGTTGATCACGGGCGCGGAGTTCAGCGCGCCGTAGACGCCGGCGTTAGTGATGCTGAAGGTGCCGCCCGCGATCTCCTCGGGCCGCAGCCGCTCGGCCCGCGCGCGCGCCGCGAGGTCGTTCACCTCGCCGGCGAGCTGCACCAGGTTCTTCCGGTCGCAGTCCTTGAGGTTGGGAACGATGAGCCCCTTCTCCTCGCGTCCAACCGCAATGCCGATGTTGTAGTAGCGCTTCACCACCATCGCCTCGCCCCGCACTTCGCCGTTCACCCAGGGGAACTCCTTCAGGGCCAGCACCGCGGCCTTGATGAAAAACGGCATGTAGGTGAGATGAACGCCCTGCGTCTCGAGCTTCGCCGCCCACTCCCGGCGCAGGGCGACGATGGCGCTCATGTCAGTCTCGTCGAAGCAATGGGTGTGCGCGGCGGTGTGCTTGGCGCGCACCATGTTCTCGGCGATGAGCTTGCGAACCTTGGTGAAGGGGATGATCTCTTCGCGGGGGCCGGACGACGCGGAGAGTGCCGCCGGGGCGAACCCGGGCAGGGGCGCGGCGGGGGCGGCGGGCTTGGCGGGCGCGGCCGCGGACGGCGTGGCCCGGCCCTTCAGGTACTCGAGCAGGTCGTCGCGGGACACCCGGCCGGCGAGGCCCGTGCCACGGATGGCGGCGATCTCCGGCATCGCGACGTTGTGCTCGCGCATGAGCCTGCGCACCGCGGGCGAGAGGTTCCCCTCGCGCGCCGAATCCCCCCCGGCCTCCGGGACGGCCGGGACTTCGGCGAGAGCACTGGCCGGTGGAGCCACCGGGACGGGCGCGCCCACCGGTGCCGCCTCTGCGCCGCGCACCAGGGCCGCGGGAGCAGGCGCCAGCACGGGGACGGCGGCAAACGGCGCGGGAGCAGCGGCAGCCGCGCCATCGGCGGACGTGCTCCCCAGCACGCCGATCTCGGTGCCGACCAGCACGGTCGTGCCCTCGGGCACGGTGATGGCCTCCAGCACGCCCTCGGCCGGCGAGGGCAGCTCGACGTTGATCTTGTCGGTCTGGATCTCGACCAGCGGCTCGTCCTTGCGAACCCGCTCGCCGACCTGCTTCAACCACTTCGAGACCGTCCCCTCCGCGACGCTCTCGCCGAGCTGGGGCACCACGATCGAGATGGGCATCGGACCTCCGGAAGCGCGGTGGCTCGGAGCAGTGGATTCAGGGTCTTCGGGTAGCGGAGGGACGCGGACGGACGGGACCGACGGACCGCCGTCCGCAAGTCCCGGCACGAGCGACCGATTATAGGAGCGCCCGGGGGAACGGCGCAATCGGGCGGGCGCAACGCTCCTTCCCGGGGTGTCGGGCCGGGTGTAGACTCGGCCTCGCTCACATGAAGCCTCCCTCCTTCATTACCGTGCTGCATGCGCGGATCGAGAAGCTCCTACCCCTGCGGACGACCGGAGGTTTCGCGCCGTGAGGCGCCGCGCCACGATACCGGCGTCGGGTCCGCGCCCGCCAAGGCCCAGAAGACCCTCTGCCGCCCCTGTCGCGCGTGCGATCGAGCCTCCGCCACCGACGTGGCGCGACGGCTGGGCGTGGGCCAGCGCGGCGGCCGTGCTCGCACCGCTGGCGCGCTCGCTCGGCTCGCGACTGGGCGAGCCGGCCGCCGAGGATTTCGACTTCCTGCACCGCACACTCTTCCGCGGCATGGGCTCGCTGCTCGACGGTGGCGGCTCCGAGGCCTTCTGGCGCCCGCTCCCGCACCAGGTCTACTACGCGACGCTGGGACGACTGGCCCTCTCGCACCCTGGCATCCTCGCGGGCATCCACGTGCTGCTGCTCGCGCTGGGCGCACTGCTCGTCTACCGCGCGCTGCGCACCACGTGGTCCGGGCCGGCGGCCGCGCTCGCTGCGAGCTTTCCCTTGCTCACCGAGTCCACGCGCACGTTGATCGCCTGGCCTATGCAGTTCGTGGACGTTGGGCTCTACGTCTTCTCGGCGCTGGCGCTGCACGAGGCCGCGAAGCGGCGGCCCGCGACCGCGCACCTTTCGCTGCTGGCCGCGCTGCTGTGCAAGGAACTCGCGCTGGTGACCGCCTTGCTGCTGCCACTGCTGCCGCTGCCAGCCGTGCGCGAGCGCCGGCGCGCGTGGGCGATCGGCTGCGCCACCGTGGTCGCGCTCTGGGCGGCAGCCTACCTCCTGGTGCGCCACACCGCACATCTCGAGCTGCCGCACGGCCTCGAGCACACGGCGCGCGCGACGCCGTTCCTCGCGCGGGTCGTGTGGGCGTTCGAGGGCAGCGCGCGGGCGCTGTTCAGCCTGGCGCTGCGCCCGGCGCGTTTCGAGCCCCTCGTGCTCGGCGCGCTGTCCACGCTGGCGCTGGGGGTGGCGTTCCTGCTCGCGACCAGACGTGACGCGCGTCGCGCACTGGCCGTGCGCCGCGAGTGGCTCGCCTGGGGCGCGGGGTGGTTCCTGCTCGCCACGCTCGCGCTCACCACGGTCTACCCGTGGTGGCAGCCCAACCGCAGCCAGATTGGCGCGCTCGGCGCGGGCGTGGCACTGGCCGCGCTCCTGGAGGCGCTCCCCACGCCGGCCGCGGCCCTGGTGCTCGTGCGACTCACATTGCTGGCCTGCGCTCCGGACCCAGCGCGCAGCGTCTCGCCCGAGCCCGCCGAAAGCGGCGCGTTCATGGACTTCGCGCGCCTCTCGCGCCTCGAGCGCTTCATGTACGAGGCGCGCTCCGCCCTGGCCACGCTGCCGCGCCCAGCGCACGGCGCGACGATCGTGCTCTCCAACCTGCCGCGCGCGCTTCCCTATGCGCTGGGCGGAGACCGCGCCGTGCAGGTTCGGTATGGCGATTCGACGTTGCACACGGTCTCTTCCACGGAGTTTCGCGAGCAGCCGCTGCTGCGTGCCGCAGTGGTGATCCAGTTCCAACCGGGGCGAGAGAGAGATCGTGCCGATCGATCTGCGGGCGGCCCGGTTGCAGCAGGAGGCGTTCGTCCTCCTCCGGCGTGGCGACAACGCGGGTGCGCTCAAGGCGCTGGCGCAGGCGGACCGGCTCGAGCCCGATACACACGCCTACGTGTTCCGTGCCGATCAGGCCGGCCTGCGCGCGATCACGCTCCTTCTGGAGGGCCGCGAGCGCGAAGCGCTGCTCGAGGCGCGTCGTGGCGCCGCGCTCGATCACACGAACCGCAACGCCCGGCAAGTGCTGGCCACCACGGCGCTCAATGCCGGTCAGGTGGACGACGCCGACGTGCAGGTGGACTCCCTGCTGCTCTTCGATCCGGGCAATGCCGCCGGGTTGCGGCTGCGCCAGGCGATCGCCGCCGCCCGCGGGGGGCGCTGATGCCGCAGCCCCAGACCGCGCGCTGAGACTCCTGCCTCGAGGACCGTGAACGGGCTCCCCGGTCGCGAAGCGGGGGCCCGTTCCTTCGGCGCTCGGGGGGTGTGGCACAGGCGATGCAAGCCGGGCCGGAATCTCTCGGGCGGCGTTGCAGGGTGGAACGGCGGACCCGGGGCGGTGGGGGTCGGAGTCTTCGGGTAGGGTTGTGGAGGGAAGCGGACGGACGGGAACCGGCGGCCCGCGGTCCGCAAGCCCCGGCACGAGCGACGAATCATCGGAGCGCACCAGAGGAAGGTGCAATCGGGCGGTCGCGGACTTCACCACGCCCCAAAGCGCGGCCCTGTCGGCGCGCCACGCGGTCCCGCCCACGCGGCGCCGCCGCACGGATGAACCAGATGCGGCTGCTTCAGGCTGATGGTGCGGAGGTCAATGGGTCTCCGAACCGACCCGGAGGCGGACCGCCTCCTCGACTCACTCGGAGCGGTCTACCGGTCGGAGCATCTCGATCACGACACGGCGGCCGTCGTATACAGGGGTGATCGTCCGCGCCTTGCGGATCGCGTCGATCACGAGTTCCGACCTGAGCCTCTTCGTGTCCTTCTTCTCGAGCACCTCGAAGCCATCCATGCGGCCGGCCAGAGAGGAGTTCGCCGCGCACGAGTAGACCCGCGCGTCGTCCAGAGGCGCACCGCCGACCATGATGTCTTCGAGCTTGCCGCAGAACATCCGGTAGCGGAGCCCCGAGCCGACCGGCCTGGACCGCTCGACGAAGCGACGAAGCTCGCTCCCTCTCATGC